>MLJW01000445.1_pt1 | contig 18689 bp, 13 predicted proteins | sample 888231 | NCBI WGS metagenome assembly MLJW01 (sample SAMN05788063, study PRJNA343431) | mine drainage metagenome | isolation source: sample collected from the inflow into an acid mine drainage treatment plant... | place: Germany: Lusatia, lignite mining district
ACATGGGCCCGCGCAGCCGCTACCCCGGCAAGCTGGTGCCCAAGGAGGTGATGATCTGGCAAGACCCGGTGCCGCCAGTCGACCACCCGCTGATCGACGCTGCCGACATTGCCGCGCTCAAGAGCAAAATTGCGGCCAGCGGCCTGACGACGCGCGAGCTCGTCTACACCGCATGGTCGGCGACCTCCACATTCCGTGGCTCCGACAAGCGCGGCGGCGCCAACGGCGCGCGCATCCGCCTGGCGCCGCAGAAGGGCTGGGAGGTCAACCAGCCCAGGCAACTGGCCAAGGTGCTGCAGACCCTGGAGGGTGTCCAGCGCGACTTCAACGCCACAGCCACGGGCGGCAAGAAGGTGTCGCTGGCCGACCTGATCGTGCTCGGCGGCTGCGCGGCGGTCGAGGCGGCGGCCAAGAAGGCCGGCCACGCCGTGACGGTCCCCTTCACCCCGGGCCGCATGGACGCCGCGCAGGAGCAGACCGACGTCGACGCCTTCGCCGTGCTCGAACCGCGCGCCGACGGTTTCCGCAACTACGCGCGCAAGGGTCTGGAAGGCGCGGCTGCCGAACTCCTGGTGGACAAGGCGCAGTTGCTCAACCTCACCCCGCCGGAGATGACCGTGCTGGTCGGCGGCCTGCGCGCACTGGACGCCAACTACGGCCAGAGCAAGCACGGCGTGTTCACCCAGCGTCCCGGCGTCTTGAGCAACGACTTCTTCGTCAACCTGCTCGACATGGGCACGAAGTGGCAGCGCTCGGCGACTGAAGGCGTGCTGGAAGGGCGCGACCGCGCCAGCGGCGCGCTGAAGTGGACCGGCACCGTGGTCGATCTGGTGTTCGGTTCGAACTCCGAGCTGAGGGCTCTCGCCGAGGTCTATGCCTGCAGCGATGCACCGGCGAAGTTCGTGCTTGACTTCGTGGCGGCCTGGAACAAGGTGATGAACCTCGATCGCTTCGACCTCGCCTGACATCGGAGTATGGCCATGAAGGACTTATCGGCTCGCCACGGGCGCTCCCCGGATCGCCCCTGGCAGCGTGCGATGCTTCGATTTTTTGCCGCGATGGGCGCTGCCGCGTCTTGAGGGGCGCGGCTTGCGCCGGCTGCGCGGGCATCTGGAACTGGACCTTGGCCGGGAGCGATCCCGGCCTTTTTTCTTTCCCCATCATCAAAGCAAGCAAGGATGGCGCGGCAGGCCCGATGCGGCGCCTCAACGGCACCGAAGACGCCGGCATCGCGCCGCGATGGCCTGCCCATCCTCAGGCAGCGAGGCTCACCCGGTTGCGTCCTGCCTGCTTGGCCGCGTACATGGCCCGGTCCGCGCGGCTCAACGCCTCGTCGATGCGCTGCTCATACTCCAGCACCAGGCTCACCCCGATGCTCAGACTCACCTGGAGCGTCACCTCGCCGCAGCGCAGCTCCTGAGCGACAACGCGGGCGCGGCAGCGCTCGGCGATGTCGCCCGCCCGCTGCAGCGAGGCGCCGGGTATCAGGCAGGCAAACTCCTCGCCCCCGACGCGTGTCAGTACGGCCGTTTCGCAAAGCGCGGCCTGGATGGCGAGTCCCATCTGTCTCAGGGCCTGGTCGCCCACGCCGTGGCCATGGGTGTCGTTGATGCGCTTGAAATGATCGGCGTCGATGAGCAAGACCGCCAGCGCCCCGCCACTGGCGCGCGCGGCCTGGAGCTGCGCCGAGGCCTCGGCGAAAAAACCGCGACGGTTGCGCAGCCCGGTCAACGGGTCGGTGTGGGCCAGGCGCTGCAGTTCGCGCTCGTAGGTCTTGCGCGCGGTGATTTCCACCAGGCTGGTGATGATGGCCGGCTCGCCGTGGAACTGCAGCAGGGCCGATGACAGCATCACATCCACCGGCTTGTCTTCGGTGGTCTTGAGGCGCACGTCCAAGGGGCCGACGCGGCCATCGCGCAGCAGGATTCGCCGTTGCTGCGCGAACTGTTCGGGGTCGGAGAAAAAATCGGAACTGAAAGGGACGAGTCCGCCACGCGTCTTACCGGCCGTGTCTAGAAGTCTCTCGGCGGCTTCGTTGTAGTGCAGCACGCGTCCGTCGTGCTGGCGGGCCAGCACCATGGGAACCGGTGTGGCGTCGAAGACGCGGCTCAAACTGTCCTCCCCATCCAGCGCGCGCAATTCGGCGGCCAGGCGGTCGGCGGCCTCATGCCGCAGGCTACGCCGGTCCAGCCAGTTCAGGCGCTGCATGCGGTTGAACTGCACCGCAATCTGCCAGCCGACGAAGTTGGCGAAGGTCAGCAGCACGGCCATGATGCTGGTGACCTTGGGCTGGGCATGCAGCACGAACACCGCTTCGAGCAGGAACAACAGGGTGAAGGCGGGGCCAAGCCACAGCGAGACCGAACTCAGCGCCGGGGCATAGGCATACAGCGCGATGACCAGCAGCAGCGCGGTGATGGCGTGGTATTCGACCGTTCCGCCATAGGCCGCCACCACCAGCAGGAAAATGGTGACGATGGCGGCCTCGAAGACCAGCAAGGCCTGCGCCAACGATGCCGGTTCGGGCGCCTGGGCAGCGCTGCTGATCCGCACGAGATTCAAGCCCAGACCGAGCACGAAAAAACGAAGGACGAAGATCCCGAAAAAATCCGGGGTCGGCCCCAGCGCAATCCAGTCGGTCACTGCGGCCAGCATGAAGGCCAGCGTGCCCCAGATGCCAAGACTGCGAAGGCGAGAACCGATGAACGCCCATTCCTCCTGCAGAAACTCCTGCTCGTCGTCCGACCTCGCAAATAAACCGTTCCCCCGCAACGGGTTGCGCATCGGCTCCATGGCGATAACAGTGTTGGGGTTCATTGGGGATCGGCTTCATGTTTGGTTTTATCCTAGGTTTATTCAAGCCGTGGAATATGATCTACCGCAAACACTCTGCAGCACCTTGCTTTGCCGCAGAACGTTCTCGACACCCCAATCAAGACGAGCAAAGCTGGGCCGTACTTCAGCGCACGCAATGCTTGTCGGCACCCCGGCCGGCGCTGAGACCCGCCTGCTGTGCCCTACGCGACGCAACTGCCCGCCGCAAGCAGCGCCGCTTGCAGAATGTCCAGCCCCTCGGCAAATACCGCCTCGGAAATGGTGAGCGGAAACAGGAAGCGCAGCACGTTGCCATGCACCCCGCAGGACAGCAGGATCAGCCCCCGGTCCAGCGCTTGCTGCTGCACTCTTTTGGTGAATTCGGCGTCGGGCGCTCCTGCGGCGGGGTAGTTGACCGCCCCCATGCCCGGGCTTTGCCCTGGCCGCCCCCCGAGGGGGTCCACCCCGCCTTGGGACGGCCCTGCGGCGGAGTGGTTGACCGCCCCCGGGCTTTGCCCTGGCCGCCCCCCGAGGGGGTCCACCCCGCCTTGGGACGGCCCTGCGGCGGGGTGGTTGAACTCCACGGCGACCATCGCGCCCAGCCCGCGAATGTCCGCGATTTGCGGCACCCGCGCGCGCAGCGCCTGGAGCCGCGCCTTGAGCGTGTCGCCGAGCTGTTGGCCGCGCGCGGGCAGGTTTTCGTCGCGCATGACGTCGATGACGGCGAGTGCGGCGGCGACGGCCAGCGGGTTGCCGGCATAGGTGCCGCCGAGTCCGCCGGGAGCGGGGGCGTCCATGATCTCCGCGCGGCCGGTCACGGCCGATAGCGGCGTGCCGGCGGCCAGGGACTTGGCGATGGTCATGATGTCCGGCAGTACGCCGGTCTGCTCGACGTAGTGTTCCATCGCGAACAGCCTGCCGGTGCGGCCGAATCCGGTCTGCACCTCGTCGGCGATCAGCACGATGCCATGCGTGTCGCACAGCGCGCGCAGCCACTTCACGGCCTCGGCCTGGATGACGTTGAAGCCGCCCTCGCCCTGGATCGGCTCGAAGATGATCGCGGCGACGCGCGAGGGCTCGATGTCGGCCTTGAACAGATGCTCGACGGCCTTCTTGGTGTCGTCCAGCGACACCCCTTGGCCGGGGAACGGGACGTGATAGATCTCCGGCGGGAAGGGGCCGAAGCCGGCCTTGTACGGCTGCACCTTGCCGGTGAGCGACACGGCGAACAGGCTGCGCCCATGGAAAGCGCCGCCGAAGGCGATCACGCCCGCGCGCTTGGTGTACGAGCGCGCGATTTTGATGGCGTTCTCCACCGCCTCGGCCCCGGTCGAGAACAGCGCGGTCTTCTTCGGAAAGTCGCCGGGTGTCAGCGCGTTGAGCTTCTCGGCCAGCGCCACGTAGCCCTCGTACGGCACGACCTGATAACAGGTGTGGGTGAAGCGCTGCAGCTGCTCCTGGATGGCGGCGACGATTTTTGGATGGCGGTGCCCGGTATTGAGCACCGCGATGCCGCCGGCGAAGTCGATGTAGCGACGGCCCTCGACGTCCCAGAGTTCGGCGCCCTCGGCACGGTCGGCATAAAAGCCGGCCATCACGCCGACGCCGCGCGGCGTGGCCGCTGCCCTGCGGGCTTGCAGTTGTTCGTTGCGTGAATGGTTCATGGTGGTTCCTTGAAAATCGCCCGCCTCAGGCCGCGTCGATGCGCATCCAGGTGGTCTTGAGTTCGGTGTATTTGTCGAAGGCGTGCAGCGACTTGTCGCGCCCGTTGCCCGACTGCTTGACGCCGCCGAAGGGCACGGTGATGTCGTCCTCGTCGTACTGGTTCACGTGCACGGTGCCCACGTGCAGCGCACGCGACACGCGCACCGCGCGGTCGATGTGCCGGGTCCAGACGCCCGCGTGCAGGCCGTAGTCGCTGGCGTTGGCCAGCGCGACCGCCTCGGCCTCGGTCTTGAACCGGATCACCGACAGCACGGGACCGAAAATCTCTTCCCGCGCGATTTTCATGCTGTTGCGCACATGGTCGAACACGGTCGGCTCGACATACTGGCCGCCCGTGTGCTCCAGCGCCCGGCAGCCGCCGGCGACACAGGCCGCACCTTCCGCCAGGCCGGCCTCGATATAGCCCATCACGGTCCGGGTCTGGCTCTCGTCGACCAGGGCGCCCAGCACGGTCTTGGGATCGAGCGGATCGGCCGGGGCGTATTGCGGCGCCAGTGCCTTGAGCTTCGCGACGAAGGCGTCGGCTATCCCTTCCTCCACCAGCAGACGCGACGGCGCGTTGCACGACTCGCCCTGGTTGTAGAACATGCTTCCGGCCGCGGTGGCGGCGGCGCGGTCGAGGTCGTCGAAGTCGGCGAACACGATGTTGGCCGACTTGCCGCCGAGTTCGTTGTACACGCGCTTGAGGTTGCTGCGGCTCGCATAGTCCAACATGCGCCGACCGGTACGGGTGGAGCCGGTGAAGCCGATGGCGTCCACGTCCATGTGCAGCGCCAGCGCCTCGCCCGCCTCGTGCCCATAGCCGGGCACGACGTTGAACACGCCTTCGGGCAGCCCGGCCTCGAGCGCCAGTTCGGCCAGGCGCAGCGCGGTGAGCGGAGACTTCTCGCTGGGCTTGAGCACCACGCTGTTGCCCGCGGCCAGCGCGGGGCCGAGCTTCCACGAGGCCATGAGCATGGGGTAGTTCCACGGCACGATGGCGCCGACCACCCCCACCGGCTCGCGCGTGACGAGGGCCAGCGCGTCATGCCCGGTGGGCGCGATCTCGTCGTAGATCTTGTCCACCGCTTCGCCGAACCACTGGATGCAACGCGCCGCCGCCGGCACGTCGGTGGACAGGCTGTTGCGGATCGGCTTGCCCATGTCCAGGGTTTCGAGCAATGCCAGCTCGTCCCTTGCGGCGCGCATCCGCTCGGCAAAGGCCAGCATGACCTTCTTGCGCGCGGCGGGCGGCCTGCCCGCCCAGCGACGGTCGTTGAACGCGGCGCGCGCGGCTTCCACCGCGCGATTGACGTCGGCCTGCTTGCCGCGCGCGACGCGGGCGATGACCTTGCCGTCGATCGGCGAGATGCAATCGAACAAGTCGCCGTCGGTGGCGTTGAAGCGCTGGCCGTTGACGAGCATGCGGCCGTCGATGCCGGCGGCGATGCGGTCGGCGGCGCGGGCGTGCCAGAGGTCGCGGGGGTTGGGGGCGTTCATGCGGATCTCCGTGGTCACGAGGCCGAGGAAAGGCCCCGGAAAAAATCGGCCGGTCTGCGCCGGCCTTGCCTGGGGTTGCGAAGCAGGGTCAGAAGCTCACCACCAGCGACGCGGCCAGCAGATTGTTGTCCTTCTTGTAGGTGCCGTCGGACACGTTGTAGAAGGTGTTGAGGTTGGAGCGGTCGTAACGGTACTCCATCTTCAGGGTGGTCGACTGGGTCAGCAGGTAATTCCAGCCGAGCGAAAGGGCGTAGCGATTGGCGCCGGTGTTGGGGTCGACGACACTCCACGTGCCAGCGACCGGGTCATAGACTTGGCCCGGACCGAAACCGTTGTTCCCATCCGTCGTTCCGACCAGGTAACCGCCAATCAATCCGCCGCCGTTCTTCGAATCGTTCAAATAATCGAAGCGGGCAAAACCAAGGAAGCGCGGCGTGAAGTTGTAGGTGGCCAAACCGGACAGGCCGTACCATTTCGCCGTGTCGCCGTTGTAGGCGGCGCCCGTCTGCTGGCCGGCGCTGACTTGCCCGTAATAGCCCCAGTTGCCCTTGTTGTAGTAGCCATCGGCTTCAAACGTTGCCGTGCTGGACGTGCCGCTGGGAAAGGCCGCGGTATTGGCATTGGGCACCTTGCCCACCAACCCCCAGAACCCAACTCCCGCACTGTCGTAGCCGGGAATGCTGTAGTCGGCGCGGAACACCAGCGCAGGGGCTCGGCCGCCGTTGCCGCCGTAGTAGTAGCGCGGCGAATTCACGTTCGCCAGCATCGTCTTCCATTCCCAGTTGCCGCTGGTCATGTCCAGGCCGACCCCCGTGTAGGCGGTGACTTCGGTGAAATCGAACAGCAGGTTGTGGGTGATGGTCTTGGTCTGGTTGTCCCAGGTGTACTCGTAGCCTTCCCAGTCGGGAATCTGGCCGGCAATAAGTTTGGTGCTGTCATTGAGCGGCAAGGCCACCGAGGCCTCATGCACGATGGATTGGCCGTTCATCAAGGTGCCCGCGCCACGGTCAGGCGCCAGCGTCAGGTTCCACTTGGTCCCGCCCTCGGTGACCTTCTGGAACTGGATGTAGGCCCCGCCAAAATAGGAATTGTCATAGTTGTAGAGCGTCCCGCTGCTCGGGCTGCCGTTCGACCTGTTCAGGAAGACGAACGAACTCGCCTGCTGATCCTGGTTATACACGTAAGCCGGCGCGATCATGCCGGTGACGGTCAGGCCCTTGAGACCCGACTTGTCGGTCTGCTGCTTGATGCCGCTGACCTGCACGTCCGCGTGGTTGGCCACCTGCGCGGCCTCTTCGGTGGCTTGTTGGTTGGCCTGAACCTGTGCTTCGAGCTGCTGCACCTTGGCCTTGAGGGCCTCGATTTCCTTGAGGATGTCGGCGTTCGTGTCGGCCATGGCGATGGCCGGCGCGAAGCCGAGGCTGAGCGTCAATATCGACAATCTGAACTTCTTCTGCATGGTCTTCTCCCTGAGCGAACGTTGTGAACGGACTACGACAAAACGGTTCCGGTATCCCCCGCATGGATGGCCGGATGGAAATCCATTTGCTGTCGGTACGCGTCGGCGCTTTCCTTGGCGCGCAAGCGCTCGCGCCTGGCCATGAGAACGCTGCTGATGGCCACGGCGACAATGACGAGGTAGACGGTGATGGCGCCCACCACGTTGATGGTCGGGCTCAGGCCCAGGCGGGCGCGCGAGAAGATGACCACAGGCAGGGTGGTGCTGCCCGGCCCCGACAGGAAGGCGGAAATCACCACCTCGTCGAGCGAAAGCGAGAAGGCCAGCAGCCAGGCCGAGGCGAGGGCCTGGGAGATGGACGGCAGCGTGACCAGCATGAACACCTGGAAGGGGCGCGCGCCGAGATCCATGGCCGCCTCCTCGATGGATTGGTCCATTTCCCTCAGGCGCGACTGCACGACCACGGTGGCGTAGGAAATGGCCATCACGGTGTGCCCGATGAAAATGGTGAAAAAGCCCTTCTGGGGAAAACCGATGGCCTTTTGCACGGTGACGAAAAACAGCAGCAAGGCCAGTGCGATGACCACCGTCGGCATGACCAGGGGAATGTTGATCATGAAGTTCAGCAGGCCCTTGCCGTGGAAGCGGCGATAGCGCGTGAGCGCGAACGCGGCGAGCGTGCCCAGGACCACCGAGGTCGTCGCGGTGGCCAAGGCCACCTTGAGCGAGAGCATGAGCCCGCTGATGACTTCCTGGTCATGCACGACGGCGCCATACCACTTCAGGGTCCAGCCCCCCCAGATGGTGACCATGCGCGAATCGTTGAACGAGTACACCACCAGCACGACGATGGGCAGGTAAAGAAAGACGTAGACCAGGGTCATCCAGGTCATGGGGACGGCCATGGAGCGTTTCATCGCGCCGCCTCCATGGTCTTGGTCTGGTACCTGTTGAAAATGGCGATGGGCACGAGGATGAGGGCGATCATCACGATGGCCACGGCGGAAGCCCGCTGCCAGTCGAGGTTGGCGAAGAACTCGTTCCACATGACGCGGCCGATGTTGAGCGTGGACGGTCCCGCGAGCAATTCGGGAATGACGTACTCGCCCACGGCCGGAATGAACACCAGCAGGGAGCCGGCGATGATGCCGGAACGCGACAGCGGAACCGTCACCAGCCAGAAGGTCTTGAGCGGCGTGGCGCCCAGATCGGCGGCGGCCTCGATCAGGCGCGTGTCCATCTTCACCAGCGTGGCGTAGAGCGGCAGGATCATGAACGGGATGTAGCCGTAGACCATGCCGATCATGAACGAGAACTCGGTGAACATCATGCGCAGCGGGGTGTGAATGATGCCGGCCCACATGAGGAACTGGTTGATCAGGCCGTTGATGTCGAGCAGGTTTTTCCAGGCGTAGATGCGGATGAGGAAGGAGGTCCAGAACGGCAGCATCACCAGCATCAGCAGCGCTGGGCGCACGCTCGGGTTGGCCCGCGCCATGAAATACGAGAAGGGGTAGCCGATCACTAGGCACAGCACCGTGGTGAGAAAGGCATACCAGAGCGACGACAGATACGTGAGGATGTAGAGGTTGTCGCGCACCAGCGCGAGATAAGCGCCGAAACGCAGCTTGAACTGCAGGCTGTCGTTGGCATAGGAGATGATCGGCTCGAATCCGATGCCCAGGGCATTGCTCTCGGACAGGCTGATTTTCAGCAGGATGAAAAAGGGCGCCAGCAGGAAGGCGACGAGCCAGAGCTGCGGCGAACCGATGACGGCCAGCCGACCCCAGTTCAGGGGTTTCCTGGGTTGTTTGCCCGTGGGATTGCCGAGGTCGTTCATGGCGATGCGATCTCAGTCGGCGATGACCACCGGGGAGGTGTCGGCCCAGCTCGCGGTGACCGCGGCGCCGACCTCGAAGGGATCCGCATGGCGATCGGCGTTGGACACCGTCACGCGCATGCGCCGTTGCGTAGGCAGCTGCATTTCGTACACCGTGTAGCTGCCCATATAGGAGCGCCCGGAAATCACGCCCTGCATGGCGTTGCTGGCATGGGGCTGGCGGCCGGGCTCGAGCACGATCTTTTCGGGACGCAGCGCGACGTTGAGCTCCATGCCCAGCGTGCCCGCGATGCCGTGGCCGATATGGAACAGGCCTTCGTCCGTCTGGACCTCGCAGTGGTCGGGCTCGTCCGTGACGAGACGCCCCTCGAACAGGTTGACGTTGCCGATGAAGTCGGCGACGAAGCGGGTCTGCGGATGCTCGTAGATCTCGCTCGGCGTGCCAAGTTGCAGGAAGCGGCCCTCGCGCATCACGGCAATGCGATCGGCCATGGTCATGGCCTCCTCCTGGTCGTGCGTGACCATCACGCACGTCACGCCGACCTTGCGCAGAATGCTCACGAGTTCGAGCTGGGTGCGCTCGCGCAGCTTCTTGTCGAGTGCGGCGAGAGGCTCGTCCAGCAACAGCAGATTGGGCCGCTTGGCCAGGCTGCGCGCCAACGCCACGCGCTGCTGCTGCCCGCCCGAGAGCTGGTGCGGCTTGCGCTTGGCGTAGGGCTTGAGCTGAACCAGCTCGAGCATCTCCTCGACGCGCTGCGTGACCGCGGCCTTGTCCATCCTGTCGCGGCGCAGGCCGAAGGCGATGTTGTCGAACACCGTGAGATGGGGGAACAGGGCGTAGGACTGGAACATCATGTTGATCGGCCGCTCGTAGGGCGGAAGATCGGTGATGTCCTGGCCGGCGAGATGGACGCGTCCGCTGCTTGGCGTCTCGAACCCCGCGAGCATGCGCAGCAGGGTCGACTTGCCGCAACCCGACGAGCCCAGCAGGGCGAAGATTTCGCCTTTCTGGATGTCCAGGTCGATGTGGTCGACCGCGACCACATCGCCGAAGCTCTTGGTCACCGCATCGATCTTGAGGAAAGCCCCGCCCGCTGGTGGCCGGGCCGGTGCATGGTTGTTCTGCTCCGGCATGTTGTCGTTCTCTCGGCTTGCTCTGGGAAAACTGCCGCCCACGGTCTCCGAAGCGTGGGCGGTACTCGGCTTACAGACCCGTCTTGAATTTGGTGTAGAGGCGGGTGACGAGTCGACGCTCCTCGCTCGTGTAGACCTTGGGTGGAATGAGCTTGCTCATCATGGCCGAGTCGAGGAACACGTAGTCGTTGTCCTTCACGCGCGGCAGCACCATGGGCAGAGAGGCCGGAACCGGGTTGGCGTAGTACACCGTATTGGTGTCGGCGGCGCAGACCTTGGGCTGCAGGCGGTAGTTGAGGAACTTGTAGGCGTTGTCGATGTGCTTGGCATCGGCGGGAATGTCCATGGTGTCGATGAAGATGACGGCGCCGTGGGTGGGTGGGAACACCTTGATGTCCTGGCCGTTCTTGGCTTCCTTGGCACGGTAGGAGGCAATGCCCATATCGCCCGACCAGCCCAGCGCCGCGCAGATCGAGCCGGATGCCATGTCGTTGATGTATCCGGAGGATGAAAACTCGTTCACGTCAGGGCGGATTCTCTGCAGCATGTCCCAGGCCTTCTGGAAATCGGCGGGATTGTTGGTGCTCTGCGGAATGCCGAGATAGTTGAACGCGGCCTCCATGATGTCACCGCCCGAATCCAGGAAGGAGATGCCGCAGGACTTGAGCTTGTCGGCGTAAGTCGGGTCGAACAGCAGGGCCCAGGGATTGGCCGGCATGGGGGTGCTGCCAAGGGCCTTTTTCACCTTCTCGACATTGATGCCGACCGTGGTGTAGCCCCACATCCAGGGGATCAGGTACTTGTTGCCAGGGTCGACCGTTGCAAGTTGCTTCATCAAGAACGGGTTGAGGTTCTTGTAGTTGGGAATCTTGGACTTGTCGATGGGATGCAGCAGTCCGCCCTTGATGTCGATCGCCGCCCAGTTGGACGACGGCACGACGAGGTCGTAGCCGGTGTCGCCCGCCACCATCTTCGCGAACAGGGTCTCGTTCGAGTCGAAGGTGTCGTAGCGCACCTTGATGCCGGTCTCCTTCTCGAAGCCCGGCACCGTGGTCGGCGCGATGTAGTCCGACCAGTTGTAGATGTTCAGCACATTGTCGGCGGCTTGCGCCGGTTGGGCGGCGCTGAAGCCCAGGGCGGCCACGCCGATGGCGAGGGCGGACAGCAACTTGCCCGCGATCGGCGTCTTGGAACGCGATGATTTCAAGCTTGGTTTGGTACGCATCGGAACTCCCCTATGAAGTTGTCAGACCAGTTGAATGAACCTTCGAACTTATGCAATATTGATGCCAGCGCCGGTCGATTTTTTCCCTGCAGGCCGGCTTGCGCAGCAATATTCAGACGCGGTTTATATCAGCCCCTCGGCCTGCAAGCCAGCGAGGGTGTCGTCGAGGCTGCGCCGGATGCGTGCGATCATGAGGTCGACCTCGTCGTGGGTCATCACCAGCGGCGGCGCGATGATCATGCGCTCCTCCACCGCGCGCATGACCACGCCGTTCTTGAAGCAGTTGTCGCGGCAGCGGTAGCCCACACCGAGTTCGGCATCGAACAGGGTGCGCGCGGCCTTGTCCTTGTAGAGCACCAGTCCGGCCATCATCCCCAGCGACTGTGCGTCCCCGGCCAGTGGATGATCGGCCAGGGTCGCGAACCGCCGCGCCAGGTAGGGCGCCGTGTCGGTGGCCACGCGCTGCACCACGCCCTCGCTGCGCAGCGCCTGCACATTGGCGATGGCCACGGCGCAACAAGTCGGGTGCCCGGAATAGGTGAACCCGTGGTTGAAGTCTCCGCCCTGCTCGATGAGCGCGCGCGCGATGCGCTCGCCCACCAGCACGCCGCCCAGCGGCAGGTAGCCCGAGGTGACGCCCTTGGCGAAGGTGATGAGGTCGGGACGCGTGTTGATGTGCGGATGCTGGCAGCCGAACCAGTGGCCCAGGCGGCCGAAGCCGCAGATGACCTCGTCCGACACCAGCAGGATGCCGTACTTGTCGCAGATGCGCTGGATTTCGGGCCAGTAGCTGGCCGGCGGAATGATCACGCCGCCGGCCCCCTGCACCGGCTCGCCGATGAAGGCGGCCACCTTGTCGGCGCCCAGCTCGAGAATCTTGGCCTCCAGCCAGCCCGCCGCGCGCAGGCCGAAGTCGTGCTCGCTCTCGCCCGGCTTGCCGTGCTGCAGCTGGTAGGGCTGGTCGATATGGGTGATGCCCGGAATGGGCAGATCGCCCTGCTCGTGCATGCCGCGCATGCCGCCCAGCGAAGCGGCGGCCATGGTGCTGCCGTGATAGGCGTTGTGGCGGCTGATCAGGGTCTTGCGCTGCGGCTGGCCCATCAGGTCCCAGTAACGGCGCACCAGCCGGATGACCGTGTCGTTGCCCTCGGAGCCGGAGTTGGTGAAGAACACATGCTCGAAGCCCGGCGGGGCGATCTCGCTGAGCAGCGCGGAGAGTTCGGCGGCCGGGGCCGTGGTGGTCTTGAAAAACGCGTTGTAGTAGGGCAGCACCTGCATCTGATGCGTCGCCGCATCGACCAGGTCCTGCCGGCCGTAGCCGAGGTTGACGCACCACAGGCCCGACATGCCGTCGATGATCTCCTGCCCCTCGGAATCCCAGATGCGCACACCCTCGCCGCGCACGATCACGCGGGCGCCGGCGGCGTTGAGCGAGCGGGTGTCGGTGAAGGGATGGAGATGATGCGCGGCATCCTTGGCGCGCAGCGCGGCGGTATCGAACGTGGGCAGGTCGTTGAGCTTCATGCGGGACTTCCTTGGCTACGGCGCATTTTTATGGTTTGTCTGGCGCTGGGTTGTATGAACGGGCTGGCGAAGATCAGACGTGCAGCAGCAGGTGCTCGCGTTCCCACGGGCTGATGACCTTCATGAATTCGGCGTATTCGCTCATCTTCACGGCCTTGTAGATGCCGCAAAAACGTTTGCCCAGGACTTGCTCGATCTCGGGCACCTCGTCGAGCAGGCGCACCGATTCGCTCAGGCTTTGCGGCAACGGGATGGCGTTGCGCGTGTTGTAGGCATTGGTCTTCATCTCGGCCAGCGGCTCGAGCTTGTTCACCATGCCCAGGTAGCCGCAGGCCAGGCTTGCCGCCAGCGCCACGTAGGGATTGGCGTCGGCGCCGATCACGCGGTTTTCCATGCGGCGGTTCTCAGGCGTGGAATGCGGCACGCGGATGCCCACCGTGCGGTTGTCGTGACCCCATTCGACATTGGTGGGCGCGGCCGTGTTGGCCACCAGGCGCCGGTAGGAGTTCACGTAAGGCGCGAACAGCGCCATGACGTGGGGAATGTATTTCTGCAGTCCGCCGATGTAGTGGCCGAAGGCCTCGGACGCGGTGCCGTCGGGGTTGCTGAAGATGTTCTGTCCGGTCTTGCGGTCGACGATGCTCTGGTGCACGTGCATGGCGCTGCCGGGCTCGCCGGCCATGGGCTTGGCCATGAAGGTGGCGAACATGTTGTGGCGCAGCGCCGCTTCGCGCAGGGTGCGCTTGAAAAAGAACACCTTGTCGGCCAGGTCGAGCGGGTCGCCGTGCAGGAAGTTGATTTCCATCTGCCCGGCGCCGACCTCGTGGATCAGCGTGTCCACATCGAGGTCCATCGCGTCGCAATAGTCGTAGATGTCCTCGAACAGCGGATCGAACTCGTTCACCGCATCGATGCTGTAGTGCTGGCGCGAGGTTTCGGCGCGCCCGGAGCGGCCCACGGGCGGGCGCAGCGGCTGGTCCGGATCGGTGTTCTTGTCGACGATGTAGAACTCGAGCTCCGGGGCCACCACGGGCGCCCAGCCCTTGTCGGCGTACAGCTTGATGACGTTCTTCAGCACCGAGCGCGGCGCGTAGTCCACCGGCATGCCGTCCTTGAAGTAGCAGTCGTGAATCACCTGCGCCGTCGGATCGACGGCCCAGGGCACCAGCCGCACGGTGGACGGATCGGGCACCAGGTTCATGTCGCGATCGGTATCGGAGATCAGCGTGTCGATCCTCTCGTCCTCGGGCCAGTTGCCGGTCACGGTCAGTCCGATGATGCTCTCGGGCAGGCGCATGCCGCGGTCCTCGGTGAACTTGCTGCGCGGCAGGATCTTGCCGCGCGCCACCCCGGTCAGGTCGGGCACCAGGCATTCGATTTCGGTGATGCGGCGTTCGTTCAACCATCGCTCAAGATCGTTGAAGGTCCACTGTTTTCTGTTGTCGGCATTCATGTTTTGGGGTTCCGGATCGCGTTTCATGCTTGCACCTCGAAGGCTTGGGGCGCTGTGACGGTACGCCGGGGCATGGATGGCCCCGAGCGCGCGTGGTCATGCGGCTTTGGACTCGGGTGGGCGCAGACGCTCACGGTTCCGGTTGGCGTGCTCGCGGCAGGCGTCGCCGAAGGCGGCGAAGATGGCGCGGGAGACGGGGTTGCGCGCGGCCTGCCACTCGGGGTGCCACTGCACCGCGAGCAAAAAACCGGGCGCCTTGCGATGCGCATAGGCCTCGATCAGGCCGTCGGGCGCGTGGGCCTGCGCGAGCAGGTCCGGGGCCAGGGTCTTGATCCCTTGCCCATGCAGGCTGTTGACGTTCCAGGACGACGCGCCCACCACACGCTCCAGCAAGCTCCCAGGCACGGCTGTGACGGGATGGGCGGGGCCGTATTGATCTGCGATGGATTCGGTCTCGTCCTCGCGGTGATCGGCGTAACCGGCCGTGTTGTGCACCTCCTGCAGCAAGGTGCCGCCAAGCGCGACGTTGATTTCCTGGAACCCCCGGCAGATGCCGAACACCGGCACGCCGCGCGCGATGGCGGCGCGAATCAGCGGCAGGGTCGTGGCGTCGCGCGCGGGATCGGCCGGCGACGCCGGGTTGTCGAGGGTTGCGCCGTAATGGTGCGGCTCGATGTTCGATGGCGAGCCCGTGAACAGCAGTCCGTGCACGGCATCGAGCAAGGCCTCGACGGGCAGCCTGTCGCCAAAGGATGGGAGCAGCAGCGGCATGCAGCCGGCCAGTTCCAGAACAGGGTCAGCGTACTTCTGCGCCACGGCATAGGTCGGATGGCCGGCGAGATTTTTCAGGTCGGTGGACACGGCCACCAAAGGCAGGACGGTTTTCATACAAGTGGGTGATGAAGATCTGGACATGCTGGCTCCGGAGCCAGCGGCTCGAACCTGCAACCAGGTTTGTCACTGGCGCCCGAACTTGCCGCCCGACACGCGAAAAAGCTCGGGTTTTCCATGAGTTAGGCCTTGTCCTCTGATTAAAGATACGCCAACATTGGCACCTTCGGTAGTGCCACTCTAGGCTTTTGCTGCAGAGCCATTTAAGCTTGACCTCGCACCGCTAGCCGTATACAGCGCCTCGGCGCCTTGTATGCAATGGGGTCCGCGGCCGTCACGGCCAGGACACGCGGTCCCTTGCCGCCACTTCCCATCATGCGCTCCTACGATCTCGCCGAACTCCTGCTCACCGAACTGCACCGCGCCGACAGCCCGCACCAGGCGGCGCCGCTCAACCGCCGGCTCTATCACACCCTGCGCGCCACCATCCTGGCAGGTTATCTCACGGCGGGGACGCAATTGCCCTCGACACGGGACCTGGCGCGCGACCTCGACTTGTCGCGCAACACCGTGATGTCGGCGATCAACCAGCTCGTGGCCGAAGGCTATCTCACGGCCCAGCAGGGCAGCGGCACCTATGTGTCCGACACCCTGCCCGACCAGCGCCCCTTGACCCCGGCCAGCGCGTCGCGCGCGCGCCAGGCGCGCGACGCAGAGACCAACCCGCGCGACTTGTCGCAGCGCGGCTGCCTGCTCACGCGCGACTCGGGCGCGGAGCAGTTCGAGGTGCAGCCTTTCGCGCCTGGCGCGCTGGAGTTCACCGAGTTTCCGATCCAGCTGTGGCAGAAGCTGCAGGCCAAATACTGGCGCGGCCTGGACCGCGATCTGCTGGACTACGGTCAGCAGGGCGGCTACATGCCCCTGCGCGCGGCCATCGCGCAGTACCTGACGCTGTCGCGCTCGGTGCGCGTGGAGCCGGAGCAGGTGCTGATCACCTCGGGGACGCAGCAGGCAATCGACCTGACGGCGCGCCTGCTCACCGACCATGGCGACGAGGCCTGGGTGGAGAACCCCTGCTACTGGGGCGCGCGCCGCGCCCTGGAGGCCGGCGGGCTCAGGCTGCGCCCCATTGCGGTGGACGCCGAGGGCATCGCCCCGTCGGACTCCGACTGGCAGAGCAACCCGCGCCTGATCTACGTCACCCCCTCGCACCAATACCCGCTGGGCCATGTGATGAGCCTGCAGCGGCGGCGCGCCCTGCTCAAGTTCGCCGCCAGCCGCCGCTGCTGGATTTTCGAGGACGACTACGACAGCGAATTCCGCTACACCGGCCGTCCCTTCGCCAGCCTGCAGGGCCTCGACGAACACGCGCAGGTGCTGTACTCGGGCACCTTCTCCAAGGTCATGTACCCCGGCATCCGCCTGGGCTATCTGGTCGTGCCGCGCGACCTGCTGCCCGCCTTCAACACGGGCCTCTACGACATCTACCGCCCCGGCCAGCTCATGCTGCAGGCCGCGCTCACCGACTTCATCAACGAAGGCCACCTGAACACCCTCATCCGGCGCCTGCGCGTGGCCTACCGGACCCGGCGCGACGAGCTGGCGCGGCGCATCCATCAATGCCTTGGTGATCGCGTCCGCATTTCAGGGCAGGAGTCAGGCCTGCACCTGTGCCTCGTGTTCAACCCGGAATGCGCAGGGGTGGACAGCCCCCACGCTGCGCGGCCCCCCGAGGGGGCTCACCCCGCCTTGGGACGGCCCGGCGGCGGGGTGGACGACCCCCACGCTGCGCGGCCCCCCGAGGGGGCTCACCCCGCCTTGGGACGGCCCGGCGGCGGGGTGGACGACACGGCGATTGCCGATGCCGCCACGGCGCACGGCATGTCGGTGCGTCCGCTGTCGCGCTACTACATCGGCGAGCCGCAGCAGCGCGGCCTCATCCTCGGCTACGCCTACGTGCCGACCGAGCGCGTGGCGCCATGGGCGAAGAAGCTGTGCGAGCTGATCCGCCGCCAGCTCGCCTGAGCGCGCGGGGCGCCGTTCAGGCCGCGTGCGCCACGCCGGCGAGATGCTCCATGCGCGCGGTGTCGGCGCTGAGTTCCGCCGCCGGGCCGTCGTAGACGACTTCGCCTTCCGACAGCACATAGGCGCGATCGGCCAACTGCAGGGCGAGGAAGGCGTTCTGCTCCACCAGCAGGACCGAAATGCCCTCGCTCTTCATGCGCGCCACCGTGCGCATGACCTCCTGCACGATGATGGGCGCCAGCCCCTGCGACGGCTCGTCGAGGATGAGCAGCTTGGGGTTGAGCAGCAGGGCGCGGCCGATGGCGAGCATTTCCTGTTCACCGCCCGACAGGCGCCCGCCCTTGCTGGCGCGGCGCTCGTCCAGGCGGGGGAAGAGCTTGTACACCGCATCGATGGTCCACCGCCCCGGGGTTTCGTGCACGACCAGCAGGTTTTCGTGCACCGTGAGGTGGCCGAAGATCTTTCGGCCCTCGGGCACATAGCCCACGCCCATGTCCGCGATGCGGTGCGGAGAGGCGCCGGTCATGTCCTTCCCGAAGATTCGGACCTTGCCCTGGCGCGGCGGGGTGAGGCCCATGATCGAACGCATGGTGGTGGTCTTGCCCGCGCCGTTGCGGCCGAGCAATGCGACGAGTTCGCCCTCGCCCACGGTCATCGACACGCCGTTGAGGATGTGGCTCTTGTCGTAGTAGGTGTGGATGGCGTCGAGTTCGAGCACGGCGGTCATGGGACGGTCTTTCTTGGCGAATGAGGTTGTGCGCGAGGAGCGGGGGCGGTCAGGCGGCCTGCCCCAGATAGGCAGCCTGTACCTTCGGGTTGTGGGCGATCTCGTCGGCGCTGCCTTCGGCCAGCATGGTGCCGTTGTCGAGCACGGTGATGCGGTCGGCAATGCCGAACACGATTTCCATGTCGTGTTCGACGAACAGGGTGGTGATGCCCTGGATCTTGTTGAGGTCGCGGATCAACGCGGTCATGTGGTGGGTCTCCTCGTCGCCCATGCCGGCGGTCGGTTCGTCGAGCAGCAGCAGCCTGGGGTTGCGCGACAGCGCGATGCCGACCTCGACCACGCGCTGGTCGCCGTGCGACAGCTCGCCGGTGACGCGGTCGGCCTTGCCGCTGATCTTCACCCGCTGCATCAGTTCGTCCACCTGGGCGTCGATCCGCGCGCGCAGCGCACGGC
>MLJW01000446.1_pt1 | contig 18568 bp, 15 predicted proteins | sample 888231 | NCBI WGS metagenome assembly MLJW01 (sample SAMN05788063, study PRJNA343431) | mine drainage metagenome | isolation source: sample collected from the inflow into an acid mine drainage treatment plant... | place: Germany: Lusatia, lignite mining district
CGCCGATCGCCGGCGTGGTGACCGGGCCCACGGTCGCGCCGGGAAGCTGGGTTCATGCGGGACAGGCGGTGGTCGAACTCGCGCCGGCGGACACTGCGCTGCAGCTCGTCGCTCCGCTGGCTGCGTCCGTCGGATCGCTCGCGGCCGGCGCTGCGGCGCAGGTCGAGCTCGGCGGCGGCCGCGTGGTGCGCGGCGCGCGCCTGATGCGCGTCGAACGCGACGCCACCGGTGCAGCTCGCGCGGTGTTCGCATTGGCCGCGGGCCCGTTCGTGCCGCCGGGCACGTCCGCGCGTGTCGAGATGACACTGCCCCTGCGCCGCAACGTGCTGCTGGCGCCGGACGCCGCGCTGGCCTTCGCGCGCCCGTGCTCCGCTCGCCACGAAAACACGAAACTGTGGATCTGGACGGCCGAGGGCAACGCGCGCGAGCTGTCCGTCGTTGCCGGCCCCGGCGACGGGCGTCACACCGAAATCGTCGCCGGCGACGTGAAACCCGGTGACCTGGCGATCATCGGCTGGAAAGCTCCGCCTGCGCCTGACTGCGCGCAGCCGCCAGCTGCTGGAAGACCAAGCACCATCGGGCGACCCGGCCCCGGCTCGAGCAAGCCCTCAAGACCATGATCCAAAACCTGACGCTGCTGACGCGCCGCCGCGCGAGCCTGCTGATCGCCTCGCTGGCGGCCGGATGGCCACGCGCCGGCAGCGCCGCCGAGTCGCCGGAGGCCGGCCGCTGGGGACCACCCCGCCCGTTCTCCTGGGACATCCTGGTCGAGCGCGCGCGCCGCCTGGCGCAGCGGCCCTACACACCGCGGCAGCCGGCGCCGTCGGCGGTCGACGGCTGGGACGACTTCGTACACCTGAGCTACGACGCGGCACAGCCGCTGACCGGAACCGTGCGCCTGTTTCCGGCGCGCCGCGAGGTGGCGCCGTTCGCGGTTGCGCTGCACGTGGTCAGCGGCGGCGTGGCGCGTGCGCTGCGCGACCCGCGCGGGCTGTTCGGCGACCACGGCGCGGCAGCGCCGGCCGGCTGGCGAGTGCTCGACCCCAACGGCATGACCGACTGGATGGCCTTCCTCGGCGCCTCGTATTTCCGCTGCTCGGGCACCGCGAACCGCTATGGCCTGTCGACACGCGGCGTCGCCGTCGACACCGGCCTGCCCGGCACCGAGGAATTCCCCGCCTTCACCGGATTCTGGATCGAGCAGCACGGCGCTGACCACGTCCGGGTGCACGCACTGCTCGACGGGGCGTCGCTGAGCGGCGCCTACGCGATCGATACCGTGCGCCAGGCCGACGGCACCAACGTGCAGGACGTGCGCTGCGCGCTGTTTCCGCGCCGCGACATCGCCCGCCTGGGCATCGCACCGCAGACCAGCATGTTCCTGTACGACCAGACTCGCGCCAGCGGGCTGGCCGGTGCGCCGACGCTGGGCGACTGGCGCCCCGAAGTGCACGACTCCGACGGTCTGGCGATCTGGACCGGCGCCGGCGAGCGCATCTGGCGCCCCCTGCACAACCCCACGAAGGCGCGCATGCACGCGTTCCGCGCCGACCATCCGCGCGCCTTCGGACTGATGCAGCGTGATCGGCACTTCAGCCATTACGAGGACGACAGTCTGTTCTACGACCTGCGCCCGTCGCTGTGGATGGAGCCGCAAGGCGATTGGGGACCCGGGTCGGTGATGCTGTACGAGATGGCGTCGATTTCGGAAACGGTCGACAACATCGGCGCGTTCTGGGTAGGCGATCGTCCGGTGCGCGCCGGCCAGCGCCGCGACTTCGCCTACCGGCTGACGTGGACCACGGCCGACCCCAGCGCCGACGCCAATGCGCATTGCACCAACGTGTTCGTCGGCCCGCCGAACCCGGACGGACTGCCGATCGATACGAGCGCGCGCAAATACGTCATCGACTTCACCGGGCCCGCCCTGTCCGGTCCGCACGGCTGCGACGGCGTGCGCGCCGTCACCGACCTGCCCGCCGACGCGGTCGTCGCGCTGAGCGCGCAGGCCATAGGCTCGCGCCCCGGTCGCTGCCGGGTGCAGCTGACGCTGCGCCTGAGCGCGCTGGCGCGCAAGGAATTTCGCGTGTTCCTGCAACGCGGCGGCGACGCGCTGAGCGAAACCGTGATCCTGACCCTCGAGCCGTGAGCCATCCCGCCGAGCCACCGTCGCTGCCGCCCGAGGCGCCGCTGGACATGCCGCTGCAGCGCCTGCACGGGCCAGCGCCGGCGTCGATCGAAGTGCTGACCCAGCCGCACGGCCTGCTGGTCAAGCGCTTGTTGCTGATCACGCTGACCGCGGTGCTGGCGCTGGCCGCGTCGACGCAGTTGCGCATGGCCTTGGCGCGCGCCGGATTCGACCCGCTGGACCTGTTGCTGCTGGTGCTGTTCCTGCCTTTGTTCGCGTGGATTTCCTTCGGTTTCGTCAATTCGGCAATCGGCTTCCTGCAACTGATCAGCGGCGACCATCCCGGCTTCACCGCGATCCCGAGCCCGGCGCAGTCGCTGCGCCACCGCGTCGCGGTGTTGATGCCCGTTTACAACGAGGACGTCGGCGCCACCTTCGGACGCGTGCGCGTGATGGCGCGCTCGATCGCGGAAGCCGGCGGTGCGGCGTGGATCGATTTCTTCGTGCTCAGCGATTCCAGCGCCGCCAACGGCGAGCGCGAACGCGCTGCATGGGCCGAACTCGCGCCGCAGGCGCCGATTCCGGTCTACTACCGGCGGCGCGAACACAACACGGCGCGCAAGCCGGGCAACATCGCCGAGTGGGTACGCCGCTTCGGCGCCGCCTACGAATGCATGCTGGTGCTCGACGCCGACAGCCTGATGAGCGGCGAGGCCATCGTCGGCCTGGCGTCGATCATGGAGCAGCGCCCTTCGGTCGGGCTGCTGCAGACCGTGCCGATGATCACGCGCGCGCGCACGCTGTTCCAGCGCTGGATGCAGTTCGCCAGCGAAGCCTACGGGCCGATCGCGACCGCCGGACTGCTGTGGTGGTCAGGGTCGGAGGCGAACTACTGGGGGCACAACGCGATCGTGCGCACGCGCGCGTTCGCGCTCAGCTGCGGCCTGCCCGAACTGCCGGGGAAGCCGCCGTTCGGCGGCCACATCCAGAGCCACGACATGGTCGAGTCGGCGCTGTTGCGCCGGCGCGGCTGGGCCGTGCACATGGTGATGATCGACGGCAGCTACGAGGAATACCCGCCGACCGTCGTCGACCACGCGATGCGCGACCGGCGCTGGATGCAGGGCAACGTCCAGCACCTGCGACTGCTCGACATTTCCGGGCTGCACTGGGCCAGCCGGCTGCACCTGGTGCTCGGCGCGTCGGCCTACCTGACCTCGCCGGGCTGGCTGCTGCTGTTGCTGACCAGCGCGACGCAGGTCTGCCTGTCGCACGACATCACGGTGGCGGGCATGACCTCGCCCGGAGTGCTGTGGCTGACGCTGCTGCTGCTGTTCGGGCCCAAGCTGATGGCGACGATCTGGCTGCTGTCGCAAGCCGAGCGGCGCCGTGCGTTCGGCGGAGTCGCCGGCGTGCTGCGCTCGGTGGCGCTCGACGTTCCGCTGGCGGTGCTGATGGCACCGGTGACGATGGTGACGCAGACCAAGGCGCTGGCCGCGATGGTGCTGGGCATCCCGTCGGGCTGGCCGGCGCAGGCGCGCGAAGCGCGCCACATCCCGGTGCGCGCGATCCTGCCGTCGCTGCGCGAACACCTGCTGCTCGGCGCCGGCTTCGCTTCCATTGCCTTCGTCAGCCCGACCATGGCGCTGTGGTTCCTGCCGATCACGCTTGGGCTGCTCAGCGCGCCGTGGCTGATCAGCCTGACCTCGAGCGCAGTCTCCGGCGACCGCGCGCTGGCCTGCGGCTTCTTCCGCGTGCCGCCGCCGCAGCTCGGCGAGGCCGAACGCGCCGCGGCGCACGAGCGCGTCGAGCCGGGCGGCGTCATCTGACAGCGGTTCGAAATGCCCTTGTGCAGCGCACGAAATCCGTGTATAGTTTCACTCTTCCAGACGCGGGGTGGAGCAGCCTGGTAGCTCGTCGGGCTCATAACCCGAAGGTCGCTGGTTCAAATCCGGCCCCCGCAACCAAGACAGATGACAAACGCCGACCTCGTGTCGGCGTTTGTCGCTTCTGGAGCCGGCCCTTGCGCCGGATGCTGCGCAAGGGCATCAAGCCAAGCACTTCGCGGTGCTTGGCTTTTTTATCCTGCGTGCTCCGGATGCGGTCGGCTGCGGCGTGCGCCGCCGGCCAGTGCACGCCGTCTGAGGCAGCTCTGGCGCGGACACCGACTGCGGTGGCCGCGCCCCGCCCACACCTTTAGCCACGATGGCAGCGGTGCCAAACAACGGCAGCGCTGCGAGCGTGCGCGCGCATCGGCCGGGCACCGCATTTCATCGCGGCGCGCTGGGCAAATATGGCATTTTGTTTGATCCGATTGGTCGCAACTGGACGCGATGCCTTCCAGCTGAGATGATTTCCTCAGGGGAGAACACGCGCGGTGAAGCCACACGGAGCGCGCACGCATCCATCGTTGGCGGGACAGCGTGCAGCCCTTGCGGCATCCGTGCGCGGGTGACGTGGGTAACGCACCTGGAGGCATAGGTCCGGAGGCACGATGAAAGCCGTTCTGTTCGATCTCGATGGGACTCTGGTCACAACGCGAGCCGAGTACCGGTACGGCGTGGTTGGACGGGCGTTGCGTGAGCTTCGACGCCATGCCGATCAAGCCGCGATCGACGCCTTCTGGTTCGGGGCAGACCGTGATGCCATCATCCGAACGCACTTCGACGTCGCCCCCTCGTCCTTCTGGTCGGCCTTCGCGCGATACGACCGACCTGATCAAAGAGCGCGATGCACCGCCGTGTTCCATGACGTCGGCGCCCTCGCGAAACTGCGCAACCTTGGTATCAAGCTCGGCGTCGTGACGAATGCGCCGCGGCATATCGCCCTGGCCGAGCTGGCCCTGCTCGAGGCAGATGCATTCGGAGCCGTCGTCGTCGCCGACGCCGAACGAAACATTCGGCCGAAGCCGAGTCCCGACGGCATCCTCGCCTGTCTCGAAGCACTGGCCGTGCGCGCTGATCGCGCGTGGTTTGTCGGCAACGCCGCCGAGGATATCGAGGCCGCGCGCGCCGCATGTGTCGTCGACGTCCACGTCGAACGCGACGAACAGCCTCTGCACGCCGGAGTACGACCGCCGCTGCACACCATCGACAACCTTCATGCGCTGCTCGATCTGGTCGGTCACTGATGGCCCGCTGAACATGTCGGCGTGACACATGGAACGGCGCCTGCGGTCAGCCGCACCCGCACATCCGTCAACCAGCGTCCGAAGCGCGCCCCCGCAACCAAGACAGACGACAAACGCCGATCTCGTGTCGGCGTTTGTCGTTTTCGGATCCGGCGCGCAACCTCAAAGGGGCTCGGCACCCTCGTTGAGAATGTCCAGATAGCGCGTGTAACTGAACACGCGTTCGCGCTTGCGGCCGGTGACTTCCCGCACGATGCCCAAACCCTCCAGGGACTCGATGGCTCTCGCCACGGTCGGGTAGGCTGCGCCGGTGCGATCGACCAGGCTCTTGATGCTGCTCAGTGGTCGCGCGCGCAAAGCGTCGAAAACCCGCAGGGCGTTCGCCGCTGCGCGACCCAGGTCCTGCACCCGTCGAGCATCCTCTCCGAACAATGCGAGGAGGCGATGTACCGTATCCACAGCCTGGCCCGCGGTTTGCGACACACCGTCCAGGAAGAAGTCGAGCCACGCCTCCCAGTCACCCGTCGCACGCACGAGTCCAAGCAGACGGTAGTACTCGTCCCTGTGCTGCTTGAAGTAGAGGGAGAGGTACAGGAGCGGTTGCCGCAACACGTTGGCGTCGAACAGCACCAGCGCGATGAGCAGCCGTCCGACCCGCCCGTTGCCGTCCAGGAAAGGATGGACGGTTTCGAATTGCACGTGCGCCAATGCTGCGCGCACAAGCGTGGGCAATCCGTCGTCAGATCGGTGCAGAAAGGTCTCGAGTTCACCCATGCAACGTTCCACCAAGTGGGCAGGCGGCGGAACAAACAGCGCATTGCCCGGCCGCGTCCCGCCAATCCAGTTCTGGCTATGCCGGAACTCGCCCGGCTGCTTGTCGGCGCCACGTCCCCTGGCCAGCAACTTCCCGTGGACCTCGCGCAGCAGCCGGTTCGACAGCGGAAAACCGCCACGCAACCGTGTCAGGCCGTGCTCGAGCGCGGCAACGTAGTTCGAAACCTCGACCACGTCGCCCAGCGGCGCCCCTGGCGCATCGTTCAGCTCGAACAGCAGCAGGTCCGAAAGCGACGACTGGGTTCCCTCGATCTGGCTGGACAGGACGGCCTCCCGACGCACATAGGTGTAGAGGAACAAGTCGGGATCCGGCAACATCGCGGCGATACCGTCCAGTCTGCCGCAGGCCAGCAGCGCCGTTTCAAGACGTTGTTGTCGTGTTCCGCTGAGATCGAGAGACGGCGCTGGTGGCAGGGGACTTGGCACGAAGGCGCGCACGGTTTCGCCCACGGTGCTCACCGTCTCGAAGTGTCCGCTCTCTCCACGGTGCATGGCCATTCTCGCGAGTGAACATAGGCAGGCCACCTATTAACGATTGGCCCATCAACTGATGATAGCCAACGTTCGACGGCCCTGCACCAGGGCGCTGATGCGTGAGAGGGCTAATGGCCAACCGCACCCGGACGACCGTCAACCGGCGTTCGAAGCAGGCCCCCGCAACCAAGACAGATGACAAACGCCGACCTCGAGTCGGCGTTTGTCGTTTCTGCGACCAAGTCGTCGCCCTCCGGAACCAGCCGGATCTCTCCGACGATAGCCCGAATCGCCTCTCTGGACGCTGAGACATCCTCGACCTGCTCCAACCTTGAGACCAGTGCTTGGTGGGCCTGTCGGGCGCGTGGAATCACATCCATCGGCTCGAATTGATCGATCTCCCACCCCCGGCTTGCTCGCCTGCGCGGCTTGGAGCTTCGCCTCCCGTCCTGAAGTGCTTGGCCTTTTGTTGGCCAGCCCGCTTTGGGCGCGGTGCCCAAGCCGCGCCCATGAGCGCCCGTCCGACCGAGTCAAGCTGACCTTCGGCCAACTTCGCTTGGGGCTGATTGGGCACGCGGTGCTGTCGTACTGATGTCGCCATCGGTCGCAAGACCTGTATCGGCGGCTGGCTGTCGCACGAAGGCAAGCCTGCGAGACCCGTTCAGGCCACGCAGAACCCATTCCTCGTGTCGGGCATCGACGCCTCGCGCGGTCTGCAGCCTTGCCAGTCCTCGCCACAGCGCGACGCGACACCCGGGAAAACCCAGGCATTTTCGCGCTGCGACTGCCAGGGAATTGCCAGCTGGCGATTCCTAGGATGGCTTCGCCCTGTCAAGCGTCGTGCCCGGCGGGGAATCAGAACATCGACAAGCTTCGAGGAGACACATAGATGCAACAGACACACGCTGTCCACGCGTTGCGAGCAGCGAAGGTCCGCAAGACCCCGCTTGCCGCCGCGCTCGCTTTCGCCGTGTTCGCGGTCGCCGCGCCTGCCGCGCACGCTGACCCGATAGCCCAACTGCAAAGCGAGATCAACGCGTTGAACGCGAAGCTCCAGGCGCTGGAGAAAGCCGAGAAGACGCCCGAGGTGGTGGCTCCCACGCCGACGCCGCAGAACAACTCCGGGGTCGTGATGACGCCGACGCGTTCCGAGATCCTGAGCGGCAGCGAGTACGTGACCAAAGGCACGATCCCCGGCTCATTTCTGGTTCCCGGGACCAAGACCTCGGTGTATCTGGGCGGCTTCGTCAACTTCCAGGGCATCTACGACCCGACCGAGAACCTGGGGCCGAAGTTCTCCATCGGCAACCTGACCCCGCCAGGGTCGAGCAGCCGCCAACAATCCCACGGCACGTTCCACGCCCAGGACAAGGTGTCGCGGATGATTTTCCGGACCGACACGCCGAGCAGCTACGGCGACATCACCACCAACATCTCGATGGACTTCTACGGCTATACCGCCGGAGGCGACAACAACCAGGCCTTGCAGAACAACAACTGGGGCAGCCGCATCGTCTACGCCTACGGCACCATCGGCAACTGGCTGGTCGGTCAGGCCAACTCCAACTTCCAGGACAACGTCGACCAGGGCGAGACCTTCGACAACGCCGGTCCGAGCGGCGTGCCCGGTGGCCACACGCCGCAGATCCGCTATACCCTGCCGCTGGGCAAGGGTCAGCAGGCCTCGTTCTCCATCGAGAACCCGCAGACCGGCTACCAGGACACCCGCGACAACATCGAGGTCGCGACCAAGACCAATCTCTTCCCCGACATCACCGCGCGCTACCAGAAGGGTGGCGACTGGGGCCACTTCCAGGTCTCGGGCGTGATTCGTGAACTCGGTTTCACCGACGACACCGGCAAGCGCTGGAGCAAGTGGGACGGCGCCGGCATTGTCGGCGCGACCCTGAACATGCCCGACGGCAAGGGCGGCTACACCCAGGACAACGCCGGCTTCCAGGCCTGGTACGGCGCGATGGGCCGCTACATCCCCGACGATTTCGGCGCCAACGTCGCCTCGGTGCTCGCCGTCAACGACGGGACCACCGCGGGAATCGGCGCCTCCGCGATCGAAGTGCAGCCGGACACCGGCCTGACGGTCTACGCACAGCATTGGTGGACGCCCACGTTGCGCTCCAACCTCGCGCTCGGCCTCAACAAGCAATCTTTGGCCTCCTTCATTCCCGCGGATTCGCAAAACGCTGTCAAGACCGAAACCGTGCACGTGAACCTCATCGAGCAACCGGTGCCGTCGCTCGATCTCGGGATTGAATTCATGTGGGGTCGCAAGACCTTCCAGAGCTCGACGGGCCTGGCTCCTGCCAACGCGCGACGGGTCGAGTTCGGCGGTATCTGGCATTTCTAAGCATGACGCCGCGCTCCGCGGAGCGCGGCCCGCGGCTGTTTTGGAGTGAGGTGGAACGACCATGACAAATGGAAAGGAAGGACGAGGCGGCGTCGAATTCATCGGCGTGACCAAACGCTTCGTGACGCGCGACGGTGATGAGAAGGTGGCGATGCGCAACGTCACGTTGAAGGTCAAGCCCGGCGTGTTTTGCGCCGTGGTCGGACCCACCGGGTGCGGCAAGTCGACCACGCTGACGCTGGCCGCCGGCCTGTACCGGCCCAGCGCCGGCGAAGTCCGTGTCGGCGGCACACCGGTGCGGGGCATCACCGAAGGCACCAGCTTCATGTTCCAGAACGACGTGCTGCTGCCGTGGAAAACGGTGCTGGACAACGTCGCCCTCGGACCGTCGCTGCGCGGCATGAAGCGCCGCGAGGCCGAGGAACGCGCCCGCGAGTGGCTGCGGCTGGTCGGCCTGGTCGGATTCGAGAAGTACTACCCCTATCAGCTCTCAGGGGGCATGCGCAAGCGCGCCAGCATGGCCGCGGCGTTGATCAACGAGCCGTCGATGCTGCTCATGGACGAGCCGTTCTCGGCCCTGGATGTGCAGACGCGCGCCATCATGTCCAACGAGCTTTTGCAGCTCTGGGAACGTACCCGTCCCACGGTGCTTTTCGTCACCCACGACATCGAGGAGGCGATCGCCCTGGCCGATCAGGTGGTGGTGATGACCGCCGGCCCGGCCACGGTCAAGGCGGTGTTCGAGGTCGATCTCCCGCGGCCGCGGGGCGGCGTCCAGGACATTCGTTTCGATCACCGTTTCCTCGACCTGTACCAGCGGATCTGGGAATCCCTGCGCGAGGAGGTTGAAGCGACCTATGCGCGCAGCGCGCGGCAGGGAGTTGCAGCATGAAGGAGAACACCATGAACCAGCTTGTCGCGCTCGAGGCGCCCATCGACGAAGCGACTGGCGCCACGGTACGTGCCGATGCGCAGCGCCGCAAATTGATGGTGCTGCTGGGGCGCGTCGCCCTCGCGGTGATCGTGCTGGGGGGCTGGCAATTGCTCACCGCGACCAAGCTCCTTGATCCGTTCTTCTTCGGCTCGCCGGTGGGCATCGTGCTGCGCCTGATCGACTGGTTCCAGAACGGTACCGCCTACGGCTCGCTGTGGGAACAGGTCTGGATCACCCTCCAGGAATCCCTGCTGGGCTTCATCGCCGGCGTGGTCAGCGGGGTGTTCATGGGCGTGCTGCTGGGCGAGATTCCCTACCTGGCCGACGTCTTCACGCCCTACATCAAGATCGTCAACGCCCTGCCTCGCATCGTGCTCGGCTCGGTGTTCGTGATGTGGCTGGGCCTGGGCATGCCGAGCAAGGTGATGCTGGCCGCGGTCCTGGTGTTTTTCGTGGTGTTCTTCAACGCGTTTCAAGGCGTGCGCAGCGTGGACCGCAACTATGTGTCCAACGTGCGCATCCTCGGCGGCAGCCGTCTGCAAGTCGTGCGCCACGTGGTGTTTCCGTCAGCCATGACCTGGATCATCGCCAGCCTGCACGTCGCCCTCGGCTTCTCCATCATCGGCGCGATCGTCGGTGAATTCCTTGGGGCGCAGAAAGGCCTGGGCCTGGTGATTTCGACGGCGCAGAACACCTTCGACGCCAACGGCGTGTTCGCGGCCATGTTCATCATCGGCGCCCTGGCGCTGAGCGCCGAGGCCCTGATGGAGATCCTGGAGCGGCGTCTGCTGCGTTGGCAACCGCCGCGGTCCGGCGGCGACGGCGCCGTGGGCGGCTGATTGCGGGTCACCGACGAACGATTTTTTCAAGACGGGCCCATGTCGGGCACCGCCATCACGGAGGAGAGCAAAGTGAAGCAGAACAAGATGTCCAAACTCGTCGCCGCGGCCGCCTGCGCAGTGTCGCTGGCGGGCGTGCACGCCGCGGCGGCACCGATGAAAACCGTCACCATGATGGTCGGCGGGATCGACAAGCAGATCTATCTGCCCTATCAACTGGCGCAGGACCTCGGCTTCTTCAAGAAATACGGCGTCAACATGGTGCTGAGCACCGAGCAGGAAGGCGGCGTCGGCGCCGAGGACGCCATGGTCTCGGGCCAGGTCGACATGGCCGGCGCCTGGTATGTGCACACCATCGACTTTCAGCAGCACGGCAAGGCGGTGGTCGACATTGTCCAACTCAGCGGCGCCCCGGGCGAGCGCATCCTGTGCACCCGGCAATCGGCGGTGAAGACCCCGGCCGACTGGAAGGGCAAATCCGTGGGCGTCACCGACCTGGGCTCAGGCACCGACGACCTGACTTTGTACCTGGCCGCTCGCTACGGCCTGTCGACCAAGGACTTCACCCGCGTCGGCGTCGGCGCCGGGCCGACGCTGATCGGCGCCATGCAGCACGGCCGCGTGGCGTGCGCCATGACCACCCAGCCGACCGTCAACGCCGTCGAGAAGATGGGCATCGGCCGTTCCACCATCGATTTGGCCACCGGCCCGGGCGTGAACAAGTGGCTGGGCGGCTACTGGCCGACCGCCGCGGTGCTGGCCCGCGCCGATTGGGTCAAGGCGCATCCGAAGACCACCCAGGCGGTGGTCGACGCCATGGTCGAGACCATGCACTGGATCCATACCCACAGCGCCGAGCAGATCGCCGACAATTTGCCCAAGGACTTCGTCAGCAACCCACTCTCGAGCAAGGCCGAGTACGTTCGCGCGCTGAGTGAGGACAAGGGACAGTTCCTGCCCGACGGCCTGATGCCCGCCGGCGGCCCGCAGACGGTGTACCAGGTGGAGAAGCTCGCCGGCAAGATCAAGAAACCGGTCAATCTGGCCGTGACTTACGACAATGCCTACGCCGAGAAGGCCAATGCGATGCTGAAGGCTGCCGCGAAGTAAAGGCAGCGCCCATCCCGCGCCAGGCAAGGCGCGGGATGGCGCTCGCGGAGGAACGGCGCGGCGTGGAGAGGCATCGCAAGGTATGAAACTGCTATTGGTCGAGGACAACGCCGAGCTGTCGCGCTGGCTGTGCCGAGCGCTACGCGAGGAGCTGTTCGAGGTCGAGTGCGCCCGCGACGCGGACGCTGCCATGTGGCGCATCGAGGATTCGCGCTACGACTTGGTGCTGCTCGATCTCAAGCTCGCCAGCTCGGACGGACGCAGCGTGCTGCGTCGGCTGCGGCGCGAACGCGAGCCCACGCCGGTGCTGGTGCTCACCGCCAGCGAAGCCGTGGACATGAAGGTCGAGTGCCTGAACCTGGGCGCCGACGACTACGTGGTCAAGCCCTTCGAGGTGCGTGAACTGGTCGCTCGCATCCGGGCGCTGATCCGGCGCTCGGCCAACAACGCGGTGTCGCAGCTGTCGTGCGGCGACCTGAGCTACGACCTGGCATCGTGCAGTTTCGCCGTCAACGGCGAGGCGCTGGCCCTGACCCCGCGCGAGCACCGGGTGCTGGAGATGCTGCTGCTCCAGCACGACCAGGTGGTCGGCAAGAATCAGTTGATGGCCGGGGTGTTCCCTCTCGGCGCCGAAGCCGGAGAGAACGCCATCGAGACCTATGTGCACCGCCTGCGCCGCAAGCTGGCCGCCACCGACATCCGCATCATCACACTGCGCGGTTTCGGCTACATCCTGAAAATGGCCGCCGACGAGACATGAAAAGCCTGCGCGTCCGTCTGCTGATCTGGGTCCTGGTGCCCATGCTCGGCGCCCTGGCCCTTAGCGCCTGGCTGTCCTGGCGTTCGGCGCGGGACATGGCCGCGCTGCGCCAGGACCGGACCCTGCTGGCCTCGGCCGAGGTGATGGCCGAGCGCATCCAGTGGGCGAACGGCGAACTGGCCGCGCGCACGCCCCTGGCGGCACTGGCCATGTTCGCCAGCACCGCCCACGACCGGGTGTATTTCGAGGTGCGCGACGCGTCCGGCAACCTGCTGGCGGGCTGGCCCGGTCTCATCTCCGACAACGAGCATCCGGCCATCGGCGTCGAGTACGGCACCCTCGCTTTCAACGGTGAACGGGTCCGCGCAGTGACCCTGACGCGGGAGCTGCGTCGGCGCGGCCAGGTGCTGCGTGCCAGTGTGCGGGTCGCCGAGGGGCGCATAGGCTTCAACCGCCTGTTGCATGCCCTGTGGTGGCCGACGCTGCAGCGCGAATCGGCGCTGCTGGCCTTCGCACTGCTGCTGATGCTGCTCGGCCTGACGCTGGAATTGCGCCCGGTGCTCGACCTTCGACGCCGCATCGAGCAGCGCGCGCCCGACGACCTGACGCCCATCGATCCGACCGAGCTGGATCTGGAACTGCGGCCTGTGGTCGAGACCCTGAACCAGTATGCCTTGCGCTTGACCCAGCAGGTCGAAGCCCAGAAGCGCTTCGTCATGGACGCGGCGCACCAGCTGCGCACTCCGGTGGCCCTGCTCAACGCTCAGCTTGACGTGCTCGACCACGCCGAGGTCAGCCCCGACGTCAGCGAGACCCACGAGGCCATGCGCGCGTGTGCGCGGCGGCAGCGCCTGCTGATCAACCAGCTGCTGGCGCTGTTCCGCGTCGAGGCCCACGACGCCCGGCGCACCCCGGCGGTCGCTGTCGACCTGCTGGTACCCGTGCGCGGCAGTTGCGTCGAACTGGCCCTGTTCGCCGACGCCAAGCGCCTGGAGCTCGAAGTCGACGCGCCAAACGACGCGGTCATGGTGCTGGGACACGCAGCGTTGCTGCAGTCCATGGTTTTCAATTTGCTCGACAACGCCGTGCGCTACGCGCCCGCGGGCGGATTCGTGAGGGCTTGCGTGCGCCCCCTCGGGAAAGTGGTCGAGTTCTGCGTCGAGGACAACGGCCCCGGCATCGCCCCGTCGCGGCGCGAAGCCGTGTTCGAACGCTTCAACCGTGGCGACAACTGCGACGACAGCGGCTTCGGCCTCGGTCTCGCCATCGTGCGCGAGGCGGCGCGGGGCTGCGGGGCGCAACTCGAACTCGGCGACGGCCCGCACGGGCAGGGACTGCGCGTGACGGTGCGCCTGCGCGCTGCGCCAGCTCACCCAGCGGCGTGAACACAAAGGAGGAGACATGCGAAAAATCTCGATTGCGTTGCTGCTCTGGATGGGGCTGGGGGCCCTGAGCTGCCAGGCCGCTTCACCCATCGTGATCATGGTCGGCGGCATCGACAAACTCATCTATCTGCCAGCCATCGTCGCCCAGAGTCGAGGCTACTTCGCTGCGCAGGGCCTGCACGTGGATCTGGTGTCCGAGCCGGCCGGCGTCAACGCCGAGGACGAGCTGATCGCTGGCGCCGTGCAGGGCGTGGTCGGGTTCTACGACCATTGCGTCGACCTGCAGAGCCGGGGCTATGCCCTGCAATCGGTCATCCAGCTCACCACCGTTCCGGGCGAGGTCGAACTGGCTCGAGCCGGCACGACCGGCACCAACCTGGCCCAGCTGGGCGGGCGCCGCTTCGGCGTCACCGACCTGGGGTCGTCCACCGAGTTCCTGACGGAGTACCTGGCGAGCAAGGCCGGGCTGGCGCCCGGCAGCTATCGCCTGGTCCCGGTGGACGCGGGCGAGCGCTTCATCCAGGCCCTGCGCTCCGGGCGCATCGACGCCGGAATGACCACCGACCCCACGGTGGCCCGGCTGATGCAGACGCGCGCCGCGCGCATTCTGGTCGACATGCGCACCGTGGCCGGAACGCGCGCAGCTCTCGGGGGAGATTACCCGGCCGCGGCCCTCTACCTGCAGCGGTCCTGGATCGAGGCACACCCGCACCAGGTGCACGGCCTGGTCCAGGCCTTCCTGCGGGCGCTGCGCTATCTGCGCAGCCACGACGGCACGGCCGTCGCGGCCAGCCTGCCGCGAGGCATGACGCCGGTCGACCGCGCCCTGTTCGCGCACGCCATCGACACGTTCCGCCCGATGTACTCGGTCGACGGCCGCATGCCGGTCGACGGACCGCCGACGGTACTGCGCGTGCTCCAGACCGTCACGCCGGACATCCGTCCCGGCTCGGTCGACCTTTCGAACACCTATACCGAGCGCTTCCTGGCGCCGTGAGCCGGGCCGTCACCCCAAGCGAAAGAAAGGACCCATGAAACACCTGACCTTGAAAGTTGCGCCGATCCTGGCGCTGTGCGTTGCGACCGCGCACGCGTCCACACCGTCGCTCACGGCCGGGCGTACCCTGTATCGCGAGCACTGCATGTCCTGCCACCGAGCCGACGGGCGCGGCGGGGTCCACTTCTCGCACTCGGTGTCGGCCGACCTGCGCGCGCCGGGGCTGGAACGCACCTATCGCCACCAGGACGCGCTGATCGAACGCGCCATCCTGCTGGGTCGTGACCAGGACGATGCCATGCTGAACCCGCCCATGCCGCACTGGGCAGGTCGGCTCGATAGGCGCCAGGTGCGCGACGTCGTCGCCTATCTGCACACGCTTCGCGCCGACCGGCGCTGACGCACTCACTTCAGACGGCGCAGCACCGCAGCGTTGGGCGTGGATTCAAAATCCGCTGTTCGAGCCCCGCAGGGTATCGAAGCTGGCGTCTGGCGCGTGACGGCCGGCGCGCGCCACCTCCCACTTCGCGATGACGGCGGTGGCCACGCTGTTGCCGATCACGTTGGTCACCGTGCGCCCCATGTCGAGGATCTGGTCGATCGCGAGGACAAGGGCCACGCCGGCGGCCGGCAGGCCGAACATCGGCGCGACCGCGGCGACGACGACGACGGCGCCTCGCGGTACGCCGGCCATGCCCTTGCTGCTGAGCATCAGCACCAGCAGCAGCGCGATCTGCTGCGACAGCGGCATCTCGACACCGAAGGCCTGCGCGATGAAGATCGCGGCGAATGATTGGTACATCATCGAGCCGTCGAGATTGAACGCATAACCGAGCGGCAGGGTGAAGCCGACCACCTTCTTGTCGACGCCGAACGCTTCCAGTCGCTCGGTCAGACGCGGGTACGCGGCTTCGCTGCTCGCGGTTGAAAAAGCCAGCAGAGCCGGTTCACGCACGGCCTTCAGCAGCGCGCCGACACGCAGGCCGAGAAAGGCGTAGCCGATGCCGATCAGGATCGCCCACAGCAGCGCAAGCCCGAGATAGAAGCTGCCGATGAGCTTGCCGTAGGTCACCAGCACACCCAGGCCGCGAACGGTCACGACCGACGCCAGTGCGCCGAACACACCCAACGGAGCGAACCACATCACGTAATCGGTCAGACGCAACATCACCGGCACCGTGCCGTCGATCGCGTCGGCGACGGCCTTCGCGCGGGCGTCGCCTTTCAACGCCGACAACGCAACGCCGAAGAAGATCGAAAAAGTCAGGATCTGCAGGATGTTGTTGTTCGCCATGGCGTCGAACAGGCTGGTCGGGAATGCATGCGTCAGCACCTTGCGTGCCGTCAGCCCCCCGGTATCGAGCCCGGCGATCGTTTCGCTGGCCGTGGGCACCAGGTGCAGGCCGGCGCCGGGCTGCAGCACATTCGCCAGCGTCAAGCCCAGGGTCAGCGAGATCAGCGAAGCGCAAATGAACCAGCCGATGGTGCGCGCGCCGATCCGTCCGGCGGCGGAGATGTTGTCCATCCCGGCCAGTCCGGACACCAGCGTCGCGAAAACCAGCGGCGCGATGATCATCTTGATCAGGCGCAGGAAGATCTCGGTCACGATCGAGAAGTAGCCGGCAATCGCCTGGGCCGATTCGGCATCGCTCGCACCGGCGTGGCAGGCATAGCCGACCGCAACCCCGAGCAGCATTCCGCCCAGGATCGAATAGGTCAATCGATTTTTCATGCGCGCCTCCGCAATCGTGGTGGTCCGACAGGGTCGATCGCGACATGCGCGCCCGCCGGCAAACTGCGGGCCTGCGAAGGATCGAATGTCTTTCGAACTTCAGGCGTCATGAAAGTTCCTTCACCCGCCGCAAGGCCCCTTGCGGGGCTGCGAAATTCCGGGCCTCGCCTGCTTCGCGCGCGGCGGGTCAAGGCGGACTCCACGCCCGCATCGAATTCGCGGCCGCAACCGCGTCGAGGGTATCGGGACAAGACTCCGTCCGGCGTGCGCCAGACTTGATTTCAGCGTTTGCCGCGCGCGAGCCCCTGAGCGCGTCGGGGCCTATCGCTCCGCTCGCATGCGCCGCGCAGTCGCGCGGTGTCACGAAACGATTCCACGCTGGAACTGTCTAAGCCGGCGGCGGCCTGCACGGGCAGTCGCTGACCTGAGGCGAACGATTTCCGTTGCGCCCTGACTCGAAAGGAACTTCCATGCGTGAACTCACCACAACTGAATTGGGCATTGTTTGCGGAGGCATGCCCAATAATTCCTTCTACATGCACGTCAATCTTCCTGCCAACCCTGCTGGGATCCAAAGCCAGGCCGTCAACAATATGGCGACCAACGGACTCTTCGGAACCCCGATCGGTCCGGTCACACGGGGGCCCTACAGTGGTTGCCCGACGGGAACGTTCATGGCTCCCGTGCCGCCTCGGCAGCCGACCCCGTTCGAGTTCTTCCAGCTCATGAACGGGACGCCGCGCCAGCCATGACGCACCCGTCATAGGACTGGACAACGATGGTGCGCGGCTTGTTCGCGCACCCCGCCTTGGCGACGCGCCGCCGGCCATGGTCAACACCGCGGGCACGATCGCTCGCACCGTCCCGCAGGCACCGCGCGACGGCAGACGACGCCCCGAGCTCACGCTGACGCGGCTGTTGGCCGACACCTCGCCGGCGTTCAAGAGCTGCCGGCTGCGTCGAGGTCGGCGACGACCTGCTCACCGAGCGCGAACGCTGTCGACGCACCGCTGCCACCGGTGACCAGCACCAGCCTGACGTTCGGCGCCGGCCGCTCGAGCAGCACGTCGTGCTGCGGCGAATACGCGTAGCTGCCGATCCATCGCTCGATCACCGGCTGCGCGCCCAGCTCGAGCATCTCGCCGAGCGCGTGCAGGATCATCGCATCGACTTCGGCGCGCGCGAACGGCTGCACCGCGTCGCCGTAGGCGTGGCTGTCACCGACGACCAGCGAGCGATCGGCCGACTGCACCGCGATCGCGTGCACGCCGGCGGCGCGCAGCGCCGGAGCCTCGCGGTCCAGGCGCCGCTGCAGCGCGGCCGCTTCGGCCAGCCCGGCGAAGCCGGCGTAGCGAGCCAGCGTATGGTCGGACATCAGCACGCAATCCAGCGCCGGCAGCCCGGCGCCGTCCAGGCGCAGCATCTGCAACGTGCAGACCTGCAGCGCGGCGGCGGCGAGACGCTCGGGGTACAGGGTGGCGAAGTCGTCGCCCGGGCAGACGACGACCGCGGCGGCCGCGATGCGCCCGGCGGCGGTCGCCACGCCGCCGTCGTCGACCGCCAGCGCCGCGCTGTTCCAGCGGAATTCGACGCCGTGCGCCGCGGCCAGCCAGCGCGCCAGCTGCGGCAGCGCCTGACGGCTTTCGACACGCAGTTCGTGCGGGCTGTACAACACTTCGCGCAAACCGTCGAGGCGCAGCATCGGCGCCAGGCGTCGCGCCTCGTCGCGGCCGAGCAGCCGGCACTCGGCACCCATCGCGCTGGCGCCGAAGGCATGCAGCACGTCCGCCGCCTCGGCGCGGTAGGCCGGCAGCAGCAGGCCGCGCTGCAGCACGGCGATGCCGGCCCGCGGCGCGATTTCGGCCCAGACCTCGCGGCTG
>MLJW01000447.1_pt1 | contig 18545 bp, 16 predicted proteins | sample 888231 | NCBI WGS metagenome assembly MLJW01 (sample SAMN05788063, study PRJNA343431) | mine drainage metagenome | isolation source: sample collected from the inflow into an acid mine drainage treatment plant... | place: Germany: Lusatia, lignite mining district
TTATACCAACCGCCCAATGAATTGACCGGTTGTATCGTCCCTCGCCGGGCGGCGGCATCCGCCGCCTTGGCCGCTCGCTCAATGCTCGCTGGAGACCGGCCAACGAGTCACTTCAATGGTTGGCCGGTATTACACCTCGGTCAGCACGCCCTCGCGCAGGGTTACCATGCGGTCCATGCGCCGGGCCAGATCGGGATTGTGGGTGGCGATCAGCGCCGCCAGGCCCTGGCCGCGCACCAGCTCCATCAACTGGGCGAACACCCCGTCGGAGGTGTGGGGATCGAGGTTGCCGGTGGGCTCGTCGGCCAGCAGCAGGGTGGGGCCGTTGGCCAGGGCGCGGGCGATGGCCACGCGCTGCTGTTCGCCGCCCGACAGCTGGCCGGGACGATGGGCGGCGCGATGCCCCAGCCCCATGCGCTCCAGCAGATCGCCGCCGCGTTCCGCCGCCAGGGCGCGGGATTTGCCGTTGATCATCTGCGGCAGCACCACATTTTCCAGGGCGGAAAATTCCGGCAGCAGATGATGATACTGGTAGACGAAGCCCAGTTTGTGGCGGCGCATGCGCGTGCGCTTGTCGTCCGACAGGCCGCCGCAGGCGAAGCCGTCCACCCACACCTCGCCGTCATCCGGGCGCTCCAGCAGCCCGGCAATTTGCAAAAGGGTGGATTTCCCCGCCCCCGACGGCCCCACCAGGGCCACGATTTCGCCGCGATGCACGGTCAGGCTGGCGCCGTTCAGCACCGCAAGCTCTTCCTTGCCCTGCTTGAAATGACGGCGCACGCCGTCCAGGGCCAAAGCCACCTCACTCATAGCGCAACGCCTCCACCGGATCGAGCCGGGCCGCCCGCCAGCTGGGATAGATGGTGGCGGCGAACGACAGCGCCAGCGACAGCACCACCACCAGGATCACCTCGCCGCTATCGACGCGGGCCGGCAGCTGACTCAGGAAATAGATCTCGGCATTGAACAGATCGGTGCCGGTCAGGCTTTGCAGGAATCGGCGGATATGCTCGATATTATAGGCGAAGGCCAGCCCCAGCCCCACCCCGGCCGCCGTGCCGGTCACCCCCACCGAGGCCCCCGACAGGAAGAAAATGCGCATGATCATGCCGCGGGTGGCCCCCATGGTGCGCAGGATGGCGATATCGCGGCCCTTGTCCTTCACCAGCATGATCAGGCTGGAGATGATGTTGAAGGCCGCCACCAGGATGATCAGGGTCAGGATCAGGAACATCACATTGCGTTCCACCTGCACCGCGTTGAAATAGCTGGCATTGGCCTTCTGCCAGTCATAAACCCGCACATGGCCCTGGGTTTCGTTCAGCACCACGTCGGAGACATCGGCGGCACGGTCGGGGTCATCCACCTTGACCTGCAGATCGGTCACCTGCCCCGGCAGCAGGAAATAGACCTGGGCGGCCTCCAGCGGCATGAAAATGAACGAGGAATCATACTCGTACATGCCGGAATTGAAGGTGGCGACGATGCGGTAGGCGCGCACGCGCGGCACCGTGCCGAAGGCGGTGACATTGCCCTTGGGAGAAATCAGGGTGATCTTGTCGCCCACCGTCAGCCCCATCTTCTCGGCCAGACGGTAGCCCACCACCACGGCGTCATCGCCGGTGAACTGGCGGGGATCGCCCAGCTGGATCTGATCCCAGGGATGATGGCGCGACATCAGGCCGGCCAGATCGGCGGCGCGCACGCCGCGCACCACGGCGCCCGATCCGCCCGAACGGGGCGAGGACACCAGAACCTGCCCTTCCAGGGTGGGGGTGACCGAAACCACATGGGCGATATGGCGGATCTTATCGGCCAGGGGATCGAAATTGGCCAAACCGCCGCCGCCTTCGGCATAAACGCCCACATGGCCGTTCATGCCTAAGATGCGGCTCATCAGTTCGGCCCGAAAGCCGTTCATCACCGACATAACGATAATCAGAGTGGCCACGCCAAGGGCGATGCCCAGCAGCGAAAACCAGGCGATGATGGAAATAAATCCCTCGCGGCGCCGGGCCCTGAGATACCGGGCGGCCACCATTCTCTCAAACGCGCCGAAGATCATGATGCGATCCTAAAAGCATGAGGGCCGCCGGCGCCCTTTGGCGGCCGGCGGCCCGTCGCGGTTTTATACCCGCCCGAAGCGGGCGATAACGTCGGAAAGGCTCATCTCCTGGCGTTCGCCGCTGGCGCGGTTCTTCACTTCCACCGCGCCCGAGGCCAGACCCTTGGGGCCAACGATCACCTGCCAGGGCAGGCCGATCAGATCCATGTTGGCGAACTTGGCCCCGGCCCGCTCGTCGCGGTCGTCGTAGAGCACTTCGTCGCCGAAGGCGCGGTACAGGGTTTCGCAGGCCTCGTCGCAGGCGGCATCGCCCTTCTTCAGATTGATGAGGCCGATACGGAACGGCGCCACCGCCTCGGGCCAGACGATGCCGGCATCATCATGATAAGCCTCGATCAGGGCCCCCATCAGCCGCGACACGCCGATGCCGTAGCTGCCCATTTCCACCGTCACCGGCTCGCCGTCGGGGCCGGCCACCACCGCGCCCATGGCCTTGGAATATTTGGTGCCGAAATAGAAGATATGCCCCACTTCGATACCGCGCGCCGCCACCAGCTTGTCGCCCAGTTCGGCTTCGATGGCCGGATCCTGCTTTTCCTCGGTCACGGCATATTTGCCGGTCAGCTCATCCACCAGGGGCTGCAGATCGCCGCTGTAATCGACATCGCGGTCCCGCCAGTCCATTTCGATGAAATCGCGGTGCACGAACACCCCGGATTCGCCGGTTTCGGCCAGAATATGGAATTCGTGCGACAGATCGCCGCCGATGGGGCCGGTATCGGCCTTCATGGGGATGGCCTTCAGGCCCATGCGGGCGAAGGTGCGCATATAGGCGATGAACATGCGGTTGTAGGAGCGGCGGGCGGCGGCGGCATCGAGATCGAAGGAATAGCTGTCCTTCATCAGGAACTCGCGGCCGCGCATCACGCCGAAGCGCGGACGCACCTCGTCGCGGAACTTCCACTGGATATGGTAAAGGATGCGCGGCAGTTCCTTGTAGCTTTTCACATTGTCGCGGAACAGCGCGGTGATCATTTCCTCGTTGGTGGGGCCGAACAGCATTTCCCGCTCGTGCCGGTCGGTGATGCGCAGCATCTCCTTGCCGTAATCATCGTAGCGGCCGGAGTCCTTCCACAGATCGGCCGACTGGATGGTGGGCATCAGCAGTTCCTGCGCCCCGGCGCGGTCCTGCTCCTCGCGCACGATCTGCTCGATCTTGCGCAGCACCCGGTAGCCCAGCGGCAGCCACACATAAATGCCGGCGGCGGTCTGGCGGATCATGCCGGCCCGCAGCATCAGGCGGTGCGAGACGATCTGGGCCTCGGTGGGGTTTTCCTTCAGGGTGGGCAGGAAATAAACGGAGAGACGCATTCTGCTCCTCGAAAAAACAGGCAGGGTGAACAACTGGCCGAGACTTTAGGCAAAGTCTTGACCCAGGTCCATCTTTATAGCGGCACCATCAGCGGTGCCCGCCGCCCCGGCAGGCCTGGCGCACCATGGCGTCCTGCTCGCCGTCGAGGGGATGGCCGTTCAGGAAGGTGCGGCCGGTTTTCAGATCCACGGTCACCTGGGCCACCGGCACCGCGGTATTGGCATAAGGCGGCTGGGTGGTGGCGGTGCCCTTGTTGACGCCGGTATAGTTCATGGGATTGATCATCAGCGGGAACTCGATGCGTTCGGGCAGCTGCACGCCCGCATCGCCGCCCAGATCGGCCGGAGCCACATAATTCCCATGCACATCCTGCCCCGGATGATAGGTCACATCATCGGACGGCTGATAGGTCAGCAAAGCCTGGCAATCCTCGCGGGTGACGTAAACCGGGGTTCCGGCGATGGTCACCTCGCCGGCCCGGGCCAGGCCCGGCAGCAGCAGCACGACGGCAATAACGGCGGCGCGCGAAACAAACATGAACGGCCTCCTGGGGCAGCGGGAACGCGCTCCCCAGCATGCCCGATTCCACGATCGGCTGACAATGGGCGGGTGTGGCGGGTAAGCCCTCCCCGGCGCCAACTGGACCTTCAACAGCCGCCATTACGTGGATTCTGCCGGCACCCCGCACGATATCGATCCCCCGGTGCCGGGAGGCGCCACCAGCACCCAGACTTTGGTCATATAAGACCGGCCAACCATTGAAGTGGCTCGTTGGCCGGTTTCCAGCGAGCCTTGAGCGAGCGGCCAAGGCTGCGGATGCAGCCGCCCGGCGAGGGACACTACAACCGGGCAATTCATTGGCCGGTTGGTACTAAGAGCAACGGACGCGCAATTTTCGCAAATTTTAATGATGACAATGAGAAGGAAATTACGTATGGTCCCCGTCATAAAGAAGGGGGCCGAGCATCTTTGCTCCATCCCGGGTTTAGGGAGGAGATGCAAACCCAGCCGGGATGAACCTGGCGGTTGCCATCTCGTGAGGTGAAAAGGCAAGACTGGCGGGTCTTGCCTTTTTTCTATGCCTCGGGCCTAGCCCAGTGTTCCCACCTCGTGCAGAAAACCGGTGATGAGATCGCGCAGGCCGCCCGAGCCGCTGGCCACAGAACGGGCCGAGGCCAGCACCTTGTCGGCGGCCGAGCCGGTTTCCACGGCGGCATGGGTCACGCCGCCGATGGTCTGCGACACCTGGCGGGTGCCGTTGGCGGCATCCTGCACGCTGCGGGCGATGCCCGAGGTGGCGGCCAGTTGCTCTTCCACCGCCGCGGCGATGGCCGAGGCGATATCGTTGATCTCGGTAATGCGGGTGACGATGGCGCCGATGGCATCCACCGCCTGACGGGTGGCATCCTGCACGCCGCCGATCTGGGCGGTGATCTCGTCGGTGGCCTTGGCGGTTTGATTGGCGAGATTCTTCACCTCGCCCGCCACCACGGCAAAGCCCTTGCCGGCATCACCGGCCCTGGCCGCCTCGATGGTGGCGTTCAGGGCCAGCAGGTTGGTTTGGCTGGCGATATCGTTGATCAGCTTCACCACGTCGCTGATGCGGGTGGAGCGCTCGGCCAGTTCCTGCATGGTGGCGTTGGTGCGCTGCGCCTCGTCGGAGGCCAGCTGCGAGATCTGACTGGACTGGGCCACCTGCTGGGAAATCTCGCGGATGGAGTGCGACAGCTGATCGGCGGCCTCGGCCACCGTCTGCACGCTGGACGAAGCCAGATCGCTGGCATTACCCACCCCGGCGGCCTGGCTGCGGGTCTGCTCGGCATTGGCCGACATGGTCTGGGCCACCGTGTTCATCTCGTTGGCGGCGCCGGCCACGCCATCCAGCAGCCCGCGCACCTCGCGGCCGAAGCGGTCGGTCATGCTGTGCAGGGCCTGGGCGCGGGCTTCGCGCGCCTTCATGTCGGAAAAATCCGACAGCGCGGTATAGATATAGTTCTTGCCCTCCACATTGGTCAGAAACAGCGTGACCGTCACGTGGAAGTCGCTGCCGTCGGCGCGGCGGTGCGTCCATTCAAAGCGCTTGTAGCCCGCCGTCATCGCCTCGGCGATGATGCGCTGCGCCGCCACCCCCGACTCCTCGCCGTTGGGCTGGCGCGGCGGCGACAGCGCGGCGGGAGAGACATTGATCACCGCCCGCTTCTCGTGATAGCCGAACATGCGCACCGCCGAGGCGTTGCATTCCACGAAATTCCCCTGCTCGTCGATCACCAGCAGGGCATCGGGCGTTGCGTCGAAAAAGGCAAGCTTAAGCGGCAGGGCGCTGTCGGCGCCCGCCTTTGCGGAAAAGAAACCCATGAAACCACCCCAATTTGAATTTATTTATGAATAACGAATAAACCAATAGGGGGAAAAAGCCATCAGGAAATATTGGGTATTTACCGGTGTGAAAGAGTTTAGGCGCGCAGCACCGAAGCCAGGGCGGCGGCGGCGGCTTCGAGAACGGCGGGGGGATGGGCGGCGTAGCCCAGGATCAGGCCCGGCCGCCCCGGCCGCAGGCGGTAGCGGCTGAGCGGCACCGGCCCCAAGCCTTTGGCGCGGGCGGCCCGGGCCAGGGCCTGATCGTCGCGCCCCTCGGGCAGCCAGGCCAGAATATGGGTTCCGGCCTCGCCCGCCGAAATTTCGGCCAGACCGGCCAAATGGCGCGTGGCCGCCGCCAACAGGGCGGCGCGGCGCTCGCCATAGGCGGCGCGCAGGCGGCGCAGATGCGCCTGCAACAGCCCTTCGGCCATGAAATCGGCCATGGCCGCCTGCCCCAGCAGCGGCGGCGCCCCATCGGCGGCGGCGCGCAGGGCCAGCACGGGCGCCAGCAGATCGGGCGGCGCCACCAGCCAGCCCAGCCGCAGCCCGGCGAACATGCTTTTGGAAAAGGTGCCGCAATAAAGGGTGCGCCCGTTGGGATCCAGCCCCTGCAGCGCCGCCAGGGGCGGGCCGTTATAGCGGAAATCGCTGTCGTAATCGTCTTCCACGATCCAGCCGCCGCTGCGCGCCGCCCACTCGATCAGGGCCAGGCGCCGTTCCACCGGCATGGTGGCGCCGGTGGGAAACTGGTGCGAGGGGGTGATGAAAGCCACCCTGGCCCCCGGCTGCGCCCGTTCGGCGGCGCGGGGATCAAATCCTTGCCCATCCACCGGCACCGGCAGCGGCACCGCCCCGGCGGCCCGCAAGGCCGCCTTCAGCCCGCCATATCCGGGATCCTCGATCCAGGCCTGATCGCCGGGGTCCAGCAGCAGGCGGACCGCCAGATCCAAAGCCTGTTGCGAGCCCGAAACCACCACCACCTGATCGGCGGCGCAGCGCACGCCGCGGCTGCGCCCCAGATGTTCGGCGATGGCCCGGCGTAAGGGCGCGAAACCGGCCGGATCATTGCCGTCCAGCAGCGCCGGGCCCGGCCGCCGCCAGCGCCGCGCCAGCAGGCGGCTCCATTCCCTGGCCGGAAACAGCGCCGCATCGATGCCGCGCGGCGACAGCGGCAGGGCGGCGGCGGTTTCGGCCTCCGCGTCGGTCACCAGCGCCGCCGCGCGGCGGCTGCACCGGCGCTCGCCCCGCAAGGCCGCCCCCTCGCCCGCCGCCGCCACTCCCGCCTCCAGCGCCGCCACCGTCAGGCCCGAGGCCGGGCGGCTGTCCACATAGCCTTCGGCCTGCAGCTGGCCATAGGCGGCCAGCACGGTATTGCGTGAAATCCCCAGCTGCGCCGCCAGGGCGCGGCTGGAGGGCAAACGCCCGCCCTCGGGCAGACGGCGCTGCAAAATGGCGGCGCGCAGGGCGTGATAAAGCTGGCGCTGCAACGGCTCGGGCCCCTGCCGCGCCAGGGCGGGCAGCAACAGCGGCGGCAGGGTGGTGCGCGGCATAAACTGGTTCCATGAAAATATTTAAAATGGATCTTCAGGCAAGACCAGTTTAGCGCCAGTCTGGGTCTCATACCAACCGGCCAATGAATTGCCCGGTTGTACTGTCCCTCGCCGGGCGGCGGCATCCGCCGCCTTGGCCGCTCGCTCAATGCTCGCTGGAAACCGGCCAACCCGTCATTTCAACGGTCGGCCGGTTTCCGGCAATCCAGGGAGACCCTTGCATGCTGACCCAAAGCCCCCGCTCCACGCCGCGCGTCAAAGCCGTCCGCGCCAGCCTGGACCGCGCCGCCGCCAACGCCATTCTCGACGAGGCGCCGATCTGCCATGTGGGCTTTTGCACCGCCGATGGACCGGCGGTGATCCCCACCATTCACTGGCGGGTGGAGGATAGGCTTTATTTCCACGGCAGTCCGGGCAGCCGGCTGGCCGGGGTGATGGCCGCCGGGCAGGATCTTTGCGTTACCGTCACCCTGCTGGACGGTTTGGTGCTGGCCCGCTCGGCCTTCGCCCATTCCATGAATTACCGCTCGGTGGTGCTGTTCGGCCAGGCCCAGGCGGTGAGCGGCGAGGCGGAAAAGCACGCCGCCTTCGCGGCCCTGATGGACAAACTGGCGCCGGGCCGGGCCGCCCTGCTGCGCCCCACCAGCGCCAAGGAATATGCCGCCACCCAGCTTCTGGCTTTTCCCATCCAGGAAGGCGCGGTGAAATGCCGCAAAGGGCCGCCCGCCGACGTGGCCGGCGATGAAACCGCCGCGATCTGGGCCGGGGTGGTGCCGCTGACGCTGACGGCGGGCCCGCCCGAGGCCGACGCCCTGACCCCGCCCGGGCAGACCCTGGGATATCCGGCGTTATAGCCCCTTGGATTCGTACAGCATGAAGAACTTGCGCACCGGCTCCACCGTTTCCCAATGGCCCTGGAACCCGGCGGGAATCATGAAAGAGTCGCCGGCGCGGTAGGTTTCGGTCAGCCCATACTTATCGGTGAGGCGCACCTCGCCGGTCAGCAGGGTGCAAAACTCCGCTTCCGAATAGGTGACCGGGCCCTTGAAATCATCCGAGGCCCAGAACCCGGCGCACACCTTGTTGGTGGGATCGGTATACCAGACGTGGGTGGTGGAGCTTTCTCCCGAACGCGCCCGGGCGTTGGGATCGAAACGGATGGAACGCAACTCCTCGTCGGCCATGGCCGCATCCTTTCTTCCGCTGGCGAAGGCCCTCTGGCGGACCCGTCCGACAGCAAAATACACCCGCGCCTGCCCGGGGAAAACGGCAAGGACGTGAAATCTGTTCTAAGAGCCCCCCTAATACCGGCCAACCGTTGAAGTGGCTCGTTGGCCGGTATCCAGCGAGCATTGAGCGAGCGGCCAAGGCGGCGGATGCCGCCGCCCGGCGAGGGACAATACAACCGGTCAATTCATTGGCCGGTTGGTATAATACCGGCCAACCATTAAAGTGACTCGTTGGCCGGTATCCAGCGAGCATTGAGCGAGCGGCCAAGGCGGCGGATGCCGCCGCCCGGCGAGGGACAATACAACCGGTCAATTCATTGGCCGGTTGGTATAACAGGCTGCGGAAAAGCTCCGCTTCGCGGCTGGGCGACCGCCCAGACCCGTTTGGAGGCGCAGCCTCCAAACCGCCAGTTTCTTTTTATTTCAAAGAGTTGAAAATCTGGAGAGTTTGGGAGGCTGTGCCTCCCGATGGGGGGATCGGGGGCAAATGCCCCCGAAAGAGGGTTTTTCCGACCCTGCTAATAGCGCCGCCGCCAGGCCCGCCAGGCCAGCAGCAGCGGGCGCGGGCGCGGGCGCGACCAGCCGGTGGACAGGGGATCGAACCCCGCCGCCGCCAGCCGGTCCAGATAGACATCGGCGGCGGTGGCCTGCAGCAGGGCCGGGCGCGCCGTGGCCGGCACGGCGGCGCGCAAAGCGCGGGCCCGGCCCAGATGCCCGGCGGCCTCCTGGGCCAGGTCGCGGCTCAAGGCGGCCAGGGCCGGGCTTGTGCGCCCGGCCAGCAGATCGGCGGCGGCCACGCCATGCCGGGCCAGCAGATCGCCGGGCAGGATCACCCGGCCCTGCGCCGCCTGGAACGGCAGGGCCCGCAGCAGCCCCACCAATCCCCAGGCCATGCCGGCCTCGTGGGCGGCGCGGACGGTCGGCTCATCGGCGCCGCCCAGAATACAGGCCGAAAGCTGCGCCAGCCCCGAGGCGGTGGCCTCCACATAGTCGGTCAGGGCCTGGCGGTCGGCGAAGGGATCGGGCTCCAGATCGGCCTGACGCTGCTGCAACAGCCGGATGAACAGCCGCTGCGGCAGGCCGTGGGCGCGGATCACCCCGGCCAGATCATCGGCCAGCGGGTGATCGCGCCGGTCGGTCCCGGCATAGATGGCCTCCAGCTTGTCCTGCCACCATTGCAGGCGGATGCGCCCCATCAAGGGTTCGCTCACCAGTTCGCGCACGCGGGCGATTTCGCTATTGAAGGCATAAAGGCAAAACAGCGCCTCGCGCCGGGCGGCGGGGGCCAGCAGGGCCAGCACGAAACGGTCGCGGTCGTAACGGCGCACATCGCGGGCGGCCAGCGACAGGGAAGCGGGATCGGGTTTCAAAACGGCCTCGTCAGCAGCAATCGCCTCTATATAGGCAGCGGCGGCGCTTTGCGTAACCGGAATCTGCCGCTACGATGCCGTTGCGAAACAGAAACGGAAAGCGCGCGGGCATGACGGTGGTCGTCATCGGCGCCGGGGTGGCCGGGCTAGCCTGCGCCCTTGCCCTGGCCGATCATGAACAGGATGTGGAACTGCACGAGGCCGCCCCCCAGGCCGGCGGGCGCTGCCGGTCGTGGCGCGATGCCCGCCAGGGCGTCATCCTGGATAACGGCAGCCACGTTCTGGTGGGGGGCAACCGCCACGCCCTGGCCTATCTCCGGCGCATCGGCAGCCGCGGCGGCCTGGCCCCCGCCCCCGTCACCCTGATCCGGGCCGATGCCGCCGATGGCCGGCGCCGGTCCCTGCCGCCGTACCGGCTGCTGCCCGATCTGGCGCGCAGCCTGGGCCAATTGCGCCATCCCGGCCGCGCCAGCGTGGCCGACCGATTGGTCGGGCTGGAACATTACCGCGATGTCTGGTCTCCCTTGTGTCTGGCGGCATTGAACACGCCGCCCGCCCAGGCCTCGGCCCGGCTGTTCGGGGCCGTTCTGGCCCGCAGCCTGTGGCAGGGCCCCTGGGCCGGGCGCCTGCTGCTGCCGCAACGCGGCCTGTCGGAGATTTTCGTGCAGCCGGCCCTGGAGACCTTAAGCGATCTCGGCGTGCAGATCCGCCTTGGCCATCCGCTGCGCCAGGTGATCTTCCGCCAGAACCGGGTGGACGCCTTGCGCTTCGACGATTACGACCGCCATCTGTCACGGCACGACCGGGTGGTGCTGGCCCTGCCCTGGCACCGCGCCGCCACTTTCCTGCCGCACCTGCCCGCGTTGCCGGGCCGGGCCATCATCAACGGCCATTTCCTCTGCCGCGACGGCGCCGGGGCCGACCACGGCCCCATCGGGGTGGAAAACGGCCTCGCCCAGTGGCTGTTCCGCCGCTGCAATGTTGTTTCGGCCACCATTTCGGCCGCCGACAGCCTGCTGGACTGGCCGGCCGAACTGCTGGCCCGGCTGCTCTGGCGCGATATCGCCCGCATCACCGGGCAAAGCCGCCCGCCCGCCGCCTGGCGCATTTTCAAGGAGCGGCAGGCCACCTTGCGCCACGATGCCGCCACCAATGCCCTGCGCCCGGCCAGCCGCCAGGGCCGCAACCTGTACCTGGCCGGAGACTGGACCGCCACCGGCCTGCCCTGCACCCTGGAATCCGCAATTCTTTCGGGAAAAACAGCCGCAAAACAACTGATTGAAGATTTATTTTAATTTACATCAAAAGCTGCGCTTAACCCCGATTCGTCTTGACATCCCGCCTTCACATTTCGCATTTGTTGCGATAGGCCCCTTCGATCTGCAAGAAAAAAATAAAAGGGGGCAGGGCAACGCGGGAGACGAAGAATGCCTTTTGACGACAGTGCGGATCAATTGCACGAATTTGCCGCCGGCGTGGTGCGGATGGTGGATTCCTTGAGTATCGAAGTGGCCGAAATCGCCGGAAATATCGAAGGCATGGCCAGTTTCGTCCGCCATCAGGAGGACTTGTTCGCCCATTTGCGGGAACTGACCGGCGGCCTGCGCGACGCCATCGCCCGCATCGATGCCGCCGGGCAGGAAACCAATCAGGTCACGGAAGCCGCCTCGGCCCAATCGGCGGCCTCGATGAGCGCCGCCGCCGCCGCCCTGGGCGATGTGCAGAAGCTGGCCGGATCGGTGCAGGGCATCGAAACCCGCCTGCAAACCCTGGGGCAATCGCTGTCCGCCGTGCGCGGCATGTCGAAAAACATTCAGACCATCGCCCGCCAGACCAATCTGCTGGCCCTGAACGCCACCATCGAGGCGGCCCGCGCCGGCGAAGCCGGAAAAGGCTTCGCCGTGGTGGCCTCGGAGGTCAAGCATCTGGCCCGCCAGACCGATACCACCACCACCGGCATCGATACCACGGTGAACGAGCTGTCCGGCAATATCGGCCAGCTGATCGATACCAGCAGCCAGACCGTACGGGTGGCCGACTCGGTCAACCAGGGGGTGGGGGTGATCAACGGCGCCCTGGAAAGCTTCAACTCGGCCATGAGCGCGGTGGGGGAAAAGGTGGAAACCATTTCCGGCGCCGCCAGCGCCAGCATGGGCCATTGCCGCGATGTGTTGAGCCAGATCGATGATTTCAGCGAGGGCGTGAAGCGCACCGCCCAGGATCTGCGAACCGCCGACCAGCGCATTCTGACGGTGCTGGAACGGGGCGAGGATGTGATGAACTACATCGCCGCCTCGGGCCTGCGCACGCCGGAAAGCCGCTTTATCGAACTGATCCAGCAAACCTCGGGCCAGGTGTCGGCTCTGTTCGAAGAGGCCATCCGCGCCGGCCGCATCTCCCAGGCCGATCTTTTCGATCAGGAGTACCACCCCATCCCCGGCACCGATCCGCAGCAGTATGAAACCCGCTATGCCCGCCTGACCGACCAGCTGCTGACCGATCTGCAGGACACGCTGCTGACCACCCACCCGGATCTGGCGTTTTGCTGCACCATCGACCGCAACGGCTACCTGCCCACCCATAACCGCAAATACAGCCAGCCCCAGGGCAAGGATCCGGTGTGGAACAACGCCAACAGCCGCAACCGCCGCATCTACAAGGACCGCACCGCCCAGCGGGCCGGCAAGAACCAGAAACCCTTCCTGCTGCAAACCTACCGCCGCGATATGGGCGGCGGCACCTTTATTCTGATGAAGGATCTGTCGGCGCCGGTGATGGTCAACGGCCAGCATTGGGGCGCGGTGCGAATCGGCTATAAGGTATAAATAATACCGGCCAACCATTGAAGTGACGGGTTGGCCGGTACCCAGCGAGCCTTGAGCGAGCGGCCAAGGCGGCGGATGCCGCCGCCCGGCGAGGGACGATACAACCGGTCAATTCATTGGGCGGTTGGTATAAAAGGGAGGCCGAGGCCTCCCTTTTTCACATCACGGCTGCGGGGCCAGACGGAATTTTTTCGGCACCAGAATGGTGTTTTGCGGCGCCGCGATGGGGTCGGTATGGGGAAAGTCCAGGGTGTAATGCAGCCCCCGGCTTTCCCGCCGCTGCAGGGCCGAGCGTACGATCAGCTTGGCCACCAGGGCCAGATTGCGCAGTTCCAGAAGGTCGTTGGACACATGGAACGAGCCGTAATAATCATCGATCTCCGACAACAGCAGCTCGATGCGGTGCTGGGCCCGCTCCAGGCGCTTGGTGGTGCGCACGATGCCCACATAGTCCCACATGAAGCGGCGCAGCTCTTCCCAGTTATGCGAGACCACCACCTCTTCGTCGGAATTGGTCACCCAGCTTTCATCCCACTGCGGGGCCTGGGGCGGTTCCGGCAGCGTGGTCAGCTGCTCCAGGATATGGCTGGCGGCCGAGGCGCCGTACACCAGGCATTCCAGCAGCGAGTTGGAGGCCATGCGGTTGGCCCCGTGCAGGCCGGTGAAGGCCACCTCGCCCACGGCGTAAAGGCCGGGCACGTCGGTGCGGCCCAGATGATCGGTCATCACGCCGCCGCAGGTATAATGGGCGGCGGGCACCACCGGCATCGGCTGTTTGGTGATATCGATGCCCAGTTCCAGGCATTTGGCGTGGATGGTGGGGAAATGGGAAAGGATGAACTCCGCCGGCTGGTGGCTGATGTCCAGCAGCACGCAATCGATGCCCAGGCGCTTCATCTCATGGTCGATGGCCCGGGCCACCACGTCGCGCGGGGCCAGTTCGGCCCGTTCGTCGAAACGGGGCATGAAGCGCTCGCCGTTGGGCAGCAGCAGCCGCCCCCCCTCGCCGCGCACCGCCTCGGAAATCAGGAAACTCTTGGCGGTGGGATGGTAAAGGCAGGTGGGGTGGAACTGCATGAATTCCAGGTTGGCCACCCGGCAGCCGGCCCGCCAGGCCATGGCGATGCCGTCGCCGGTGCAGCTGTCGGGGTTCGAGGAATAGAGATAAACCTTGCTGGCGCCGCCGGTGGCCAGCACCACCGCCTTGGCGCGGAACAGGTTGACCTTGCCGCTCCTGCGGTCCAGGGCATAGGCGCCGAAACAGCGGCCCTGGCGCCCCTCGGCGGTTTTCTCCCGCAGCACGTCCACCGCCAGATGATATTCGTAAACGGTGATGTTGGGGTTTTCCCGCACCCGTTCTTCCAGGGTGGTTTCCACCTCGCGGCCGGTGGCGTCGGCGGCGTGGATGATGCGCCGCCGGCTGTGGCCGCCTTCCCGCGTCAGGTGATAGACCGGACCGCCGGTGGCCTGATCATCGCGGGTGAACTCCACGCCGTAGCCGATCAGGCGCTTGATGGCCTGGGCGGCGTTCTCCACCACGAAACGCACCGAATTGACATCGCACAGACCGGCGCCCGCCACCAGGGTGTCGTTGATGTGGTATTCGGTGGAATCGGTGGCGTCCAGCACGGCGGCGATGCCGCCCTGGGCGTAAAGGGTGCTGCCCTCCGACAGATCGCATTTCGACAGTACCGCCACCTTGCAGGTGTCGGCCAGCAGCAGCGCCGTGGTCAGACCGGCGGCGCCGCTGCCCAAAACGATGACGTCATAGACGGGAATGGTGCTCATGGCTGTTCTTCCGCCGCCCAGTCCATGCCGATATCGATGGCGCGGGCCGACTGGGTAAGACGCCCCACCGAAATGTAATCGACCCCGGTTTCGGCGATGGCGCGGATGCTCTCCAGCGTCACCCCGCCCGAAGCCTCGGTTTTGGCCCGCCCCGCCACCAGGGCCACGGCCCGGCGCAGGGTTTCGGGGGCCATATTGTCGAGGAGGATGATATCGGCCTGGGCGGCCACGGCTTCGGCCACCTGCTCCAGGGTATCGCACTCCACTTCCACCTTGCCGGTCTGGGCGGCCTTGGCCAGGCGCACCGCCTCGGCCACCGAGCCGCACACGGCGATGTGGTTGTCCTTGATGAGCACGCCGTCGTAGAGCCCCATGCGGTGGTTCTGGGCGCCGCCCATGCGGGTCGCGTATTTGGCGGCCTGACGCAGGCCGGGAATGGTTTTGCGGGTATCGAGCAGCACGGCGCCGGTGCCGGCGATGCGCTCCACGTAGCTGTGCGTCAGGGTGGCGATGCCCGAAAGATGCTGCAGCAGGTTAAGGGCGGTGCGCTCGGCGGTGAGCAGGCCGCGGGCCGGGCCTTCCATCACCGCCAGCACGGTGCCGGGCGCCACCCGGTCGCCATCCCTGACCCGGGCCTCGAAATGGGCTTCCGGCACCACCTTGTGGAAGACCTTGCGGGCGAATTCCATGCCCGCCACCACCATGTCCTCGCGCGCCGCCATCACCCCCTTGAAGCGCAGGGCCTCGGGAATGACCGAACTGCTGGTAACGTCGCCGGGGCCGATATCCTCGGCCAGGGCATCGTCGATCAGGCGCTCGACGACGCCGTTGAGATCAGAGGGAAGGTTTGCTGACATTGACGTTCACCGACAGGTCCAACATGCGTTGCAGGGGCTTTAAGGCATCCTGGCGCAGGGCTTCCGGCATCTCGATGCGCGGAGCATCGTTCTTCAGAGCCAGGTAGATCTTTTCCAGGGTGTTCTTGGCCATGAAGGGGCAACGGGCGCAATCGCAGCTGCCGTCGGCCCCGGCGGCCGGAATGAAGGTTTTGTGCGGCGCCGCCTTCTGCATCTGGTGGATGATGTGCTGCTCGGTGGCGATGATGAAGCTATCGGCCGGGCTGGCCAGCACGAAATCCAGGATCGAACGGGTGGAGCCCACATGATCGGCATGGGCCAGAATGCCTTCCGGACATTCGGGATGGGCCGCCACCAGGGCCTTGGGGTGCTGCGTCTTCAGCTTGATCAGTTCCCGTTCCGAGAACTGCTCGTGAATGATGCAGGAGCCCGGCCACAGGGTCATGTCGCGCCCGGTCTTGCGGGCCAGATAGCTGCCCAGATGGCGATCGGGGGCGAAAAGGATCGGTTTGTCGGCGGGCATCTGCGCCAGAATGGCCTCGGCGTTCGACGAGGTGACGATCACATCGGACAGCGCCTTCACCTCGGCCGAACAGTTGATGTAGGTCAGGGCGATATGGTCGGGATGCTGGTCGCGGAAGGCCTTGAAGGCCTCGGGACGGCAGGAATCCTCCAACGAGCAGCCGGCCTCGGCGTCGGGGATCAGAACGGTCTTTTGCGGGCTGACGATCTTGGCCACCTCGCCCATGAAGCGCACGCCGCAAAAGACGATGACCTCGGCGTCGGTGGCCGCCGCCTTGCGCGACAGATCAAGGGAATCGCCGACGAAATCGGCCAGATCCTGAATTTCGCCATCCTGGTAATAGTGGGCCAGAATCACCGCCTTGCGTTCGCGGCGCAGCCGCTCGATCTCGGCATGCAGATCCAGGGTGGGATCGATGGCCTGTTCCGTCAAAGCCTCCGCCCCCGGCAAAATCACCGTATCGACCATCGTACTCTCCTTAGAGCGTTTCGCGCTTCGCTTGAACCACTCTAGACTTTGCAAGAGTGAAAAAGCTCCGCTTTTTCATGGCTCAAGCGCCGCTCGGGCTTAAGAGCGCGATTCAATCCAATCGCAGCGCGCTCTAGCGCCGGCATCCCATCCACGGATCCAAACCTGCCTGTTTTCGCGGAAAGACGGGCCGGATGCAAGGCGCCGCTCATAAAAAATTCATCCCCCAACCGTTTTCCCGGTTTCGCGGGCGCAGCATAAAGCCCATTGAGTCCGGAGCGGCTTTGCCCCATATGCAAACCGTTGCGTTCATATCCCCAGAGGTAAACCCCATGTCCAAGCCCCGGCATCTTCTGGCCATGCAATATCTGTCGGCCGGATCGGGCGGCAGCGGCGGCCAGGCCAACTTCAACACCGCGCTGGGCGTGGAGCTGACCGAATGGCGCCCGGATTTCGCCCGTGTCGAGCTGGAAATCCGCCCCGATCACCAGAACGGCGCCGGCAGCGTGCATGGCGGCGTGCTGATGAGCCTGCTCGACACCGTGTCCGGCTTTGCCGGCATCTATGCCGAAACCGACGATGAGCAGCGGGGCTGCGCCACCATCGCCATGAACGTGAAGTTCCTGAAACCGGCGCAGGCGGGCCGGCTGGTGGCCGAGGCCCACAGCCAGGGCGGCGGCCGCAATATCTTCTTCACCCGGGCCGAGATCCGCGATGCCGACGGCGCGGTGGTGGCCACCGGCGACGGCACTTTCCGCTACCGCACCCTATCGCCCCGCCCCGCCAACGACGCCGCTGAATAAAACAGGCCTGTATTCCCCCGGCCGCGCTCCGGTCCATTTCTTGAAGGCGCGGTGAAAGGCGCTGGGTTCGGCGAAGCCCAGCTCCAGGGCGATGCCGGTGATGCTGCGCTCCGGATCGGCCAGCAGGTTGATGGCCATGTCGCGGCGCAGGCGGTCCTTGATCAGCTGGTAGGATTGCCCTTCCGCCTCCAGACGGCGGCGCAGGGTGGAGAGCGAGCAGTTGAGCTCGCCGGCCATCACCTCCAGGCTGGGCCAGTCGGCGGGCGGCAGAGGACGCAGACGGCGCTGGATGCGGGCGGCCTGGCTTTGGCTGTCCTTGTATTGCACCAGCAGGTTTTCCGGCGCCTGACGTAAAAACTCCTTCAAGCCCCCCTCGCCGCGCACCACCGGCAGCAGGAACATGCCGGGGTCGAAGGTCAGCACGGTTTTCGGCTGGCCGAACCTCAGCGCCGGACAGAACATCAGGGCGTATTCCCGCCCCTGTGCCGGCTCGGGAAAGCGGAAGGCGGCCTCGCGGATGGGAATGCGCCGGTTCACCAGCCAGCAGGCCAGCTTGTGGGTGAACATCAGCAGCGCCTCCTGGCCCAGAATCCGGGCCGGGCGCTCGGGGTGGCGCTCGGTCACCACCAGGCGCACCGCCGTGTCGCTCACCTCCAGGGCGCCGTGCAGATCGTCGAGCAGCAGATTGAAGAAATCCAGGGTGCGCCGCACCGCCTGATCCAGCCGCCGGCAATGCACCACCGAATGGCACAGCATGGAAAAGCTGCCGATCTTCATGCGGCGGCTGTCCTGGCCGAAAAACTCGTCGTCCAGAACCTTGGCGGTTTCCCGCAGCAGGGCGGTGTAATGGGCGGCGGTCACCCGGGCCTCGGGCAGGCTCAGCAGGGCCGGGGAAATGCCGCTGCGCTCCAGCACCGGCCGCCCGTCCACCCCTTTTTCCCGCAGGCTGTCCAGAACGGCCTCGACGAACAGGATGGAGACGGTGCCCTTCTCGGTGGCGGAACGGATGGCATGCATGCCGCCAGCATAATCCTCATGGCAAAATATGTCAGGCGATTTGAGCAGAGGAGTCATAGACCGGAGCGCCGCCAGGCTTTATTTTCCACGGCAAGCGCCCCCCGGCCCCTGAACAATAATGCCATGGTTCGCGGCCGGAGGATGGAACGAGCAAGGCCTGGCGCGGCCGCAATCAGGAGAACGACCAATGAAGGCCCTTGTCGCCGTGAAACGGGTCGTGGACTACAACGTGAAAATCCGCGTCAAGGCGGATCAGAGCGGTGTGGAAACGGCCAATGTGAAATTTTCGATGAACCCCTTCGACGAGATCGCCGTCGAGG
>MLJW01000448.1_pt1 | contig 18511 bp, 13 predicted proteins | sample 888231 | NCBI WGS metagenome assembly MLJW01 (sample SAMN05788063, study PRJNA343431) | mine drainage metagenome | isolation source: sample collected from the inflow into an acid mine drainage treatment plant... | place: Germany: Lusatia, lignite mining district
TCCTCCCGCTGTCGGAAACGTGAACTCTCCTTCACCCGCTGGGTGAAGTTCTTCTCCTCGTAGAACTGCGTCCATGGGGCTTCCCTCAAGCAAGTTCCGTGTCAGTCACACCGCCCAACTGCTGATTCTAGGTTTAAGCAGAAGGCCCTCGGAAGATTCCGAGGGCCTTTTGCTTAAATTGGGTGCAGGGCTTGGATTTGAACCAAGGACCTTCAGGTTATGAGTGGGTCCAATTATCCATGGGAGTCAGAGAGATACGAGGGGAGGGCTCCCGAATACGGCAGAAATACGGCGATGTTAAGGATCTTCCGTCGGACGAGATTGAGGGAAACGCAGGCGAAGTTTGAACCGCGTTCGGGAGCTGTTCCTGGCGACGGGAAATGCCAGGGTGGCATCCATCTGGGGCGCGGGCACTTGGTTTTGCCCGAACAGCTGGTAGGGGAAAGCGATGGTCACATTCAAAGAAACCACCACCGCGTTCCTTCGCCATTGCGAAGTGGAACGCCGCCTCAGTCAGCACACAGTTCGCGCTTACCGCGCGGACCTATCGCGGTTCGGTGAATTCTTGGCGAACAGTCAGACGAAAGCGCTGTTGCCGGAAATCACGAAAGACCACCTACGGGCGTATCAGCAATCCCTGCACAGGCTTAAGCCGCGGTCCGTCAGTCGCCGAATGGCGGCCTTGAGGTCTTTGTTCTGGTACGCGGAATCGGAGAAGTTGGTTGTCGGAAGTCCGTTCGAGGGGCTCCGCTTGAGGATTCGAATCGGCCGACCCCTGCCTCGAACACTTGGCCAGCGGACCGTCGAACGCATCTTTCGTGCCCTCTATACCCGTCCTGCTCCGACTCCCCACGCCTGGCGTCGAAAGGTTCGTGACATAGCCGTCATTGAGATCTTGTTCGGAACGGGATTGCGGGTGGGGGAGGTCGCAAACCTTCCTAGTGACCGTCTGGATCTCGAGTCGGGGACGATTCGAGTGAATGGCAAAGGTTCACGAGAACGCGTCATTCCGATTGTCAGCCCCGAACTCCTTGCCGCACTTCGCGAGTATTCGCAGTCCTGTTGTGGGTCGGATTCCGAGGTGCGTGAATTCTTCACCTTGGGAGATGGCAAGGCGAGGATGAGCGAAGATGCGATCCGACGCGTCCTTCGTCGGATCTCCCGCGATGCGGGTGTCGGTCGAATCACGCCGCACATGCTGCGGCATACTTTCGCGACATTCTTGCTCGATCGCGGGGCGGACTTGCGGGTGATCCAGCGGCTCCTGGGGCACAGTTCGATCGTCACCACCACGATTTACGCCCAAGTCACTGAGCATTCCCAGCGAAGGGTCCTCCTGTCCGCGAACCCCAGAGTCCTGATCCGAGCAGGAAGGCGAAAAAGCGCATGATAACTGAACATTATCATGCAAGAGCCGAACGCCGATCTCAGCGCGCTGGCCGCTCGATACTGCTCCTCGGGCGACACGGCCGGAAAGTGGGACGAAAAGGTAGCGTTCGTGCGGAGCCGTGGCTCCTACCTCTATGATCGGGACGAAAATCGGTTCCTCGACATGCAGATGTTCAACAGTGCGGCGAACTTTGGCTACGCCCAGGGGGAGCTGACTGCTGCGCTGCAAAACGCACTCGACACTTTGCCCGGCTGTGGTGGCGAATTTATCACGGAAAGCCGCGTGGCGTTGGCGCGCGAAATCACCGAGGCGATAGAACGTCGATTCGGGGTGTTAGGTCGGGTTCATTTTAGCGTGAGCGGCGCACAAACAGTGGACGATGTATTGAAGCTGATCGCATCGCGCAAAGGTCGGCGCACCGTCTTCGCATTCGAAGGTGGCTATCACGGGCGCACCATCGCCGCGTCCAACATCAGTGCGTCTTTCCGTTATAGAAATCCGTTCGCGCAGACGGCTGACGCCCGGTTTGTCCCGTTCCCCAATTGCACGCGGTGTCCCTACGGGAAAGAACTCGCGACGTGTCGCTACTATTGCGCCGATCAATTCACGCGGCTGTTCGATTCCGAGCTGTCGGGCGTTGTCGATTCGCGCAATGGTGATTGTGAAACGAGCGCGTTTGTTGTCGAGCCCGTGCTCGGGCGAGGAGGGTATCTCGCGCCGCCGCCGGACTATTTTCGCAAGATCGAAAATACCCTGCGGGCGCACGACGTACTTTTGGTCGCCGACGAAATTCAGATGGGTTTTTTCCGGACGGGCCGCTTGTGGTCAGTGGAGCATTTCGGAGTGAGACCAGACATCATTCTGTTTGGGAAGGCGATCACCAATGGGATGTTTCCCGTGTCTGGATTTTGGGCTCGTGCGGATTTGTTGGATGCCGCCCACTGGCCGCCTAGTTCAACGCATACGACGTTTGGCGGGCACCCGCTTGGGATGGCCGCCGCTTTGGGGGTCTTTGATCTGCTCAGGCGCCACGATTTCACGGCGCTCGCAGAAAGCGCGGGCGCAAAATTGGAATGCGTGCTCCGCGAAATCGCCGCCCGTGATCCGTCCATCCGAAACATTCGCCGCCTTGGGTTGGCTATTAGTGTCGAGCTTTGTCGCCCGAATTCCGACAAGCCATATCCCGAACTCGCGTCCTTGGTGAAACGCCTCGGTGTGCTCGCGCCCATCCGGAACCGGAAAGGTCAGACAGCCGAGGGCCTGATTCTGACCACGGGAGGCTACAATGATAACATCTTCATGCTGTCACCATCGCTCTTCATCTCCGACCTGGAGATCGAGCAATTCGGCGAGCTGTTCTGGGCCTTCATGTCGCGGGCACAACGGCAATTGGTGGCAGCTTGACCAACGAATCTACGGCCGCCTCCAAAACGCCGGCGATTTCATGGAAAGCTTCGGGCCATGATGTCGAATTGATCAAGGCTCCTGCGATTGCCTCGGTGATTTGCTGCGATGGTGCTAGGTGTTCCAAGAAGGCCACGACCCGGCACCAGTGAACCTGCTCGAACGTTCGGTTGGCAAGGCGCGAGTCCAGTTCGCACCGGATATGGTAGAGAGTCGCGTGATCGAACGCGGCGCCAGACGCGGCCATTGCGCTATCAGTCTCTGCGGGGAAACGGATGAACGATTCTGCGAGCACCCGTTCGACGGCGCGTCTCACCGTTGGGTCTTGCCGACCGATCAATGGCATCAATGCGGCGAGCCCTTCGTCCGGCCAGAGACTGATCATCTGTCCGAGGGCGTGGATGACCCTCACGACGCCTTGCGAGCAGCCGTTGCTTTCGTAGGCCGCCAACTGCTCGCGATACAGGGGCACGACGTAGCTTCGTGCGCTTTCTCGTGCCGATGTTGCGGCACGCGCGTGATGCACGGCATCATAAAAGTAGAAGGCAAACGGGTTAAACCCGTCCTCGAACTGGCAGTCGAATTCGTCCAAAAAACCGTTTCGGCTTCGCGTGCGGTGACTGCCGGGCGTCAATAGAAAAACGTCTGGCACCTCGCGCAATAGATCGCGGGTGAAACGATCGATTTCGGGAAAGGGACCGTTGTGCGTCAGCCGCTTTCCGACGAACAGCGCACTGAGCATAAAATCCACCATCTCGGGTCGCGACACCACCGCCCGGTCCCGCAACGCCGCGCCAAGCACATCCATGGTCCCGCGATGATCATTCCTGAAACTCAGCGCCACGATCAGGTTGGCAGCCGAAAACGATGCCGGTTGATCGAGGTCGGACGCGGCAGCAAAAATACAGGCCAAATCCTCGGCTGACACGGTGCCTCGACGAGTCACGCGGTCGAATGAGGTTCGCAGCGATTTGCGCGACTCGCTCATGTAAAACCGATCGATCCAACCCGCCGCGGCGTTGAAAAAAAACTCATTGTAGCGCCGCGCGGGAATCGCGGTCGCAATGAGCTTGCTGGTCGAGTCCCCCCCCGTGGAGGCAGCCCACTGTTTCAGAAGTCGACAGAAGCTAGCTAAAGGTGTGAGCGCTTCTGGCCCCGTGATCGCGTCGAACTCCTCGACGTTGGCGACCAGCCGCAGGAGCCGGAACAGCCCCACAATCCGCGGCGCATTGGGATTAAAGAAGTAGTTCTGAAAAATCCGGGTATCCTCATACGGGAAGCGGACAAATCCGTTTTTCCGGGCCTGCCGAACAAACCGATCATAGAGTAAAACCTCCGTTGCGGCTGCGTCGTCCGATGGATCGTTTGCTACCCGACTAAGCCAGAGCGGGAAAGCGACGTCATTCGTAGCATAGGTCGCGGCCTGCATTATGGCGCTCGACAGCCGCCGCGCTACGAGCGGTTCGAACTGCCGATAGTCGAGCGTGCCCAGCAAATCCTGAAAAAGAGAAGGATTTTGTCGGGCCAGTTCGACTAGCACGTCGCTGACAAACAGACGGAGATGCGACGTGAGCTCATCGGCGGAAGCAATTGGGCCGTGTACATGCCGTAGCAGATTCAGCAGAAGTTCGCCAAATGCCCGTTCGTTCGGTCGCTCGGGCTCGACGAAACATTGCGCCATGGCGGACCGCAGATGCGAGTATTCGCGGGCCAGCGCCAAACTCCGCTCCACGGAACGTACATCCGTGAGTTTCATAGCGCGTCCACGCCGGATCGAAAGCGCCAGAAAATACTCGAGAATCCGATCGTGCCCGAAGGCGAGAGTCGCTGCGTCGATTCTTGTCAGAATTGAGCCATCGAGTAGCGCACGCACATCATTTTCGTCGAGTGCCGCGGAGGCGAGGCTTGCAGTGTCGAACCACGTCGTGCGCTGCAAAAAGCATCCCTCGGCAACCTGCACGAGCGAGTGCTCCAACATCTCCAGTTTTACCGCCGAGATCCCGTGCCCCAGCCGGCCTTGAAGCAGGAGCTTCACAAACGAGCCCTTCAGGATCGTCGACTGTAATGGAATTTCCTGTGCCACGGCACAGCGCATCGAGAACGGATCGCGCAGGAGGCGCCGAGTGTTGTCCGGCAACCGGTCGAATGCCGTGCCGGTGATTGGCCCGCCGCTCAGCTGATCGAAGGCGAGGCGCGCTTCCGCATCGTCGAATTCCGTTACTGCGATCGCATTGGGTTGATCGTTGTGGCCTGTGGATTCCCACAGCACGCGTTTCAGCGTGGTCCGATCCAGCCGCGGAAAGACTTCGTTCCACGTCTCTCGACGCAGCGTTACCAGGAGTTTGATGCTACCATGAATTCGGATGTGGGAAGCGACTTCGAGCACGCCCCGGAACAACCGAACGATTTCGTCCAATCGCGGCGAATAATCATTAAGGTCCTCGACGACGACCATAAGTTGCAGTCCTTGCTCCTTCAGCCACGAGGAGAATTGAAACAGTCGCTGGAGCGAATCGCCAAACCCACTTTCAATTTCTCGAATGATGCTTCCGGCGAGGTCATCGTTCCGGATCGAGCCCGCCGGGATCACGAGGATCGGTGGAAATGGAGCCTCGCTCACGTCGTCCAGTATCATCGCGATCGTGGTGCTTTTGCCACAACCGGACGGCCCGGAAAGAACCGCCAACGGAAGCCGCTCGTTTTTGCGGAAAGCCAGGAGTTGGCCGTCGACTGCCACTCGCCGAATCAACGTCCGGGCGGTCTCCTTTGTGTTGCCCAAGACCGCTGCCTGATAGCGGACGTTGGCGGCCGAGATGCGATCCGCCAGTAGACTCTTGAGGAATACCGGGGAATTCCGGAGCGGATCGATTTCGGCCAACGTCTCCCGCGAGACTTGTTGTAAGAAGGCATCGAACGACAGTGATAAGTGGTCAATGCTCGCCGCCCCCAACTTGCCAACAAACGGGGCGTCGGCTTTCGGTCGCGAGGGACTGATCCAATACACTTTGGGGTGCTGTCGCTTCACCGCCCCAACCGCCTCGGCAAGTAGGCCATCGTAACCGCCATAGCCGATGAAAAACATCTGATGCGTTTCGAGAATCTGCCGGACGAGCTTGATGATTACCGGAGAATACCGTCGGGCCGCGATTTCCTCCTTGGTCACATGCGTCACAACGCGTGCGTCGAGATCGCCGTGCAATTTAATGTAGATCGGTTTTAGCGGTAGCTGGATCGTGGCGCCAGAGACGTAAGGCTGAGCGACGCCCGGTGCATAGACTTGGAATATCGACCGGCCCAAGCGGCGCTCACTCTTCTCCAGCAGGTTGTCGAAGTTGGTCGTGATGATCGCATCAATCGCACCTTGCTGGGCAAGGAGCGCCATAAGGAGGTAGCCCTCGGATGGCTCGATTTCTCCCATCTCATCGATCACGTAGTCGATGAGCGCTGCCTTGTCGGCCTCAGAGGTGATCTCTTGCAGCCAGGAATTGAATTCCGCGTCGATTTCACTGGCGGGCAACACCGGTAAGTGACGGTTCGTCCCGCTGAACCGTCGCATGCACCGCAATTTCAGCTCATTGAAAGAGACCCCGCCCGAGCTAATGTCAGCTCCAGCGCCTAGGAAGAAGCCGATTTTCGTCTCGGCCCGGCGGGCGCGCCGAACCTTGTCGAGGAAGATGGGGGCCAAACTCCGCGCGCTGATCATCAGATAATGTTCAGTTATCGGTTATCTATGCCGATGGGCAAGAATCAATTGGCGGAATTGATCCTTAGGCGTCGGCGGGTTTCTCACGATCGATCCTCGGGAGGCGAACGACGTCGTCGCTGTTTGGGGAGTGGTAACGGGCAATGCGACGCCCCAGATCCAATTCGATGTGCGAGGGCACCGCGGATCCCGAGGCGTGGCCGGGATTGAGGATGACGGTCCCTCGAATCCGGTCGTTCCAGTGGCGAGCATCGTGAACGTGGCCGCTCAGAATGATCTGAGGACCATGGCCACTGCGGCACGCATCTTCCAAGTCGAGGTCGCCGAAATCCGTCCCGTCGATCGTAACGCTAGTCTCGGTCCCGGAAGGTGGGGCATGGGCGAGCCAGATCTCGCGATCCGTCCGGCGGGCCGGAATGTGCGAGCCCCATCCTCGGCAACGGAAGGTGACACCCAGGTAGGCAAAGCTGTCGACGTCAACATGAGCGCCCGCATTGCGAAGCGTCTTTGTCCAATCGGTTTCCAACACGGCGTCGTGATTCCCGCTGCAGATGAGTACGGAGGTCGGACAGCTCCTGAGAAACCGCACGATGCCTGAACGCTGGGAGAGGGGCCCCGTATGCCGCTCCTCACCTATCAGGTCTCCCGTGACGCAGACGAGTTCGTAGCGGCAAGCGACCCGAGTTAGCCACGCGTACCAATCTTCCCGTCCATGAAAATCGGATACATGTAGAATCACTCCGAAAGATGGCGCCACGAGGTTTCGGGGCGTACCTGCGCGCGTAGGGCGTGGAGCGGAGATGTTGGGCCAATTTTCCCGGGAATATCCCAAGCGGCCGCCCCCCCCCCCGGTGGACAGGGTGGGCGGCGGAGGAGGGCAGACGGAGAGCCGCTGCTACGGAGCGAGCATTTTCTGGAGTGCGCCGGTCTTTTCGTGCGTCAGTTTGGTGTCGATCGAGGGGTCGCCCCAGGGGTCAGTTTGCAGGGCCTTGAATCGATGCTGTTTCGTCACCTCGACACGGATGAGCGTGTCGGCCTTCCCATCGCGAATCACCGTGATGACCGTTCTTGTTCCGGTTTGGCGCCAGGTGCCGGACACAGCGATCGCAGTCGCGATCATGCCGGAATCGCGGTTGGCGACGACGACGGACTCGCCTGACTTCTGGAGGGCGGAGACGACCGATTCGAACGCAGTCGAGTAGTCTTGTTTCAAGGTGAGAGTCTCGCCACCCGGAACTGCGACAGGAACCGCAGAAGCTTCCACGGCGGCATTATGGCGGTCGGCGAATTCACCGGCGCGCGAATTGACTCCCATGCTGAGGCCAAGGGCCCCGGCGAGAACGACTGAGGTGATGAGTTTCATAGGCAAAGCAAGATGGCAGGGTGCCGGAAATTGCCCCGTCTGGGTGAACCGGTCTGGGGCACTGGCTGCCTTGGGGTGTGGTACGCGGCCGAGATGGCTGGGTGTGAGGCGCGCGTAGTGTCTGAAGCATCAGTTTTCTCCGGAGAAGTGGAAAGTCGAGATAACATTCACCGATGCAATATCTTGGCGATTGGGTGATGTTCCCGAACTCGAACAATCGGGATCGGAGTCGCCAGCCTGCCCAGTGTAACAAAATGCAGGTAACAACACCCCCCCCGGGGGGCTAACAGGCGAGTGCAGGGAGGATAGGGCGAGCGGGAGTGGCCAGCCCCAGGACGACCTCATCGAGGTCGCTTTGGCAGGACTCGAGGTAACGCGCGGTGATGAGGGGCGAAGAGTGGCCCACGATGCGCTGGGTGCGGATCAGATCGAATCGGGATGCGTCGTAGACTGCCCGAACAAAGGTCTTGCGTAGCGAGTGAGTGGAGACGCGTGAGACATCGACGCCACAAGCCCGGCAGAGACGCACGAGAATGCGATGCGCCTGGACGCGATGGATGGGACGGTTCCTGCCCTGGCGCGAGGCGAAGAGGTAGTCGTCTGCCCCAGGGATGCGAGAAAGCGAGGCGAGGTAGTCCCGGATCGCCCCGCGCGCCCGCTCGTTAAGCACCACGCGCCGACTGCGCACGCTGCGACGATGGACGCCTGCTCCGCCCTTCAAGAGGCCGCGGGTGATGGTGATTTCGTGTGCGATGTCGCTCGACGGCGTGAGTACCTGACTAACCCGGAGAGTGAGGAGTTCGCTGATGCGATACCCGACATTGGTTCCCACGATCAGCAGCATGCGGTCCCGCAGGCGGCCGGTTTCAAGGAGATGTGCTTCGAGCCGGGCGAGTTCCTCGGCGGTGAAAGGACGTGCGGACATGCGCCAAGATGGGATGAGGGCGTTATCCGAGGCTCTCTGGCGTAAGGCATTTGTCGGAAGGGCAAACAGACTTCTCCGGCAACCCACGCTCGACTAGCAGTCATACGTCATACTAACCTACTCCAAGTTTATGGCCTCTGCTGAACAAGTCCGCGCCCTCATGCAGAGTCACTTCGATGGTGACCACGGACGGTTCATGTCAATTGCCATGCAGGTGGCGGCGGGTGAATCTCGCAAGGGGCACACCGAGTTTTCTGCAGAGCTGCGGTGCATGATCGAAAAAGCAAAAGAGCAGCTTGGGACTCGGCAGGTCGCTGGTGAAACGATTCCCTTCGCTGCTGCGCGAGGTGAACTGAGTGAACTTTTCGCCGTCTACCATCCGCAGACAAAACTCGCCGACATGGTTCTTCCAAAGGCCATGCAAACCCGAATGGGGCGAATTGTCGGTGAGCACCGTCAGATGGCGATGTTGCGCGGCCACAACCTGCACCCGCGCCAAAAACTTCTGCTTTCCGGTCCTCCAGGTTGCGGCAAGACTATGACAGCCCACGCTCTTGCAGGCGAGTTGGGGCTACCGTTATTCATAGTACGCCTCGACGCATTGATGACGAAGTTCTTGGGCGAGACTGCCGGGAAGCTACGCCTGATCTTCGATTCAATGGAGAAAGTGCGCGCAGTTTACCTTTTCGACGAATTCGACTCCATTGGCACTGAACGCGGAAGCACCAGCGACGTTGGAGAAATGAGGCGTGTCCTCAACAGCTTCCTGATGTTGATGGAGGCCTATCACGGAACGAGTCTTGTTATCGCCGCTACCAATCACGGCCATACCTTGGATCAGGCACTATTCCGACGTTTCGACGACCTACTCGCTTTCAGCCTCCCTACTAAAGAACTACTCACAGAGACGATTCGACGTCGACTGGCCGTTTGCCCGGTCAAGGCAACCGTAACGCTTACCAAGGTGGCAGATGCAGCAGTGGGGCTCAGTTTCGCAGAGGTAGTCCGCGCGTGTGATGAAGCGATCAAGTCTCTTCTGCTGGAAGGTCAGTCTGATCTGAAGACGGCCGACTTGCTCGCGGCGCTCGAGGAGCGACGCGCATTTCTGACTCCTCCGGCACTCTAGATCATGGCCGGCGAAAACGAGCGTAACCTCCCTCACGTTTTTGTCCGCGATCGCGTCGAAGGGATCGAGTTTACCAACCCGACTGCAAGTGGCCCACGAGGGAGATCATTTCCTGATCGTGATCGAGCGGCCCATGCGGCGAAGCTACTCCGCCAACTTGATGCTCTGAGACAAGCCGATGCCTCCGAGCGTGCATCCCGGGCTGCGCGCGGTCTTCCCACCGAGTATGGCATCGTCGTGGAGTTTGCTGCTGGATCGGAGTTTCGCCTTAAGGCTCAAAGTTTGGAACGACGTGATGATGGCATCTCCCTGCTGAATATCCGGAAAATATCGGTTTCCCAACCCGACGGGAGAACGAGTCCAGAGGAGTTTGCAACGGTTCGCATTCCTGCGGGAAAACTGGAAGTTTTCGAGACCCTAGTGTCGCAGTATCGTGACCAAACGACGCGACCGGGAAGCGAAACCCCTAAGAATCAGCCGCTCGTTGCGTCAATCGGCGAAATACGTCGCGCCGCATTCGAAGCTTTTTGGACTGCCCCAACTGAGATTCCCGCGACGGGAATAGACCTGCCGTGGGAAGCATGGTTGCGCGCTGGAGAGTCACAGGGGGAGCGCGCCGAGATTCTCGAACGGTTCCGCACAGCAGCCGCAGTTGCTGGGGTTCGCCTCATTGGACGTGCGCTCAATCTCCCCGAGGCGACGATTCATCTAATCCAAGCAAGACGCGAACAGCTTCAGAACTCGATCGAGCTGTTGGACTGTTTGTGCGAACTTCGTGCGCCGGCCGTGGGCGCAGCGGAGTTCGACGAGATGGCACCTGAAGAACAACGAGCACTCGTAGAGGCGATTGCGGCTCAGCTCGTCTTGCCTTCGGTGGATGCACCGGCTGTCTGCCTGCTCGATACCGGTTTGAACCATGGCCACCCCTTACTTGCACCAGTCGTTGCTCCGAACGGTCTGCACAGTTACTTGCCGGCGTGGGGTACCGACGATCGGCACCAATACGGAGTCGGTCATGGTACTCAGATGGGCGGCTTGGCCGCGTTTGGTGATTTGACCGAACCATTTCAATCGAGTCTTCCAGTTGTTGCGACACACTGGTTGGAGTCGGCGAAGATTCTCAACGATGCTGACCCACGGCCAAGAGACGAGTGGGGTAACATCGTCCGCGACAGCATTGCCGCAGTTGAACAATCTGCGCCGCAGCGCAAGCGAGTGTTTGCTCAGCAAATAACAGCAGAGAATACGTGTTTTGATGGCCGACCGACCTCATGGTCGGCAGCCACGGACCAGCTTTGCACGGCATACGGCGAGGACCCCATGGTGCCACGACTGATCTTCGTGAGTGCGGGCAACTACCATTGCGCCAATTCCAACGAATATCCGGCGAAAAACCGTGATTGGTCTGTGCATGATCCGGCTCAAGCTTGGAACGTAATAACAGTAGGTGCCTGCACCGCAAAGGATGCGATTCGAGATCCGCGTTTTTCCCAGAAACCTGTCATCGCTCCAAGCGGCGGATTCGCGCCGATGTCGTCGACCTCCTGCATGTGGGACAAGGAATGGCCGATAAAGCCCGACATCGTTTTCGAGGGCGGCAACCGCTTCATTGAAACCGATCATACACTTTGGGATCACGCAGACCTGAAGGTACTGACGACTCATGCTGCCTTCGCAGACAGACTGCTCACCACCGCCGATGGGACTAGTGCGTCGTCGGCTCAGGCCGCTCGGCTGGCAGCGATCATTCAGAAGGAATACCCCAACGCTTGGCCGGAAACCATCCGTGCGCTGCTTATCCATAGCGCAGAATGGACACAAGGTATGGTTAACGGACGACCGCTGCAGACGAAGGTAAGCGTGATCGATCTCATGCGGCATTGCGGCCACGGCCAGCCAAACTTACTGCGCGCGCTGCGTACTGCGCGGAGCTCAGTCACCCTGGTCGTGGAGGACGAGTTCCAGCCGTTCAAGAAAGACGGCTCCAGTTACAAAACAAATGAGATGCGTTTTCACGATCTACCGTGGCCTAAAGACGCGCTGGAATCTCTTGGCGCCGCTCAGGTCCAGATGCGAGTCACGCTCTCCTATTTTGTCGAACCCAACCCCGGCACACGTCTGACAACCGAGCGATATCGCTACGGTTCCTGCCATCTTCGGTTCGAAGTGCAACGGCCACTGGAGAGCGAGCATTCGTTCCGTGAGAGGATCAACGGTGCCGACCGTCCCGAAGGTTACCGTTCTTCCGGAAGTTCAGACTCTGACGCATGGACAATCGGCAGCGACGCGCGCCACCGCGGTTCGCTTCATCAGGATACGTGGAAAGGTACTGCAGCGGAACTCGGCAGCAAGCCACGGATTGCAGTGTATCCCGTAACTGGTTGGTGGCGGCTTCGTCCGCATCTCGGGCGATATGAAGACAAAGTCCGCTATTCTCTGGTTGTTTCATTGCGGGCGCCAGGGCAGGGTATCGATCTCTACACGCCCATCGTGCAGCAAATGACCGTTCCGCTGCCCGTCGCGGTCCCGGGAACGTAATCAGTATCGAGAGTCACTTGCGCGCCAAATTTCGAGCGTCAAATCACCGAGGCGAAGCACGGCGTTGTGCTTGTCCGACTGTGCATGTGGTTAAACCAACTGCTCGACATTCCGGCTATGGCTGGTGTCGCGAACCATGAGTAACGGTACCCTCACGGCTACAACCCTTGCCCGTGGTCAGGTTCGAATTCGGGAGTAGGAGGCGCTGGAGGATGCGGATTTCGGCAGCGGATTTCGGTCCGGCGCGCCGCCTCCCTCGCCCAATAATCGTCGTCGTACGGGTCGGGGGTGACGTCGTGATTTTCGGCATCAGGCTCCTGCGCTGCGGCCGGACCACCCCCCCCATGGGGGGGGCCTTGCTCGGGTGAGGGAGGGATTTCAGGCGAGGCGGGTGGCTGGTGGGATGACCCAAACGAGGGCTTGTCGAGAATGTGCGGCTCTGTCGCCGACGAGTCGGATAGGCCGGGATCGACGGTAGGTGCGGGGATTTTGGGACGAGTCCTCGGGAAAATCGACGATCCATCGTCGGCGATTTGTGGCGCTGGGATCCGTGGTCTGCGCGCGCGTTGGGCGTGACGTATAGCAGCGGTCCGACGTTCGCCCAAGTGTCCTCCCGGCTCACGCTTGATTCCGAGTCGGAGGAAACTTCGGTGCTCGACGTTAGGTTCGAATCCAAGTGCCACGAGCTTCTGATTGAGGTGGTTTGTCCACCACGACCGAAACGCCTCGATGTGGCCCGGACCTGTCCGGAGGCTGTCGAGTTCGCGGGTCTTTTCCCCCAGCTGCGCTTCCTCTGCAACTCGCCGTGAGGTGAGTACTAGGTGGGCGTGGTAATTGCGTCTGTCACCGCCGTCGGCAGGAGGGTGTACCGCCCAAAGCACAGCCACGCCATGCCGTGCGGCAAAATAACACGCCAACTCGGACGCGACGCTGGCTCTCGTTCCCAGATCGAATTCGTGCGGCAACCCGACGATCACTGCGCGGCCTTCTACTGCCTTTGAGCGACGTTCGCGGCATTCAGCGTCTCGAATCAATTGGTCGATTGAGCCGCTCCAACCGACGAGTCCATCTGATTCTGCTGACCCGACTGAGCGAAAATCAAACCGCTCGCCGGTTCGTGGCGAGACGATCGAGGACCGGCGAATGTAGGCCGCTTGCCGTGCGAGTGAGTCCCCGGCATGGCGACGGATGGGTTTTACGGACATACTCAGGTGCCGCGAGTAGCTCTTGTTCATCGCGGCAATTATGGAGGGCCAAGTGTGGAAATCGCTGCACCCCGGTGGACCTTTGCATAAGTGCGCCCCATTTCGGAGCCAAATGCCGACCCTCGAGGTTCGATGTGGGCGTTCGTCTGAACGCTGATGCAATAGATGGCGTTGAGTACGTTGGAGGCGTTGTCCATTACGTCCGACCAGGGGGGCTATTCGCTCCTTGGCCGGGGTGCCATCTCGTCTGAAGGGATCAGCGCCGAAAAACTCCTGCGACGCAATCCCGTTGAATTCGAGCGACGCCTAGAGGAGGGATACATTGTCGTGAGCCCGACCCTCACAAGCGTGAAAGGGTTTTCACGCCACCATGGCAGTGAACGATTCTCTCGCACGAATTCACCTTTTCCGGCCAGTCCTAATAGCGGCATCGATGCCGTTTTCTCCAACGCCACCGGATCATACCTGTCCGCCGAGTGGTCCACGAAGACGTGTGGGATCTATGCTCCTGGGCTTGGCCAAGGGGACAAAAATCCCCTCCTGGGGCTGATCGGTATGGCACCATGAAAGCCCTCCTGGAGGCCTTTGCTTGTCGAGTTCGACGGGAATTCGTACGACCAACGCTGAAGTGTGTTGTCCTCGTGAAAGATTAGCCGGAGCAATGGCCCCAAGGCGTGCTCTTCTTGAGGGCGAATAGCGGCACTCGATGGGCCGCCGGCTTTGTGTGTCCGTGCGGGTGCATGGAGATCGTGTATCCGAATCTTTTGCCGAGGAGCCGCACGCGTTGGGAGATTCGGACCGAGGGTTCTGGAAGACCCACGATGCATCCCTCTGTTTGGAAACTAGCAGGTCACTTCGTCGTGACTGGTGGCCACTTTCGCCTGATATGCTGTAGCGCTAACTGCTCCCGATGGCGTCGTTTTGCCCTGCGAGGGAAGAGTGGGCCGGTTGCTGTGGACTGCGGAGTTGCGCGCGGCGCCACGTTTGTGAGACTGCCGACAAAGCCCCATGAAGCTCTCCCAGCAACAGCTCGATTCCCATGTCTGGGGTACGGCCGACATTCTCCGCGGCAAGACGGCCGGGGCACGAATACAAGAACCACACTCTGTCGCTGATGTTCTACAAATGCCTCTGAGATCAGAGGGAATGCGAGACAGATGTCTGCAAAACAACTGTGAGACTCTATGAGCTGCGATTTCATTGTATTCGACTTAGAAACGACCGGCCTCTCGCCGAACTTCCACGAAATCATCCAGATTGCTGCGACACGTATGCGCGCCGGACAGGTTCAAAAGGGGGACCACTTCTTCTCCTATGTCAGGCCTGAGATGCCGATCTCCGGTTTCATCACCGCCTACACCGGTATCTCCAACCGTGATGTGGCCAAGGCGCCGTCGATCTGCGAGGCACTAGCGGCTTTTTCGGACTACGTCGGCGATGCTGTCCTGATTGCACACAACGGGCACCGGTTCGACTCGAAGTTTCTAGCGGCAGCATGCGAGAAGCGATGCATGAAGTCGCGGCCGGTCGAGCTGATCGACTCGATCCATTTCTCGAAGCGATTGTTCGGATCGACCCGAGGCACCGGCCACGGGCTCGATGTCGTCCTCGCTCGCATGGGTGTCACCACCATTAACGGGCGCCGGCATGACGCCCGCGGCGACGTCTCCGGCCTGGCCCAAGCGGTGGAACGCATGTGGCGGAAGCTCGAGATTGACAAGAACTGCAGCGACATTCCCCGCGTAAAAACTCTCCTCCCAACAACCGCCATCCGAAGATGAAATTCACAAAGGAACAGCTGGCCGCCATCGATCACGCCAAAGGCAATCTGCAGATCCTCGCCTGCGCCGGTTCGGGGAAAACCGAGGTGGTCGCCAGGCGGATCTCGAAGCTCATAGCTGACAAGAAGGCTACACCGAAGAATATCATCGCGTTCACTTACACGGAAAAGGCCGCCGGTGAGTTGAAGGATCGGATTCACACGCGCTGCCGCGAAGCCGACAGCACCGTGGTTGGAATGGCGGAGATGTATGTCGGCACCATCCATGGCTTCTGTCTTGAGCTCCTGCATCGGGAAGTACCGGAGTTCCTGAAGTACGGAGTCCTCGACGAGGTTCAGCAGAAACTTTTCATCGATCGGTACTGCAACCTCAGCGGTCTGACGAACTCCACCGACCTTGCCGGAAATCCCCTGCGGCGGTACGTCGACACCAACATCTACACGTCCGCACTGGGCATCCTCCGTGAGACGGATACCGACCCCGCCTTGATGAAGGGGGTATCGGTCGCAGACAATCTCAAGACCTACGAGCAGCTCCTCAAGAAACGCCGTTATCTCGACTACTCTTCCATTCTGGCCGAGGCAGTGGACGTCCTGGGCAAGGATGCCGAGTTGCAGAACCGGCTCCGTGAGCGGGTTTGCTACGTGATCGTCGACGAATACCAGGATCTGAATCCCATTCAGGAGAAGATTGTCAGGCAATTGCACGACCTCGGCGCCGACATCTGCATTGTCGGCGATGACGACCAGACCATCTACCAGTGGCGCGGAAGCGATGTGGGCAACATCCTGAAGTTTGCGACCCGGTACCCGACCGTGAAGCAGATACCGCTCGAGAAAAACTTCCGTAGCAGTGAGGGTGTCGTCAACACCGCCCGGAAATTTATCGAACAGAACGCCGCCAGGCTGCCGAAAGAAATGCAGTCGGCCGGAAACCAGACATATGAGCCAGGGGACATCACGGCACTGGTCTTCAACGACCCTGCCGAAGAGGCCGCACATATTGTCCGTAAAATCAAAAGCCTTGTTGGAGCGGCCTTCAACGAGGACAACGAAAAACGCGGGCTGTCATATTCGGACTTTGCAGTGCTGTTGCGCAGCGTGAGCAAAAGCGGGGCTCCGATCATGGAGGCCCTTCATGCGGCCGGGATCCCCTTCCTCGTGGTCGGCATGAACGGTCTGTTCGACACAGCGGAGGCACAAGCCGCCCGTGCGATGTTCTACTATCTCGCCAGTCATGAGACTGTGATGCCGGACACGCAACCCCGGCAGAAAAATCCCCCGTTGACACTGAACGATGTGCAACGCGCATGGGAGCACGCCAACCTCGGCATCAGACCGGGAGAGCTTAAGACAGCGCTTGCCCAACTGGACGTGATCAAGCGGGCGCTAGAGTCCGGGGAAGAACAGCGGTTTTCCGCCTATTCCCTGCAACGCGTATACCTCGCGTTCCTCGAGGACATTGCCATCCGGGAGGAGTCCGTTCCCGGGACCAGTGCCGGAGAACCGCGTGGCGAAATGGTTTTCTACAACCTAGGCAAATTCAGCCAGCTGATCTCCGATTTCGAGGAGATCCACTATCAGTCTGATCCTATGGAGAAATTCAAGGGATTTGGCGGCTTCCTCGAGTTTGGTGCTGCGGAAGCCTATCCCGAGGGCTGGCAGACCAACCAGTATGCCAACCCGGACGCGGTGAAGATTATGACGGTCCATCAGGCCAAGGGCATGCAGTGGCCGGTGGTGTTCCTCCCTGCGTTGGTAAAAAACAGATTCCCGAGCAAGAAGCACGGCGGACGCACTGTATGGCATCTTATCCCGGCGGCAGCCGTGCCGAACCAAACGCGCTATCTGGGGAATATTGAGGACGAGCGCCGACTGTTCTACGTCGCAATGACGCGGGCGCAAAAGTTCCTCTTCATAACAACGGCGCCAGTCCTTGGAAACCGGCTCTATCAGAAGGAATCCGAATTTCTGGATGACGTGCGTGCCTCTAAGTACGTGCTACGGCGGGATGTGGACCTTTCCCACAGGCCTCGGCTGCCGCGCCAAGCCAAAGCAAACGTCGCCAACGTTATCTTTTCCTTTTCGGACCTGAAGTATTTCTTTGAATGCCCGTATCAGTTCAAACTCCGTGTGCTCTACGGGTTCAACGCGCCTATCCACGAGGCGCTAGGCTTCGGGAAGTCTCTGCATGACGCACTTGCCGAAATGCATGCTCGAGCCCTCGATGGCCGGATGCCTGATGCCGGCGATGTTGATGAGCTGGTCGAACGGCATCTCCACGTCCCGTATGCGTACCCGAAGCTACGTGATAACCTAAAGGGATCCGCAAAGTCCGTACTGCAAGAGTACATCAAGAAGAACCGCCAGAACTTCAAACGCCTCGAATTCTTCGAGAAGGACATTCAGATCAATCTTGGAGGCGGCATTTCCGTGGTGGGCCGAATCGACCTCGTGCGTCGGACTGACACAAACGAAGTGAAGATCGTGGACTTCAAGACCTCAGAGCGCTGCCAGGAGGAAGCCGTCACCGAGACTCAGCTCCACGTCTACGCGCTGGGATACATCGAATTGACCGGGCACAGGGCGGACTACGTGGAAATCTACGAGCTCGAGGATCAGCATCAGAAAACCCGATCGGTCGACGACCTCTTCGTCGAAGGGGTGAAGACACAGGTCAAAGCAGCGGCGAAGATCCTGCGCCTGGGCGACCTCAAGGCCATCCCGTCCAAAAAGAAATGTAGTGATTGCGATCTAGGGAAACTCTGCTCTGAGCGTATAATCTAGCCGAGCCTCAATCCAACTGATTGGTGGGCATTACGCGCCCATTTGTTCGCCACGCTGTTGGTGGGAAATCTGCTCGTTTGCTACCTGAGCGTCCGGCTGGGGTCCTCCTAAAGGGCTAGTCGAGAAACCGATAAGCTGACGGGTTCGGAACAATTGAACCTAGAATCAGCAGTTGGGCGGTGTGACTGACACGGAACTTGCTTGAGGGAAGCCCCATGGACGCAGTTCTACGAGGAGAAGAACTTCACCCAGCGGGTGAAGGAGAGTTCACGTTTCCGACAGCGGGAGGA
>MLJW01000449.1_pt1 | contig 18500 bp, 20 predicted proteins | sample 888231 | NCBI WGS metagenome assembly MLJW01 (sample SAMN05788063, study PRJNA343431) | mine drainage metagenome | isolation source: sample collected from the inflow into an acid mine drainage treatment plant... | place: Germany: Lusatia, lignite mining district
CCTTGAGGTCGTGCAGGGTTCTGACGAAGTGCTCGGCATCATCCACCAGGCCGCTTTCGGTAATCTCAAGCTCCAGGCAAGCTGCTTCCAGGCCGGTATCCGCCAGCACGTCTGCGACCATCTTCACCAGCCCCGGCTGGCGGAACTGTCGCGTCGAAACATTCACCGCCATCGGGATGGTGCGTCCCAGCCGCTGTTTCAGCTCGCAGGCCTTGCGGCAGGCCGCCAGCAGCGCCCAGAGGCCGATCTGTTCGATCAGCCCGGTTTCTTCGGCAACCGGGATGAAGCTGGCCGGCAACACCATCGGCTCACCGGCAGGCTGCCAGCGGATCAGGGCCTCCGCGCCGCATATCCTGCCAGTGGAGAAATCGACCTTGGGCTGATAATGGAGCAGAAACTCCTCGTTCTCGATCGCCCGCCGCAACCGGTACTCGATATCCATGCGTTCCATCAGCACGCGGTTGAGCTCGCGCGTGAAGTACTGGAAATTGTTGCGCCCGGACTGCTTGGCCTTGTACATGGCCGAGTCGGCCTGCTTGAGCAAATCATTCGGGTCGCGCCCGTCATCGGGGTATAGGCTGACGCCGATGCTGCAGGACACGGCGTAATCCCAGCCCTCGATCACGAACGGCGCAGCCACGGCGGCCAGCACGCGCTGCATGGTCTGCGCGACATCCTCCTCCTTCTGCACGCTGGTCAGCAGCAGGACGAACTCGTCGCCCCCCAGCCGCACCACGGTGTCCGAATCACGCACGCAGCCCGACAGACGCTTTGCCACGTCGACCAGCAATTGGTCGCCGACATGGTGGCCCATGCTGTCGTTGATCTGCTTGAACTGGTCGAGGTCGACAAACGCCACGGCAAGCTTTTCACTGTGGCGATCGGAAAAACTGATGGACTGCTGCAACCGGTCTGCCAGCATGGCGCGATTCGGCAGTCCGGTCAGTTTGTCGTGGGTGGCCTGGAACTCGATCAGCTGCTCGTACCCTTTGCGTTCGGTGATATCCTGCACCGTGCCTTCGTAATACAGCAGGTTGCCGGCCCCATCGCGCACGCTGCGGGCGTTTTCCGCGATCCAGATGATGTCGCCATTCTTACGATAGACCTGCGCTTCGAAATTGTGTACCGACCCCTGCTCGTTCATCAGGCGCACGAACTCGTTGCGCCTGCCCGGATCGACATAGAGCTGCTGCTCGATGTTGGAAATGCCATGCACCAGTTCATCGATGGAGTCGTACCCGTAGATGCGGGCCAGTGCCGGATTGAAGTTCAGATACTGACCCGATGCGCTGGTCTGGTAAATGCCCTCGCTTGCATTCTCGAAGATGGAGCGGTAGCGATGTTCGGCTTCCCGCGCCGCCGCCTCGCTGCGCTTGTGCTGGCTGATATCCTGAATGAAACCTTCCAGCGCATCGACTTCGCCGCGCTCATTGTAGAGCGCGCTGCCGCGCTCCCGCACCCAGCGCAGACGGCCATCAGCATGCACGATGCGGTATTCAACATCATAACGCTCGCCCAATCGCACCGCCGCATCGATGCTTTCCCTGACCCAGCCGCGGTCCTGCTCGAAAGTGATCGACTGGTAGGAAATCCACTGGTTGTGCAGCAAGGCATTGGGCTCGTAACCGGTGAGCTCGAAACAGCCATGACTGACAAACACCATGCTCCATGGGTCGTCGTACAGGCAGCAGAACACCATCCCATGAAGATTGTCCATCAACGAATCCAGCATGCGCTCGCGATCCTGCAGCAGGGCATACAAATGGCTGTTTGTCTCGAACACGGCAGCATGTGCAGCCGCCTGGCCGGCGGCCACCCGAAATGCTTCATGTTCGTGGATTCGACTCATGCTGCAATGGCAAGCAGCTTTCGTGCCATGGCAATTATCCGCACGCAATCAGCGCAGCAGGCAACAACCAGCACCTGCCAGGACCGGTCATGGTGCGGATCGCACACGATTGGTGCAAGATCAGCGGGTCTGACGCACCCTCTCGAACAGGCAGATGGCGGCGGCGGCGGCGGCGTTGAGCGACTCAACCGCGCCCGGCATCGGGATGGTGAAACGCCGGCTGGCAGCGTCCACCAGCGACTGGCCGAGCCCGGTGCCCTCGTTGCCGATCATGAAAGCGACCGGCCCCTTCAGGTCGATGTCATACAGCGGTTCGCCCTGCAGGCAGGCCGCCAGGGTCATGCCGTGGAAGCCGGCCACCGTGGCTGCCAGATCCACCCGCTCAACAATGGGCAGAACGAAATGTGCACCCATGCCGGCGCGCAACACCCTGGGGTGCCAGGCATCGGCACAGCCCGGCGACAGCCATGCTACCTGCACGCCGGCGGCGGCGGCCGATCGCAGCAGCGAGCCCAGGTTGCCGGGGTCCTGCAGATCCTGCAGCAGCAGGGCGAACCCCGGCCTGGCGGGAACATGCAACCTGGGAACATCGATCACGGCCAGAATGCCGGTCGGCGTTTCCACCGGAGAAATTTCGGCAAACAGCGATGGCGGCAACATGAGCTGTTGCACGCCCCTCAAGCTATCCAGCAAGGCGGCGATCTCGGCGTTGTCGAGAGCGCCTGCGCTGACCACCAGCATGCGCGGCATCATCCCCGCCGCCAGGCAAGATTCGATCAGATGCACACCATCGAGCACGGTTTGCCCCGACTTGCGCCGCTCGCGCGCAGATTCGACCAGTTTCCTCAACTGCTTGAAGCTCGGGTTGTCGCGGGATATGATGCTTTTCATTGCGGCTCGTGATCGAAGTGCTGATACCGCATTATCCTATCAAAAGCCATTTCGCCACAGAGGCCTGAAATCCGGCTTTAAATCAACGAAAGACCTGCATGCAACTTGAACGCATCCTTCATTCCCAGGGCTTTGGCAGCCGCAAGCTGTGCCGCATTCTCGCCCACGCCGGCAGGGTGACGGTCAACGGCGAACCGTGCAATGATCCGTTTGCGGATTTCGCCACCGAAAACCTGCATTTCACCGTCGACGGCGAACCCTGGCCCTACTGTGAAAAAACCTATCTGATGCTCAACAAGCCGGCCGGCTACGAGTGTTCGCAAAAGCCCCAGCACCATCCCTGCGTCTACGCCCTGCTGCCGGCGCCGGTCAGGGAGCGCGGGGTACAGAGCATCGGACGGCTGGACGAGGACACTACCGGCCTGCTGCTGTTCTCCGATGACGGCGTGTTCATCCACCGCATGGGCTCGCCCAAGTGGAAAGTACCCAAGGTGTACGAAATCACCACCCGCCACCCGGTCGATGCGGAACAGACCGCCGCGCTGGTGCGGGGCGTGCTGCTCAATGACGAAACCACGCCAATCGCAGCCCTGGCCTGCGAAGCCGTTGGCAGTCATGTGATGCAGCTGACCCTGGGCGAAGGCAAATACCACCAGGTCAAGCGCATGGTGGCCGCCACCGGCAACCGTGTGGAAGCGCTCAAACGCATCGCCATCGGCGCCCTGACGCTGCCGGACGATCTGGCTCCGGGCGCCTGGCGCTGGCTGAGCGCGGCAGACCTGGAAAAGCTGCGCCGGTAATCGTTCCGACTTGATATGATGTGCGACTGAACAAGCCGTAATACAAGGAATACGCATGAAAGCTTTCCAACCCGCGCGGCAGCCCGGCCCGGCCGAAATCCAGCCGCTGCTCAACCTGCTGAACAGTGGCCGTTTGCCGCAAGCCGAGGCGAGCGCCAGGGCCTTGCTCGGGAACTATCCGAATGCATTCATCCTGCATAACGTTCTGGGCGTGAGCCTGGAAGGCCAGCAGAAATTCATCGAGGCCGCCGCAACCTACCGCAACGCGCTTGGCCTGGATCCCAATGTGGCCGAAATCCATTTCAACCTGGGCGTGGTGCTGGGCCATCTGGGTCATGCAGCCGATGCCATCGCCAGCTACCGCAAGGCAGTGACGATCAAGCCCGGCCTGGCCGTGGCGCATTTCAACCTAGGCATCATCCTGCAGCAGCATGGTCGCCTGGAAGAAGCCGCAGACGCCTACGACAATGCGATCGCCATCGAGCCGGGCTTTTACGAGGCCCTCGGCAACCTGGGCACCGTGCTGCAAAAACAGGGCAAACTGGAGCAGGCCGTCAGCGCCTACCGCCGGGCGCTGACGATTCACGCCGACGCGCGGGGCTACTTCAACCTGGGCACGGCGCTGCGCGACGAAGGCAAGCATGCGGAAGCCGGCGACTGCTATCTGAAGGCGCTGGCCATCGACCCCGGTTACGCCGATGCGCACAACAATCTGGGCGAAATCTTCCGCGACCAGGGCAAGATGGACGAAGGCATCAAGTGCTACCAGAACGCCCTGACCATCGATTCCGAGCACCCCAACGCCAACTACAACATGGGGGAGTTTCTGCATCTAGCAAAAAAATTCGAACAGGCGATCCCCTACTACGCACGCTCCCGTTTCGAGGACTATCAGGAGCGCGAACTGGAATGCCTCTATCGCATCGAGCGAATGGACGAGTTCAGGGAGAAACTACGGGCGCTGGTCGAATCCGGCAGGAAATCGACCATGCTGGCGACACTCTCCACCCATTACGCCACCAATTTCGGCGTGAGGGACGAATACAATTACTGCAGGGATCCCATGCGCTTTGCCTGGCACACCCGCATCGACGAACTGGCCGAACCGGGCAGCCCGCTGCTGCAGGCCCTGCTGGAGGACATCACCCACACCGAGATTGCCGAACGCAAGCAGGGGCGCCTGTACTACGGCATCCAGTCGGCCGGCAACCTGCTCAAGCGGCCCGAGCCTTCCTTCCAGCGCCTGGCCGCGCTGGTCAGGCAGAAGATCATGGACTACCGGCAGCGCTACGCCGGGGAGGACTGCGAGCTGATCCGCTCGTTCCCCGACCAGACCGAATTCAGCAGCTCCTGGTATCTGAAAATGAGCAAGGGCGGCCACCTGACCTCGCACATTCATGAAGAAGGCTGGATCAGCGGCTGCATCTATCTGGTACTGCCGCGGCAGAAAGCGGACATCACCGACGGCGGCTTCGAATACAGCACCGATGGCGACGACATGCCGCGCAGGCACGACCAATTCCCCGCACACATCGTGGTACAGGAGGTGGGCGACCTCGTGCTGTTCCCCTCGTCGCTGTACCACCGCACCATTCCGTTCAATTCCGACGAGGAACGCGTGTGCGTGGCGTTCGATCTGAAGCCGAGCCCCGGACTGCGCTAACCTTGCCCGGACGCTCGTCCAGCGTGGCTGGTGCAGAATTCCAGGGTGCGAAATCAGCCCGTTGCGAATGGCCGTCTACTTCAGGCCCTGCTCCTTCCTGCGGAAGAACAGGCACTGCTGACCCGATGCTGCGATGACGTCCAGCATCGGCTGTTGCCGACTCTTGAATCTGAGCGCACGACAGCCGTAGCTGAAATTGGCATCATGGGTAATGAAGTAATGGCTGCAGCCATGGCATGCTACAGGCTTGCCGGCAGCAGCTATTTGGCGCGACGCCATATTTCAGACTGTCCAATCCAGTTGACGCCGAGATAGCCGGTGACTTCGATGGTATTGCCATCGTCCGAGAGCCGGATGCGGCAGCGGTAGGTTTTCCCGTCATCCGGGTCAAGAACCTCTCCCCCGTCGAAAGTCAGATCACTCCTGCGCTTCATGCCGGACAATATGCGCAAGCCTCTCAGCGAATGGTTGTGCAGGCTGCCGGGGCAACGCTCGCAGACCAATCCGGCGTCCTCCCCGCTCAAGGGGAAAACTTTTTCTATGCTGCCCTCATAGGAGCCATCAGGCAGCTTCTCGATACGTATCAGTGCGGCAAGGTTTCCAGTGTCGTCATCGTACTCCCGCCAGACGCCCTTCAGGTCGCCACCGCAGGCAAGCCCGGGAACCATCATCAAGGATAGACTGGCAAACAAAACCCGGAAAAATCTGCTCTGTACCGACAAATAGCCGTTCCTGCTGGTTCGAAATCAATAACACGTACTGCAATGGCCGCGGCAAGACCCGAGTTGCCACTGAAAATCCGCTGCGGCACGTCGCCGGTGGACTCTGTCAGCTCATCTGGGCGCATCCGGAGGCGCTGGCGGCACATATCCGGGCGGAGGTGGCGGCATATTCCCGGCCGGCGGCGGCGGTGGATAGTCCGCGGCAGGGGGCGGAGGTGGTGGCGCGGAGGCCTGTCGTTTCTGCGTCACCAGGCGGCCGGACACCGGCACCCGGTTGCCCTTGGCATACATGCACTGGGTGTAGGCATTGTCGTAGCGGCGCTGGGCCCCGTACGACGATACATCGCCCTCGCTGGCGCCGATCAGGCTGCCGAACAGCAGCCCGGTAGCGGCGCCGATACCGGCACCCCGCCCGTCGCCGGCTGCCGCACCCACGGCTGCGCCCAGGGCGGTTCCCACGGCCGCGCTCTTGACGAAGCTCTCATTGGAAGTCTGATTGGCCGTCCTGCCGCCGATCTGCTCCTGGGCATACTGCCGGCAACTGGCATCGTCCGCGCGGAATTCGTCGAAGCTCTTGCCCGTCCCCGGCAGCGACATCGCGCTGGGGCCGTTCGGCACCGTCGCACAGGATGCCAGCAGCAACACGGCCAGCAGTCCCGATGCGGTTCTCAAACTGATTCGCATGATCCTGTCCTCGTTCATTTCTGGGGCGGTGGCGTCGGCACCACCTTCTGCCATCCTTCCGGACATTCCTTGATGTACGGGTAATACCCTTCCGGGTTGCTGCAGTGATACCAGTAGCTGCTCGCCTGCGGCGCCGGCGCCTGCTGGGGCTCCGGACTCGCCTGCTCGATGTAGACCTGCGGCTGCGCCGGCACCGTCATGACCGCCGGAGGATAGTAAGGTGGATAATAGGGATAAGGGTAGTAGGCGGGCGGATAGTATCCAGGAAAGGGGCCGCCAAAATAGAACCCAACGCCAACGTGCCCACGGTCTGCCAGTGCGACCCCGCTGATGAGGAGTCCTGCCAGCAGCATCAGGCCATATGATAATTTCGTGCTTTTCATGATGTTATTAACTTGAAAACGTGCGTTCCATGATCACGATTTACGTCATGATTTGAGCATCGCAAAGTATCCGGATTGTTTCATTGACCCACTGATTTGTAACGACTTGTATCGTTCCGCACGATGCCGGCTATGCCGACCAGATCGGGTTACACAATGTTACAAATGATGTGCGCGCGGAAATATTTCAGATACGTTCAATGGGTTTAATGGTCGCCGGCATCATCATGTTCATCTCAATGGTTGCATGCCAATTCCCTTGTTCTGAGTTTATGGCGGGATTCGTCCCGCCATTTTTTTGTGTTGATCGGATCGAGCCAGACATCCCCGCCAATGGCGTCGTGCCGGACGTCATAGCTGCTGCGTTCATGCGGCCAAGGCATCAAATGTCCCCCCTGGTTTTGCCGGCCCGATTCGAGGTACGGCTCGCGGTATAATTGCGTCCGCACTCACCGGGGAAAGGCATACTGAAATGATTGCTGAACTGAATGATTTCATCGGCTATCCTGCCGCATTTCTGACCACGATCGCCTTTGTTCCGCAAGCCTGGAAATCATGGCGTACCCGTGATCTCACGGGCATTTCGCTGCCCATGTATGCCTTGTTCACGCTGGGGGTGGTGATGTGGCTGGTCTATGGCCTGGTGATCGGCAGCCTGCCCATCATCCTTGCCAATGCCGTGACTTTTCTACTGGCGGCGGTGGTGCTGGCTTTGAAGGTTCTGGATGGCTGGGATGAATCTGGCCGGTCGTGATGGCGAGATGCCCCTGGCGGGCGGCATCATCGGCAAGGCAATGCTTTTGACAGGGCGACCAGCGCAAGTCGGCGCCCGCTTTTAGCCCGGTCCTCCGGATGGTCGCGCAGGTATCGGACGATGATGCTGAGCGCCTGGCTGCGCGAGAGGCCAGTTGCCGGGGGGCACACCATTTTCTGGTTGCTCACCCTGAAATCCGCGACCCCGAATCCGTCCAGCAGGCCGGAGAGATAGCCGACGCACCACATCGAGTCGAGCATTTCATCGGCAGTCAGCTTCTCCCCGTTCAATGATTTTTCCGAGGCGCCGCACCTGGTCAGCAGGTCGTTGCCGCTGAACGTCGCAAGTGCAGGCAAAGGGAAAGCGAGTGCGGCGGCGATTCCGATGAGGGCCAGGATTTTCATGAGTGACGGTGTGCTTTTCTGTGCCCGTGGTTTTGATCCAGCAGGCTGTAGTAATTCGATGGGGTGAGCACGCTGGGGATGGCTTCCGCCAGCATATCCGGATAATCCTTGCTGTAGTGCAGCCCGCGGCTTTCATGGCGTTCAAGGGCGCAGAGCACGATGAGCTCCGCCACCTGCAGCAGGTTGCGCAGCTCGATCAGGTCGTTGCTGACGCGGAAGTTGCTGTAGAACTCGTGCACTTCGTCGCGCAGCAGGTGGATGCGGTGCAGGGCGCGTTCCAGGCGCTTGTCGGTGCGTACGATGCCGACGTAGTTCCACATGAAGCGGCGCAGTTCGTCCCAGTTCTGGGTGATGACGACTTCTTCGTCGGCATCCGTGACCCGACTTTCATCCCAGTCCGGCAGGGTCGGCATGACGGCTGTCGGTGCCTGTGACAGGATGTCCTGGGCGGCCGAATTGGCGAACACCAGACATTCCAGCAGCGAATTGCTGGCCAGACGGTTGGCCCCGTGCAGGCCGGTACAGGCGGTTTCGCCGATGGCGTACAGGCTGGGCAGGTCGGTGCGGGCGAGAAGATCGGTCATTACCCCGCCGCAGCTGAAATGGACGGCCGGGACCACGGGAATGGGCTGGCGCGTGATATCGATGCCGAACTCGAGGCAGCGCAGATATATGTTGGGGAAGTGCGATCGCACGAAGTCGGCGGGTTTGTGCGAGATATCCAGGTATACACAATCGATGCCACGCTTCTTGATTTCGAAGTCGATGGCGCGGGCGACCACGTCACGTGGAGCCAGTTCGGCGCGCGGATCATGCGCCGGCATGAAGCGGGTGCCGTCCGGCAGCAGGAGCCATCCGCCTTCGCCGCGCACGGCCTCGCTGATCAGAAAGGATTTGGCCAGCGGATGGAACAGGCAGGTTGGGTGGAACTGGATGAATTCCATGTTGGCGACGCGGCAGCCTGCACGCCAGGCCATCGCCACCCCATCGCCGGTGGCGACATCGGGATTGGTGGTGTAGAGGTAGACCTTGCCGGCGCCGCCGCTGGCGAGCGCCGTGTGTTCGGCCGCGATGGTCATGACCCGGCCAAGGGACTTGTCCAGCACGTAGGCACCCAGGCAGCGATCCTTGCGCTTGCCGAGTTTGCGTGCAGTGATCAGGTCGACGGCAATGTGTTCTTCCAGCACGGTGATATTGGGGTGCGCGCGCACCTTGGCGGCAAGTGTTTCCTGTACCGCGTGGCCGGTGGCATCGGCGGCGTGGATGATGCGGCGCTGGCTGTGGCCGCCCTCGCGGGTCAGATGGTAGCCGCTGTCGTCGTCTTCGCGCGTGAACGGTACGCCCTGCCGGATCAGCCATTCCACGGTTTCGCGCCCATGCTCGACCACGAAGCGCGTGACTTCAGGATCGCACAGGCCGGCACCGGCGGTCAGCGTGTCCTGAATATGCGCCTGCAGCGAATCCTCGTCTGTCAGTACGGCGGCGATTCCGCCCTGCGCCCAGTTGCTGGAACTGTCGTTCAACTGGCGTTTGGTCACCAGGCACACGGACTTGTGGGGCGCCAGTTGCAGGGCAAGGGTCAATCCGGCGAGGCCGCTGCCGATGATGAGAACGTCGAAACGCAGCACGATTTTTCTTGGTAATATGAACCAACCGCAGTGTAGCGCGGTCTTTCTACCCAGTACAGGGTTGAGCTGTGCGCTATACTTTAAAAATAAGAAATATCAGGGAGTGGTGCCCGTATGGGCGATAGAGAAATCGATCATGTGCTGGTCGAGCGTGCGCAGCGCGGTGACAAAGGCGCTTTTGGCTTGCTGGTGGATAAATACCAGCGCAAGTTGGGCCGGCTGTTGTCGCGCATGATTCGTGATCAGGCGGAAGTCGAGGACGTGGTGCAGGAGGCGTTCATCAAGGCCTATCGCGCCCTGCCCAACTTCCGCAACGATAGCGCGTTCTACACCTGGCTGTACCGCATTGGCATCAACACGGCCAAGAATCATCTGGTGGCGATGGGACGCCGGCCGCGAGCAGTGCCGGAAATCGAGGTGGAAGATGCGGAAAATTTCGAGGATGGCGACGAATTGCGCACCATCGCGACACCGGAAACGGAACTCATGAGCAAACAGGTTGCCAAAGCTGTGAATGAGGCCGTGGAAAGCCTGCCTGATGAATTGCGAACGGCGATCTCGCTGCGCGAGATCGAGGGCCTGAGCTATGAAGAAATTGCGACACTGATGAACTGCCCCATCGGAACGGTGAGATCCAGAATTTTTCGTGCGCGCGAAACCATTGCGGAAAAACTCAAGCCGTTGCTCGATACCCCGGAACACAGGAGATGGTGATGAAAAGTCAAATGTCTGCGCTGATAGATAGTGAGTTGGATGCGGAAGGCGCCGAGCATCTGTTCGTGGCACTGAAGGGCGAAGGCGAATTGTCCGAGCGATGGTCGACCTATCACCTGATAGGTGATGCCATGCGCGGGGAGTCGCCATTGAGCGCCGACTTTACGCGGCGCCTGATGCAGCAGCTCGAAGCCGAACCCACCGTGCTGGCGCCGCGTCGGCAAGCCCACAAATCCTCCCCCTGGATGACCGCGGTGGCGGGAGTGGCTGCCGTCATGTTTGTCGGCTGGGTGGTGCTGCAGCAGCAGGCGCATGCGCCTGCCGGCGATGCCGCCGTCCCTACCCTGGCGCAGAATACCGTTTCTCCTGCATCCGTGAGTTCCTATCTGCTCGCGCATCATGCGACCTATTCCGCCAGTGGCATGCAGGCGGGGTACTACATCCAGCCGGTAGCGTTGAACGGGAACGCCAACTGATGCGGAAATCCGCCTTAACTTGGTTGTTTTGCGCGCTGATGATGCCCCTGCTGGGACAGGCCGCGATGCCGGAAGGGGACCCCTGGCTGATGTTGGAAAAAGCCGGTCAGGCGGCGCGCAAGCTCAGTTATAAAGGCATTTTCGTCTACCAGTCGGGGCACGCCGTCAGCAATCTGCAAATTACCCACATGAATTGCGCGCAGGGCGAGTTTGCGCGGGTGGTGTCACTCGATGGCGCGCCGCGCGAAATCCTGCAGCAGGGCAATGAAGCGGTCATTTACAGCCCGCAGCACGAAAAGATCATGATCGAAAAGCGCCGCGTGCAAAATTCATTTCCGGCATTGCTGCCGGGATTGACGGATGCGCTCAAGGCGAGTTACCAGGCGCATGTGACGGGCCAGGAACGCATCGGCGGCCGGGATGGCGTAGTGATTCAACTCGTGCCGCGAGATCAGTATCGCTATGGATACCGCTTTTATCTGGATCGCGAGTCCGGTTTGCTGCTGAAGTCGGTGATGCTCAACGAGAGCAATGAAGCCATCGAACAGGTGGCGTTCAGCCAGCTGGCGCTGCTGCCGATGACCCGCATGGACTGGTTTCATCCCAACATCGAGCGCGGCAAGGATTACGAAATGCAGCAGGACGATAATGTCATGCCGGCCCGTATGGAAGGCGGGGGGTGGAAAGTTGCGCACCTCCCATCCGGTTTTGTCGAGGTGGATCAGTTGACGCGCAGCATGCCGGGCAAGTCCTTGCCAGTCGAACAGATGATTTTTTCTGACGGCATTGCCTCGGTTTCGCTGTTCATCGAAAAGCTCGACAAGGGCGTGCAGCCTCAGTCCGGGCATCTGCTGCAGGGAGCCACCCATATTTACGCCAATACCGTAGAGGGTCATCAGGTGGTAGTGGTGGGTGAAGTGCCGGAATTGGTAGTCAGGCAGATCGGTGACTCGGTCATTTTCAGGAAGTAAGGCCGTGCGATGATAGAAGAACAGGCGTTGGTGGTCGGCATCGAGCAGGATCGGGTGCTGCTGGAGATCGTGCGCCGCACGCCTTGCGGCTTGTGTGGACAGACCAGGGGTTGCGGTATTTCGGTATGGGGGAGGATGCTGGGGCACCGCAATAACGTGTTCCAGGCGGTCAATCAAATAGATGCCAAGATCGGCGATCAGGTGGTCGTCGGCGTTGAAGAGAAGGCCTTGTTGGCGAGCTCGCTCGCTGTCTACGGTGTTCCGCTGCTACTGGTATTGGCGGGTGCTGCATTGGGGACCTGGCTGGCATCCTCTGCCGGGGATGCCTGGCCGTTGGCCGGCGCCGGTTTGGGACTGTTCTTCAGCTTTCTGTGGGTCAAAGGCCATGCAACAGGCAGGTCACTGGATGCCCGCTACCGGCCGGTGATCCTGCGTCCCGCCGATACTCAATCTCAAATCAGCATTTGTCATCGAGGTCACGAATGATCAAGAAATTCCTGGCGATCTCCGCCCTTGTTGTTGCCTTCTCGACGCCTGCCTTTGCCAAGGACCTGCCTGATTTTACCGAGCTGTACGAAAAGCAGGGGCCGACCGTGGTCAACATCAGCACGACGCAGACCGTACATGGCGGGGGGCAGGGCATGGTGCCTTTCCCCAACGTGCCGGAAGACGACCCGTTTTACGAGTTTTTCAAACGCTTCGGCCAGCCTGGCGGGCAGGGCTCGCAGGATTACAAGGCCCAGTCGCTCGGTTCCGGCTTCATCATCAGCAGCGACGGCTACATTCTCACCAATGCGCATGTGGTGAATGACGCCGACGAAGTCATCGTCAAGCTTGCCGACAAGCGTGAATTCAAGGCCAGGATCATCGGCATCGACCGTCGCAGCGATGTCTCGCTGCTGAAGATCGACGCCAGCAACCTGCCCAAAGTCACCCTGGGCGACCCTGGCCAGCTCAAGGTGGGCGAGTGGGTAGCGGCCATCGGGGCACCGTTCGGGCTGGAAAATACCGTCACCGCCGGTATCGTCAGCGCCAAGGGGCGCGCCTTGCCGCAGGAAAATTATGTGCCGTTCATCCAGACGGACGTGGCCATCAACCCCGGTAACTCCGGCGGTCCGCTGTTCAACCTGAGAGGCGAAGTGGTCGGTATCAACTCTCAGATCTACAGCCGCAGCGGCGGCTATATGGGCCTGTCGTTCGCCATTCCCATCGATGTGGCGATGGATGTGCAGAACCAGCTGAGGTCGGGTGGCCGGGTGGCGCGGGGCTGGCTGGGCATCGGTATCCAGGAGATCAGCAAGGAATTGGCCGACTCTTTTGGCATGAAGAACACCAATGGCGCGCTGGTGGCCGGGATTGAAAAAGGCAGCCCAGCGGAAAAGGCGGGGCTCGAGCCGGGGGATGTCATTCTCAAGTTTGACGGCAAGCCGATTGCGGCGTCTTCCGACCTGCCGCGCATTGTCGGTGCGACCAAGCCCGGCCGTGAGGTAACGGTGGAGTTGCTGCGCCGCGACGTCGTCAGGAATCTGTCGGTGAAAATCGGTGAAATGCCGGCGGACGACAAGGTGGAGGTGCGACCGGCGCGCGGTCCAGACAAGGCAGAGCCGAACCGCCTGGGCCTGCTGGTGCGCGAGCTGACGCCGCAGCTGAAGAAGAAGCTGGGCGGCAGAAACGGCGTGCTGGTGGTTGGCGCCGAAAGTGCCGCTGCCCAGGCCGGCATCCGTCGGGGAGACGTGATCCTGGCCGTGAACAACAATGAAGTGCAGAGTCCGGAGCAATTCAACAAGCTGGTGATGGTGGTGCCGAGTGGCAAAACCATCGCTCTTCTGGTGATGCGCGGCGACAATACGCTGTATGTGCCCGTCAAGGTGAATGGCGGCAACAAGTAGATCAACGCGTGGTTTGCGTGCGGAGTCAAGCTGATTCGGGTAAAATCCGCGCCTGAACAATTCCTTAGCCAGGGGCGCGTTGAGCGCCCTTGTTGTTTGTGCCCATGAAAAACATCCGCAATTTTTCCATCATCGCTCACATCGACCACGGCAAGTCCACGCTGGCGGATCGCATCATCCAGCTTTGTGGCGGACTGACCGACCGCGAGATGGAAGCGCAGGTGCTCGATTCGATGGATCTCGAGCGCGAGCGCGGCATCACCATCAAGGCGCAGACTGCGGCCTTGAGCTACAAGGCGCGCGATGGCCAGGCCTATCGTCTCAACCTGATCGATACGCCGGGACACGTGGACTTTTCCTACGAGGTCAGCCGCTCGCTGGCGGCGTGCGAGGGTGCGCTGCTGGTGGTCGATGCTTCGCAGGGCGTGGAAGCGCAATCCGTGGCCAACTGCTATACCGCCATCGACCAGGGTGTCGAGGTGACGGCGGTGTTGAACAAGATCGATCTGCCGTCGGCGGACCCGGATCGGGTAATCCAGGAAATCGAGGACATCATCGGCATCGAGGCGACGGATGCCGTGCGCTGTTCCGCCAAGACCGGCGAAGGGGTGGAGGACGTGCTGGAGGCGGTAGTGGCGCGCGTTCCGCCGCCGAAGGGCGACCCGGACGCCCCGCTGAAGGCGCTGATCATCGATTCATGGTTCGACAATTATGTCGGTGTCATCATGCTGGTGCGCGTGGTGGATGGCTGCCTCAGGCCGAAAGACAAGTTGCGCCTGATGGCGACGGGCGACGAATACCTGTGCGAGCAGGTGGGGGTGTTCACGCCGAAATCGCGGCAGCGCGAGAGCCTGTCCGCCGGCGAGGTCGGGTTCGTCATCGCGGGCATCAAGGAGCTGATGAGCGCCAAGGTGGGCGATACCGTCACCCTGGCCAACCGGCCTGCACAGGCGTCCCTGCCTGGCTTCAAGGAAATCAAGCCGCAGGTCTTTGCCGGTCTGTATCCGGTGGAATCGAATCAGTTCGAAGCGTTGCGCAATGCGCTGGAAAAATTACGCCTGAACGACTCGTCTTTGCAGTTCGAGCCGGAAAATTCCACCGCCCTGGGTTTCGGTTTCCGCTGCGGCTTCCTCGGCCTGTTGCACATGGAGATCGTGCAGGAGCGCCTGGAGCGCGAGTACGATATGGATTTGATCACCACCGCGCCAACGGTGGTCTATGAGCTGCTGATGAAAAGTGGCGAAGTGCTGCAGATCGAGAACCCCTCGCGCCTGCCCGAACCTTCGCGCGTGGAAGAAATCCGCGAACCCATTATCACGGTCAACTTGTTGATGCCGCAAGAGTACGTCGGCCCGGTGATGACCTTGTGCAACGGCAAGCGCGGGACGCAGAAAAACATGCAGTACATGGGGCGGCAGGTGATGCTAACCTACGAAATGCCATTGAATGAGGTGGTGCTGGATTTCTTCGACAGGCTGAAATCGGTTTCGCGCGGCTATGCCTCGATGGATTACGAGTTCCTCGAATTCCGTGCCGCCGATCTGGTCAAGCTGGACATCATGGTCAACGGCGAGCGTGTCGATGCCTTGTCGCTGATCGTGCACCGGGCCAACAGCCAGCACCGCGGCCGGCAACTGGCCAGCAAGATGCGCGAATTGATTCCGCGCCAGATGTTCGATATTGCGATTCAGGCATCCATCGGCGCTAATATCATTGCGCGTGAAACGGTGAAGGCCATGCGCAAGAATGTCATCGCCAAGTGCTATGGCGGCGACATCACCCGCAAGAAGAAGCTGCTGGAAAAGCAGAAAGAAGGCAAGAAACGCATGAAGCAGGTGGGTAACGTGGAAATTCCGCAGGAAGCATTCCTGGCAATTCTGAGGGTCGAAGAAAAATGATGTTCGCACTGTTCATGGTGGTCATATTGCTGTTCACCGGCCTGGTATGGCTGCTGGATATTCTGTTTCTGCGCCGGCGCCGCGCGGCGGGCAGTCCCGAGCCGGTGCTGGTGGAGTATTCCAAGAGCTTCTTCCCGGTCATCCTGGCGGTGTTCATGATCCGTTCGTTCCTGGTCGAGCCGTTCAAGATTCCTTCCGGGTCCATGATGCCGACGCTGCTGGTGGGCGACTTCATTCTGGTCAACAAATATACCTACGGCCTGCGCGTGCCGATCCTGAACAACACTTTTTTTGAAATGAGCCATCCCCGGCGCGGCGAGGTGATGGTGTTCCATTACCCCAAGGATCCGTCGCTCGACTACATCAAGCGTGTGGTCGGAGTGCCGGGGGACCGCATCGAATACCGTGAAAAGCATCTGACGATCAACGGGCGTCCGCTGGACGTGACCGCCGATGGCGATTACAGTTATGTGGCCCCGGGCTTGAATCAGGTTGTGGCCAAGCGTTACACGGAAACCCTGGGCGAGCACCGGCATGACATCCTGCTGGTGCCGGATGCGCCCGGCATCGATGGCGAGGTGGTGGTGCCGGAAGGGCATTACTTCATGATGGGCGACAATCGCGACAACAGCAACGACAGTCGTTATTGGGGCTTCGTGCCGGAGCGCAACATCGTCGGTCGCGCCTTCATGATCTGGTGGAGTTTCGATCATTTCGGCAGAATTGGTGGCACCATCCAATAGGAGTACAGCATGCACAGGCAAACTGGATTTACCTTCTGGAGTTTCGTCTTTACCGTGGGTCCGATCGTGATTGTGGCGCTGCTCGTCATGCTGCTGTTTCCGGCCTACCTCGAGTACTTCACCGTCAAGAAGGCCATCAGTCGCATCGGCAATGAACCATCGCTCAGTACCATGAGCGACGGCGATATTCGGGCGATGATGAGTAAAACCATGGAAGTCGATCAGATTCACAGCATCAAGAGTTCCGATTTGGTGATCAGCCGCAGTGCGGGCGGCGTCACGGTATCCGTCGACTACGAAGTGGTGGTGCCGCTGGTGGCCAATGTCAGTGCGCTGATGGCTTTTTCGGCATCGACCGACAAGGCCGGTGCCGCAGCGGCGACTGCCGCTGCAAATTAAGCCTGTTGCCCATGACATCGCAGGCGAGGCTGTCGCGCCTCATCGGCCACGATTTCAACACGAAGGCGCTGCTCGCGCAGGCGCTGACGCACCGCAGCCACAATGCCCTCAACAACGAGCGACTGGAATTCCTGGGCGACAGCGTGCTCAATTGCGTGGTTGCCACCCTGCTGTATGAGCGCTTCCCGAGCCTGCCGGAAGGTGATCTGAGTCGCTTGCGCGCGCATCTGGTCCGGGAGAATACCTTGAGCGGAATTGCCTCGATGCTTGCGCTGGGAGATCATATGCGCCTCGGCGAGGGTGAACTTAAAAGCGGCGGCGCGCAGCGTCCGTCGATCCTGGCGGATGCCATGGAGGCGATCATCGGCGCCGTTTTCATCGACGCCGGATTCGAGGCGGCGCGAGCAATGGTGGCCCGCTTGTACGGGCCGCTGCTGGAGAACCTCGATCCCAAGGCGGTAGGCAAGGATCCCAAGACCCTGTTGCAGGAGCATCTGCAAGGCCGCAAGCTGGCGCTGCCGGAATATCGCCTGCTCGCGACCGGGGGTGAGGCGCATTGCCAGACTTTTCGCGTCGAATGCCGCATCCCGGCACTGAACGTGCAGGCACAGGGGGAGGGCGGCAGTCGCCGCATCGCCGAACAGCAAGCGGCAGAACTTGCATACCAGAAAGCCACCCGATGAACGAAGAAACACCCGAAAAGAGCTTCCGTTGCGGCACCATCGCCATTGTCGGCCGACCTAATGTCGGCAAGTCGACCCTGCTCAACCACATTCTCGGCGCCAAGCTGAGCATCACGTCACGCAAGGCGCAGACCACCCGCCACCGCCTGCTCGGGATCCACACCACGGACGATGCACAATTCCTGTTCGTCGATACGCCGGGCTTCCAGTTGCGACATGTCAACGCGCTCAATCGCGGCATGAATCGTACAGTCCGGCAGGTGATGGCCGAAGTCGATGTGGTGCTGTTCGTGGTGGAGGCTACGCGCTTCGGCGAGGAAGACCGCAAGGTGGTGGAAATATTGCCCACCAATACGCCGGTGCTGCTGGTGGTCAACAAGGCCGATCTGCTGGCCGACAAGGGTGAGGTGCTGCCCTACATTCAGGAGCATGCCGCTTCATTTGGCTTTGCCGATATCGTGCCGGTCAGCGCCAAGCGCAGCCTGAATCTGGACGACCTGCTCAGTGTGATCCGACGCTACCTGCCGGAGCAGCCGGCCATTTACGGCGTCGACGAACTGACCGATCGCAACGAACGTTTTCTCGCCGCCGAGATTCTGCGCGAAAAAATCTTTCGCCTGCTGGGCGAGGAACTGCCGTATTCGGTGGCCGTTGAAATCGAGAAGTTCGAGCAGGAGGGAGGGTTGCGCCGCATCCACGCCGCGATCATTGTCGACAAGGAAGGCCAGAAGCCGATTCTGATTGGTAAGAGCGGCGAAAAACTCAAGCGCATTTCTACCGAGGCGCGCCAGGATATGGAGAAGCTGTTCGGAGGCAAGGTCTGGCTGGAAACCTGGGTCAAGGTACGTGGCGGCTGGGCAGACAATGAACGGGCGCTGAAGAGCCTGGGATACTGAAAGCACATATCACGGCGACCGCCCGGAAAGGCAGCAGCATGTTCCGTGTGCCC
>MLJW01000450.1_pt1 | contig 18488 bp, 14 predicted proteins | sample 888231 | NCBI WGS metagenome assembly MLJW01 (sample SAMN05788063, study PRJNA343431) | mine drainage metagenome | isolation source: sample collected from the inflow into an acid mine drainage treatment plant... | place: Germany: Lusatia, lignite mining district
TGAGCATATTGCCGCCATCGGGCCTGCGGTCGCCCAGAATGCCGTTGTAGAGCAGGTAATACGCTGTGCCGTTGTGGATGCCCAGCAAGGGCGAATCGAAGGGCTGCGCGCCGGGTTCGCCCACTTCGAGATGCCAGACGTAAGCGGCGAGCGTGCCAAAGCGCACGGCAGCGTTGATGTGGCCGTGGGCGTCGAAGGCGGTCTCGCCCAGGGTGTAGAAGCGGAAACCGCCGCCGCCTTTCCAGCCCACGGCTTCGCTGATGCCGCCCTGCTCGCCGTCGATGACCTTTTGCAGGCGAGGGATGCAATGGGTGCGGGCATGGTCGCCCATCTCGATACCGATCCAGCGACGGCCCATCTTGTGGGCCACGGCGGCTGTGGTGCCGGAGCCGAGAAAGGAGTCGAGAACGAGGTCGTCGTTAGACGAGGCAACTCGAATAATGTTACTTATCAACAGTTCTGGCTTCGGCGTCCCAAATGGGGTTTGCCCTGGAAATAGCGCCATCACTTCGCGTTTCGCATCTTGAGAATGTCCGGCTTCTCCATGCGGCCAAATGCTCCTTGGCACAAGTCCGTCTTGGACTTCACGCAAGAACAGCTTGATGGCAGGGATGTTGTCACCTTTCTCACCAAAAGCGATCCGGTTATCCGCAACCATCGCCCAAAAGTCAACTTCCAACATTCGCCAGTGACTTCCTTTCGGCGGCGCAACAGATCGTCCAGAAGGCGTGGTGATCGTATACATCAGACCGTCGTGACGCTCCTCAGCAGCGAAGATCGGCCCTAAGCGCCAGGGCCCCCGAGGGTCGTTGTCTGGATTGGAATATTTGCTTGCGCTCGTCTCGGACCTAGGTAAGAGGTTCCGTACATGTTTCCAGTCCTCCCCTTTTGGTGAGTAGCAGAGGATGTAGTTATGGGCTGGGGAGATCGCGGCGGCATTGCTACGGCCATAGAAATTCTCCCAGATGATCGTCGCAATAAACGACTTTCGTCCGAACACCTCGTCCATGAGGACTTTGAGGTAATGCCCTTCTCGCTCGTCAATAGCGACCCAGATCGAGCCGTCCTCGGCCAGCAGCTCCCGCAACAGCACCAGGCGCGGATACATCATCGACAGCCACTGGCTGTGCTCCAGCTTGTCGTCGTAGTGCTCGAACGCGCTCTGGGTGTTGTACGGCGGGTCGATGAAGATGCATTTCACCTGGCCTGCATAGAACGGAATCAGCGCCTTGAGCGCCAGCAGGTTGTCGCCTTGGATCAGCAGGTTGTCGGCGGCATCGCCATAGGTCTGTTCTTGGTGGAGCAGGTGATAAGGCACGTCGCGCGACGTTTCCTTGGCCTGGTTCTTGTTGACCCAATCGAGGAATGGCATTTTTTCTTGGTGTGTGTTCTGGGCGAGGTCATCGTAAGGGATGCGACACGCTACGAATGGATTGTGCAATCCAACACTGTTTTTTGGCGTCCGACCTCAGAAATTGGATTGCACAATCCAACCACAGCCCAAGCGAGGGGGGCAGTGCCCCATGCACAAAAAACCCGGCGCAAGGCCGGGTCTCTGTAGAGCACGAGTGCTTACTGCGCATGCTTGCCACGCCGTTCACAGTTTGCACGATCCCTCGGCTTCAGATGCGAAACCGCATACCAGACCATCCCTATGGACCCTACGGCCATCACCATCAAGCCAAGCGCCAATCCTGTCAGAAGGCTCATAGCTGTTCTCCTCCTTCCTTTGTCAATCGTGGTGCGCCCGCAGCGGTCGGTGTGTTGCGTTTCGGCTCCTCCGCCTGTCGTACAGGATGTAACCCCAGGCGACTGCCAGTAGGACGGTCCAAATCCCAAACAGGGCGACCCCATAGACATCGGTCAACCTTTCCACGCTGTCCATACCGATCAACTCCCGTGTTTTTGGCGGCGGTGCTGCACAAGCATCCAGATGCCCAGTGCTGTACCCAGGACAATGAAGACGGACCCAATCGCCATGTAAATATCGGCAGCCTTCAGCGCCGCCTGCATGGAAGCATTCATCACCGTTCCCTTGTTACTTCAGTACCTTGATATGTCTCATAATCACGGTACTCAAAAAATTTGCGCAAGTCCGACCATTGCGCCCACTGCTGGACTGTAGCCCATGCCGGGCGCGGCTTCCAGCCTTGCTTGGCCCTGTGTTCGAGCGGCAACGGCAAAGTTGACCAGGGCAAAAAAAGATATCACAATGATATACAAAAGATATCTTTCAAGCAGACATCATGGACAAGCCAGACAAGGGCAAACCCCTCCTCCTGCGCTTCGCGGCCGAGGCGTCGGCGACGCAAGTCACCAGGGAAATGCTGAGCGAGATCGCCGCGAAGCTCGGCGTCAGCGAAACGAAGGCCGCGCACATCGCCATCAATCGGCTTCACATGGCCTTGTTCGAGGGCGACCTTCAACAGATCGACGCATCGAAAGCGCTGGGGCCGGCAGAGGCTGCGAAGGCGCTGCAGGGATTGACGGCGCTATTCAAAACGATAGAGGGTAAAAAATGAAACTGAAAATTTCCATTTTCCACTGGCTCGGCATTTCCGTCGGGATGGGGCTGGTCGCCGTGAGCACCTACGCCTGCATCGCGGGTGGCACGGCAGGCCTCCTGACGCTCCCCATCGCGGCTTTCGGCATGCTCGGCGTCTGGATGATCTGGCTCGACATCCTCATGTCCCAGCGGCCTCCAACCAAGCGCCAGGCCGAACTCAGGGAGCAATGGAAACGCAAGGCCCGTGAGACGAATTTGGACGGCACCCCCATGATCATTCCCGGCGTGGTGGACATGCATGGGCGGATGTGGGGCGATACAGGTGATCGGTGGGGATCGAAGCTGGACGACTAGAAAGAAGCCGGTCGCTGTCGCTCCCTACCAACGCCGTTCTTGCACGGGACGCTCCGCGCCTTGCGCCTGTCGGCGCTGCCTCATACGATCAACTGGACTTTCCCCGCATGAGTGGGGGTGAACCTCAAACTCAAAATTTGAGCGATTACACGTTGTGGCGCAAGGTAAGCGCCGCTCCCCGCGTGAGCGGGGGGACTTTGAAATCTGAGTGATTACACGCGCCAATTCATTCCTTGAAGAACCCGCATGGGAACTTCTTTTTAACCCGGCTTCGGCCGGGTTTTTCTTTTCTCCATCACGGCTGCTGGAACGTATCCAGCGGCGCAGGAAACCCGCTTTTGCCCACCAGCCCGCTCGGATGCGAAATCACATTCGTCGGGTAGACACCAGCCGCCTGGGTGTTCGTATTCGCTATCAGCCCACCCTGTTGCAGCAAGGCCATCCACTCGCTCAAGTTCACCTTGCTCCAATCAACCTGCCCCAGTTGCGCAGGCGTGAATCCGCTGCATTGCGGTGATTGGCTTGATCCATAGCCACCAGCGATGTTCTGCTGCGAATCCCGAATCTGCTCCGCGATGATGCGGTCGAGCGGTGATGCATAGCAGCAGTAGGAATAGGTTGTTTCCAGGCAGACTCCGAGGAAGCTGTTGGAGCAGTAGTTGCCGACCGCGTGACATTCCTTCAGGTTTTTAGAGTTCTGGAGCTGGTATTCCTCGTTCTTGCATTGGGTCAGCAAATGACCGATCAGGACGACGATCTGGTAGATCGCGTAGGCCAACATGATGTCGCCGAGGAGGCCGCTGGACAATGCCGTTGTTGGGGTCGTTCCACCCGAGCCGAGCACAGGCCCGCTATACGCGCCACCCGCCATCTGCTGCGCGCCTGAAGATGCCGCGCCAAAAAGGGCATGTTCGATCCCAGCCGCCGCTTTGCCATAGATCTGCTCAATCACGGCGTCCGCCACCTTCTCCATCGCCCCGAGCATCATGTTCTGAACAGCGGTGAAGGGGTTCGGCACTGAACCGATCAGGTTGCCGAGCTGCGACGCCGAGCTTGGGCCGTTGATACCAACAGGATTCAGCCAGGTCTCGGACATCCCCTTGAACGGGCTGTCTACGATGTCCCACGCCGCGCTTGCATCCGACGACAAGGCGCTATACGCCCCCTCAGTCCAAGTGCCCTGCACCATGGTCAGGATGTGCGCCTCCACCATCGGGTTCGTCGCCACCGAGTAGGAGTCGTAGGCCGCTTTCAGCGCATCGGCCAGCACCGGCGTCGGCATTGGCAGGTTGCAGCAGTTGTTCGTCAGCCACCCGCTGCCGATGAAGGTCCGGCAAGTGTTCGACGTGCCCTGGAAGATGATCGGTTGGCAGTTGCCCATGGCCACCGAGGTGCCGGGCGCGCAGCTCATGTTCTGCTGCATCTGCTGGAGCGCAGCCAGCGCGGTCGCGGCCTGGTTGAACGACAAGTCCTGCGTCTGCAGGATGTCGTGGCACTCCGTGCCCATGCAGCGCACGGCCGCGCTGCAGTTGGTGCTCGTGGCCTGGGCGCTCGGCGTGGCTCCGGTCACCGTCTGCGACGGTGCTTGCGTCGTCGTCGAGGTGCTGCCCACCGGCTGTGTCTCGTACTTCCACGATCCGTTGGTGTCGAGCAGCACGCTGCCGTTGTTCATCAGGCTAAGGATGCCGGCGGCAGGGCCGCTGCCGTTGGTCACCGTCATGGCGATCATGTTCACGCCGGGCTGCAGGGTGACTTGAGCCTCCACCACGCCGCCTGTGCTCGGATAGGTGCTCGCTCCCGTCGTGCCGCCATCGTTGTAGGTGGCGACCGTGGAACCGTTGATCTGCACCGTGGCCAGGTCATCGGCGGCCAGGTACAACGAAACCGCCGTCGCCGTCGAATACGGGCTCTCGTAGCTGTAGTACAGCGTGTTCGACTCCCCGGTGGGCGCTCCCCCGTTCGCCACGCATCCAGCCGCGTCCCCGAAGATCCACTGCGCTCCGGGATCGGGGAACCAGGTGATCCAGTTCGAGCTGAGGTAGGCGCTCAACGGCTCCACGCACCCAGGCGCCGGATTCGGATCGGGCGTCGAGGTGATCGTCGTGGCACCAGGCAGCGTGCTGGTCGTGTTCGCGTTCGCGTAGGCCGTCGAGCTGCTGTTGCAGTTGCCGTAGACCTGGGCGAACACCTGCGGATTGCCGGTGACGAAGGGCATCAGCGCATTGATGAGTTGCTGATTCGCCGGGTTGTTCTCGAACGCCAGCGTCGGGTTGTTCGACGAATAGCTGTCGATGGTGGTCTGGCCGCCGTTCGTGTTCTCCCAGTAGGCGTAGCCATAACCGCAGGAGGACGCCACCTGCTTCGTCGTCTGGTCGTTCGCGTTCAGGTTGGTCAGCGCCGTGGCCAAGTTGCTGATCGTGGTGGTCTGCGGCCCGATGTTGGCGGCCGTGGCGATGGGCGAGAGCGCCGTGCAGGCCTGCGCGGTCTGCTGCGCGAGCGCCACCCAGGTGCTGGTCATCGCGGACACCTGGTCGGCCGTCACCAGATTGCATGAAGGGGTCACCTGGCATTCCATTGCCAGGTTCTTCTGCGACTGGATCACCAGTTGCTCGGCCTGCCGGTAGGCGCTTACCGCCTTCTGCGCGGCCTGTGAGGCGCCCACATAAGCGGGTCCAAGCAGGCCCGTCGAACCGAGGAAGGCCTGCATCGTCGCGTCGCACACCGACTTCATCGACGCCAGCGCCGCCGGCACGTTGCTGGTGAACGCGGGGAACGCAGAATTCCAGTTCGGTTGCTGACACAGTGGATCGGTCATGACGGCACGCTGGCCAGCGGCGGCGGCGCTCAGCGGCAAGCCATCCGCTGTCCCCACGCCCCCTGGGGTGTAGAGCGATTGCAACTGCGCCTGCTGGCCAGGAGGCGCGGCCAGGAAGCTGTTGACATTCGATGCGCCTTGCCCTTTCGATGCAGTTGCCTGCGCGCCACCCAGCAACATCGAGCCCAGGCTCTGCCCCGCATTGGCCGCGCTGTCGAAGGCATCAGCGACCGCCTGTTGCTGATGCAGCAGGTAGAGCATCGGGCCAAGCGAGATAACCAGAAGCCGCTCGGCGGTCGTCGAGCTGAGGATGGGCGAAACCGCCATCCAGGCGCTCATCAAGCCGGCGGCGATCCTCTTTCGCTTTCTCGGAGGCGGCATCATTTCTCGTCTCCCTTTGCCGAGCCCTCTGGAGGAACGCTATGCGGGTCGATCCCGGCCGCCTTGTATTTCGCGGCCATGTCGGCATCCTCGCCGGCACCGGCGTCATCCGCGTGCAGTGCCATTTGCGCGGCAGCGACTGGCACAGCGAGCTTGCCAGCGATATCGAGAGCGGCGGACCCGATGTCGGCGGATGCGGATGCCACATCTCCACCAATGGCTTCGAGATCGGGAACAACCCTGGCTTCCACATCAATTACTGAGGGATCATCCGCGCCGAGCGCAGGAGCCCCTGGATCAACCGGTTCTTGGCCAAAGGAATTGGGGGTCGTCGGCTTATCGGCGTCGGCTGCTTCCTTAGTCTGCTGATTTTTCCAGGCCTTGTACTTTCCCCAGGCCGCCTTGCCTGCCGCCACCCCGCCCAGAGCATCGGCGGCCATGCCGGCCACCATGGTCCCCGTTGGATGATTGGCCATGAACTGCGCGCCCTTGACCATGGGTGCTCCAGTAACCGCAGCCTCCTTTTTCGGGTCGATCCCGCCAACGGGCGTCGCACTCACCTCCTGCAGCCCAGGGTCATAAAGCCCCATGGGGGTTTGGTTTGGTGAAACCCCAGTCTGGTTGACCGGCTGATATGCCTTTTGCCAACTGCCCTCTTCTTTCTTTAGCGCCGCCCACCCCTTGTCGCTGACCTTCGATTGGTCAGGTGCATGGAACTTGCCGGCGGCCAGGCTGACGCTGTTCTGCGTCGCCGCGATCTGATCTCCAGCAACTGCCGCCCCAGCCGGCATCTCCGCCCCAGCCAAATCAGCAATCTGCTCGAAGCCTTCCGCGTTCTTCGCCTGCGGCAACGCCATCACCAGCCCATAGGCCGCCGCTGTCTCGCTGGACATGCCCGAAGCCTTCCCTGCGGTGACCGCCTTGTCGTAGGCATCGCCGACTCCTGCGCGGGCCGCCATCGAGTTTGCCGCACTGATCGCTGCAGACGCGCTGCCATACCGAGCCAGCAGCGTGCCTGCCAAAGTCGAGGCGGACAAGTTGAGCCCCGACCCCAGCATGCCGGTTTTGCTGAATTGGTGTTGAAGCTGATCGGCCTTCTGGTACTGCTGCTGTGCTTGTTCCGCTTCTTGCTGTGTCTCTTGGGCTTGCCTGGTCAGGCCGCCCGACTTGGACGCCTGGTCGCCGATGTTGTACTTCTGGGCAACTTGTTGCGCGAGGCTGGCGGTGTGCTGGCTGGAGAGGTCGCGGGCTGTTTTTTGCACATCAGAATTCTTGAGCGCATTTTGAATCTGGCCTCGTTCTTCCCCGCTGAGATTCGCTTTCACCCCTGCGTTGGCGAGAAATTGATCGGCCTTTCCAAGCAATCCGGCCATAGACATCCCTGAATTGAGGCCAGCGCCAACTTGCGCCAGAAAACTCGCCGCCTGGCTATCCGACAGCCCAGTCTCATGCGCAAACCCCTGGACGGATTTGAACGTGTCAGCCCACTGCTGCCCGCCTGTCATCGACAGGTCTTTCATCGCCGCCGTGTTCTGCTGGGCTTGGTTCATGACGCTCCAAACCGAACTGCCGACACGCCCCGCGCTCTGCATCGCCGACATGCTGCTCTGATCTGCCTGGCTCCTCATGGCGGAAATCGAGGACTGGGCCGCGCTGCCGATGTTGACCGATGCGCTTTGCGCGAGGGGATTGGTTTGGAAATATTCGCCGGCGGCGTTGGCCCCGACGCCGAGCGCATTCCCAGCCTTGTCCAGACTTGGGTTCGCGTAGTCGAGGTTCTTCGACGATGAACCGCCGTCCATCTTCTCGCCGAGTTTGGAGAGCGCGAAGTAACTTCCGCTGAAGATCGCCATGGTCAGCAGCGGCGTCATCGACAGCATCATGTTCGCGTTGCTGAGGAAAATCGCCGTCTTCTCGAATATCGTCGAGAGATTGCTGCCGTAGACCAGCTGCGCGGACGTGCCGCCGCCCATGCCGCTCGTCAGAGACAACCCGAACCGGCCAAAGGCGTGTTGAGCGCTCAGCTGGATCAGGTCGTTGATGAGGGCGGCCAATGGCAGCCAGCTCTGCGTCCAGGCGCCGAACATTAGGTACTTGGCGAACAGGCTGAACCCTTGCACGCCCATCATCACCATCATGCCGGCGGCGAAAGGCGCAAGCACGAAGAAAAGAAACTGCATGATCGACATCAAGGGGAGCATGTTTTGCTCGAACGTGTTCGCACTCGCCGCGTTGATCGCCTGCTGGTAGTCCAGGTTCGCGGTCTGCACACCGCAGTAGGACGGGAGCGACGCGGATACATCCCCGTAAGGACTTGTGCCGTACTGGAAGCCCGCTGAGATCAGGCAACCGCCGATCATGTTGGACAGGAAGTTCTGCCCGTTGTTGGCCAACTGGGTGATGATGGTGCCGGTGCCTTGCGAGGCGTCCACCAGCACGCTGTTCGCCAGGGTCTCGACGCCTGAGCAGTTCTGCGTGGTTTGCTGCGGGCCGGTCGTGAGTTTGCCCACGTTCTGGCTGCAGGTGGTGAGCTGCGCGGTCGGCTGATCCGAAAAATAGTTCGCCAGGGCCGTCGAAAGCGTGCTGGCCGCACTGGCGCAAGTCACAGTGGACCCTTGTGTCGCCCCGACGCTGTTGTCCCAGAAAATCGTGACTTGTTTGTTCGGCGGTGGGTTGCTGAACAGCCCTGCGTGCCCGTCCCCTGGCGACCCCAGCATGACGGTCGTGTTGTTCAGCGATTGCATCGCGCTGCCACTGCCCAGGGCGCAATACTCCGCGTAATACATGATCGACTTGGCCAGCGAAGGGTTAGCCGATGCGAACGTGCTGTAGAAGTTGCGCATGGCAAACAGCGTCTGCAGCGGCGACACGAAACCTTGGCTGATGTCGGTCGGCGGAACCGCTTGCGTCACGCTCTGAAATGCCTGGGAGATCTGCAGGCCGGCGTCGTAGGACAAATCGGACACGATGGCGGCCGGATAAGCGATGCCGACCGGAATGCTGTCCACGACGGCCTGCTGGCCGCTCAACACGTCATCGAGCACCACCGAAGTCGTGGGCACGAACATGATGCCGTACATCAACGCGAGCAGGAAGACGTGGTGCAGCTCAAGCCGTTGCGTGAAGATGCCCTTCGTGAAGATGATGAGGGCGCTGATGAGCAAGCCAACCAGCACGAGGCCGCCACCACCGAACAGGCTCCCGCCGGACGCCCAGGCGGTGTTGTTGGCGGGGTTGAAAAGCATCTGCACACCGACCAGGCCTTGCTGGAAGGCCTGCAGATTTCCGAAAACATGAAGAGTGACGGACATAGCAGGCTCCGATTTATTTAGCACCCGAGCCGGGGGCACGCTGGCTCATGGACTTCTGGACGTTGTTGACGAAGGTGGTGATCTCATTCATCGTGAAAGTCACCCCTGCCGCCCTGTCGGCGTAGTACCGAACCCAGTTCTGGAGGTTCTGCATGTTGCTGTCGAATCCACGCGGTTTGCGGGCGTGCGGGTTGCCTGCGAACGATGCGGCGACCGACTGGTAAACAGCCTGCCCGTATCCAACAGCCACTTCGGCCACGACATAGGGCTCGACCTGCGATGCAATCTGATCGACAGCGCCAGGGAACTGCTGGACCTGGATCATCAAGGGCATGAATCCGATCCCGCTCATGTTGATGAGCTGCTGCTCCGCAGTGGTCAGCGGCTGCCCCGCGATGATCTGGTTCACGATGCCCGGATCGCCGCCACTCTCGCCCCACATGAGATTGCGCACCCAACCCTTGATGCCTTGGTAATTCAGGCTGGAAAGCGTCTGCGTGCTGGTCTGCAGACAGCTCAGCGCGGACGTGTCGGAGGGGTTCGACGGGAAGGCGGGGTAGCTGACGGAAGATGAAGAGGCCCAGGCCTGGCACACATTGACCTGCGCGTTGGGCGTGCCGTCCACCATGTCCTTCAGGGATAGGGTGGCGGGAACATTGATGGCCTGCCTGGCGTCTGTAGTGCCCAGAGCCGAAGCATCAGCCTGGTCGGCCTGCGACATGCCCGGACGGATGATTTCCGAGCCGACCAAGCTCATCAGGATCTCCTTGGTTACGTTGTCTTGGGAGATCAACTGGTCACTCTGGGAGTTTTCCAGAGCCTTCCAGGTCATATTCCCCTGGGGCTTGAGCGCCGAGGCCGGCAGCGTCTGCTGCTGGCCGTTGTCGCCAGTCACCGTGGCGGTCTTGCTCGCCAGTGCGGTCTCGTTCGTGCCAGGAGCGGACTGCGTGTTGTTGAAAGCCGAGAAGATGTCCGACGCCACGCCAGTTGCCGAAGACATGACTTGCCCAACTGATTTGTCGATGGAAGTGAGGCTATCGCCAACGGACCTGGTAGCCAGCCCATGCGCGAGCTGGCAGGTGTTCTTGAGCGAGCTGTTCATCTTCTGCATCGCGCTCTGGATCGAGGAGAGCAGCGCCCCGCAGGAGTGGCACATCGAGTTGATGGCGAGCTGGAAGGCATACCCCAACGCCTGCTGGCCGATCTGGCGAAGCAGGTTCTCGAAGGCCTGGGCGTTCACAAAGCTGAACGATCCCATGAACAGATCGATACCTCCACACCCCGCGCCGATGTTGGGGGGAGAGAACGACACGAGGTTCACGTCCTGGATCGGCGTGCGCACAGCGACGTAGCCGCCTGAAATTACGCCCGAGTTTTGTGTCTGGTAGACGCCGGGACTGCCGGCGGCGGTGTACATCCCAGAGAGCACTGAGTTGAGGTCGGCCTGCGCAGGCGAGAGGGCTGCGGCAGAGATCAGTAGGCCAGCCGCAAGCATCGCGGCAATGGGTTTCATGTCATAGGTATGCAGGGCAGGTTCATAATGTCGCGGCAGTTTTAATTGCATTTTCAGTCCCTTTCACGCAACACAAACGGAATGACCTGAGCGCCCCGATAATCTTTATAAAAAGCATCCTCTGCATCCTCGGCGTCGGGGTGATATGTCAGATGCACGCACCGAGTGCTCGTCTGACATTCCATCAGCAACGCCCATAACAGCGCATAATGCCCCGATTTGAAATAAACTAGATGGCGGCCATGCAACGAGGAAATGGAGGCAAGCATTTGGTCAATTGCCTGCTCAACGCCTCCCGACCTAGTTAACCAGCAAATATGCGCTTCGCAACTCTCGATTACGCGCCGCTGCTCGTTCCGTGTAATCGCCCTCGTAACAATCTTCCCAGTGCCTGGGTTAATTTGCTCGTTTAAATCCTTCTTGATGGAGCGTTTGAGCGTATCAAAAACCCAGCGCTCGACATGGATCAAGAAATGATTTTCAAATGTGTATCCCATTATTGGCCTCCAGAGCGCTTCGTGAACTTTCTGCACATCGGCAACATGCCGCGAGATGCAAGTCGGAAAATAACCATCAGCCCAATGGTCCACGGACCCAAGGTGGCCGCCAGCAAAAGAATGAATTTAATAAGCAACATGACTTCGTTTTCAAATGACATCTTCATCTCCAGGTGATGGGGAAAAATACTGAATAGGTGACGACGGGGTTTAAGGGTTTAGGCCGCAGCCAGAGAAAACCGAAGGTTTTCTCGCGGACTGCGGTACGAGGCCGTCCAGGCCGAGTACCCGAGTGCCAGGAGTCCGCGCCGAGCAAAACCCCCGCAGGGGGTTGAGCCGAGGCCGGGCGACGGGACACGAGGGCGGGGGGAGCCGCGCAGACACGATCCAGCAGGGCGGCAGCCCGTCGCTGGATCGAGGGCGCCCCAGCGCCCGATGGCTGCGTGGGGGGGCGAAGCCCCGCCGGCCCCGGAAGCGGAGCGCCCGGGAACCCGCGTCGCGCCCCGGCCGCAGGCTGGGGCCGTCGCCGAGCGCAGCGAAGGAGGCGAGGGTCGGGCGTCCAGCCCGAGGCTTGCGGCAGCAAGCCCAAGTCCATCAGGCCGCAGGCCTGATGGACGCAGCCCGCGAGGCGGGTTCCCGGGCGCGGAGCGCACGGGGGCCGGCCGACTGCAGAGGGGGTTGGCGCCCTAGCGCCAAGGGAGACAAGCGAGGGGTGAAACCCCTCGCGCAGCCCTGGCGTCCAGCCAGGGTGGCGCTTGCGCCATCGAGCGACCCCCGGGAAGAGAAACGCTGTGCCAATGCGCCGGACAGATGCGCCGAGTGCGCGGCGCAGCGACTGTGCGCACTGCCCCGGCGCTGTCGCGCCTGGAGACCACATGGCCAGCAAGTGGGCGGCCCGGCCGCCTTTGCGCCTTTCGGCGCCATTTGTGCTTATTGCTTTTGGATAAGCGATAAGCACAAAGCACAAAGCAATTAGCAATAAGCAATTAGCAATGCCCATCTCAGCGATCTCAGAACTTGAGGTGGAGAAGGGCGAAGCCCTCGGCCGCGCGTCGCGCTTCGGCATGAGAAGGGAAGCGCCCCGGCGACATGTGGACTTGATCCTCGTGAAGAAAAATTCGCCAGATGTATCCGGTCTCTGCATCTGGCCCATAACTGGTCGGCCGCTCAACAACCATCTCATATGAACCGCGCATCGAAACAAAATAATCGTCGCGAACCCGCTCCCAATGAAACGAATCATCTACTCCTACTTCTCCATCGACAGGCGACGCAAAATTTATATTTTTTGGAAACTCATCCCAACTCGCAATTGCAAATTTCTCCTTATGCCGATCTAAAAACTCAATTTGTTTGCCTTTCCATACTAAATAAGTGATCCCGAAAAACAGCTTCTTGAATCCTGGGCACATATCTGGACTAACGAGGTATGCGACATATTTATAATGTCCATCCCGTATATTTGCAAGATGGCGCGCAATTAGCGACCGATAATCTTTTTTATCTTTTATGGTGCGCTCGATTTCGATTGCGTATTTCTTGCCGGATTGGTCAATCACAACGGCGTCAGGAACGGCCGCCCAATCCCGCCCATAAAGCAACCTACCGGATATCCATTTATCCCATCCGAACGCTTCAGCGGCCAGCCTTGCTCGCTGAGTCTGAATATGGTGAGCCATGGTCAATGCGCCAACCTTTCTAAAATCGAATGGGCGCAACGCTGACTCTGGTAATCCAGCCCTTACCATTCCTGCATGAGTGATTCCAACCAAGAGCGTGCCTGTGATTGATTTTCCAGAGGCAATCTGTACTTTCTGGGTTTGCACGAACCCCTGGCGCTCCAACTGGTTGATGGTCCGACCTGTGCTGCGCTCGCTCAGACCCAATAACTGAGAAGTAATTGGCACTGTGGTCCACTGCTCTCCGCTTGCTAGGAATCTGAGCACCCTAAGTTGCTTCTCGTGCGACAGGGCCATACGTTCGGCGTGGCTGAGAGTTGGAATTTTTGGGATACTCATCGGTGGCTCCCAGCGGCGACAGCCCGGAGGCCGGCGGTTTCCGCCGGCCCGTTGCAGGCCGGGTTCTTCTGGGTTGGGCCGGCGACAGCCGGCCTCTTGGCCTGACCGGCGGCCTCCAAGGCCGCTGGCTCAGGCCCCTGGATGGGCCTGAAAGAACCTGAACGCCCCGGGCCGAGACGACACACACCGGGCCGCTGTGGCACGCCGCCGGGCCGTTGCAACACGCCGCCGGGCCGCTGCAACACACGCGTCACCCGGTCCCCGTCAATACTGATCCCTATGGCTCGAAGTCCTTCTGCGTCGGCCCGCAGGTTCCTCCTGGCATTGCGACGGTCGCTGCCAGCCAGAGGACCAGCAACAGCCCCGATGAGACCGTCCACAGTCCATCCGCCTACTGGCAGTACCTTGTGTGTCAGCACATGACGAGCAATGGCTTGGCTGATGCCATGCGCGAGGCGGGTGATGGGCCCGGGATCGTATGAAAGCGGGAGATCGTGCTGCAGTAGGAAAACTGTTGCGCTGCCCAATCGGACGCGCCAAAGGCGGCGTTCACCAGAACGGACAACCTTACCTGGATGATCGGGTAGATGGTCGGCATCCTGACGATCGCTGAGCAGGACCGATTCCTCGACGACACCGAGACTCGCGGCCCTGATCCAAACAACCGCCTGCATCAGCTCGGCAACCCACTCTTGGATTCGCGCGGTGCTGTGCTGACCACGAGCAATTCGGCGCCGAACCTTCGCTGGATCTACCAACAGCCATGCTCCGCCGTCCTCCCCAATAGCCCACTGGTCAGCCACGAACAGCAGCGCCTCGTAAACGTCCGCGTGCCGCTGCCCCAACCGCCCATCGACCCGGCATCTGCCCCAAGAGGTCTCAACCCATTCACCGCGGGTCGTGACCGGCCTTTGCGTTGGCTGGAAAAGCCGCACCCTTGCCGGTATGAGCGTCGTGGTGATGCGGTCTCGCTCAGTCATTACTACCCCCGACTGCCTGGAGCGCCGCGACCAAGCTGGCGCCGCCAGTGCCGCGTTTCGCTCGGGCTGTGATGTACGAGTTGGCGCCGCCAGTCTGATGGCTCGAATTGGCCTTGCCATTGGCTTCATGCATAGGCGGCTCCGCCCTGTGGAAGACGCCCCCGACACCTCGCCGCAGGAAGCGCTTTTGGGCTTCTGGGGCGTGGCTAGCTTTGCCATTGATCAGTACGCGCCAGTCGCGCCGCTCATTCTCACTATCTATCTCGGTCGGGGTGGGCGCACGAAGGGTCCAGACTCCGCGACAGCCTGCTGGTAGGTCAGTCGCGCCGCGCCCGGCATGATGATCGTCGCGGCGGTCAAGGATCGCACCCTGCGACGCGTGATGGATAAGCATGATGACTTGCTGGTTGGTCATAGCGACGGTGACCAACCACCGGACCAGGTAATCCATGCCGGCGCCATCCGATTCTTCGAGATCGTGGCAAGCTCGGAGCGGGTCCAGGATCACCAAGCGGTAGTCGCGGATCGCTTCCGCCCAGGCCTGGCCTACATCAGTCGCCACATAGGGCTGAGCCGCGCCCCGAGCCGTGCTGCGCACAAGTGGCAACCGGCGCCCCTCCAAGGCGAGTACCGTGAGACCGTCGTCATCGTCGGTGACGTACACCGATTCATGGGTCTGCACATGTCGAGCCAGCGCCTGGAGGCGGCGGCCATGGTCTTCATATCGGTCTTCAACGGCGATGTACAGTACCTTCCCACCCGGACCAGGCGGCACCTCAAACACACCTCCGAAAAACGACTTGCCACGCGCAACGCTGAAACCGGCAGCCAGAGCCACCCACGATTTGCCACTGCCATCTGCGCCCGACAGCAGCCCAACGTCACCTGGCTGCAGCGTCCCCAAGACGAAATGCTGATCTGGCCATTCGATCGCCGCCGCTTGGCCTATGGTGAGCGGCCGGCCGAACCCCAGAAGCGCGCTCATTCTGCTGATTCCCGCCCCGCCAGGGCAATTCGCTGCCGCCGCTCGGTGTCTGCTTTTGTCGGCCTGCCTACCCTTCTTTTTTCCTCTTTCTGCTGCGGTAAATGGGGTGATGGTTGGTAGGCAACCGATGTGATCTGGCTTGGGCTTGGAGCCTCGTCAGCGAAAAAGCGCGCCACGTCCTGTAGCCTGACGTACTGGGGCTCGCCCCGGCCGCCACCGAGGACTGGCACGGGGAAGCGCCCAGCTCGCGCGAGCGCGTACCCGTAGACCTTGCCTCTACCTAGGAGGAGGCGGGTGGCTGTTGCTATTGAAAGACGTGCCGGATGCCTGTCCAGCAAGCTGCACAAAATCTGTGCGTACCGATCCATTGCGAACTCCAGAAGTTCGCGCATGGGCAACCCGTTGGAATGCCTGCGGCCGACAGGCGCTATCCGGTCGCTGAGGACCGTGCGCGTCGAAAAAAGGTAGGGTGCCTGCCCCGCCGGCCGATCAGGCGAGGAAGGGGTTGGGGCGAGAGAGGCGGGGGTTCAAAACCGCAGCGACCCGGCCAGGGCCAGCGGTGCTGCGTACAGGGTCGGCTGGCGAGCGCCGCGCAGCGGCTGCGAGCACCATGGCTAGCTCGGCAGCGACCGCCGCAGCGCCGTGTCGGATTGCGGCGGTCGCCAGAGCAGTGAGCGGTCGACGTAAGGCCACGAGCCGCAACGCCTTGAGAGACAAGGCTTGAGGCAACCCGGCGAACCACACCCACGCGTTCGTGGTTGGCGCACTCGGCAAACCGGCCGGCGTCATCGCCAGCCAAAAGGCATCTTCGAACTCGGGCGTGCCAACCTCTAGGGCGAGCAGTTCCTCCACGGCCGCCTCATCAAGAGACCGCAGCAAGTCGCTGTCGAGTTCTAAGTCCATGGACGGAAGCGTACCTCATGGAACTGCGATGCGCAAGAAAAAATTCAAAAAATGTCTTTTAGAACAATAACTTGTATGATTACATGCATCGGTATTTCTGGTGCAATTCTTGGTGCAAATTTGGTGCACTGAACTGTGAAACCAGACTGAACGACAGTGAACTCTATTGAACCCCAGAAAACAAAAAAGCCCTGACGAATCAGGGCTTTACTGTGTTCTGGCGGAAAGGGTGGGATTCGAACCCACGGTACGGAAGAACCGTACACCGGATTTCGAGTCCGGCGCATTCGACCACTCTGCCACCTTTCCAAGGGTGTGCTTGCGTTCGGCAAGCGGTTCGCTCACTCGCGCCGAAAACGGCCTGGCGCGGAGCAAAGCGTGGAAGTTTAGCAGGCCGGCTCAGGCTGCTGGCGGAAGGATCGCGGTCTGGCCGCCAACGTAAGCTTGCAGCGCCCTGGGAATGTCGATGCCGCCGTCCGCGCGCTGGTAGTTTTCGATCACGGCCACCAGGGTGCGGCCGACCGCCAGGCCGGAGCCGTTGAGGGTGTGCACCCATTCGGTCTTGCCCTGGGCGTTGCGGGTGCGGGCCTGCATGCGGCGGGCCTGGAAGGCGTCCATGTTCGAACAGCTGGAAATTTCGCGGTAGGCGTTCTGGCCCGGCAGCCAGACTTCGAGGTCGTAGGTCTGCGCCGAGCCGAAACCCATGTCGCCCGTGCACAGCAACATGGTGCGGTAAGGCAGTTCGAGCGCCTGCAGCACGGCCTCGGCATGGGCGGTGAGTTGCTCCAGGGCCTGGGCCGACTGTTCGGGCGCGGTGATCCACACCAGCTCGACCTTGTCGAACTGGTGCTGGCGGATCATGCCGCGCACGTCGCGTCCGTAGGAGCCGGCCTCGGAGCGAAAGCAGGGGGTGTGGGCGACATAGCGCAGCGGCAATTGCTCGGGCGGCACGATGGTGTCGCGCACGAAGCTGGTCAGCGGCACCTCGGCGGTCGGGATCAGGTAGGCGTTGCCGAGTTCGCCGCGCGGCACGGCGAAAAGGTCGGCCTCGAATTTGGGCAGCTGCCCGGTGCCACGCAGGGTTTCGGCGCTGACGACGTAAGGCACGTACGCCTCGGTATAGCCATGCTGCTGGGTGTGCAGGTCCAGCATGAACTGGGCCAGGGCGCGGTGCAGCCGGGCGAGCGGGCCGCGCAGCACGGTGAAACGGGCGCCCGAGAGCTTGGCGCCCGTCTCGAAATCCAGGCCCAGCGCGGCGCCGACGTCGACATGGTCGCGCACGGCGAAGTCGAAAGCGCGGGGCTGGCCCCAGCGGCGCACTTCGACGTTGCCGGTTTCATCGGCGCCCACCGGCACCTGCGGATAGGGCAGATTGGGCACGCCCATGAGCAGGTCGTGCAGCTCGCCCTGGATGGCCTCGAGCCGCGCGGCGGAGTTGTCGAGTTCGACCTTGATGGCCGCGACCTGCTCCATCACGTCGGCGGCGTCCTCGCCCTTGGCCTTGCGCTGGCCGATGCGCTTGGAGTGCTGGTTGCGCTGCGCTTGCAGTTCCTCGGTGCGGGTCTGCAGGGTCTTGCGCTCGGCCTCCAGGGCGCTGAAGCGCTGGACGTCGAGAAAGGGCTGGGGATTCTTGCGGGCGGACAGGCGCGTGATGACGCCCTCGAGATCCTTGCGCAGCAGATTGATGTCAAGCATGAGCGGTTTTGTCGTGGGGATTGCGGTGGATGGTTCTCAGCCGCGCGCGGCGGGCGGCGCCTGGTCGGTCCTGGCGCCCAGGCCCTTGGGGAGCGGGAATTGCACCTGCTCGATGACGCCTTCCAATTCGCGCACGTTCCTGGCGCCGAGTTCGCGCAGCCTGGCGATGACTTGCTGCACCAGGCTTTCCGGCGCGGACGCCCCCGCAGTCACGCCCACCCGGTGCGCGCCCTGCAGCCACTCGGCGCGCAGGTCGGCGGCCGTGTCCACCATATGGGCGGGCCGTCCGAGCCGGGCGGCCACCTCGCGCAAACGGTTGGAGTTGGAGCTGCTGGGGCTGCCGACGACGATGACCACGTCCACCTGCGGCGCCATGAACTTCACGGCGTCCTGCCGGTTCTGCGTGGCGTAGCAGATGTCTTGCTTCTTGGGCTCGCGCAGATGGGGGTAGCGCGCGCGCAGCGCGGCGACGATGGCCGCCGCGTCGTCCACCGACAGCGTGGTCTGGGTCACGTAGGCGACCTCGTCCG
>MLJW01000451.1_pt1 | contig 18431 bp, 15 predicted proteins | sample 888231 | NCBI WGS metagenome assembly MLJW01 (sample SAMN05788063, study PRJNA343431) | mine drainage metagenome | isolation source: sample collected from the inflow into an acid mine drainage treatment plant... | place: Germany: Lusatia, lignite mining district
CGGGCGGCGCGAGGACGCCTCCGAAGCCGACCTCGCCGTGCTCGAACGGCAAGGCGCCGATTTCGACGCCCTGCGCCCCGAGGAGTGCGGCGCCTGCATCACGGTGGACACGGCCCAGCCGCTGGACATCGACGCCATCGCGAAGCGCTGGCTGGACATGCGATGAGCACGAGATGAGCACGACCGGCAGCCCCGCGGGCGCCCGCGCGCCGCGGCAGATCGACGTCTGCAACGGCGACGCCGACGGGCTGTGCGCGGTGCTGCAGTGGCGCCTCGACGCCCCGGCCGCCGCGGAACTGATCACCGGGCTCAAGCGCGACATCGCCCTGCTCGACCGCGTGCAGGCATGCGCCGGCGACGAGGTTCTGGTGTGCGACCTGTCGATGCAGCGCAATCGCGCCGCCCTGCTCCGGCTGCTTGCCGCCGGCGTGCGGGTGCGCTACTTCGACCACCACATGGTGCGCGCCGTTCCACGCCATCCTGGGCTCGAGGCCCATCTCGACTTCGCCCCGGACGCCTGCTCCAGCCTGCTGGTCGACCGCCACCTGCATGGGCGCTGGCGCGCCTGGGCCCTGGTCGGCGCCTATGGCGACAACCTGCGCGGCGTCGCCGACGCCATGGCCGCCTCGTGCGGCCTGGACCAGGCGCGGCGCGAGCGCCTGCGCCGCCTCGGCGAGGCCATCAACTACAACGCCTACGGCGAGGACGAGCGCGACGTGTCCATCGCGCCGTCCCGGCTCTACCCCATCATGGCGCGCTACCGCGATCCGCTGGACTTTCTCGACGGCGAAACCATCGTGGCACGCCTCGACGCCGAGCGTCGGGCCGACCTCGACCGCGCCCGCGCGCTGCGCCCGCACCGGGACGACGCGCACGCGGGCGTCTGGCTGCTGCCGGATGCGGCGTGGAGCCGGCGCGTGATCGGCACCTTCGCCAACGATCTGGCGTTTGAGCAGCCACAGCGCGCGCATGCCGTGTTGCGTCAAACCGCCGCCGGCGATTTCACCGTCAGCGTGCGCGCGCCGCTCGACGCCGCATCCGGCGCCAACACCCTGTGCGCCCGCTTCGGCGGCACCGGCCGCGGCGCCGCCGCAGGCATCGACCATTTGCCGCAAGCCGCGCTCGGGCGATTCCTCGACGCCTTCGCAGCCATGCGCTGGGGCCGGGCGCACGCGCGGCGATAGGTCTGTGCGCCCGATCGAACAATGCGCTGATCGCTGACTGGCGAACGCCAATCCGGTCCTGTTCGTGCGTGGCGCTGTCACCGACCCGTTCTCCGCGGATTGCGTCGCCGACACCGACATCCACGACCAGGGTGACGCGCCTGTGACGATGACGGCGAGAGAGAAGTTGCTCGTCGTGCGCGGCCAACGGGCACTAGGGCCTGTTCACGCTATTTCTGCATCCGCGCCTGGGGTTTGGGCGGATGCAGTGCGAGGCGCAGGCCGCGCCGTGGTGTATTGCACCACAAGCGGACTGCAACGTGGCAATGCGCCGCCCCAACCCCCGGCCCGAAGGGTTCCCCCAGACGCCCCGTCTGGGGGCAACGCGGGCGCAGAAATAGCGTGAACAGGCCCTGGTTTCGATGCAGTCTATGTCACGACATCGCGCATCCGGCACCCTTCAACAGGGGGTTCCTTGCGTGCCATGGCGTGTGAAAACATGCGTCATCGGCCTTGATTCGCCACGGTGAGTCGGGCCGTGTAACAGAACCATCACTCTTCGCGTAAGCCGACGACAGTCGGCAATCCGGTCGGCCGCGCGGCGCGTCTTGCGCGCGGCGGGACCGGCGGCGTGCCGAGGGTGAGGACACAGGCAGCCATCGGGGGATGTGACTCATGATCCGCGTTTTCGACCAGTACATTCCGACGCGGACGGTGCTGGAGTTGCTGACGGACTTCGTCGTCCTGATGCTGGCAGCCGTGCTGTCCGCCGTGACCTTGATGGTGTTGTCCCAGGGCAACGGCCCCGACCTCGCCATTGTTCCCATCACCCTGCTCCCGGCCATGTTCTTTGCGGGTTTGCAGCTGCTGCTGTACGTCACCTTCGGCGTGTATCAACGCGATCGGGTGGGTTCGCTGCGCGTCCTGCTGATCTGCGTGACGCTCTCGATGGTGTTCAGCCTCGCCCCTTTGTATTTCCTGCTCGGCGGGCTGTTCTTCCACCATGGGCATGCCTTGCGCTACCTCGGGTTCGCGTATTTCTACCAGCTCCTGGGCGTGTTTCTGATTCGTCTTCCCCTGCTCGGCGCTTACAAGTCGCGCTTCTGGTCGAGGAATATTCTGATCGTCGGCAGCGGGTCGGACGCCCAGCTCCAGGCGTCGGACATCATCGACCATGCCGGAGGGATTTATCGCGTCACGGGGTTCTATCCGTCGGGGCATGAATCGGGTTCTGCCGGCCCTTTGCCCGCGCCGCTGTTTTCCAGGGAGCTGGCCCTCGACGCCCTCGTCGCGCATCACCGCATCGATGAAATCGTGGTCGCCGTGCGCGAGCAGCGCGGCGGCGCCCTGCCGCTGCGGCAACTGCTCGATTGCCGCATTCTGGGCGTTCCCGTGCATTCGCTCGCGGCGTTCAGCGAGCGCCTCAAGGGCGAGGTTCCGTTGGACAGCCTCAAGGCCAGCTGGCTGATTTTCGGCGAGGGGTTCTCGCAGGGCGTCCTGCGGACGGTGGTCAAGCGCGTGTTCGACTGGATCGTGGCCTTGGCGCTCTTGTTCGTCTTGTGGCCGGTGATGCTGCTGGCGGCACTGGCGATACGCCTGGAGGATGGCGGCCCGATCATGTTCCGGCAGGAGCGGGTCGGCCTCTATGGCAAGCCTTTCTGGTGCCTGAAGTTCCGCAGCATGCGCACCGACGCGGAGAAGGACGGCGTGGCGCGCTGGGCGCAGGCCAACGACAGCCGCATCACCCGCGTCGGGCGCTTCATCCGCAAGACGCGCATCGACGAACTGCCCCAGCTGTTCAATGTCCTGAAAGGGGAGATGAGCCTGGTCGGTCCGCGCCCCGAGCGCCCGAGCTTCGTCGCGCAGCTCACCGCGGCGGTTCCGTATTACGCCATTCGCCACAGCGTCAAGCCCGGCGTGACCGGCTGGGCCCAGGTGCGGTTTTCGTACGGCGCCTCGCTGAGCGAGGCGCGGCGCAAGCTGCAGTTCGACCTGTACTACGTCAAGAATCATTCGCTGATCCTCGATCTGCAGATCATTCTGGAAACCGTGCGCGTGGTTATATTCGGCGAAGGCGCGCGTTGACGCCGGCATTCGTGCCGGGCGGCATTCCGGCGGGGCGTTCGTCCATTCATTCAACAGTTCTCAAAGGTGCTTTATGACGGTTGTCGCAGTAGTCGGGATGGGGTATGTCGGGCTGCCGCTGGCGGTGGAGTTCGGCAAGAAGCACCGGACCATCGGGTTTGACTTGTCGCGCGCCAAGGTCGACGCCTACCTGAAGTGCGTGGACCCGACCGGCGAAGTCTCCAGCGCCGACCTGCAGGCCGCGACCCTGCTCGAGCCCACGTGCGACGCCGCGCGACTGGGCGAGGCCGATTTCATCATCGTCGCCGTGCCCACGCCGGTGGACGAGGCGCACAACCCGGACTTCTCGCCGCTGGTCTCGGCCAGCGAATCGGTCGGGCGGCATCTCAAGCCCGGCGCCATCGTGGTGTTCGAGTCCACGGTGTATCCGGGCGCCACCGAAGACGTCTGCGTGCCCATCATCGAAAAGCTGTCCGGCCTGCGCTGGAAGACCGACTTTTTCGTCGGCTACTCGCCCGAGCGCATCAACCCCGGCGACAAGGAGCACACCCTCACCCGCATCGTGAAGGTGGTGTCGGGCGACACGCCCGAAACGCTCGACAAGGTGGCGGCCATGTACGCCAGCGTGATCACCGCCGGCGTCCACAAGGCATCGTCGATCAAGGTGGCCGAGGCCGCCAAGGTCATCGAGAACACCCAGCGCGACCTCAACATCGCGCTGATGAACGAACTCTCGCTCATCTTCCACCGCATCGGCATCGACACCACCGAGGTGCTGCAGGCGGCCGGCACGAAATGGAACTTCCTGCCCTTCCGCCCCGGCCTGGTCGGCGGCCACTGCATCGGCGTCGATCCCTACTACCTGACGCACAAGGCCGACACGCTCGGCTACCACCCGCAGGTGATTCTGGCCGGACGGCGCATCAACGACAGCATGGGCACCTATATCGCCGAGCAGACCGTCAAGCAGATGAGCCAGGCCGGTTACCCCATACGCGGCGCCAAGGTCGTCGTGCTGGGGCTGACCTTCAAGGAGAACTGCCCCGATCTGCGCAATTCCAAGGTCATCGACGTGATCCACGAGCTGCGTTCCTACGGCGTGGACGTCTGCGTGCACGACCCCATCGCCGCGCCGGACGAGGCGCGGCACGAATACGGCGTCGACCTCGTCGCCTGGGGCCAGCTGCCGCGCGCCGCCGCCATCGTCGCCGCGGTGGCGCACGACGAATACCGCCAAAAGCCGCTGCAAAGCTTTCTCGACAAGCTCGAACCCCGGGGCGTGTTCATGGACGTCAAAGCCGTGTTCGACGCCGCGCAGTTGCGCGGCCAGGGCGTGCAGGTGTGGCGGCTATGACGGCGATGCACGGCCCGTTCGACATGCCCGCCACCCTCGCGTCGCGCAGCCGGCGCTGGCTGGTCACGGGCAGCGCCGGCTTCATCGGCTCCCATCTTCTGGAAACCCTGCTGCGCGCCGGGCAGCAGGTGGTCAGCCTGGACAATTTCGCCACCGGACACCGCAGCAATCTCGAGGAAGTACGCCAGGCGGTGGGCGACGAGGCCTGGTCGCGCCACACCTTCATCGAAGGCGACATCGTCGATCCCCGCACCTGCCAGGAAGCCTGCCGCGGCGTCGAGCTCGTGCTGCACCAGGCCGCATTGGGCTCGGTGCCGCGCTCCATCGAGGACCCGCTGCGCACGCATGCCGTCAACGCCACCGGGTTCCTCAACATGCTGGTCGCGGCGCGCGACCAGGGCGCGGCGCGCTTCGTGTTCGCGGCGTCGAGCTCCACCTATGGCGACCACCCCGGCCTGCCCAAGGTCGAGGGCGTGATCGGCAATCCGCTGTCGCCCTATGCCGTGACCAAATACCTCGACGAGCTGTACGCCAGCGTATTCACGCGCACCTACGGCATGCAGACCATCGGCCTGCGCTATTTCAACGTGTTCGGCGCCCGCCAGGACCCCAACGGCGCCTATGCCGCCGTCATCCCCAACTGGGCGCAGAAGATCAGCCGCGGGGAGGTCTGCCTCATCAACGGCGACGGCGAGACCACGCGCGACTTCTGCTACATCGCCAACGTCGTGCAGGCCAATCTGCGTGCGGCCCTGTTCCCGGCCGCAGGGCCGGCGCACGAGATCTTCAACGTCGCCTACGGCGAGCAGACCTCGCTCAACCAGCTCCACGGCCTGCTGGGCGAGAACCTCAAGGCGTTGAACCCGGAACTGGTCTTGCTGCCGCCCACCTACCGCGATTTCCGCAAGGGCGACGTGCGCCATTCCCTGGCCGACATTTCCAAGGCCAGGGACATGCTCGGCTACGCCCCGACGCACAGCGTGCGCCAGGGTTTGCGCGAGGCGATGCCCTGGTACCTCGCGCAAGCCAGCCACGCCTGCGCCTGAGCCGGCGCGCCGCTTGAGGGCGCGCGCTTGTTACCTTAGCCTGTGTAGGTGGGCAGTTCGAGGACGTAGGTATCTACCACGGCATTCGGGTTGATGACCGGTTTTGCCGGATTGGCGTCACCCCAGTCGCTTTGGAACAGGATGCGCGTGCCGCTCGGGCTGATGGTGACGTTGGTCTGCGCCCAGTAGTTGGCGTTACTACTGTTACTGTAATAGCCGGTGCTGCGGTGGTGTGCGACCCGCAGGACGGCTCCCGTATTCACATTGGCAATGTAGATTTCCTGGTCGATCATGGTCTGGGGATTGGAGACGGCGCCGTTATTGCTCGACAGGTCCGACGCCGTGCCATAGGGAGAACCGACCGCGGCGCCGACCACCCAGGGACGGTTGTAGTAAGCCGTTGCGCCGGCAAATGAGCCATTGCGCGGGTAACCATAACCGTTATCGATGCCGATGATGGGAGTCACGGCGCCGGTGGCAAGGTTGGCCATGATCATGTTGCCCAGAACGGCCGTGCTGTACTGGGGGCCGACCAGCAGGTCCTGCCCGGCCGCGTTGAGGCCGGTGTCCAGGTGTTCGTCGGCGCTGAAGTTCACTTTCAGGGTGACATTGCCGTTGATGTCCAGCACCCAGGCTTGATAGTTGGCCTGGTTGCTGGCGGTGTTGTAATTCCACACCCAGCCGTTGCCGGAAAGGCGCGGGAAGGGTGTGGCGCCACGGGCCTGTTGTTGCGCGACGCCGGGGTATTGGGTGAGCTTGCCGGTCTGCATGTTGAAACCGAACACATTAAGGCCAAGTTGGGTATTCACATTCGGAATGCCGCCCGCACCCAGGCCCCAGATGACGTTGTTGCCGCCGTTGGCCAGGGGATAGCCGGCACGCACCGGACCCGCGGTCGGCCAGCCCAGCGCCTTCAGGTCGGGGATGAAGTCGTGCACGATGGATGTGGCGCCCGTCTCCACGTTGATGACGGTGAGTTCGGCATGCACGGTCGATCCCAGCGAGTAGTTGCTGATGTAGTACAGCAGCGTGGGGTCGGTCAGCGACCACCAGAACTGTTCGATGTCCGAAGGGTTGATGTTCAGCATCGTGATGAACTGATACGTCTTGCCGTCGAACATGGCCCAGCCCTGCGTGTCCCCGCTGTTGAACGGGCTGGTCGTCACGTACAGGATGAGACGGGTTTCATTGCAGTTCCACGCCTGTGTGGTGGGGTAGGCGGGCATCGCCACGTTGGCCTTGTACTGTCCGCCCGACAGGCCATTGGCGATGTCGGTGATGCGCAGCATGGTGGTGCCGAAGTCCGGATCCTTGAAACGCTGCAGGACGGGTTGCTTGACCAGCGGTGAATACGGCATAAACGCCTTGCCGACATTCGTCAAGCCAGCGCTCAGGTCGATGTTCGTTTGCGGCGGTAGGGTGTTCGAAACCGGGCTGGTGGTGGTGGCGCCTGGATTGGGATTTGCCGTGCTGCCGGTCGAGCTTGTACCGCTGGCGGCGGCACTTCCGCCACCACCACCGCCCCCGCAAGAGGCCAGGGCACTGATCGCGGGTAGGGTGAGGAGGGATTGCTGGATGAACTGGCGGCGAGTTTGCCTCATGGGGAATACTCCAAAGCTATAGGAATGGGTGTTGACATTCCCCCTAGAGATGCTTCGTTGTCTGTCGTGCCATCACGGGCGCAGGCCTGGAACCCTGAGCGCGGCGATGGCCGGCTTGGCTATTTTTTGGCTTGGCTGAGGCCCGAAAGGCAATGCGCATGGTGCGAATTGCAAGAAGGATTTCGTAACACAACCAAGCTGCCGGCACCGACTATACCAAAGAGGAATGAAGCACCGAGGACCTTTGGGGAGGGGGGTGGCAATAGCGGCTTGGGAAGCGGGGCCACATGGCGCACAGGGTCCCGCAGCGCGAAGGCACGCGGGCTGGTTCAGCGGACGTCCACATCCGGTCGGTTTGTCAGTGGCGCCGGGTTGAGCGGCTCGGGCCGCGCCGCGCGAAGCGCCAGCAGGAAATCCCTGGACGGGGCCTCCCAGTAGCGGTAGATCAGCAGGGACATGCCGATCAGGGCTCCAGTGACAAGTGGAACCAGCAGCGCGGACAGTGCCGGGTGACCCGTGCCCAGGGCGCCCTGGAAGGCATGGAGCACAGCCACGCCGACATCCTGATGCAGCAGGTAGAGGCTGTAGCTGGCGACCCCCACGGCCGCCAGCGGCGGGGATGCCAGCCAGGCCACCCAGCCCGGGCGCAGCAGCATGGCCAGGAACAAGCCATAGAAAAGGGGCAGCGCGGCGAGCGGCGCCAGGGATGATGCAGCCGGGTCCGTCATCTGCAAGGCGAGCAGGGCCAGGGCGGCCTCGGCCAGCAGGACCCAGCCGATTCGGCTGGCGTGGTCGCGGTACAGCGCAAAAAAGCCGATGCCGGCGACGAACCACGGCAGGGCGTCGAGCGCGAAGATGAAGTCAAGACCCCAGCGGTGCGGCACGTTGAGCACCCGCATCAGGACCGACGCGGTGACCAGCGCGCCGAACAGCCAGGCCGCCGACCTGAAAAAGCGCGGGCCGCCGGCCGAGAAATACAGCAGGCTGATCCACAGATAGAACTTCACTTCCACGGCCAGCGACCAGTACGAGCCGTCGATGGCCTTGAAGTCCCCGCCGAACAACTTCGACCAGATGAAAGGGTCGGTGAAGCTCAGGCTGGGCAGGAAGTCGCGCAACTGCGGGTTGAACGCGCTCTGCGGCAGCACCGCGACAAATACGAAGGTCAGCACCGAGCACAGCAGCATGGTGGGAAACAATCGCGCGAAGCGCTTCAGCGCGAACTGCCCGATCGTGCGGCAGCGGAACAGCGTCATGCTGATGACGAAGCCCGAGATGATGAAGAACAGTTCCACGCCCAGGTAGCCGTACTCAAAGACCCAGAACCGGGAGCCGACGCCGCCGTAGGGGTAGAGGTTGACGGGGGACATCGGCGGTGTCCAGCGCACGAAATAGTGAAAGCCGATCACCATGAGAATGGCGATGGCGCGGAAGCCGTCGAGAACCTTGAGGCGGTGCGGGTCTTGCATGGTCGTTCCCCCGGTATCCCGTGGCGGTTTCAACAGCGGTGCCTTGCCTGGCCCATTGCGCATGACTGGCGCATGGGCGTTTCAGGCGGGCCGCACCACGCCGACCGGCGTTTTCATGGCAAGGGAATCGCGTTGACCGAACCGCTGTTGCTGTCGGTGAAGTAGATGCGCGTGGCGTCGTGCGCCAGCATATTGGGCTGATAGCCGGCCACGCTTACGGTTGACAGGACCGTTCCGCTCGTGGGGTCGACCTTGCTGATGGTTTGGGCGCTGTAGTTGGCGACGTAGAGCACGCCGTTGGCTCCGGTGATGCCCCCCGCCCCGGCAAGCACGCCAGCTTGCACCAGAGTCGTGGGGGTGCTCGGCGGGCCTGGCGGCCACTTGAGCACTACGTTGCTGTTTGCCGTGTTGTCCAGCGCCGTGGCGTACAGATTGTTGCTGCTGTCTTCATACACCGAGAAGGGGTAGGTGCCGTTGGTCGAATAGATATTCAGTACCTGGCCCAACGTCGCGCCTTGGGTCGATATCTGCACGACGTCCTGGGTGCCATGGTTTGCGACGAACAGGGAGTTGCCGTCCGCTGAAATGGCGAGGCCGTCCGGGTTGGTCAACCCCGATGTCACCAACGGTGTCACGGTCGCGGTGCTAGACCCTGGTGTGAGACTCACCACATCGATAAAGCCGCCCCCAGCGCCCGGCGGGGTGGACCAATTCGCGACGTAGAGCGTGGTGCCATCGCTCGAAATCGCCAGACCTGTCGGTTGAGTGAGTTGAGGCGTGCCGTTCGAGTATGTCAGCTGGATCGACGTAAATGGATAGCCGGCTTGGTTCAATGCGATGGCACTGATCGACTGTCCATTGGTATTGGCGACGTACAACGTGCTGCCCGAAACCGCGATGCCCTGCGGGTAGCTGAGTCCGCTCACGTTGATCGGCTGCCCGGTGGCCGTGGTGCTGCCGGACGACGTGCCGCCGCTCGTGGCGCTCGTGGATGTGGACGTGCCGCCCGCCGGGCCCGCTCCCGGGGCGATGGTGATGACGTTGGACGTGCTGCCGGTGCCCGCCGTGGGCGCCGGTGTGCCGCCGCCTCCACCCCCTCCACCCCCGCCGCCACAACCCGCGAGCGCCAACGTGAGCATCAGGATGGGCCATTGGGTGCGCTTGAGCATGTTGAAAACCCCTTCAGAGTTTGTGCTCCGCCGTGTGGCGGATGCCTTGGAATTTTGAGCGCCCCCAGGACCGGGCTGCGCCCGGTCCTGGCCCACCTCGCGGCTTGCAAGCCGCTCGGATTCGCCAGGCGGACGGCAGTCCCCGCGGACTGCCGTCCGCCTGGGCTCATCCCCCGCGGGGGTCAAGAAAACTTGGGGCGGCCCGGCATTTTCTTGAGAGATTCCACTGTGCCACAAGGCCATGGGCTTGGCTTCCCCTGAATCGTGGGGGCGGTTTCGGCGCGGAGACGTCAGCGCAGGCTCAATTGCACGGTGCCGCTGTGGCTGAAAGGCACTTGCAGCATGGTCAGCCCGATTTCGGCGCTGCCGTCCAGGCGGTAGCTCACCTGCCCATCCGGCGGCAGGGTGGCGAGCACGCCGAGCATGCTGGGGCTGTCGACGTCCAGGCGCACGGGGACTTGGGCCCGCCCGCCTGCGGGGATGGTGACGGGGGTGGTGCTTCGCCCCTGCGACACGTCCACGCCGTTGAGCCAGCAGTGAAAGCGCAGGGCCTGCAGCGGCAGGGCCATGCCGTTGGGGTTGCGGATGGACAGCGTCAGGTCCAGCACCGCGGTCTGGCCTTCCAGGGCAAGGCTGTCGACACTGGCGATGGACACTTCGGGCGCGGTCTGCGCCCGCGCCGGTGGGGCCGCGAGGCCGGCGAGCAGCGCCAGGCCCAGGGCGGCTGCTCGCACGCGCCGCATCATCGTCAATGCCCGGCGTAGTCGACCAGCGTGAACAGCGGCAAGCCCGTGGCGCGCAGTGCATGGGAGCCGCCGAGTTCGGGCAGGTCGACGATGGCGGCGCCCTCGATGACCTCGGCCCCGAGTTTTTCGAGCAGCCGCTTGCCGGCCATCATGGTGCCGCCGGTGGCGATGAGGTCGTCGATCAGCAGCACGCGGTGGCCGGGCCGCACGGCGTCGGTGTGGATTTCCACCGTGGCGCTGCCGTATTCCAGCTCGTAGCTCTCCTCCACCGTGGCGTAGGGCAGCTTGCCTTTCTTGCGGATGGGCACGAAGCCGACGTTGAGTTCGTAGGCGATCACGCTGCCGAGGATGAAGCCGCGCGCGTCGATGCCGGCCACCACGTCGGGGCGCAATTCGGGCGACATGTAGCGGTGCACGAACTGGTCGATGAGCACGCGGAACACGCGCGGATTCTGCAGCAGCGGGGTGATGTCGCGGAACTGCACGCCGGGGGCGGGCCAGTCGGGCACGGTGCGGATGTGGTCGCGCAGGTAGGTGTTGATGTCCATCGGGCTGTGAGGGGAGAGGACGTTCAGCTGGCGTAGCTTGGCGGCTGGTTTGTCGCCGCGCCCGGCTGGATCGGCGTGCCGAACACGTCCTGGTACGACGCGTAGGAGGCGCCTGAGATCACCGGCAGCAGCACCAGCAGGCCCAGGCCGAAGGGGATCATCGCGACGAAGCCGATCGGGATGAGCAACAAGGTGAACAGCATGATGGCGCCGAAGTTGGCGAAGCCGGCCTTGAACGAAAGGCGAATGGCGTCCCACGGCTGCACGCCGCCCAGGACCACCAGGGTGTTGACGAACCAGAACGCCACGCTGACCAGGAAGATGGCCAGCAAAGCCAGCAGCATCAGCGTGAACATGCCGCCGGCCATGGCGCCCACGCCGGCCATCATGCCGGCGCCGGGCGTCATCAGGTGACTGAGCGCGCCCATGCTTGCCAGGCCCACGCCGAACAGGGCGCCCAGGCCCAGCACCAGGACCGCGCCGAAGGCTCCGCCCAGAACCAGCACCAGCACCGAGACGAGCAGCAGGGGGCCGATACGTGTCTTCCAGTACTGCGCGGACTCGCTGAACGTGCCTTCCACCTCGGGCTCGACCGGGATGCCCTGCGGCGTGATGGTGCGCGCCTGGATCCAGCGCTTGTGCAGGAAGGCTGCGAACACCACGCCCAGCGCGAACAGGGGCAGGCTCAGCCACTGCGACAGCAGCCCGCCGAGCGGCAGCGCGCGCAGCACGAGCAAGAGCACCAGCATCGCCAGGCTCATGCCGGTCCAGGGCAGCGGCGCGCGCAGAAAACTCTTCCAGCCCTCGCCCCACCAGACCAGGGCCTGGCCTGCGGGAACGCGGCGAAACGGCATGTCGGCGGACGGGTTCATGACGGTCTCCTCGGAAACGCTGGAAACCCATTATCCCCGGCGCGTGGCCGTGGCGCTACCGCGCCGCCGGCCACCGCCGCCCGCCTACCGTTCACCCTCAGCGCGCGATGTCCTCCAGCCGGCGCTGCGTCACTTTCGGCCCCATCGCGGCAACGATGAGAAACACCCCCACCATGGCCGCGGCGATGAAACTGAACACGCCCATGGCTCCATAGTGACCCAGCAGCCAGGCGATCAAGAACCCGCTGAACACCGCGCTGATGCGGCTGAACGAATACACGAAGCCCACGGCGCGCGCCCGGATGCGCGTCGGGTAAAGCTCGGACTGGTAGGCGTGGAACGCAAAGCTCATCCAGTTGTTTGCCAGCGTGACCAGGATGCCGAATAGCACGACCGGAAGCGCCGCCGAGGAGCTGGCGAACAGCAGCCCGGCCCCGGCGACCACCAGGGCCGCGATGCCGATCTGCCACTTGCGTTCGAACCGGTCGGCGAAGAACAAGCCGATCAGCGGCCCTGCGGGATTGGCCATCGCGATGATGAAGGTGTACTCCAGCGATTTGGTGACATCCAGTCCCTTTGAAATCAGGTAGGTCGGCGCCCAGACCGCAAAGCCGTAGAAACCAACGGTCTGCAGGATGTTGAACAGGATGAGCATGGTGGTGCGGCGACGGTAGGTGTCGTGCCACATTTCCATCCAGGCGCCGCGCACCGTTTCGTCTTCTCCCGCCACCACGACCGGCGGCGGCAGCGGCCGCCCCGTCTCGGCCTGCACCTTGTCCTCCATGGTGCGCATGATGCGGTCGGCTTCCTCGTGCCGGCCGTGCTGCGCCAGCCAGCGGGGAGATTCGGGCAAACGCAGCCGGATGAACCAGACGAACACCGCGCCAATCGCGCCGATGATCGCCACCCAGCGCCAGCCGTCCAGCCCCATGATTTGCTGCGGAACCAGCATCCACCCGAGGAACGCCACCACCGGAACCGCCGCGAAGGCAAAGACCTGGTTGAACGCGAAATATTGCCCGCGCTGCGCGCGGGGTGCGATTTCCGACACGTAGCTGTCGATGTTCACCAACTCCACGCCGATGCCGATGGAGGCGATGAAACGCCAGATGTCGATGCTCATCGCCGTGTGCTGAAACGCCATGATGAACGTGCCCGCGCAGTACCACAGCAGTGACCAGGTGTAGATCGCGCGCCGCCCGTACCGGTCCGACAGCCAGCTCACGAACAGCGTGCCCACCCACAACCCGCCGAATAGCGCGGCCACGAAGCTGGCAATGCCCTCCATGCCGAACAGGCCCTTGGTGGTGGCGGTGAACACACCGCTCTTGAACAGCCCGGGGGCGATGTAGGCGGTGAGGAACAGGTCGTAGAACTCGAACGAGCCCCCCAGCGACAGCAAGGCCACCATATTGCGCACGGTTCGCGACGGCGGCAAGCGGTCGATGCGCGCGGCGATGGTTGGTTTCTGGGGCGACAGCGTCGCAGCGACAGGTCTTGAAGCTAGATCCTGTGGCGACGATGCCGGAGTTACGGGTATGGATGCCATTGTCTTGTCTCCTGATGTCTTTGGGTTGTTTCAAAATTCAGAGAGAGCACCTTCAGTGACGCGCTGCAGACTGAACCGGTTGGCGGCCTACGAGGCAGCTTGCATCTCCCATGTGCAAGCTCGAACAACACGGAGCGAAGCAGACCGCAACGGCCTCGCTCGGAGTCTCCGGTGGTGGGCCGACGACTTGGTGCATACCTCAATCGAGGTTTGATTCATGCCATAGCCCTTACCGGGGATTGCTGGAAAAGCATGCGACCATCCTTGGTCGGCGCAGAAAGCGGTGCCGGAACCCGTTTTGACAGGAACAAAGGTGCGTGCACAGCGCGCTGCCACGCATTTCACCCTCACGGTCATGACGCATTGTGCGGAATTTCAAGTCCTTCGTCATCCAGGCGTCGGGATGCGGCGCTTGGTCTTGTACAGATCCTCGAGTTGGCTGTATTCAGCCAGACCGATGAGCGCGTTGAACTCGGCAAAGGTGATCATGTCCTGGACCTTGTTGGCCGTGCTCTTGGCCGTCCGGAGTTCTTTCAAATATGACTCGACCGCTTTCGCTGCGGCATACAGCGGGCCGAGAGGGAAGATGGCAATCCCGAAACCCAATCGCTCGAGTTCATCGACGGGAAGCAGGGGGGTCCTGCCTCCCTCGATCATGTTGGCGAGGGTCGGCGTGTTGGGAAACGCCTCATGGATCCGCCGGAGTTCGTCCACGTTCTCGGGAGACTCGATGAAGATCACGTCGGCGCCGGCCTGCTCGTACGCCTGTCCTCGCCGCAGCGCTTCTTCCAGACCATGGCTGGTCCGAGCGTCCGTGCGCGCAACGATGACGAAATCATCATCCTGGCGCGCATCGACTGCCGCCTTGATCTTCTGCACCATGTCCTCCATCGCAATGACCTCGCGCCCCAGCATGTGGCCACATCTTTTGGGGGAAACCTGGTCTTCGAGCTGGATGCCGCAGACGCCTGCTTTTTCGTATTCCCTGATCGTGCGCTTCACGTTGATGGCATTGCCAAAACCGGTGTCTCCGTCGGCCAGCACCGGGATATTCACGGCCTCGGCGATATCGCTCGCCCGCTTCAGCATCTCGCTCATCGTGAGCAAACCCACATCGGGTGCGCCCAGCACGCTGGCCGAGGCGCCGTAGCCCGTCATATACACGGCGTCGAATCCGCCTTGCGCGATGATCTTGGCGCTCAGCGCGTCATAGGCGCCTGGCGCGATGAGCAGCTTCTCGGCCCGAAGGAGGTGCTTGAGTTGGGTCGTTTTTTTCATGAGAAAACCTTTTTGCGTTGTACGCGTTCGTTTCAAGTGAGCTGTGATGGGGCGAGGTATTCGAGAGATATCCTCGTCAAGCTGGACCCCGCGCATGCGCGGACATGGACATAACCGGAAGCCGAGAACTCCAGAACGAGACTTTTCATCAGTCCGAAGACGGCCTCATACAGCGCCACATCGCTATATTGCCGCTTGCCTCCATGCACCTTGAGGGGATGCATCGCCAGCAGCGCACCGATCACCCCATACAGCGGCGAGCGTATCGCCGATGCGCACGGGCGGCCGGTCCGGGGAGCCCGCCAGGCGACGCAGGCCACCCAGGGACTCCGCGATTGCCGCGAAACCGGGCTTATCGCGACAGGGCGACGTTCCTTCGCTGCTCGATGCTTTCGAGTTCATCGAGAGGAATCGCTCAGTTTCATGATGCTCGACCTGCTTGAATGAATCATCTGTCCCCCGCAGCGGAATGGCCGGTGTGCGCTTCTTTGGGCTGGCGCGACACCGCGTACGGCGCAGTATGAATGGGGTTTCAGGCGGGGTAAAACGCTATTACGCGAGTCTGCCATCGCGAAAGGCGATGGCAGGCTTATGGCATGGATCAGTGCTGTTTTTGAGATGATCAACCAGAACTCTTGCGGCCACGGAAAGTGCGTCGTAGGAGCGGATGCAAATCGCCAATTCACGCTTCGCCCATGGCTCATTCAAAGCGACGGCCTTGATGGCCAAAGACTTCAGATAGGGCTTCGCACTATTGCTTGGAATGATGCCGATACCCAGTCCGGCATCGACCATCAGGCAGAGTGCGTCATAGCTGGTGACTTGAATGCGCAGCTTCAAGCTTCGTTCGAGTTTCGTCGCTGACTTGATCAGTTGATGATTGATGGCGCTGCCGGTGTGGAGGCCGACATAGTCGAAATCGAGTGTTTCGGCGAGACAGACCGATGGTTTCTGCGCAAGGATGTGATGCTCGGGTGCAATCAGCACGAGTTCATCGCAATGGTAGGGAAAAACCTCGAGGTGATGGCCATGGTGCCCCATCGTGAAGATGCCGATATCCGCCGCGTTCTCGGCCACCGCCTTGGTGATCACGGTGCTGATTTTTTCTTCCAGATGAATCTGCACCTGTGGGTAAACGGCCAGGAAGGATTTCAGCTTTTCGGGAAGAAGCTGGGTGATCGCAGAGATGTTGGCAAAGACCCTGATATGACCACGAACGCCACTTGAGTACTCGCGCATCTGCGAGTAAATCTCATCGAGATTGTGGAGCACGCCTCGCGCCAGATTCAGCAACGCGAAGCCCGCCGCCGTGGGTTCGATGCCTTTGTTGCTGCGCGCCAGTAACTGGGTATTGAGTGTCTCCTCCAGTTCGCTGAGTCGTTTGCTGACGGCAGAAGCCGCGAGATGTTCATGTTCGGCGGCGGCAGCGATGGTCCCTTCCTCGACGACACTGACAAAAAGCCTTAGAGAAATCGGATCGAGTCGCATGATTCTGTCGTCTTGCTTTCACCGAGAAATCGGTTGGTTAAACGGCTGCGCGATGGGCAACGGCTTTACTCGTATTCATGCGCATGAGACCGAACCGTGCCGTGACTGTATTGAAAGTTGAAAGGGATGAACGGATTGATCCTGAAGCACACCACGCATGACTGGGAGGAAATTCCGAAACAGAGGTATCGATTTCACCATTCCCCTGCCGATCCCTGCTAGGGCAGCGGAATGCGCTCGACGGCGTCGCCGGGGATGGTAGCGAAACGCTGCGCGGCCCAGTCGGCCTTGGCCTGTTCGAGGCGCTCGCGGCGGCTGGAGGCGAAATTCCACCAGATGTGGCGCGGGCCGTCCAGCGGCTCGCCGGCGATCAGCACGGCTTCGGTACCGGCTTCGGCCCGCACGTCCACCTCGACACCCGGGGCGAGCAGGGCCATCTGGCCGGGCTCGAGGGTCGTGCCGTGGATGTCGAGCGTGCCGCGCACCGGGTACACGGCACGCTCGGCGTAGTCGGCCGTGATGCGCCATGGGCCGGCTTCGCGCCAGCTGGCGTGGGCATAGGCCATGGGGGATGGTACGGGTACCGGCGAGGTCAGGCCGAAAGCGCGGCCCAGCAGCACGCGCACATGGACGGCGCCGAGGATCGTCGCGGGCAGGTCGGTCGCGGCGGCGTGGTGAAAACTCGGCGGGTCTTCCTCATGCTGCCGGGGGAGTGCCACCCAGAGCTGCAGGCCGTGACTGGTCCATGCCCTGGTTCGCAGGTCGTCCGGCACGCGTTCGGAATGCACGATGCCGCGCCCGGCCACCATCAAAATCAGGGTGGCAATGATAGGCTGTAATCCGATTTTGGCCACCAGCAGGCCGTTCCACAGACCACAAAACAAGGCCACCAGCAGCGCGCAGCCAATGGCCAGCGGCATAGGAAATCGGCTGACGTGGGAGGCGACACCGTCATGGATGACCAGCGTGCCGCCAATCATCAGGGCCGCCACCGACGCGCTGATGGCCACCACAGCACCCACCGAGATGTCGATGCCACGGGTGGCAATCACCAGTGTCATACCCAGGGACACCAGCATGAGCGGTGCTGAGCGGTTCAGGATGTCGATGACGCTGCCGTAGAGGTGACCGTCTCGCCATTTCAGAATCCAAAATCCTTGATTCAGGCTGGCGTTGATCACCAAAATCAGCGCCAGCGTCACCAATGGCCACAACAGTGGGTGAGACAGTATGCGTTTACGTCGGGATACAGAGAGGGTACTCATGCATGCTCCGCAATCAGCGCGTAGACCGCGTGGTCAGTGCTGCCAGCAGGAAGCTCACCCACCTTGGCGTGATCGCGCATGACCACAATGCGATCAGCCACCCGCACCACCTCGGCGATCTCCGACGAGATAAAAAGCACCGCCATACCTTGTTTTGCCAACGCCAATATCTCGTTCATGATTTCCTGCTTGGCGGCCACATCAATGCCGCGTGTGGGTTCGTCCAAAATCAATAAATTAGGCTGGGTCGCCAGCCAGCGGGCCAGCACGGCCTTTTGCTGGTTGCCGCCAGAGAGCTGGCCGATGGGGGTGTCCACATCGGCGGTCTTGATGCCCAGTGCCTTGACATAGTGCAGCGCCATTTCAGTCTGCCGGGCCCGACCAATGAACGGCCACAACCCCTGGCGCGCCTGCAAAGCCAGGGCAATGTTTTCGCGCACCGAGAGTTCGGCAATGATGCCATCGGCCTTGCGGTCTTCCGGGCACAGGCCCAAGCCTAGCTGGATGGCTGTAGCCGGTGAATCCATATGCACCTGCTGCCCACTCAAGAAAATGTCGCCCGCGTCGCTGCGGTCCAGACCGAACAGAAGACGCGCCAACTCGGTGCGGCCCGATCCCAACAGGCCACCGATGCCCACCACTTCGCCCCGCCGCAGAGCCAGATCCAGCGGCTTGACACAGCCGCGTCGGGTCAGGCCTCTGGTTTGCAACCAGTCCGGGGCGGGCTCACCCGCATCGGTAGTCGCCGGTGTGGCCGCAGTCGCCGCCACCAGATCGTGCCCAACCATAGCCGCAATC
>MLJW01000452.1_pt1 | contig 18394 bp, 16 predicted proteins | sample 888231 | NCBI WGS metagenome assembly MLJW01 (sample SAMN05788063, study PRJNA343431) | mine drainage metagenome | isolation source: sample collected from the inflow into an acid mine drainage treatment plant... | place: Germany: Lusatia, lignite mining district
GGCCTTCGCCGTCCTCGCCGTGGCAGTTCTCCTTGCCGCCGCACTGGGTGGCATCGATCTGCTCATCGACTGCGGTGATGATGTCGGAAATAGTGATTTCGTCGTGCTTCCTGGCGATGCGGTAGCCGCCGCCAGGGCCGCGTACGCTTTTGACCAGGCCGTTGCGACGCAGTCTGCTGAACAGTTGCTCGAGGTAGGACAGGGAAATTTCCTGCCGTTCGCTGATGCCCGCCAGCGTCACGGGGCGGTCAACTTCGCTCAATGCCAGGTCGAGCATGGCAGTTACGGCAAAACGACCTTTGGTGGTCAGGCGCATGTTGGTTAACTCCAGTATTAGGGATGCAGTCAGGATGAAACTTTATAATACCCTAACATTTTAGTCAACTATTTTATTCAGATGGTTCACATCGAATGCGTTGCCGACTTCGGCATCGGTTTCAACGATGGCGCCCAGTTTTTCCAGTTGCTGCATGATTTCCTGCAGCTTCCGGTCCTGTAGCGCGGCGTGATCCAGCAAGGCGTGCATGGCCTGGGTCATGGGGTCATTCGCGTCGTCGCTGACCGCATAGGCCGAAAAGCCGATTTTCTGCGCCATGTCGTCGCGCTGATGGATTTTTTCCTGATCCAGAATGCGTGCGGGAATGCCGACCGCCGTCGCGCCGGCAGGCACGTCCTTGACGACGACGGCATTGGAGCCGATCTTGGCCCCGGCGCCGATGGTCACCGGGCCGAGCACCTTGGCGCCGGCGCCGATGACCACGCCGTTCTCCAGCGTCGGGTGGCGTTTGCCTTTTTTCCACGAGGTGCCGCCTAGCGTGACGCCGTGATACAGCGTGCAGTCGTCGCCGATGACGGCGGTTTCACCTACGACCACGCCCATGCCGTGATCGATGAACACCCGATGGCCGATGGTGGCGCCGGGGTGGATTTCGATGCCGGTCAGAAAGCGGCCGAGGTGCGAAGTGAAGCGTGCCAGCCAGCGCAGGCCCAGGTTCCACAGCCAGTGGGAGAGGCGGTGGATGATGAGTGCATGTACGCCTGGATAGGTGGTGAGTATTTCCCAGGTCGTGCGTGCCGCAGGGTCGCGTTCGAATACGACGGATATGTCTTCGCGCAGGTGATTGAGCATGATCGATGTGGTTTCGGATAAGTTTCAGTGGGCCGCATGGCCTGATCAGATGTTTTGCATCAGGTCATCCCGGGATTTGCGCAAGCTTTCCGGCATGGCCGGCGTGTCGAGATCCCATCCAACAACTTCCAGCACCCGACCCAGGCACCGTTCCAGTTCGGCATGGCATACTGTCGTGCTGAGGCCGATGGTCTGGTGTACTTCGGTCTGCTCCGCATTGTCCTGTTCGCAATCCAGCTGGTAGCGATAGAGTTTGCGCAGTTGGAGAATCTGATTGGCGACCTGGGCAGGGCAAGCGCACATGTGAATCAGGGCTTCATCGATGATTTTCACTAATTGCGCTTCGGTATAGATCTGATCCATGGTGCTGACACTCCACTATTTTTGCGATGCTGTGCAGGTGCGAACATTGTGCCATAAACCTGCGGCAGGGACTTGAACGCTGCCGGATGCGGAAATGTTCCTCGCTGAGTCCGTCCCGATGACCGGGCCCCGGAGGTTTTATGCTCCATAAGGGCAGCCATCGCCGGGATGGCCGGCATGACCCGGCGCGGTGCGGAGGCGGTCGAGAGATTCAGGTTTATTCATCCCCGGTAAAACGGTAAAATGCTGATTTTAACAGCTCTTTAAAGCTTTCTCGCCCGGCCTGTGCGAGAGGCAAAACCGAAAGCCCCCAACATGCATCCCATGCTCAGTATCGCGGTGAAGGCCGCGCGCAACGCCAGTCAGATCATTACCCGCGCCTCCCAGGATATCGGCGCACTCACCGTGCGCAGCAAGACTTTCAACGATTATGTGAGCGAGGTCGATCATGCCGCCGAGGCCGCCATCATCGACACGCTGCGCGAAGCATATCCAACCCACTCCTTTCTCGGCGAGGAGGGCGGGGTGCAGGGCGACGACCAGGAGAACGTCTGGATCATCGATCCGCTCGACGGCACCACCAATTTCCTGCACGGCTTTCCGCAGTACTGCGTGTCCATCGCCCTGCAGCAGCATGGCAAAATCACCCAGGCGGTGGTGTACGACCCCAACCGCAACGACCTGTTCACCGCCACGCGTGGCCGCGGTGCCTTCCTCAACGATCGGCGCATCCGCGTGACCAATCGCGCCAGGCTGCAAGAATCCATTATCGGCACCGGTTTCCCGTTCCGTGATTTCGCCCATCTGGATACCTACATGGCGATGCTGAAGGACATGATCAAGAAGACTTCCGGCCTGCGCCGCCCGGGCTCCGCCGCCCTCGATCTGGCCTATGTGGCGGCCGGCTGGTACGACGGATTCTGGGAAATCGGCCTGTCCAGGTGGGATATCGCCGCCGGAGGCCTGCTGGTACATGAAGCCGGCGGCCTAGTCGGCGATTTCGAAGGCAACGAAAGCTGGCTGGAGACCGGGAACATCGTCGCCGCCAATCCCAAGGTATTCGAGCAAATGCTGCAAACCTTGCGGCCACACCTGACGGATGCGCTAAAAAGCCCGGTGTAGTTTGCGCTTCGGCCTGAACTGATTCTTACCGGGTAGGTGACCATGGCCGTCGATCTCCAGCATGGGTTGACTCATCAAGCCGCCGCCGCGAGGCTGGAGCGCGACGGCTATAACCAGCTTTCTTCGGCGCAACCGCACAGCCTGTTTTTCATTGCGCTGAATGTGGTGCGGGAGCCGATGTTCCTGTTGCTGATCGCCTGCGGCGTGGTCTATTTGCTGCTCGGGAATCGCGCCGAGGCGCTGATGCTGCTCGGGTTTGTGTTCGTCATCATCGCCATCAGTTTTTTCCAGATGCGCAAGACCGAACGGGCGCTGGATGCCTTGCGCGACCTGTCAAGTCCGCGTGCCCTGGTGATCCGCGACGGCAAGCAGAAACGCATCCCCGGACGCGAGGTGGTGCGCGGTGACCTGGTGCTGCTGGCCGAGGGCGATCGCGTGCCGGCCGACGCGGTGCTGCTGTCCGGCATCAGCCTGTCGGTGGACGAATCATTGCTGACGGGCGAGGCCGTGCCGGTGCGAAAAATGCCGGTCGACACGTTGCCCGAGCTGATGGGCCAGCCGGGCGGGGATGACCAGCCGTTCCTGTATTCCGGTACGCTGCTGGTGCAGGGCAAGGGCATGGCCATGGTCATGGCTACGGGGCAGGATACGGCGCTCGGCGCCATCGGCCGCGCCCTGGAAGGCGTCAGTCAGGAGCCCACCAACATCCAGCGCGAGACCGCGGTCATCGTCAGGCGGGCCGCATGGACTGGCTTCGCATTGAGCCTGGCCGCCGCCGTCGCCTACGGCCTGACGCGCGGCGACTGGTTGAATGGGTTGCTGGCAGGCATCACCTTTGCCATGGCCGTGCTGCCGGAGGAGCTGCCAGTCGTGATGACGGCTTTTCTCGGTCTGGGTGCCTGGCGCATCGCACAGAAGCAGGTGCTGACCCGGCATATTCCCGCCATCGAGATGCTGGGCGCCGCCACCGTGCTGTGCGTGGACAAGACCGGAACGCTGACCCAGAACCGCATGACCATGGCGATGCTGTATGGACAGGGCCGCACTCTCGATCTGGCCGCACTCGCAGGGTCCACCCTGCCGGAAGATTTTCATGCCTTGCTTGAATTCGCGACGCTGGCCAGTCATCGCGACCCTTTCGACCCGATGGAACAGGCCATCAACCAGGCCACCCTGCAAACCCTTGCAGGCACCGAACACGTCCATCAGGACTGGGTGCTGGTCGATGAATATCCCCTGTCGCGTGATCTGCTGGCGATGTCGCGCGTGTGGCGCTCTCCCGACCATGAGCATTTCGTCATCGCCGCCAAGGGCGCTCCCGAGGCCATTTTCGACCTGTGTCATCTGGATCCGGCGCAAACGGAAACACTGACCGGCGAGGTGCGGCAGCTGGCCGAGCAGGGGCTGCGCGTGCTGGGGGTGGCGCGGGCCGCCTTCCGGCAGGCCGCACTGCCGGAAATCCAGCATGATTTCGAATTCGAGTTTCTGGGGCTGCTGGGGCTGATCGACCCGATTCGCGGGGAGGTGCCGGCGGCCATTCGGGAAAGTCATGCGGCCGGCATCCGGGTGATCATGATCACCGGCGATTATCCGGCCACCGCACTCAACATCGCCAGTCAGGTGGGGATCGCAACCGATGGCGCGATTACCGGAACCCAGCTCGATGCCATGAGCGATGCCGAACTGCAGCGGCGGGTAAAGGCGGTCGCGGTGTTCTGCCGCACCGTGCCGGAGCAGAAGCTGCGCCTGGTCAATGCCTTGAAGGCCAACGGCGAGGTTGTCGCCATGACCGGTGACGGCGTCAATGATGCGCCGGCACTGAAGGCTGCGCACATTGGCATTGCCATGGGTGCGCGCGGTACCGACGTGGCGCGCGAGGCGGCCGATCTGGTGCTGCTGAATGACGACTTCGCCTCGATCGTGGCGGCGATCAGGGCCGGCCGCCGCATATTCGACAACCTGAAAAAAGCCATCACCTTCATCATCGGCGTGCATCTGCCCATCATCGGCATGACGCTGATTCCGGTGGCTCTGGGCTGGCCGCTGCTGCTGCTGCCGGTACACATCCTGTTTCTGCAGTTGATCATCGACCCGGCCTGTTCCATCGTGTTCGAGGCCGAACCGGACGAACAGGACAGCATGCGGCGCCCGCCCCGATCTCCCTCTGCGCGGCTGTTCGACCAGCATATGCTGCGACAGGGTTTGCTGCAGGGGACGGTGCTGCTGGCGGTGCTGCTGGTGATCTACGCCGTTGCCCTGCATTCCGGGCGTGCGGATGGCGTCGCGCGCGCACTGACTTTCAGCGCCATGATTGTTGCCAGCCTGGGACTGATTTTTGCCAACCGCTCACGTTCGCGCAGCCTGTGGGCGACCCTGGGCACGCGCAACCGGGCGCTGCGGTGGGTGATAGGCGGGGCGCTGCTGCTGCTGGGGCTGGTGCTGTATGTGCCGGCATTGCGCGGCCTGTTCTATTTCGGCGCGGTGCCGAGCGGGGATCTGGCGATCGCGGTCGGCGCGGCCGCAGGTTGCATTGTGGTGTTGGAACTGGTCCGCCGCTATGTCCTGACTCCGCTAAAATGACGCCATTATCCGTTGCCGTTCGAAAGTCGAAACCTTGAGTGAACCTGTGCCTGATGTCGTAGCATCCCCCGGGATGGAAAGCCACACGCCGATGATGCGTCAGTATCTCGGCATCAAGGCGCAATATCCCGACATGCTGCTGTTCTACCGCATGGGGGATTTCTACGAGCTGTTTCACGATGATGCGGAAAAGGCGGCACGCCTGCTCGGCATCACCCTGACCCGGCGCGGCGCCTCCGCCGGCGAGGCGATCCGCATGGCGGGCGTGCCTTACCATTCCGTGGAGCAATACCTGGCCAAGCTGGTCAAGCTGGGCGAGGCGGTGGCGATCTGCGAACAGGTGGGCGATCCGGCCAAATCCAAGGGGCCGGTGGAGCGACAGGTGGCGCGCATTCTCACTGCCGGCACGCTGACCGATAACGCCCTGCTGGACGACACCCGCGACAGCGTGCTGCTGGCGCTGTGCCCAGGGGACGGATTGCTGGGTCTGGCCCGGATCAATCTGGCTTCGGGCCAGTTGGTGCTGAACGAGATTGCGCCGAATCTGCTGGCGCAGGAGATCGAACGCATCGCTCCGGCAGAATTGTTGCTGCCGGACGATTTTTCCCATCCGGCACTCGATGCCGTCAAATGCCCGAAAAAGCGGCAGGCCGCGTGGCAGTTCGATCTCGACTCGGCGACGCAATCGCTCACGCGCCAGTTCAATACCTTTGACCTCTCCGGCTTCGGCTGCGCCGGCCTGACGGTTGCCATTGCCGCGGCCGGCGCGCTGCTGGATTATCTCAAGCACACCCAGCGAGCCGCATTGCCGCATATCCAGGGCATGCTGGTCGAGCAATCCGGCGCCTTCATCCAGCTTGACGCCGCCACCCGGCGCAACCTGGAAATTGACCAGACCCTGCGGGGAGAGCCGGCCCCTACCCTCTACTCGCTGCTCGATACCACGCAAACCGCGATGGGCGCGCGTCTGTTGCGGCGCTGGTTGCACCACCCGTTGCGGGATCGTGCCCAGGTGGCGGCCCGCCATGCGGCCATTGCCGAGCTGATCGACATTGCGCTGTTCCCGGCGCTGCGGCAGACATTGCGCGCCATCGGTGATATCGAGCGCATCACTTCGCGCATTGCCCTCAGGACGGCGCGCCCGCGCGACCTTTCCGGCCTGCGCGAAAGCCTGCGTCAGCTGCCCGTGCTGGAGGCCGGATTGGCCGGTTCTCCGGATGCCCGTCTGCGCACGCTGGGTGCTTCGCTGGCTGCCCCTGCCGCAGCCCTGTCGCTGCTGTCCCGCGCCATCCAGCCGGAACCCGCAGCGGTACTGCGCGAAGGCGGCGTGATTGCCGCCGGATATGACGCCGAACTGGACGAACTGCGTGCCATCCAGACCAATTGCGGGGAGTTTCTGCTGGCGTTCGAGGCGAGTGAAAAGGAACGTACCGGCATCAGCAACCTCAAGGTCGAATACAACAGCGTACATGGCTTCTACATCGAGCTTTCACGCGCCCAGGCAGAAAATGCACCGGCCGAATACCGCCGCCGCCAGACGCTGAAGAACGCCGAACGCTATATCACGCCGGAACTCAAGACTTTCGAAGACAAGGTGCTGTCCGCCAACGACCGCGCTCTGGCGCGCGAAAAGGCGCTGTACGACGCCGTACTGGAGCAGTTGCTGCCGCACATTGCAGCGCTGCAGAACAATGCTGGGGCGGTGGCCGAGCTCGATGTGCTGTGCACCTTTGCCGAGCGGGCGCAGGCCTTGGGGTACGTCGCGCCGGAATTCACTGACGAGGCGATGCTGGAAATCGTCGGCGGCCGCCACCCGGTGGTCGAGAGCATCGCCCAGCCGTTCATCGCCAATGACACGCGCCTGTCTCCATATCGCCAGTTGCTGTTGATCACCGGCCCCAACATGGGCGGCAAGTCCACCTATATGCGGCAGACCGCCCTGATTGTGCTACTGGCGCACTGCGGCAGTTTCGTGCCGGCTGCCACGGCGAAAATCGGACCGGTCGACCGCATCTTCACCCGCATTGGCGCCTCCGACGACCTGGCGGGCGGGCGCTCCACTTTCATGGTTGAAATGACCGAGACCGCCAACATCCTGCACCATGCCACTCCCCACAGTCTGGTGCTGCTGGACGAAATCGGCCGCGGCACTTCCACTTTCGATGGGCTGGCGCTGGCTTGGGCATGCGCGCGCCATCTGCTGGAACGCAATCGAGCCTACACCCTGTTTGCCACCCACTATTTCGAATTGACGCGGCTGACGGAAGATTACAGGCAGGTTGCCAACGTGCACCTTGACGCGGTGGAGCACGGCGACGGCATCGTGTTTCTGCACAGCGTGGAAGAGGGTCCGGCCAGTCAGAGCTACGGGCTGCAGGTGGCACAGCTGGCCGGCATTCCCAGAAGCGTGGTGGCCGCCGCCCGTCGCCGGCTGGTGCAACTGGAGCAGCAGAGCATTGCTGCCGGACCGCAGGCCGACCTGTTCGCGGCTCCCGAGGCCAGCGACCCACCTCCCCATCCGGCACTCGACGCGCTGATGGATGTGGATCCGGACGAACTTTCCCCCAAGCAGGCGCTGGAGGCGTTGTACAAGCTTAAAGCTTTGCTGTGAAGCCGATATGCCGGGGCTCGGCACGGAATGGCGGTGTTTCCATCAAGTCACCGGGAGACAACCGGTGACTTGATGCCGCTGGCCCGGATTACGAATCAATGATGGTGGCCGCCCGCACCGTGCACGTGGCCATGGTTGATTTCTTCCTTGGTGGCCGGACGGATGTCGGTGACGGTGCATTTGAAGTCGATGCGCTCTCCCGCCCATGGGTGGTTGCCGTCGACGACGACCTTGCCGTCGGCAATATCGGTGACGGTGTAGAGCACGACGTCGCCGCTGGGATCTTCCCCTTCGAATTGCATGCCGACTTCCAGCTCTTCGGACGGGAAGGCGCTGACCGGTTCGATCTGAACCAGTTCTTCGTCGTAGTCGCCAAAGGCGTCCAGCGGTTCCAGGATCAGTTCGACGCTGTCGCCGACCTTTTTGCCGTGCAACTCTTCTTCCACGCGCGGGAAAATGTTGTCATAGCCGCCGTGCAGGTAGGTGACCGGTTCGGCAGTCGTTTCCAGCACATTGCCTTCGCTATCGCGCAGTTCGTAGGTGAGGGAGACGACGGTGTTCATTGCAATGTGCATCATAATTCCTTGATCAAGTTTAAAATTTCAGTGGCATGCCCTTTCGGGCTCACGCCGTAGTACAGGTGGCGCAGCACCCCTTCGCGGTCGATGACGAAAGTGGAGCGCACGATGCCCATCTTCTTTACGCCATCTTTCTCTTTTTCTTGCCATACCCCGTATTTTTCACACACTTTGCCGTCCACATCGGCCAGCAGTGTCACGCTGAGGCCATGCTTGTCGCGGAAGTCCGCATGGCTCATGCAGTCGTCGCGGCTGATGCCGATGACAATGGCATTGCATCTGGCGAACTCTTCATCCAGGTCGCTGAATTCAATGGCTTGTATGGTGCATCCCGGGGTGTCGTCCTTGGGGTAGAAATACAGGACAACGGGCCTTCCCTTGAGTCTGGAGAGTTTGAGCAACTCCATGTCAGCATCGGGCAGGGTGAAATCGGGTGCGTGCGATCCAGGTTGCAGCATGCAAGACTTTCAAATGAGGTCTGGGTTCATTCTAAACCATTTCCAGCGCCCCTACGCAAGCTCGACGATGCGGGCGTGTACTGGCCGCATCGCGGTTTGTTCGGGAAGCCTCGCAGAAGCTGCTGTCGCTGATCAGAAAAAGGCCCTGGAGACATTCCACAAATGCCTGAGCCAGTTTGTCTTTTCCACCGATTGCAGGGCGACCAGCGGGATGCGGCGGATTTCCCTGCCGGCATCGCTCAGGATCAGCGAGCCGACAATCTGCCCCTTGGCCAGTGGCAGCGGCAGTTGCGCAGGGAGGTTCAGGCTGTACTGGAGCTGGGCAGAGTGCCCGATGGGCAAGGTCACCCAGATCTCGCGGCTGATGCCAATGGCGATTTGCGCCGGGTTCGCCCAGGCATCGGGCAAGGTGCTTATTTGCTGTCCGGCATGGTAGATATGCCGCGTGTCGAAAAAGCGATAACCGTAGTTCAGCAGCGACTCGGCGGCCCTTGCGCTGTCGTTGCGCGTGCGGGAGCCCATTACCACTGCAATCAGCCTCTGGCCGTTGCGGGTTGCGGTGGCGTCCAGGCAGTACCCGGCCTCATCGGTGTGACCGGTCTTCATTCCGGTAACGCTGCTGTCGCTGAAGATCAGCGGGTTCCAGTTGCGTTGCGTGACATGGTTGTAGGTGAATGACTGTTGAGCGAAATAATGCAGATATTGCGGATACTGGCGAATGATGTTTTCAGTCAGCAGGGCAATATCCTCGGCGCTGACCCGATGGGTGGGCGTGGGCAGTCCGTTGACGTTGTCGAAATGACTCCGGGTCATGCCCAGCTGGTGCGCCGTGGCGTTCATCATCTGCACGAAGCTGGCGGTGTCGCCCGCGATGGTTTCTGCCAGGGCTATGGCGGCGTCGTTCCCGGATACCACAACCATGCCGCTGATCATCTGCTCGACCGTCACCGGCAGCCCCGGCTGCAGAAACATGGTCGAACCGCCGGCTTTCCAGGCGGCCACACTGATCATTCCCGGCTGGTTGAGCCGGAGTTTTCCCTGCGTCAGGGCCTCAAAGGTCAGGTAAGCCGTCATCAGCTTGGTCAGGCTGGCGGGCGGTACCTGCGTGTCCGCTTCGCGTTCGACCAGCGTCTGACCCGAATCCGGGTCAATCAGCACATAATTGCGGGCATCCACGTCGGGGGCTCCGGGGACCGCCGGAAGAGAGGGCAAGGCCGATGCCTGGCCGGGCAGGGCAAGATACAGGAGCGCCCCGAAAACACGCGAAAATAATGCAAGAGACATGAAGAATTCCCTGAGGCTTTGACGTTGTGGCGGCCTGGCGCTGGTCAGGCAACGATGACGGCAGAAAAACGCATGGCAGGCAGCTGCACCCGCTGCGAAATTTCCATTTGTTGCCCCGGTCAATGCATTTGCACCAACATTATTGATGAAAATACACGCTGCAATTATACTACATTGGGTCGTGCGTTAAATCTTGCGGGCTTGGTGTCGCCAGCAATCCTGATGTGCAGGTACAGGCCTGAAATCCGGACGGCGGATTTTGTTTATGCTGCAGATCGACGAGCAGGGGTAGGCTCGATATGGGCCAGGGATGGCCATAATTCATATTAATTTTGGAGAATAGTTTTGAAACGAAAAATACTGATAGCTGCACTGTTGGCCACAATGGGTGTTGCAACATCCGCCTGGGCGGATAACCTGCTGGAAGTCATGGATAATGACGGTGGATTCAAGACCCTGCTTTCCGCAATCAAGATTGCCGGGATGCAGGACGAATTCAAGGGTGCCGGTCCTCTTACTGTGTTTGCTCCGACCGATCTGGCCTTCGCGGCCATGCCCAAGGAAAAGCTCGATGCCCTGTTCGCCGACAAGGCTGCACTGAAGAAGGTCATATCGCTTCATGTGGTTCCCGCCAAAGTGACCAAGGATGATGTTGACGCCGGCAAGGTGAAAACCCTGGAAGGCGATGATGTAACGCTTTCAGTGGTGGGTGGCATAAAAATCGACGATATCCCGTGCGTGGGTCTGGGAATCAATGCCGACAACGGCGTCATTCATGCACTGACAGGAATTCTGAAACCCAAATCCTGATCCTGGTTTGATGTTTCCGGAAACCGCCTGAGGGCGGTTTCTCAATTTTTACTGTCTTGTGATCAGGCATCGAAGATTTTTGACCAGGCGCTGGCGACATCCTGCGCAGGGCAATCCCCACCGCGAAGCTGTGGGCGGTTCAGCGGATGTGGCATCGGTCAGATCAAAAACGGCAGAAATTTCAACACTGCCACCTCGCCATTTCCAGCCCGGTTTCCCGGGTTCCTGGCGCGCCGATCCGCTGCTGCTGCAGGCTGGTGGCAGTAGCCCTGAGTCGATCGCCGAGGTCGCGCGGGTCTGCGGTGCATACAGATCCCATCCTGTTGCGGGGATTTTCGCAGTGGTTCCAATATATTTCTTGGGCAATTGAATATAAACTTGAATCCGGAAATCCCGTCCTGCCGGGTCTGCTGGTGGCCCGGCCCGGCAACAGTCCCGGCGGTGTCTGTTTCAGCCATGACCATCGGGAGCAGGGGCTTGTTTGAATTTTGGTTGACTCCGGAATGTCCATATCGATGAAACTTCCATTTCTAGGCGGAATGAGTGCGCAGCAGTTCATTCGTGAATACTGGCAGAAGAAGCCGCTGCTGGTGCGAGGCGCTTTTCCCGGCTTTGGCGACATGCTGACGCCGGATGAACTGGCAGGCCTGGCCTGCGAGGCGGACGCACAGTCGCGACTGGTATTGCACACCCGCGGCAAATGGAAGCTCGAGCAGGGCCCGTTTCAGGAACAGCGCTTCGCCGAATTGCCGGCCAAGGGCTGGAGCCTGCTGGTGCAGGGCGTGAATCATTTTCTCCCTGAGGCCGATGCGCTGCTGCACCGGTTCGACTTCATTCCCCGTACCCGTCTGGATGACCTGATGGTCAGTCTTGCGCCGGATGGCGGCGGGGTGGGGCCGCATTTCGATTCCTACGATGTGTTCCTGCTGCAGGGTTCGGGACGACGCCTGTGGCGTGTCAGCAGTCAGCAGGACATGGAACTGGTGCCGGATTCAGCGCTGCGTATTCTGAAGAATTTTCGCACCGATGAGGAATGGGTGCTGGAACCGGGCGACATGCTCTACCTGCCGCCGCGTCTTGCCCACTGGGGCATTGCCGTGGGCGAGTGCATGACCTGGTCGATCGGTTTCCGCGCCCCGTCAACACAGGAGCTGGCTACCCAGTTCCTGGTCTACCTGCAGGATCACATTCATCTCGATGGCCTGTACGCCGACCCGGATTTGCAGCCGCAGCGGCATCCGGCACAGATTGCCGGGCAAATGGTGCGCCGGGTACGGGACATGCTGCAGGGGGTGCGCTGGAATAGCGACGACGTCGCGCGGTTTCTCGGCACTTACCTGACCGAGCCCAAGGGACACATCGTGTTCGATGTCCCCCGTCGCATCGGCCTCGATAAATTCCGCGCGCGTTTGCAGCGCGATGGCATACAGCTGGATCTCAGGAGTCAGATGCTGTTTTACGGCGATTTCGTGTTCATCAATGGCGAACACGTGCAGCAGGCGGGTGATACTCTGCAGTGCCTGACCGCGCTGGCTGATCTCCGCGCCATTCCCGCCGGACTTGGGTTGCCGGACACGGCTGTGGCGTTGCTGCATCAGTGGCACGGCGCGGGATACCTGCGGTTTTAGGCTTCAGACCTTCTGAAGCTGTGGTCACGGCCCGGAATGGCTACGCAGGCTGTTTGCGTTTTTTTGCGAAATTTTGAAAAAGTTTCCGAAAAAATAGAAAAAACTGGTTTTTTGTAAAAATATTCTATAGAATTTCGCGCACTCGGTTACTGTCTTTGGAAGCCTTAAGGATGGAGCCGTATATCGATTTTTAATTGTCTTTATTAAGGAAAAAAAATGACACGTTCCATTCTGCTCGCCGCCCTGCTGGCTCTGGCTCTGACAGCTTGTGGTAAGAAGGAAGAAGCTGCTCCTGCTGCCGATGCTGCCGCTCCTGCTGCCGCCGCACCTGCTGCTGATGCCGCTGCTCCTGCCGCCGCACCTGCTGCTGACGCTGCTGCTCCTGCCGCCGCACCTGCTGCTGACGCTGCTGCTCCTGCCGCCGCACCTGCTGAAGAAAAGAAGTAATCGATTCTTTGAATTAGCAATAAAAAAGCCGACGCGAGTCGGCTTTTTTATTGAGTTTTTTGGGACTCAGTACCCGCCGAAGCGGTGAATTCCCGTGTGAATACGCCCTAGATTACCTGGCGCCAATCAAAGCCGGATTCCTGGCTCGCAATCCCTATCCATTCCTCCCCGCATCCCGCTGCCGAAGACAAGGCCTGCCTTGCCAGCGCTGGCGTATTGTTCTTCTCGCTCAAGTGCAGCGCCACAACATGCTGCAGTTTGCGGCGGTCGAGCCGGCCCAGCAGTTCTGCCGCCGAAGTGTTGTCGAGGTGGCCGAAGCGACCGCTGATGCGGAGCTTGAGCGGCCGGGCGTAAGTGCCATTCATCAGCAGATCGAGATCGTGGTTGCATTCCAGCGCGAGCGCATGGCAGCCGTCCAGCATTTTTTCGATGTGCGGGGTACCGGTTCCGGTATCGGTCAGCACCCCAAGCTTGCGTGCGCCGTCATGGAATACATATTGCACCGGTTCGCCGGCATCATGCGGCACCGGGAATGGATGGATCTCGAGATCGTCAACGGCGAAGGGAGTGTGGCTGTCTATGACTTCCAGCCTGGCCTGATCGAAGCTGTGCGGGACATGGCGTTGCGCGTTGCGCAATGTGCCGTGGGTCAGCCAGACTTTGAGGCCGAATTTTGCCGCGAACTTGAATACGCCGCCGGCATGGTCGTCGTGTTCATGGGTCAGCAGAATGCCGCCGAGATGGTCCGGTCCCAACCCCAGGGCAGCAAGGCGGGTGACCGTTTCCCGTACACCAAAACCGCAGTCGAGCAACAGGCGGGTGGCGCCCGCCTCGACCACCAGCGCGTTGCCGGCACTGCCGCTGCCGAGCGAAGCAAAGCGCATGGTGCCTGTTGTGCTTACTTCAGCTGTTCGTACAGCATGTTGAGAATGCGATTGGCGGTCGCAGAATGAACCAGCTGCCCGTTCTTGTCGGTGACGCTGACGACGCTGCCATTTTCCGCATGTTCGACCTTGATGCTGTATTTCTTCTCAGCTTCGGCCTTGTTCTTGTTGTCGTCCCAGAACTTGAGCTTGTCCAGCATGCCCTTGTCTTCCTTCGCCGGGGCGGGCTCCGGGTTCTTGTTCTGATCGTCATTGCCCCAGAACTTGAGCTTGTCCAGCAGCCCCTTCTTCTGTTCTGGCGCATCGTCGATGGTGACGTCGGAATACTTGACGTAGAACACGCCGCGTGAACGGTCCTGATCTTCGACCAGGAAGCCGATGCGGTCGAGCGCCAGGCCGACGCGACGCCAGGCGCGGTCAAACTGGTCATTCAGTGCCAGGGTGACATTGCCTGCCTTGTCTTTCCCCAGAATGGCCCGGTGTTCCTGCACCGGGTTGGCGAGAACCGTGCGCGACTGCTGTTCGGTGATGCCGAGTTTCACCATCAGGCGGCGCAGCAGCTCGGCGTCCAGGTCCTCGGCGTTGGCCTCGTTGGTCTTTTTCTTGCCCTTGTTGAAATCCTCGTTCTTGTAACCGGTTTCCACTTCGCCATACACGGTGCGCACGCGCACTTTGCCGTCGTCCGGGATGTCGGTGACCGAGCGGTGACTGAGGAAAATCTCGGTGGTGTTGTCCTCCGTGCCCTTATCGATGCGGGTGCGGAATTTCTGCCGGTTGTTCAGCGAGCTCATCTTGTCCAACCAGCCCTGGAACTTCTCCAGATAGTTGCCCTTGTCGTCCTTGGTCAGGTCGGCAGGATCGACCCATTCCGTTTCCATGACGCCGGTCTGCGGATTTTCAACCCGAACGGCAAAACCCAGGTCGGTCCAGAATTCCCGCACGACCGGCCACACCTTTTCCGGCGGCGCCTGCACCACCAGCCAGCGCTGGGAGCCGGCACGCTCAAGCTTCACGTTGTCCGGCGAGGACAGCAATTTTTCTTCCTCAGGCTGGGGTCCGGTCTGTTCCTGATTGTAGGAAGAATAGGTGGTGCTGCCAGGCACCGAGTAAGTATCGGATGTGGAGGCTGACGTCAGGTCGGGCGGCACTTCCAGCGGCTTTCCCCGCCCTGTGACCTTGTAGTCGGGGGTGTTGTCTACAAACGGGATGTGTTCGCAGGCCGAGAGTGAAAGAGCTGCCAGCAAGGGCAGAATCAGGCCGCGTGGTGATATGTGTTGGTTCATGCGTGGTGGTTCCTAGATGATTTCTGCGCAGCGCATGGCCTCGCGCAGTGCTTCGTGATGCTGGCTTGCCAGAGGTGTCAGCGGCAGGCGGATGCCGGGTTCGATCAATCCCATTTCGGCCACGACCCACTTGACCGGGATGGGGTTCGTTTCGACAAACAGTCTCTGATGCAGCAAAAACAGCTTGCGGTTGATGTCGCGTGCCCGGCTGACATCACCCGCGAACGCTGCCACGCACATTTCGTGCATCAGTCTGGGGGCGGCATTGGCCGTGACGGAAATGACGCCTTGCGCGCCAAGCAGCATCAGGGCCAGGGCAGAGGCGTCGTCGCCGCCGAACAGGGCAAAGTCTCGCGGCGCGCGGCGCAGCAGGTCGGTGCCGCGCTCGATGCTGCCGGTTGCATCCTTGATGCCGATGATGTTCGGGAGGGCGGCGAGTCGCAGTGTGGTGTCGTTGCTGAGGTCGCAGCCGGTGCGTCCCGGCACGTTGTACAGGATTTGCGGAATGTCCACCGCTTCGGCCACCGCTCTGAAGTGCTGGTAAAGCCCTTCCTGTGGCGGTCTGTTGTAATAGGGGGTGACCAGCAGGCAGGCATCCGCTCCGGCCTGTTTCGCCTGCTGCGTGAGCTCGATGGCTTCGCGCGTGCAGTTGGCACCGGTGCCGGCGATGACCGGCACGCGTCCGGCTGCCTGTTCCACCGTGGTGCGAATGAGCAGGCAATGTTCGTCGATATCCACGGTGGGAGATTCGCCGGTGGTGCCGACGATGACAATGCCATCCGTTCCCTGCCCGATGTGAAAATCGATCAGCGTGCGCAGGCGCGGTATATCGAGCGCGCCATCCGGCAGCATGGGCGTGACGATGGCGACGAGACTGCCGTTGAGCATGGACATCCTGTAATTCGGGTAATTAAACCCGATTATTCTAACCGAAAGTGGCCGTCTTGATGCGTGAATTTCCATCGATGTCGGAGCCGGCCGCCATAGAAACAAAGGTTATGGCAGTAGAACGATATATTCTTTGTCATGCCGAAATGACGGGTCTATAGTGCCGGTTACGGTCTGCAATTGTCGCAACTTGATCTGCCCCGCTGCGGGGAAAGGTTGAATGAATGCGCGCCGCGGACGATAATTCCACCTTTTAGCGATTGTCTGGTTGTCGCATGATCGAAAGTTACATTCTGATTCTGCTCGGCACGGTCTTTGTCAACAACATCGTGCTGGTCAAGATTCTGGGGCTGTGCCCCTTCATGGGCGTTTCCAAGAAACTGGAAGCCTCCATCGGCATGGGCGCAGCCACCACTTTCGTGCTGACCATAGGTTCCGGCAGCAGCTATCTGATCAATCAATACCTGCTCGGCCCGGACCTGTTCTATCTGCGCACACTGTCTTTCATCGTGGTCATTGCCGGCATCGTCCAGTTCACCGAAATGGTGGTCGAGAAAACCAGCCCGGTGCTGTACCAGTTGCTGGGCATCTATCTGCCGCTGATCACGACCAACTGTGCGGTGCTGGGCATTCCCCTGCTCAATGTACAGGGGAATCACAATTTCATGCAGTCTCTGCTGTTCGGTTTTGGCGGTTCGGTGGGGTTCTCGCTGGTACTGGTGCTGTTCGCCTCGATGCGTGAGCGCATGGAGGCCGCCGACGTGCCAGGTCCGTTCAGGGGCTCGGCGATCGCCATGGTCACGGCCGGGCTGATGAGTCTTGCCTTCATGGGGTTTTCGGGGCTGATTCGATAAATGCTCACGGCGTTGTTGGTCATGGTCGTGCTGGCGCTGCTGATGGGCATCGTGCTGGGATATTCCGCCCTGAAATTCAAGGTCGAAGGCGATCCGCTGGTCGACAGGATCGATGCCATCCTGCCGCAGACGCAGTGCGGCCAGTGCGGGTTTCCTGGCTGCAAGCCCTATGCGACCGCCATCGCCAAGGGTGAGGCCGACATCAATCAGTGCCCCCCGGGCGGCGAGGCCGGCATGCGCGCGCTGGCCGAACTGCTGGGGGTGGAACCCAAGCCGCTCAATGCCGAGTGCGGTCAGCCAAAACCGAAATCGGTGGCGGTGATCGACGAGAGCCTGTGCATCGGTTGCACCCTGTGCATTCAGGCCTGCCCGGTGGATGCCATACTGGGGGCGGCCAAACAGATGCATACTGTCATTGCCTCGGAGTGCACCGGTTGCGAGCTGTGCGTGGCGCCATGCCCGGTGGACTGCATCGCCATGGAGGTCATCCCCGAAAAAGTTGGCAACTGGAAGTGGCGCTACCCCGTGGTCGAGATTAAAGCGGCATGATGCAAGGATTATTCAAATTCCATGGTGGCGTGCATCCGCCGGAGCACAAGCTGGAATCGACCACCGCGCCGATTCGTGCCGTTCCCATGCCGCAGCGCCTGGTGCTGCCGCTACGCCAGCATGTGGGTAATGTGGCCAAGCTGCAGGTGGCGGTCGGCGACCATGTGCGGAAGGGACAGTTGCTGGCAGCCGCGGACGGCATGATTTCGGCCGCGGTGCATGCCCCGACTTCGGGTACTGTGGCAGCGATAGCCGAGCAGCTGATTCCGCATGCTTCCGGCCTGCCGGATCTCTGCATTACGCTGCAGGCCGACGGCGAGGATCGCTGGGTCGAGCATCAGCCGCTGGATTACCGCAGCCTGGACAAGTCAGCCGTGCTCGAGTGCCTGCGCCAGGCTGGCGTGGTCGGCCTCGGGGGCGCCACCTTCCCGTCGCACGTCAAGCTGCGCGCGGATGCTGTGCATCCGGTTAAAACGCTGATCCTCAACGGCGCCGAGTGCGAGCCGTTCATCACCTGCGACGACATGCTGATGCGTGAACGGGCCGAGGCCATCGTGCGCGGCATCGAAATCATGCAATACCTGCTGGGCGCCGAACGCTGCTTCATCGGCATCGAGGACAACAAGCCGCAGGCGATGGAGGCCATGCGCGCGGCCTGCAGCCGGAGCGCCGTGCCGATCGCAGTGGCGATAGTGCCCACCCTGTACCCGGGTGGCGGCGCCAAGCAGCTGATCCGGGTGCTGACCGGGCTGGAGGTGCCGAGCGGCAAGTTGCCGACCGAGATCGGCGTGCAGTGCTTCAACGTGGCGACGGCCTATACCGTGCATCGCTTCATTCATCATGGCGAGCCGGTGATTTCACGCGTGGTGACGGTGACCGGTCATGTGGCGCATCCGGGCAACTTCGAAGTGCCGCTGGGCATGGAG
>MLJW01000453.1_pt1 | contig 18219 bp, 16 predicted proteins | sample 888231 | NCBI WGS metagenome assembly MLJW01 (sample SAMN05788063, study PRJNA343431) | mine drainage metagenome | isolation source: sample collected from the inflow into an acid mine drainage treatment plant... | place: Germany: Lusatia, lignite mining district
TCAGTGGTCAGATCGCCTGGAGCCCCGCCACCGACCGAGATCATCCGCGGCGCGTAATGCTCGCCATAAACCTTTTTCGCCTGGACCAGACGGGCTTCGAGAACATCGCTCGGTCGGCCATTAAATTGTGCGGCCCCAAGCACGACGATGGCATCGCTGCGCTCGGCCCTGGCATGGGTACCGGTCCACCAGATGCGAGTCGTGCACCAGAGAGGGAATGCCACGAACACGATCAGAACCATTCCAAATAAGCGTTTAACCACCTGAGTAAGCCTCATCCGAAGTAACGAAGGGCATTTCTTCAGGGTTAAGAAGCCAGCCCTCGGGCAGGGATACGGCTCTGGTAGTCGTGGTCCTACCGCGTGGGCCCTCGCCGATGGCGGTTGGGAATATCTGGCTGCCATCTAACTGATCGAGCAGGTCGCGCAGTTCCGCCAGCGACGATACTTGGGCTAACGCCACTCGGATTGGATTGCGAACCGAGAACCCTTTCAAGTACCAAGCCACATGTTTGCGAAAATCCCGGCAAGCGCGGAATTCATCTTCGAAATATTCAACGAGAAGCTCGGCATGCCTATACATGGTGTCGGCGACTCCGGCCAGATTAGGCGCCTCCGGGATCGGGCGCCCATTTAGGGCCGCAGACAGTTCACCAAAAAGCCACGGCCGACCAAGGCAACCACGCCCGACAACGACACCTGCGCATCCGGTCTGGGCCATCATCGATAAGGCATCTGACGCACTCCAGATGTCGCCATTTCCGAGTACCGGGACACCAAGTGGGGCAAGTTCAGCGACGAGGTCGCCGATCGCCTGCCAATCTGCTTTCCCACCATACATTTGAGATGCAGTGCGACCATGTAGGGCAACCCAAGCGACTCCAGACTCAGCTGCGATCCGGCCCGCCTTGATGAATGTGAGGTGTTCATCGTCGATGCCTTTGCGCATTTTGACCGTCACCGGCACGCCATATGCAGATGCTTCCTTGACCACGGATTCGACGATGGATCCAAATAGGCGATGCTTGTATGGCAACGCCGAGCCCCCGCCCTTCCTCGTGACTTTTGGCACAGGGCAACCAAAATTTAGGTCGATATGGTCGGCCAGTCCTTCACTAGCCAACATCCGAGCAGCAGCGCCAGCGATCTTGGCATCCACTGCATAGAGCTGCACTGAGCGCGGCGTCTCGCCAGGCCCTGGGGTGATCATCCGCAATGTCTCCGGATGGCGTTCTATCAAGGCCCTAGCGGTGACCATCTCAGAGACAAAGAGTCCAGCGCCCTGTTCTCGGCAGAGCCTCCTGAAGGCGGAGTTTGTAATTCCAGCCATTGGGGCCAGTACCACCGGCGTCTCGATTGTGAACTTGCCAAGCCTTAATGGCTTCGGGGTCAACAACCCAGTAGGCGCGGGGCTAGCCATGCCTCAACCTGATCGATCGAAACGCGCTCTTGAGCCATGGTGTCTCGTTCCCTGATTGTCACCGCATGGTCTTCAAGACTCTCGAAGTCGATGGTTATGCAGTAAGGGGTGCCGATCTCATCCTGTCGGCGATACCGGCGACCGATTGCCCCGGCGTCATCAAACTCGACGGTCCAGTTTCGCCGTAACGAGGTAGCGAGGTCGCGAGCCTTCGGCGAAAGATCTGCGTTACGGCTCAATGGCAAGACCGCAACCTTCACTGGTGCGAGACGGTGATCCAGACGGAGAACGACGCGCTTGTCAACGCCACCTTTGGAGTTGGGCGCCTCATCTTCAAAATACGCATCGAGAAGGAAGGTGAGCGTGGCGCGGTCCACACCAGCTGCAGGTTCGATGACGAAGGGAAACCACCGCTCCCCTGACTCTTGGTCGAACCAAGACAGATCCGAGCCAGAAGCTTGCGAATGCGCTCGAAGATCAAAGTCAGTCCGGTTGGCTATGCCTTCCAGTTCGCCCCACTCTGTGCCGGCAAATTCAAATTTGTATTCAATATCCGCAGTCCGCTTTGAATAGTGCGAGAGCTTCTCTTTCGGATGTTCGAAAATTCGAAGACGTTCTGGGTTGATCCCCAGCTCTTTGTACCAGGCAAGACGAGTGTCGATCCAGTATTGGTGCCACTGTTCGTCACTGCCGGGCACGACAAAGAATTCCATCTCCATCTGTTCAAACTCGCGAGTGCGGAAAATGAAATTGCCCGGTGTGATCTCGTTTCTGAATGATTTACCGATCTGACCGATTCCGAATGGAGGCTTCTTCCGCGAAGTAGTGGCCACGTTCGCGAAGTTGATGAAAATGCCCTGAGCGGTCTCTGGACGGAGATAGGCCAAACCGCTCTCATCTTCAACCGGGCCCAGGTAAGTCTTAAGCAGACCCGAGAATTGTTTTGGCGAAGTGAACTGGCCCTTGGTGCCGCAGTTCGGACAGTTGATCTCGGAAAGCGATTCGGCCGCACGCTTGTGTTTGGCCTCATATGCCTCTTCCAAGTGGTCTGCGCGGTAGCGCTTATGGCACGAGATGCACTCGGTCAACGGGTCGCTGAAGGTGGCAACGTGGCCAGATGCCTCCCAGACTTCACGAGCCAGAATGACGCAGGAATCGAGCCCGACGACGTCCTCGCGCCCGGTCACCATCGACTTCCACCACTGTCGTTTGACGTTGTTCTTCAGCTCAACGCCGAGGGGGCCGTAATCCCATGATGCCCGCAGTCCCCCGTAAATTTCGCTGGACGGGTAGACAAAACCCCGGCGCTTGGCCAGTCCGACGATTGTCTCTAAACGATCTTGGGCCATCTTTTTAACCTTCTCCATCCGGCTGGCGGTCGGCGGTATGCGACGGTTGAGTCTAACCTGCGCCGCTCCCATGATTTTGAGAATCATTCTCATTTTGGTACATTTGCCAGATGTTGATCGCAATCGCATTGGCAGTTATGACGGGAATGGGCACCGCGCTTGGCGGCATGCTGGCCTTCCGCGTCAAAGACCGCCTCCACCTCGTGCTCGGTCTGTCTGCCGGACTCCTCTTCGGTCTTGTCGCCTTCGATCTTCTCCCGCAGATCTTTGATACCAATACCTCCACCTTCGGTGGGATTCGCACGATCTCTATCGCCATGGTCTTCGGCTTCATGCTGCTCCACTTCGTCGAGCAATTCTTCGGATCACATGAACCGACTGATTCGGACTACACACACGGACATAGCCACCAGTCGAGCCTGGGTGGAATCTTCGGCGCGCTAGCAATGGGCGGACACGTCTTCCTGGACGGCATGGCACTTGGTGTCGCACTCCACCTCGGAAAAGCTTTCGCCATTCCCGTGCTCATCGCCTTGGTCTCCCATGCGTTCAGCGACGGATTGAACACGGTCGGCTTTCTGATCAAAACGAAGCGCTGGAATAAATACTCTGTGCTGTTAATTCTTTTTGATCTAACAGCCCGAGTCTCCGGTGCCGCACTCGGCACCTCATTCAAGCCAAACACAAGTTTCATCTCAATTTATCTGGCAGTCTTTTCAGGGTTCATTATCTATCTGGCGACTTCCCACATCTTGCCTGAGGCCCACGCTCGCCATCCGAGCCGCGTTACGCTTTTAGCCACTCTTCTCGGCATTGGCGCTATGTGGCTAGTCGTAGCGAACCTGGCGAATCTATGACCAAATCAGCGACTGAGATATCGAAGTTTCTGGATGGTATCGAGGCATTCACCTCGGCACAGGAAATATTCCTAGGACTCCATGCCCAAGGAAAAAACTTCGGTTTAGCCACAATTTACCGAGCGTTGCAGACGTTGACCGCATCAGGTGAAGTGGATGTGCTACGACGTAAGGATGGTGAGGCGCTCTACCGAAAGTGCGGCGAAGAACACCATCACCACCTCATCTGCATTGAGTGTGGAAAAACGATCGAAGTCGAAGGTGCAGGTGTCGAGGAATGGGCTCACTCGCTAGCAACTCGACATGGTTTTGCCGACATCCAACACAGCGCCGAAATCTATGGAACCTGCGTTGATTGCCATCCTCAGGCGGAGCCAAAGCGCCGCTGACGTGCGGCATAAATCTCAACTGCGCGCCAGAGTGTCCGGCGATCCACGTCGGGCCAGAGCACGTCCAGAAAAACCAACTCTTCGTATGCAGACTGCCAAATCAAGAAGTTGCTAGTCCGTTGCTCACCCGAGGTGCGTAGGAAAAGATCGACGTCGGGCATATCCGGTTCATCTAGATAACGGGCAAACGTTCGAGTTGAGATCCGATCCGGATCGACGATTCCATCGATTGCATCTTGAGCCAGCCGCGCAGCAGCATCAGCGATCTCGTTCCGCCCGCCGTAATTTACGCACATGGTCAACGTCAAAACTTCATTCTTGCGCGTTAGTTCCTCAGCCTCTTCAAGCTCCTTGACCACACTGCGCCAAAGCCGTGGAGTCCGCCCTGCCCAACGCACTTTGACGCCCAACTCGTTCATCTCATCGCGCCTACGCCGGATGACATCCCGATTGAAACCCATCAGGAAGCGGACTTCTTCCGGTGATCGCTTCCAATTCTCCGTCGAGAAGGCATAAGCGCTTACATGCTTGATACCTAGTTCGATCGCGCCTTCGACCACATCAAAGAGCGCGGCTTCGCCAGCCTCGTGCCCAGCGGTTCGAGATAGCCCACGAGCCTTGGCCCACCGGCCGTTACCGTCCATAACAACTGCAACATGATTAGGAATCGCACTCGGATGGAACTCGGGTGGTTTCTCTCCGCTGATGTGAGGCGGTGGCTTCCTGGGGCTCATACGCGCTCCACCAGAGGCAAGCTTCGAAGATTGCGTTCGATGTGCCAAGAAAGATAAGCGGCGACCAAACCGCTGGCTTCCCGGCGTGATCGCGGTGAACTGGACTCGGCACTCTCCCAATCGCCGGTCAGAAGTGCCGTCAACAACTCCAAGGTGTCCGCAGCCGGAGTCGCCGATCCAGATGGCCGACAGTCGACGCAGACGGAACCGCCTCCGACAAGTGAGAACCAACGGTGCGGCCCGTTCGCTCCGCACCGCGAACACTGGGAAAACGAAGGCGCATAGCCACCAACGGAGAGCGAACGGAGGAGGAAAGCATCCAGAATCAAAGACGGGTCATGAGAGTCGGTGCTCAGCGAACGAAGCGCGGAAAATAGCAGGAGGAACTGTTGAATGGCCGGTTCGTGCTCCATCGAGGTGAACCGCTCTGCTGTCTCCAGCATCGCGCTGGCGACGGTCCACTTTTGATAATCGCGAGATATGACTTCGCCATAAGGATTCAGCGTCTCGGCTTGCGTGACAATTTCCAGTGACTTACCCGTATGCAACTGCAAGTCAACGTGAGTTGCTGGCTCTAGGCGTGAGCCAAAGCGACTAGTTGTGCGCCGCACTCCTTTGGCCACGGCGCGCAATTGCCCATGATCTCGGGTCAATAACGTGACGATGCGATCGGCCTCGCCCAGTTTCTGGGTACGAAGCACGATCGCCTCATCACGATAAAGTCCCACGCGATCAGTCTTGTCTACCTGCTGGCACGATTTACGGCCGACACGACGGCCTTGAGTGAAGCGCGAACAATGTTCGGATCTATACCGACACCCCAAAGAACGCGATCCCCAACAGCGCATTCAAGATAAGCGGCTGCGCGCGCGTCGCCACCGGCCGAGAGTGCATGCTCGGCGTAGTCAAGAACTCGCACATCAATTCCATGGCTTCCAAGCGCTGAGCAGAAGGCCGCGATCGGACCGTTGCCCTCACCCTTGAGGGTGACCACTTCGCCGTTATCGACCATCTCGACGATGATCGTGTCTCCCGAATCTTCAGACGAACTCTCTGAAATATTGCGCAGCGCGTATCGACCCCAAGGCGCCTTTGGATTTGGCAGGTATTCGTCTTCAAAGACGGTCCACATCGCCTCGGGAGTTATCTCGCCACCCTGTGTGTCAGTCTTCGTCTGTATCACTTGGCTAAATTCGATTTGAAGCCGACGAGGTAGATCCAAGTGGTGGTCGGTCTTCATAATGTAGGCAACGCCGCCCTTGCCAGACTGACTGTTGACTCGGATTACGGCTTCATAAGATCGGCCAACATCGCGCGGGTCGATCGGCAAATAAGGCACTGCCCAGAGAATCTCATCGACGCTCTTGCCTACTGAGTCTGCATCACGCTGCAGATGGTCTAGGCCTTTCTTGATCGCATCCTGGTGAGATCCGGAGAAGGCGGTGAAGACCAAGTCTCCGCCATATGGATGGCGCTCAGGAACTCGGAGTTGGTTGGCATATTCGACGGTACGACGAATCTCGTCGATGGCTGAGAAATCAATCATCGGGTCTATACCTTGGCTGAATAAATTCAGGCCAAGAGTGACCAGGCAGACATTGCCCGTACGTTCGCCGTTTCCGAAAAGAGTTCCTTCGATTCGATCCGCTCCAGCCAGGTAACCCAATTCAGCGGCAGCGACGGCAGTTCCACGGTCATTGTGCGGGTGGAGGCTGAGTACTACCGAGTCTCGGTAGTCGAGATTGCGGTGCATCCACTCGATCGAGTCGGCATAGATGTTGGGAGATGCCATTTCGATGGTCGCTGGCAGATTGATGATGGACTTCCAGTCAGGAGATGGTTGCCAGACATCATTGACCGCATTTGAAACTTCGACTGCAAATTCCAATTCAGTGCCGGTGAACGACTCGGGCGAATATTCAAAGAAGACATCCGTGCCGCCAACAGTGTCGGTCAGCTTCTGGCAGAGGCGAGCCCCTTGGACGGCGATGTCCCGGATTCCAGCTTTATCAAGACCAAACACGACACGGCGTTGCAGTGTCGAAGTCGAGTTATAAAGATGGACGATCGCCTGCTTGGCTCCACGAATCGAATCAAAGGTTCGCTCGATCAGATGTTCGCGGGCCTGAGTCAGGACTTGAATTACGACGTCGTCAGGGATGAGGTCCTCTTCGATCAGAAGTCGCACAAAATCGAAATCGGTCTGGCTGGCGCTTGGAAAACCGACTTCGATTTCCTTGTAGCCAAGTCGCACGAGCAGTTCGAACATGGCCCGTTTGCGTGGAATGTTCATCGGATCTATCAGCGCTTGATTTCCATCGCGCAGGTCAACCGAGCACCACTGAGGGGCTCGGGTTATCACCCGAGATGGCCAGGTGCGGTCGGGAAGATCAATGCTTGGGAAAGTGGAGTACTTGTGGATGGGCATACCAGATGCTTGCTGCACTGCCGAGAAAGGTTTAATTATTTTGCTCACTTTGGGTCCTTAAGTCGCGTCTTAGGGCCGGCACGTCAATTAGCCGCAGCGAGGGGACCGACCTCTTAGAGGACCCCACTGCGGCTACTAAGGAGCAGCGAGCGCGACATGCCTTCAGGCTAGAGCACTGGTAGGTAGCGATCAAGTTCGTACGGGGTGACCTGACGGCGGTACTCGGCCCATTCCGCCCGCTTATTCCGTAAGAAGTGGTCAAATACGTGTTCGCCGAGCGTCTCAGCGACAAGTTCGCTCCGCTCCATGGCCGCGATCGCCTCGGCCAGATCGGTTGGCAGCGGGGTGATGCCCAGGGCTCGCCGCTCCGACGGAGTCAACGACCAGACGTCATCTTCGGCGTTGTCGGGCAGTTCGTACCCCTCTTCAATGCCCTTGAGCCCGGCAGCAAGCATCACCGCATAGGCAAGATATGGATTGCATGAGGAGTCAGGTGATCGCAATTCGACTCGGGTGGAGTTTCCCTTGCCGGGCTTGTACATAGGGACGCGCACTAACGCACTTCTATTGTTATGGCCCCAGCAGACATATGCAGGCGCTTCTCCCCCGCCGTGGAGGCGCTTATAGGAATTCACCCACTGGTTGGTTATCGCAGTGAACTCTGGCGCGTGGCGCAACAGCCCAGCAATAAAAGAGCGTCCTACTTTGGATAGTTGATATGGCGCGCCAGCCTCATGGAATGCGTTTCGGTCACCTTCAAATAATGACAAGTGCGTGTGCATGCCTGAACCAGGGTGCTCAGTGAATGGCTTCGGCATGAAAGAGGCGTACACGCCTTGTTCAAGTGCCACCTCTTTGACGACCAAACGGAAGGTCATGATGTTGTCGGCAGTGCTCAAGGCATCCGCATAGCGAAGGTCGATCTCTTGTTGGCCTGGCGCACCTTCGTGGTGGCTGAACTCCACACTGATGCCCATCGCCTCAAGCATGGTGATCGCTTGGCGGCGGAAGTCATGGCCGACAACATTGGGAGTGTGATCGAAGAAGCCACCGGAGTCGACGGGAATCGGCGCCTTGCCTGGCTTTGGTCTCTTTTCGAAGAGGAAGAATTCGATTTCCGGATGCGTATAGAAAGTGAAGCCCATATCCGCAGCGCGGCTCAAAGTTCGCTTGAGCACATAACGAGGATCTGCATATGAGGGTGAGCCATCGGGCAGCAGGATGTCGCAGAACATGCGGGCGGTTCCTGGAGCCTCAGCTCGCCAAGGCAGGATCGTGAAAGTAGAGGGGTCGGGTTTGGCCAACATGTCTGATTCATAGACACGGGCGAAACCTTCGATTGCCGAGCCATCGAAACCAATGCCCTCAGCGAAGGCACCTTCCAACTCCGCCGGGGCGACGGCGACGGACTTCAAGAATCCGAGAACATCCGTGAACCAAAGGCGCACAAACCGGACGTCGCGCTCTTCGAGGGTGCGCAGGACAAATTCTTCTTGTTTTTCCACGGCCTCATCTTCTCGCCTCTAAGTTACGGGCGCGTAACAAAACGCTGGTGAATTTAACCCTGCTCGGCCGAAAATCCGCCTCGCTCGCGCCAAGCACTGGTGATGGGCAGTCGCCGGTCACGCCCAAAGGCTCGCTTTGAGATTTTGGTGCCGGGTGGGTACTGGCGTCGCTTGTACTCCGCCGAGTCGACCATGCGGTAGATCCGCTCGACCAGAGCCTGGTCGAAGCCGGATAGGGCAACCTGTTGCGCGCTCCGGTCACCCTCGACGTATGCATCCAGAATCGGATCGAGGATCGGATAAGGCGGAAGTGAATCGCTATCGAGTTGTCCTGGCCGCAATTCCGCGCTTGGCTCTTTCTCAATTGAGCTCAGCGGAATTGGCGGAGTCTGTCCGGTGGCAATCGCTTTGGCATTTCGCCAGCGAGCCAGTTCCCAGACCAAGGTTTTGAAGACATCTTTTATTGGGGCGAAACCACCAACCGCATCGCCGTAGATAGTTGAGTAGCCAACGGCCAACTCGCTCTTGTTCCCTGGAGCCAGAATCAGATGGCCCTCTTGGTTTGATAACGACATCAAAGTTGTGCCGCGAACACGTGCCTGCACGTTCTCTTCGGCCAGACCGCTAAGACCAAGGCCCTCCACGAAGGTACCAACCATGCGCTCGATCGGAACAACTCGATAGTGGATCCCCGTGTTCAAGGCGAGCAGTGCGGCATCATCGAGCGAATGTTGCGATGAGTAAACACTTGGCATCGAGACCGCGTGCACACGGTCCGCACCGAGAGCATCTAGCGCGAGTGCTGCCACGACCGCTGAATCGATTCCCCCCGACAGACCGAACATCACCGAATTGAAGTGGTTCTTTTCAACATAGTCGCGTAGGCCAACTACAAGAGCGTTCCAAATTTCAGCAAGCGGTTCGAGTCGCGCGGCGATTCCGGAGGCAATCGACGGGAACGGCGCTAGCGATTCGGTGCTGATTACTATCTCTGGCTCGCGGTCCTTGATGCGGGTGGGAAAGTTCAAATCTGTGATCATCAAACCGTCAGAGAACTGGGGAGCCCTTGCCAACAGCGCGCCATCATGGTCGACAACCATGCTGTCACCATCAAATACCAACTCGTCTTGACCGCCTGTCATATTGACGTAGGCAAGTGCGCAATCGGCCTCTACGGCTCTTCGCTGACACAGGGCTAGGCGGACGTCATCCTTCTCAGTCTCGTAAGGACTCCCGTTGATGACAACGAGGAGATCGACGTTTGCCTCCTTCACTTGAGAGACGGGTCCGCCGTCCTGCCAGAGGTCTTCACAAATCGCCAACGCGATATCGACGCCATGAAACCGGATCACCAGCGGGTCATCGCCCGGGACAAAATTTCTAAACTCGTCGAACACCCCGTAGTTTGGAAGGTGATGCTTGATATACCTACCTAGAACTTCTCCGCGATAGATCACCGCTGCGGCGTTGACTGGTGCTCCGCTCGGTCGTCCCAACCGATCGGAGAGAGAATTGTCTTGATCCAGGTATCCAACGATGGTCAAAATCTCACCGCAGCCGTCCGCAGCCAACTCGAGCGCTAGCGCCGCAATCCGTTCGACGCTTGCGGCGCGGAAAGAGGGGCGCAGTGCCAAGTCTTCAACTGGGTAGCCGGTCAGGACCATTTCCGGAAAGGCAAGCACATGCGCACCTGCAGCCTTGGCGTGAGCCGCATAAGTACGAATCAATTTGGAATTGCCGGGCAAATCCCCCAACGTCGGGTTCACCTGCGCCAGGGCTATCCGGATTGGCAACAAACTCATATCGCCAGCCTACCCATCGGACCGGTACTCTTGACCAGACCCAGGGACCGATACCGGCCTTGAGGCTGGAGGAGAAAATGAAAGAGCAAGGCTCGCACATCCCACCTCAACTTGGAGTTCCATCCTTGTATGGCGCTACTCGTCACCGTCGAGTCACCGTCCTTGATATTCAAGCCGCCAAAGAGCGCGGCGAAAAATGGCCGATGCTGACTTCGTACGATGCCTTGACGGCAGAGATCTTTGACGCCGCCGGCATTCCAGTTCTGCTTGTCGGCGATAGCGCGGCAAATAATCTTCTCGGCTACGAAAATACAATCGGTGTGAGTGTCGATGAGTTGATCCCACTCGCTCGCGCAGTCACCCGCGGATCCAAGAGCGCCATGGTGGTCGCCGACTTGCCTTTTGGATCATACGAGTCAAGCCCAGAACAGGCGCTTGCCACATCGATCCGCTTCTTCAAGGAAAGCGGCGTCCAAGCCGTGAAGCTCGAAGGCGGTACACGAGTCTTGCCTCAGGTGAGGACGCTTACAAATTCTGGAATACCAGTAATGGGTCACCTTGGCTTGACTCCGCAATCAATGCACGCGCTCGGCGGATATCGAGTGCAAGGGCGCGGCAGTGCAGGCGCGAGACTCATCGAAGAGGCGATCGCACTCCAAGATGCCGGCGCATTCTCCTTGGTGCTGGAATTGGTTCCTGCCGATCTGGCCAGCCAAGTCACCGCCGCGCTCCGAATTCCAACGATCGGAATCGGTGCCGGAGCCGACTGCGATGCACAAGTTCTGGTCTATACCGATCTGCTGGGTCTAAACGACAAGCCACCGAGGCTCGCACGGAAGTACGCAGATGTAAGAGGTGTAATGACGAAGGCCGTTCGCGAATGGGCCGACGATGTAGCCAGGGGCGATTTCCCGAGCGCGGCAGAGAGTTTTGAGTAGCCTTCGTTCATGTCCAACCGGCTCAGGCGGCTGAGAGCGAAAGCACGCGGCCTGGCCATAGACACCTCCCCCCTGCGCACTAGTCGTGACTTCAGATTGGTGATGGGCTCTGGGCTGGTGACGATGGTTGGATCCATGGTCACCTACGTGACACTGCCATTCCAGATAAAGCAATTAACTGGCAGCTATATAGCCGTGGGACTGACCGGCGCTGCCGAGCTCATCCCATTGATCGTCTTTGGCCTCTACGGCGGGACACTGGCCGATTCAGTGGATCGAAAGATCATGGTCATCACCACCGAGATCGCCGCAATGGGGTTAAGCAGCATCCTCTTGGCCAACTCGCTGCTACACCACCCGAAAATCTGGGTCATCTATTCGGTAGCGGCGCTCTTTGCTACCGTCGATGGATTGCAACGACCAAGTTTGGAAGCCATGACCCCTCGCATCGTCTCTCACGATCAACTCGGCGCAGCGGCCGCGCTTAGAAGCGTCCGTTGGCAATTCGGTGCGATTCTGGGACCTGCCTTAGGTGGCGTCCTCATATCTTCATTCGGCGTCGCGAGCGGCTACGGCTTCGACATCGTCACCTACGTATTCTCACTTGCCTTCCTCATTCGCCTGTCTCGGATCCCCAGCAACGAGGATGCAACTGCTCCGAGTTGGAGCGCACTCACATCTGGATTGAAGTACGCCTTCAGTCGCCAAGATCTCGTTGGAACGTATGCAATCGACTTGGCAGCCATGTTCTTCGCCATGCCGACTGCTCTATTCCCCTTCCTCGCGGATCGACTTGGCGCTCCCTGGTCGCTCGGCCTCCTCTACTCGGCCGGCATGGTCGGATCCATCATTGCGACCGTGACCAGCGGCTGGGTCTCTCGTTATCACCGACACGGACGGGCGGTGATAATCGCTGCCATCTCGTGGGGAATCGCGATCGTGATCGCTGGTGCAACCGATTCGCTGATAGTTGTTCTACTTGGATTGGCAGTGGCCGGCGGCGCGGATCAGATAAGCGGAATCTTTCGCTCGACAATTTGGAATCAGACGATTCCCGATGAATTACGCGGGAGATTGGCTGGAATTGAGCTTCTTTCTTACTCACTCGGTCCGCTGGGAGGTCAAACGCGCGCTGGGTTGATGGCGTCATGGACTGGTTTGCGCGCATCGATCATGGGTGGCGGAGCACTCTGCGTGGGCGCAGTCGGAATCCTTTCATCAGTGCTTCCAAAGTTTCGGAATTACGACGATCGCACCAACGAATTCGCAACTGCGGCTCGAAAACTTCGGAATCAACCATGATTTGATTTGAAAGTACTACCGGAAAAAAGAAAAAAATTGCGACACGACACGATGTGAAATGCGCGAAATAATTGCTTTGATGCCTTCTGACTGACAAACTAAGTTTTTGAAAGAGTCCGATGACGGATCGGACCCTGCAGACAGGAGATGCACGTGGCTGCTAGCACCACGGCTCGTAAGACCGTAGCTAAGAAGCGCACCGCCAAGAAGGCCGGCGCCAAGAAAGCAACAGTCAAGAAGGTAGCTAAGAAGCGCACCGCTAAGAAGGCAACTGCCAAGAAGGCTGTCGCTAAGAAGCGCACTGTGAAGAAGGCTGCAGTCAAGAAGGTTGCCAAGAAGCGCCCAGCCAAGAAGGCTGCTGCGAAGAAGGTTGCCAAGAAGCGCCCAGCCAAGAAGGCTGCTGCGAAGAAGGTCGCTGCCAAGAAGGTTGCCAAGAAGCGCCCAGCCAAGAAGGCTGCTGCGAAGAAGGTTGCCAAGAAGCGCGCACCTAAGAAGGTTGCTGCACCTGCAGCCTGATAGTTCTAGTAAGAAAGCCCCGTCGCGTTTGCGGCGGGGCTTTCTGCTTTACTCCATCCATGACTCTTACTCCAGGAACGGTCTCAGGACCAAGAGCAGTCCCGCTAGATATCGTCCGACCTGAATATGTCGGGCGTAGGACCCCAACCGCTTACCAAGGTTCTGAGATTCAGAATGAAGAGACGATTTTACGGATGCGGGCGGCTGGCCGTCTGGCTGCCCGAGCAATGGAGGAAGTTGCCAGAGCAATTGCTCCGGGCGTTTCAACCGATGAACTAGATCGGATCGGACATGAGTACCTGTGCGACCACGGTGCCTACCCTTCGACTCTCGGGTACCGGGGTTTCCCCAAATCGCTCTGCACTTCAATCAACGAAGTCATCTGTCACGGGATACCTGACTCGACCATTCTCAACGATGGAGACATCGTCAACATCGACATCACCGCATACCTTGACGGCGTGCACGGTGACACCGATGCCACTTACCTAGTCGGCGAGGTCGATGAGGAATCAAGATTGCTGGTGGAACGGACCCATGAAGCGCTAATGCGAGGCATTGCCGTCGTAGCGCCAGGGCGCGAGATCAACGTCATCGGTCGGGTGATCGAAAAGTTCGCGGCCCGGTTCGGGTACGGCGTTGTTCGAGATTTTACCGGTCATGGGATCAACTCTTCGTTCCACAGTGGGCTGGTGATTCCTCACTATGACTCGGCTCATCACAATGAACTAATGGAGGTCGGGATGACCTTCACAATCGAGCCGATGCTCACTCTTGGAACTCACGACTATCAGACTTGGGATGACGGCTGGACCATAGTCACTGCCGACGGCAAACGCTCAGCCCAGTTTGAACACACCATCGTGGTGACTGAGAATGGCGCAGAGATACTCACACTTCCCTAGGTTCAACTCTCGGAGCAATCGACCTCAATGTGTTCGTGGAGTTTCTCACCCACGCGCTCAAAAATTGTGGCAAGCGCCGCGTGCTCTTCTTTTGAAAGCAGGTCGATGAAACGGGCCCGGACGCTGGCCACATGATCTGGTGCGGCGGCGACAATCGTCTGCCAGCCCTTCTCGGTCAAGACCGCAAAGGCGCCACGGCGATCGTCGTTGCAACTTTCTCGACGCACGATCCCGGCCTCTTCCAAGACCTTCATACGATGCGAGAGGCGAGACCTCGAAAGCAGCGAGGCCTCGGCCAGTTCACTCATCCGCGCCCGCCGATCTGGAGCTTCCGAGAGATAGGCGATGACTTCATAGTCAGCCATCGATAACCCATGGGCGGCCAGATCGCGCTCGAGAGCCTCATAAAGGCGCCGACTTGCGACGATGTACGCCCGCCAGGCGCGCATTTCGTCGGGGTTGAGCCAATCTGACATATATATAGCGTACCTCGTCGTTGCTAAAAGTTGAAACTTTGATTACTTTCCGGTATTCTCTAGTTGAAGGTTCAACCACTAGTCAAAAAGAGGAATCATGACAACTGCAGTACCCGCCGGCACTTGGGTAATCGACTCAAGCCACTCAGAAGTTGGTTTCACCGTTCGTCACCTGATGGTCAGCAAAGTGCGCGGCCTATTTGAGAAGTTTTCCGGGACCATCACCGTTGCCGATGACTTTACCGCCTCCAGGGTAGAGGCAACTATTGATGCGGCAAGCGTCAGTACTCGTGATGAGGCTCGCGACAACCACATTCGCACAAACGATTTCTTTGGTGTCGAAGAACACCCAACGTGGACTTTTGTTTCAACCGGTATCAGCTCCAAAGGCAGTGACTACGCTCTTGCAGGCGACCTCACAATCAAAGGGGTAACAAAGCCGGTAATTCTTGATCTTGAGGTTCTTGGCGTTAACAAGGATCCATGGGGCAACACCAAGGTTGGCTTCACGGCCAGCACGAAGATCAACCGTAAAGACTTCGGTATCGAGTGGAATGCACCGCTCGAGACTGGCGGCATCTTGGTGAGCGACGACGTCACCATCACTTTGGAGATTCAAGCAGCACTTCAAGTCTAGTTCTGATAAGCCATAGACGGAGAAGGTGCGTAGGCCGATCGTCGGCCTACGCACCTTCTCCGTCTATGGCCCTGTCTAAGCAAAAGCCCTTACAAATTGCGTAAGGCCGTTCCTATTTGACCCACATCTTGCCGAAGGCTGGGTTGCCTTGTGGCACCCAGAAGAACCCTCCGCCAACTCCGGAGCCCCAGACGAACTGAGCCTTGCCGAAGATTGTTGGAAGTACCCAGAAGTTCGCCATGGCTTGCTTGTCAAGCGCTTTCCAGAGCTTGGCTTGGGCCTGACGGTTCGTGGTCCTCATGGCAACTGCGACCTTGGCTTCGAAGGAGGCGTAGTTCGGGTCGCCGCCGTTCTGCGAAAGGTCGAATCCACCGTTTACCAGGTACAGCTGTGGGATAACGGTTGATGCATTCGCCCAGTCAGCGCCCCAACCGGAGGTGCTCAGATCGCTCTGCTTGGTTGGGTTCATGACGGTTGAGTAGTAACCGCTCTTGATGATGTTGTACGAGACCTTGATGCCAACTCGAGCCCATGCCGCAACGTTGATCGGGATGAGGTCTTGAAGGGTCGCGGACTGTGCAACGTCAATGACGATGCCGGTCTGGGTTGCGTGTGTGTATTCGGCTGGGCACTTGGTCTTTGCAAGGTCCAGAAGCGCCTTGGCCTTGGTCAGGTTGCCTGATGGTACGAAGTCGGGGCTTCCTGGGCCGGCGACACCGGTTGGTGCAAAGTCAGTTGCAAGCAACGGACTGATGACACCGGTTGCGTAGCTACCTGCGAAGGCAGGTCCGCCGAGGTAATCAAGGTTGGCTTTGGCATCGCGGGCGTAGTACATGGCTTCGCGAACTTCAAGGCACGGCATCTTGGCGAGGTTGAATGCCAAGTAACGTGCGTATGGGTCCGAGTAGTTGATCGCCCTGCCTGCCATTGATGGCAAGGCAGCGCCTGTTGTGACATCGAAGAACTTTGCTCGGTCGACGGGCAGCGGGTTGTCGAAGTTAACAGCGTTAGGAATCGAATTGGCCAGCATCATCTGATCGCGGACCTGCTCATCGATACCAAAACGAAGTTCAACGCGGTTCGGGTAGGGGGTACGCACTTTGTCGCTTGACTGGCTCCACTTGTCATTGCGAACAAGGGTCAGAGCTTCCTTCGTGTTTGACAGGATCTTGTATGGTCCGGTCGACTGTGGGCGGAGGTCGTATGCGTCTCCGGTGTCCTTACTCTTTTGAACTGGAGAGATGGCACCGTATGTTGCGAAGTAGTTAAAGTCCGCGACAGAAGTATTGAGGTTGAAAGTGATAGTACGACCGGTTGAATCGCAAGTGACGGCCTTGTCGTATGCGGCTTGACCTACTGGATCAGCCACGTACGGACCCTTGTAGATTGGGGCCCCAGTTGCATCCTTCGGAATATCGAGCCATTGCATGGCGTACGCAGGACCATCAGTGATGATGTCAGTTGCGAACGAACGAGATGTCCCGTATTTAACGTCGGCACAAGTTATCGCTTTGCCATCTTCAAACTTCGTTCCTGATCGAAGAGTGAATGACCAAGTTTTAGCCTGATTGGTAGGAACACCGGTATTTGTAGCAAGATCCGGAACGAGGAGAGTCCCCGCGGCACCAGGTACCGGGTTGTAAGCCACGAGTGTTCGAGTGACGAAGGAGTTCATAAATGCCAGGTCACGGCCCGTGTAAATACGATTCGGGTCAAGATGATCCAGCTTTGGTGAATGTTCGAGAAAGATCAGCGTGCCGCCCTTAACAGGGCTGTTGCCGCCTCCCGCCGAAGCGTTCGAAGTGGAACTGCAACCTGACAAGACAAGTGCGGTCGCGATTAGTGCTGGAGGAAGAGCCTTGAGCATTTTCATGTTCGCTCCCTATTAAGTTATGAATCCTCCACATTTGAGGACCCGACAAGGACCATTAGAGCGCTAAACGTTCATGGTGAGCGTTAAAAGTTCATATTGAGAGGAACTCCACCGGCTTCTAAGGTCAACTTCAAACTCTAGCAGCGTTGTGGAAATGCACCAGGCGAAGGAAAAAACCCTTAGAAGCGAGACGGTTCCCGCCACGCTGGCCAGTGTTCACGGAGCACATCGCAAATCTCGCCGAGAGATGCTTCAGCTCTTGCTGCCGCAATCATTGGCGGAATGAGGTTCTCGCTTGTTCCAGCGCACCTAGATATCTCTTTCAATGTTTCCTGCACCAAATTCTCATTTCGCGCTGCCCGTCGTGACTTCAGTTTTTCAACTTGATCCCGTTCCACCTCGACCGAGATGCGAAGAATCTCTAAAGGGTCAGCCAACGATGCCAAATGGCGGGTAACACCGACGATCCCTCTTTCCCCATCGTCTAGAGCCCTGCTCTGCTCGAAAGACGATTCGGCAATTTTTGAAATAAACCATCCGTCTTCAATCCCGCGGAGGATGCCGCTGGTCATTGAAGTCCCGTCGCCCAAGTTTTTGATGCTGAGAAGAAGCGATTCAACTTCGGCATCCACCCGGTCAGTTAGAGCCTCCACGAACCAGGATCCGCCGAGCGGATCTATCACATCTGCCACGCCGGTTTCTTCAAGAATGACCTGCTGCGTTCTGAGCGCAAGTTGAGCCGCCTGCGCTGTAGGAAGTGCCAGCACCTCGTCGAGCGCATTGGTGTGCAGAGACTGGGTTCCCCCAAGGACCGCGGCAAGCGCCTCGATTGCGGTTCGCACAACATTGTTCAGTGGCTGCGCAGCAGTAAGAGAGACGCCCGCGGTCTGCGTATGAAAGCGCAACTGCTGTGAGCGCGGAGAGGTTGCCCCATAGACGTCTCGCATCCACCTGGCCCAGATCCTTCGAGCCGCGCGCAGTTTGGCTATCTCTTCGAAGAAGTCGATGTGGGCGTCGAAGAAGAAGCTCAACTGATCGGCAACGGTTTCGATTGACAGACCTCGGGCAAGACCGAGTTCCACATATCCA
>MLJW01000454.1_pt1 | contig 18204 bp, 14 predicted proteins | sample 888231 | NCBI WGS metagenome assembly MLJW01 (sample SAMN05788063, study PRJNA343431) | mine drainage metagenome | isolation source: sample collected from the inflow into an acid mine drainage treatment plant... | place: Germany: Lusatia, lignite mining district
CCCCTGAGCAGGTCGGCCCGCGCCGCAGCGCTCACCACCGCGACCTTCGCGCCCTGGCGCAGCTTGTCGGCGCCATCGACCACCACCTGCTCGCCCGGCGCCAGGCCGCGGTCGACCGCGACGACGTCCTTCTCTGTCGGCCCCAGCGTGACCGCCCGGACGCTCACCGTCTGGTCCCGATTGACGACATAGACGAAGGTTCCCGGCGTGCCGCGCTGCACCGCCGCCGTCGGCATCAGCGTGGCGCCGTGCAGCGTCTCGACCAGCAGACGGATATTGACGAACTGGTTGGGGAACAGGCTGTTGTCGGCATTGGCGAACTCGGCCTTGAGCTTCACCGTGCCGGTCGCCGCGTCGATCTGGTTATCCACCGTGGTCAGGCGGCCCGTCGCCAGCAGCTTGCTGCCTTCGCGGTCGAAGGCCTCGACCTGCAAGCGCGCGCCCGAACGCACGCGCTGCAAGACGGCGGCAAGATCGTCGGCGGGAATGGCGAAGACGACGGCGATCGGCTGCGTCTGGGTGATGACGAAGACGCCATTGACGTCGCTGGCGTGCACCATGTTGCCGGTGTCGACCAGGCGCAGGCCGAGGCGGCCGGAAACGGGCGCAGTGAGCCGGGTGAAGCCAAGCTGCAGCCTGGCGTTGGCCACTTGCGCCTTATCCATCTCCACCGTGCCCAGCGTCTGGCGCACCAGCGCTTCCTGGGCATCGACCTGCTGCCTGGCGATCGAGTCCTTCGCCAGCAGGCCGCGATAGCGGGCCAGATCCAGCCTGGCGTTGTCGTACAGCGCCTGATCCCGGACCAGTTGGCCACCGGCCTGATCGAGCGCCACCTGAAAGGGCCGCGGATCGATTTCGGCCAGCAGCGCGCCGGCCTGCACCAACTGCCCCTCGCGTCCGGCAACGCTCACCAGTTGGCCGTCCACCCGGGGCTTGACGGTGACGGTATTGCGCGCCGTGACCGTACCCAGCGCGTCGATCGCCACGTCGATGTCGCCGCGCGTGGCAGCCGCGGCCATCACCGGCATCGCCCGGCCGGCGCCGGCCATGCCCCGGCGCCCGCCGGGCGGCGACTGCGCCGCACTCCGGGCGAAGAACAGCGCCACGGCCGCGGCGATCAGGACAGCGAGTGCGATCCAGAGTCTGGGGTGTTTTATCTGATTCATAGCCTCGTCACGACTTCAGGTGTCAACATCAAGGGCAAAACCTGTCCTCGTCACCGCCAAACCGCAGTCCGCGGCAGTCCGGATTGCCACGCTGCGCTGGCAATGACAGGATTGCCGGCCGCTCACTGGCGGGGCGGCGGCGGGTAGCCTGGAGGCGGGGGCGGCGGGTAGGAAGGCCCGGCCGGCGGCTGGATTCGGCCGCCCGACATGGCGCCGGAGACCGGCACCCGGTTTCCCTTGGCGTACATGCACTGGATGTAGGCGTGGTCGTAATTCCGCTGGCTCCAGTAGGCGGAATCCTGCGCGGCGCCGGCACCGGCCATGCTGCCGACCAGGAGGCCGGTGCCGGCACCGGCACCGGCGCCCTCGTGACCGCCGATCGCAGCACCGGCGACCGCCCCCACCACGGTACCGACGGCGGCGCTGCGCACGCCGGCATCGACCGCGGCCTGGTTGGCACCGCCGCCGACCTGGTAGTGGGCGTACTGGCGGCACGCCGCATCGTCATTGCGGAACTGCTCGAAGCTCTTGCCGGTTCCGGGCAAGGCCATCACGCTGGGGCCGGTCGGCAGCGAGGCGCAGCCGGCGAGCAGCAGGGCCGACAAGGCGGCGAAAGAGGAAGTGAGCGCTTTCATGGTGGTGACTCCTGCTTGGTCTCAGGGCTGGTCCGGCGGCTGCGGCGCTACCTTCTGCCAGCCGCCAGGGCACTCCTTGACGTATGGATAATAGCCCTTCGCCGCGGGGCAGTAGTACCAGTAATCGCTCGGCGCCGGAGCGGCAGGCGCCGGCTGCTGCTCGATATAGACCGGCGGTGCCGGAGGAGCGACCAGCACCGGCGGGTAGTAAGGCGGGTAATAACCGTAGGGCGACATCGGGAAGTACCCCGGCCCCCAGTCGGGTCCGATCATCACGCCGAAATGCGCGTCGAAATGTCCGTGATCCCGGTCGGCCCAGGCATTGCCCGAGCCGGCCGCTGCCAGCAGCAGCAGCGCGATCATCCATTTGCCAGTGTTCACGATGCCCTCCTTTCCTTGCGGCCCCGGCCCCTGCCGCGGCCGGGAACTGCTGGCATATTGGCACATTGGCGCCGGCTGATAACGGGAAAGTTATTTCAAATTGTACGGAGACGAAACAGCCGGCGATCCTGCGAGCTCTCCATGGAGCCTCCGCCAATGCCGTCTTTGCGAGGCCCGCAGGGCCGCGGCAATCTTGGTCATGCGGAGAAGATTGCTTCACTTCGTTCGCAATGACGACCAAAGGAAGTCCTCTTGGGGAACGAAGCTGGGGCGATAGCCATTCCTGCCATATGCAGATATCCTGATATCCTATTCATTCATCATCCTCAGGAAGGAGCGCTGCATCATGGACAGGCTAGTCAAGACCGCGGTCAAGCTCATTGCCATTCCCCTCGCGCTGGCAACGCTGGCGGGCTGCGGCGGCGGCGGTGGCGGCGGTAGCGCGGCACCGGCAGCGACCACGGTCAGCGGCGTCGCGGCCAAGGGCATCATCATGCAGGCCAGGGTGCTGGTCTGCCGCATCGTGAACGGCACACCCGAGGCGGACGCCACCTGCGCCGCCACCGTCACCGGCAGCGACGGCTCCTACAGCGTCACCCTGAACGACGGCTATAGCGGCCCGGCGCTGATCAAGGTGGTGGCGGGCAGCGGCAGCACCATGATCGACGAGACGACGGGGCTGCCCATTCCCTACAGCCTCACCCTGCGCGCGCTGGTGCCGGCGGTTTCGGCCAACACCAGCGCCTACGTCACGCCGTTTTCCGATATGGTCGCCGCCGCGCTGGGCAACACCAATATCGACGCCAACCAGATCAGGCTGCAGATCACCGCGGTGCAGAGCCTGATGAGCAGTCTGGGCATAGACCTTTCCGTCAAGCCGCTGGTGGATATCAGGAACAACGGCGCCGACGCCGCGATGCTGGGCATGCAGGCCAACATGGTCAAGCAGTTGACGCGGCTGATGCTCGCGGCGCAGACCAGCACCCAGTTGCAGGCCGCCGACGGCAGCGCCTGCGCCGCGGCGGGAACGACGCCCCAGCAGATCGCCTGCGCCGTGACCGCCATGGACCGGATCATGACCCAGACCCAGACGCAGACCCGGACGGCCGCCGTCCTCGCCGCCCTGGCGAATCAGAACGTCGCCACGGTGAACCTGCCGATCATCAATTCGGACGGCACGTTTTCGAGGGTCAATGTCAATATCGCTTCCGCCGCCGCGATGCAGGCCGCGATGCAGGCCGCCGGCCTGACTTCCGCGGCAACGGTGATTCCCGGGATGATGGGCAGGATGCACTGAAGCCTTAATCGGGACGGTCCGCACCCGGGTTTGCCACGCCCAGGACAAGCAAGGCAAACTCCTGGCGTGGCGCACTCGCGAGCCGACAGTAAATTCAGTAGACTCGCGGCATGAACAGGATCAGCAACCGTGTCCGCCGCATCTTGGAACAAGCTCGCGCCAGCAGGCGCACCGAGCGCGCCGTGATGGCGGCGCGCCGGCGGCACGGCACTTGAGCCGCGCCATCGCGGAGCGCGCGTGGCCGCCCTGACGCTCTCCCGCTTGCTGTCGCTGCACGGGCTGGCCGTGGCCGTCGGGCTGCTGGTGTATGTAGTGCTCTCCCACGTGCGGCACCAGCGCCGTCATCCATCCGCGGCAATCGGCTGGGTGCTGTCCCTGCTCCTGTTGCCCTATCTCGCGCTGCCGCTGTATCTGCTGTTCGGCACGCGCAAGCTGACCCGCGCCGGCCGTTCGTCTCTGGCCGCTGGCGCGCCGCGGCCGGGCGACGACGAGGCGGCCTGGCCGGCCCAGACCGCCGCCGCGCTCGGGCAGCCGCGTGCCACTCCCTACCGGGCCCTGGCTGTGCACGCCGACGGTTCGGCGTCGCTGCGCGCGCTCCTGGAAGTCATCGATGGCGCACGGCACACCCTGGACCTGTGCACCTTCATCCTCGGACGAGATGCGATCGGTGCGACGGTGAGCGCCCGTCTGGCGGCCCGCGCGAGCGCCGGGCTGCGGGTGCGGCTGCTGCTCGACGGGGTGGGCCGCATGCTGGGCGGGCGGCCGGATCTGTCGGCATTGCGGCGCGCCGGTGTGCACCTCGAGCTCTTCGTGCCGCCCCTGCAATCGCCGCTGAAAGGCCGCACGAATCTGCGCAACCACCGCAAGCTGGTGGTTGCCGACGCCGGCCGCGCCACCGAAAGGCTGTGGTGCGGCGGGCGCAATCTGGCCGCCGAGTATTTCGAAGGCACGCCCGGACACCCGGCGTGGCGCGACCTGAGCTTCGATCTGCAAGGCCCGCTGGTGCGCCAGGCGGCCGACCTGTTCCAGCACGACTGGGCGTTCGCTGCCGGCGCCGAAGCGCCAGGCACCGACGCCGAGGCGGCTCCCGGCGCAGCCGCCGGCGAGCCTGCCGCACAAGTCATCGCCTCGGGCCCCGACCAGGCCGACGATACCTTGCAGGCGCTGCTGGTCAGCGCGGCCTACCGTGCGCACACGCGCGTGAAGCTGGTCTCGCCCTATGTCGTGCTCGACGATGCCTTGCTGATGGCGCTGACGCTGGCGGCGCGGCGCGGCGTGCAGGTGGAATTGCTGTTGCCCGAACGCTCCAACCACCGGCTCGCCGATATCGCGCGGCATCGCTCGCTGCGCGCTCTGGCCAGTGCGGGGGTACAAGTCTGGCTGGCGCCGCACATGCTGCACGCCAAAGCCGCGATCATCGACGATGCGCTGGCACTGGCGGGATCGGCCAACCTCGACAGCCGCAGCCTGTTCCTCAACTACGAACTGATGGTGGCGTTTCACGACCCCGGCGCCATCGCCCGCTACGGCGCCTGGTTCGATCTCGAACGCGGCACCGCCCGTCGCTATGTGGCGCATCCGCCCGGTCTGTGGCGCGATCTCGGCGAAGGGCTGGTGCTGTGGATCGGCTTTCAGTTGTGACGGCGACGGCCCGCCCCTCGTTTCCCCGAAAAGCGGATCCGGTGATCCAGTACGGTTACGGCGCACTGCATGGCTCGGCTAATCCAGCGCTAATTCTCGGTCGCTAGCATCGCAGTACAATATTTTTCTCGACCATCCGCCGCCTGACGATGCAGCTGTCGCGTCCTGGCAAACCCCTGTCCTGGAATGAGGAGGCATCATGTTCAAATCCGTGGTTTTCGGCTTCGCATTGGCGCTTGTCCTTGGCCTGATCGGCGCTTACGCGCTGGTGCAAAGCGGCTACATTCCCGCCAATGCCGATGCCAGGCCCGGTTGGCTGGAAACCTGGACGGCGCGTACCTCGCTGCGCGCAACCTTGAAGCGCGAGGCGCCGAAGGGCGATAACCCGGTGGCGCTCAACGATCAGAATCTCATTGCCGGCGTCCAACTGTTCGCGCAGAACTGCGCGGTCTGCCACGGCGACGCCCGGGGCGCCGCGGCGCCCTCGCCGATCGCCAAGGGCCTCTACCAGAAGCCGCCGCAACTGGCGACCGACGGGGTCGAGGACGATCCGCAAGGCTATTCGTTCTGGAAGATCCAGCACGGCATCCGCCTGACCGGCATGCCTTCGTTCCGGGACACCTTGAACGACCGGCAGATCTGGACGCTGGCGCTGTTCCTGCAGCACATGGACAAGCTGCCGCCGGCGGTGCAGCAGGTATGGCAGCAGGTGCACAACTGGCCGCCGGCGTCCGCAAATCAGGCTGGCCAGCACTGAACCGCGGCCTGCGCCATTCCTTCGGCATCAAGAGCGGCAAGCACACGCAGGAAGTCGGCGTCGATGCCAAGACCGGCAAGGTGCTGGAAAACGACCGGGAAGGCCCCAATGCCGACTGAGGACTGTGGGCCGTCATTGCGAACGAAGTGAAGCAATCTTCTCCGCATTACCAAGATTGCCGCGGCCCTGCGGGCCTCGCAATGACGAAGTTTTGTCGTTGCGGGCGCAGCGAAGCAATCTCCGGACTGTTGCGGCGGTGACGACTGAAGGAAACGCCTGATGCGCATCCTGCTCGTTGAAGACGACCGCATGATCGGCGAGGCGGTGGTGGTCGCGCTGAAGGATGCCGCCTACGCCGTCGATTGGGTGCAAGACGGCGCCGCGGCGACGAGCGCGCTCGAACTAGGCGAACATCAGGCGGTGCTGCTCGATCTGGGGCTGCCCAAACGCGACGGCCTGGAAGTGCTGCGGCGCCTGCGACAGGCCGGCAACGCCGTGCCGGTGATCGTCATCACCGCCCGGGATGGCATCGACGACCGGATCAAGGGACTGGATTTCGGCGCCGACGACTACCTGGTCAAACCCTTCGACGTCAATGAGCTGCTCGCGCGGCTGCGGGCGGTGGCCCGCCGCCAGGGCGGGCAGGCGGCGCCGCTGCTCTCCAACGGCGTGGTCAGCCTCGACCCGGCGACGCGCGAGGCGCATCGCGGCGATCTCGTGCTGCAACTCTCGGCGCGCGAGTTCGCGCTGCTCCAGGCGCTGCTGTTGCGCCCCGGCGCGATTCTCACCCGCGCCGAACTGGAGAGCAGCATCTACGGCTGGAACGAGGAAGTGGAAAGCAATGCCGTCGATTTCCTGATCCACGGCGTGCGCAGGAAGCTCGGGCCCGAGGTCATCAGGAACGTCCGCGGCGCCGGCTGGATGGTGGACAAGCCGGACAAAGGAAAGCACGGGCAATGAGGTTTTCTTCGCTGACGATCGTCCTGCCCACGCTCGCTCTGGCCGCTTGCGCCAGCTACGTCCCCAGACCGCTGCCCGAGCATGTCGATCAGCCGCGCTCCGCCGCTGCCATTTCGATCGATCCGGCGAGCCTGCCCTTCCGCAATCTGTCCACGCATCTCTTCGACCCGGCAAACGGCCTGGACAGCACCGAGGTGGCGATGCTGGCGGTGGCCAACAACCCGCAACTCAAAGAGATGCGCGACGCGCTGGGCATTGCCCGGGCCCAGGCCTTCGCCGCCGGCCTGTTGCCCGATCCGCAACTGGGTGCAAGCTTCGACCACCCCACCAATGGCACTGCGGGCAACAGCAACGGCTTCAGCGTAAGCCCGAGTTACGACGTCAGCGCCCTGCTCTTGCGTTCTTCCCGCGTCGGCGCGGCCGGTGCCAATCTGCGGCGGGTGAACCTGGAACTGCTCTGGCAGGAATGGCAGGTGGTGAGTCAGGCGCGATTGCTGTTCACCCGCCTGCGCGCGCAACAAGCGCTGCTCGATCAGGCGCGGGCCGAGCGCAAACTGCTGGCCGGGCGCTATCGCAGCAGCCGTCGGGCGCTGGCTGCGGGCAATGTCACCCTGGACCATGCCAGCGCCGACCTGGCCGCCTTGCAGCAGGTCGAACGCCGCAGCAACGAACTGGAACGCAGCCGCCTGCGGGACCGCGCCGCCCTCGATCGCCTGCTCGGGCTGGCCGCCGACGCGCCGCTCGATCTGGTCGGCGAGCCGGCGCCGATCGAAATCGATGCCGCCGGCGTGCGCGCCGATCTGGCGCAGCGCCTCAAGCAACGTCCGGATCTGCAGGCGCTGCGGGCGGGCTACCGCTCCCAGGAAGAAAAGTTTCGCGGCGCGATTCTGGCGCAGTTTCCGGCCCTGAACATCGGCCTCACCCGCGCCCGCGACACCAGCGGCCTCTATACCGTCGGCTTCGGCCTGAGCCTCTCTCTGCCGATCTTCAACGCCAATCGCGGCAACATCGCCATCGCGAGGGCCACACGCAGCAAGCTCTACGACGAATACCAGGACCGCCTGAACAGCGCCTATGGCGAGGTGGCCGTGGCGCTGGAAAATCTGCCCTTGCTGCAGGCGCAGTTGCAGCGCTCGCGCCGCGGCGTGATCGAGCTTAAGAGCGTCGCAAGGCGCGCGCGCGCCGCGGTCCAGGCCGGCAACATGAGCGCGCCCGATTACGCCCGCTTGCAAAGCGCGGCTCTGGACAAGCGCAGCGAAGCCATCGAGCTGCAAGAGGCGCTGACGGAACAGAGAATCGCGCTGGAAACCCTGCTCGGGCCGGAACTGCCCGGGCAAAACAGGAGCAAGCAATGATGCGTCGCGTCTTCCGGGTGGGCACTCTGCTGGGTCTGCTGCTGAGCACGAACGCGCTCCTGGCGGCCCAGACGAGCCAAGCGCCGAGCGTGCAGGTCGACACCGTGGCGCTGAAACAGCAGCCGATGAGCGACACCGTCTCGGGCTACGGCGTCGTCTCCCCGGATACGCGCAGCCTGCACACCGTCAGCCTGCCCCGTCCCGGCAGGATCGCGAGCCTCTCGGTGAGTCCCGGCCAGGTGGTGAAGAGAGGCCAGGTGCTGCTGGAATTCGCCACCGGTGCCGACGCCACCCTGGCCTACCTGCGTGCACGCGAGGCCGTCGACTTTGCCCGGGGCGAGCTCGCCCGCACCGGCCAACTGCTGGCCCAGCAACTGGCCACCCGATCGCAACTGGCGGCGGCGAAGAAGGCGCTGGCAAACGCCGAAGCCGCCCTGCAGGCGCAGCAGAGGATCGGCGCCGGCCGGGCGCTGGAGCGAATCGCCGCGCCCTTCGACGGCGTCGTCACCAGCGTCATGGCGGGCGCGGGCCAGCGCCTGGCCTCCGGCGCGCCGCTCCTGACGCTGGCGCGGGGCGGCCGAAGCCGCTTGATCCTGGGCATCGAACCGGACCAAGTGGCGCGGGTGCATCCGGGCATGGCGGTCGAGGTGACACCGGTGTTCGACAGCGCACGCAGCCTCCTCGGGCGGGTGACGCAGGTGTTCGGCGTGATCGATCCCAAGACCCAGTTCGTCGATGTGCTGGTGGAACTGCAGGGTGCGGCGCTGATGCCCGGCACCAAGGTGCATGCGACAGTGCAACTGGCGCGCAAGCTCGAATGGGTGGTGCCGCGTTCGGCGGTGCTGAAAGATGCCCGGGGCGCCTATGTTTTTCAGGTGGCCAAGGGCAAGGCCCAGCGGGTCGAGGTGACCACCGGTCTGACGCAACACGGCATGGTCGCCGTGCATGGCGCCTTCGACCCTGGGAAGCCGGTGGTGCGCCTGGGCAACTATGAACTGCACGACGGCATGGCGATCCGCGGAGGCGCCCGATGAACTTCACCGGCTGGCTGCAGAACCACCGCCGCTCGATCCTGTTCCTGCTCGCCCTGCTGGCCCTGGGCGGAACGCTGGCGGCCTTCAGGCTGCCGGTGACCCTGTTCCCGAACGTGGACTTTCCCCGCGTGCTGGTGTCGCTCGACGCCGGCGACCAGCCCGCCGACCTGATGATGCTGACGGTGACCCAGCCGGTGGAAGAGGCGGTGCGCCGCGTGCCCGGCGTGCGCGACGTGCGCTCCACCACCAGCCGGGGCTCGGCCGAAGTGTCGGTGAGCTTCGACTGGGGCAGCGACATGGCACTGGCGAGCTCGCAGGTCAATGAGGCGATCACCCAGATCCTGTCGCGCCTGCCGCCGGGCACGCGGATGTCCACCAAGCGCATGGACCCGACGGTGTTCCCGATCCTGGCCTACAGCCTGAGCTCGAAAACGCAGTCGCAAACCGCCCTCTACGATCTGGCGCGCTACCAGTTGCGCCCCCTGCTCTCCGGCGTCGATGGCGTCGCGCGCATCCAGGTGATCGGCGGCGCCCGCGAGGAATACCGGGTGAGCGTCGATCCGGCGCGGCTTACCGCTCACGGGCTGACGCTGGGCGACGTGGCGCGCGCGCTCGCCGCCGCCAACGTGGTCAGCGCCGTGGGCCGGCTGGAAGACCACTACAAGCTGTATCTGGTGATCTCTGACGCGCGTCTTGCCAATCTCAAGCAGATCGGCCAGACCATCATGAGGAGCGGCGACAAGGGCATCGTCCGGCTGGAGGACGTGGCCACGGTCACCGACGGCATCGTGCCGCAGTGGATCAAGGTGGATGCCGACGGCCGCCCCGCGGTGCTGCTCAACATCTACCAGCAGCCGGGTAGCAACAGCGTGCAGATCGCCCGCGACGTCCGCGCCAAGCTCGCCGCCTACGGGCCGCAACTGCCGCCCGGGGTCAGGCTCGCCAACTGGTACGACCAGAGCGTGCTGGTGACGGCCGCGGCCGCCAGCGTCCGCGACGCCATCCTGATCGGCACCGGCCTCGCGGTGCTGGTGCTGTTCGCCTTCCTGCGCAACGTCAAGATCACCCTGATCGCCGCCGTGGTGGTGCCGGCGGTGCTGGCGGCGACGGTGGTGCTGCTCTACGCGCTCAACATGAGCTTCAACATCATGACCCTGGGCGGCATGGCGGCGGCGGTGGGACTGATCATCGACGACGCCATCGTCATGGTCGAGCACATCGTGCGCCGGCTGCGCGGCGCGACCGGCGAGCACCACGGCCGGGTGATGGCCGCCGCGGCGGAGTTCATCCGGCCGCTGGCCGGCTCCTCGGCTTCCACCATCGTCATCTTCCTGCCGCTGGCTTTTCTCACCGGCGTCACCGGCGCCTTCTTCAAGGCGCTGTCCCTGACCATGGCCTCGGGGCTGATCATCTCCTTCTTCGTCACCTGGCTCGCGGTGCCGATCCTGGCCGACCATTTTCTCAACGAAAAGGATGCGAACCAGGAGGAGAGCGGGCGTCTCACGCGCTGGCTGCACCGCCGCTACCAGGCGCTGATGCAGCGCGTGCTGGCGCGTCCGGCGCTGGTCCTGCTGTTCGTGCTGCCGCTGTTGGGGCTGGGGCTCGTCGCCTTCCACCAGGTCGGCTCGGGCTTCATGCCGAGCATGGACGAGGGCGGCTTCATCCTCGATTACCGCGCGCCGCCGGGCACCTCGCTCACCGAGACCAACCGCCTGCTGATGCAGGTCGAGGCGATCATCGAGGCCAATCCCTACGTCGATACCTTCTCGCGCCGCACCGGCACGCAACTGGGCGGCGGCGTCACCGAGTCCAACGAGGGCGACTTCTTCGTGCGCCTGAAGTCCGGAAAACGCCCGCCCATCGAGGCCATCATGGACGACATCCGCAAGCGGGTCGAGACGCAGGTGCCGGGCCTCGACATCGAGCTGGCGCAATTGCTGGAGGATCTGATCGGCGACCTCACCTCGGTACCGCAGCCGATCGAGATCAAGCTGTTCTCGGACGATCCGCAGGCACTGGATGCCGCAGCGCACCGGGTGGTCGCCGCGATCAGCCGGGTGCCCGGCGTGGTGGATACCAAGGACGGCATCAACCCCGCCGGCGACGCGCTGGAGATCCACGTCGATCGGGTCAAGGCGGCCCTGCAGGGCATGAGCCCGGAGGCCATCACCCGGGTCATCGCCGGCGATCTCTCGGGCGTGGTGGCGACGAAGCTGCGGGAGGGCCCCAAGCTGGTCGGCGTGCGGGTGTGGACGTCGAGGGACCGGCGCGCCATCGTGCCCGACGTCGGCCGTCTGTTGATCCGCGCCCCCGACGGCCACGTCTTTCCGCTCACCCGGGTGGCGAGCATCGATCCGGTCAGCGGCCAGCCGCAGATCAAGCGCGAGAACCTGAAGCGCATGGTGCCGGTCACCGGCCGGATCAGCGGCCGCTCGCTGGGCGCGGTGATTGCCGACATCCAGAAGGTGATGGCGACGCCGAATCTGCTGCCCCAGGGCATGTACTTCGAGCTGGGCGGCCTCTACAAGCAGCAGCAGATCGCCTTCCGCGGCCTGATGGCGGTGTTCGCCGCCGCCGTCGGACTGGTGTTCCTGCTGCTGCTGTTCCTCTACGAGAGCTTCCGCATGGCGCTGGCGATCCTGGCGATTCCGCTGATGGCGGTGTCCGCGGTGTTCATCGGCCTGTGGGCGAGCGGCATCGAGCTCAACATCTCGGCGATGATGGGCATGACCATGATCGTCGGCATCGTCACCGAGGTCGCGATCTTCTATTTCTCCGAATACCGCGACCTCCGCCATGAGCTGCCCTTCCATCAGGCGCTGATCGAGGCCGGCAAGAACCGCATGCGGCCGATCGCCATGACCACCTTCGCCGCCATCCTCACCCTGCTGCCGCTGGCGCTGGCCATCGGCCAGGGCTCGGCGATGCAGCAGCCGCTGGCGGTGGCGATCATCGCCGGCCTGGCGGTGCAACTGCCGCTGGTGCTGGTGGTGATGCCGGTGCTGTACCGGATCTTCTCCGGCAGGGAGACGCCGGCATGAGCCGCTCGCTCGAACGGCATCTGTCGCGCACCCTGGCCCTGGCCATCGTCGTCGCGGGCCTCCTGGCCGGCGCCGTGTCCTTCGGCTTCGCCTACGTCGAAGCCCAGGAGTTCCAGGACGACACGCTGCAGCAGATCGCCGTCCTGGCCGACGCCAAGCGTCTGCCCGACGCCGGGCGCGCGGTCCCCAGCGCCGACAGCGACCCGGAAGAGAAAGTGCTGGTGATGCACCTGCCGCCCGACCCGGGCACGGTCTCGCCCGCCTGGCTGCCCGCCGCCCTGCCCCCCGGCTTCCATACCCTGGGCGGCGACGACCGCTGGCGCGTGTTCGTGCGCCAGACCCGTGCCGGCACGCGCATCGCCGTCGCCCAGGAGACCCAGGTGCGCGACGAGATGGCGATCTTCAGCGCGCTGCGCACCCTGGCGCCGCTGCTCCTGCTGCTGCCGCTCCTGGTCTGGCTCACCGTGCGCATCGTCAGGACCGAGCTGGCGCCGGTGAAGAGCCTGGCGCAGAACCTGGACGAGCAGCCGGCGAGGCGGCCGCAGCCGCTGCCCGACGGCGACGTCCCCGACGAGATCGCGCCCTTCGTGCGCGCCATCAACCGCCTGCTGGCGCGCATCACCGAGCTGATGAGCGAGCAGCGCCGCTTCATCGCCGACGCCGCCCACGAATTGCGCAGCCCGCTCACCGCCCTGTCGCTGCAGGCGCAGAACCTGGAGAACGCCGGCTCGCCCGCCGCGATGCGCGAGCGCGTCGGCCCCCTGAGAGCCGGCATCGAGCGGGCGCGGCGCCTGACCGAACAGCTCTTGAGCCTGGCCAGGAGCCAGGCCGCCGTCGCGACCAGCACGAGGCTCGAAGTCTCGCAACTGGCGCAGGAACTGATCGAAGACGCCCTGCCCCTGGCCCAGGCGAGGGGCATCGATCTCGGTCTGGAGGACGAGGGCGGCATCGTTCTCGCCGCCGACGCCGCGACCCTGCAACTGATCGCGAAGAACGCGCTCGACAACGCCCTGCGCTACACCCCGGCGGGCGGCGAGGTGACGCTGCGCCTCCATTCGGAGGACGACGACGCGCTGATCGAGGTGATCGACTCCGGCCCCGGCATCGCCGAGGCGGAGCGCGAGCGCGTGTTCTCGCCCTTCTACCGCAGCGAGGGCGCCGGCGGCGAAGGCAGCGGCCTGGGACTGGCCATCGCGCGCGACGCCGCCCAGCGTCTGGGCGGCACCGTCAGCCTGCACGATCGGCCCGATGGCCCGGGACTGCTGTTCCGCTACCGGCAGCGGCGCATCGCGCCGCAGGCGGCGGAATGAATTCGTGAGCCGGGCTTGCGGATTGAACGGCTGCATCGACCCGAAAAGTCATCCGATGAGTCCGACGGTTTCGGTCGCTCTTCGGCCAGTGCGACCGGTGGCGTCGGTTCAAATGAATGACTGCGTGTCGTACAGGTTGCTGACGCTGACGCGTTACTCTGGCTGAAGGGCCGCTTTCGTCGGCGGCAAAGGACGGCACCCGGCCGGACCGTAGGCATGGATCCAAGCACTTCCGTGGCCAAGAGCCGGTTAAAGACTGATAGAGGTCAGGACTGAGCCCGCGCCTTGACTGCGCGCAGTCGACGGTAGGCGAACGCGAAGATCGTCGCGACGAAACCAGACGCCGCGCCGACACCGAGTGCCCAGCGAGGGCCGTAAACATCGGCCACCCACCCGACCAGGGGTGCACCTAGCGGCGTGCAACCCATGAGGATAGCCATGTAGATTGCCATAACACGTCCGCGCATGGAGGGCTCCGTCCGCAGCTGGACAAGACTGTTGGTCGAGGTCGTAAAGGTCTGTGCCACGACACCCAAAGCTACCAGCGCCGCGCCAAACGCCCAGGCGTTGGGCATCACTGCGGCAAGCACACATACAGCGCCGAATGCCAAAGCGCTAGCGGCCAAGATTGCCAGTCGGGGGCGTTCGCGCCCGGCAGCAAGCAGGGCCCCGATGACTGAGCCTACCGCCATGGTCGAAGAAAGTGCGCCGTAAAGATGCGGCCCGCCATGAAACACCGTGACCGACATGGTCGAGATGAAGATCGGAAAATTCAGCCCATAGGTTCCGACGAGGAACAACATGGTCAGTGCCATCACGAGATCGGGCTTGTCGCGGACGTAAAGAAGGCCTTCGGCAAAGCCGCCACCTCCAGCGCCTGAGACAGAGGCTTGGGGCAGATGGTGGAGTTCGCCGATCTTCATCTTCACCAACGAGGCGAGGACTGCGATGAAACTTAATCCATTGATGATAAAAAGCCATCCAGTACCGATGGCGGCGATCAATACGCCGGCAACCGCGGGGCCGATCAGTTGCGCGCTATTGAACAGCGATGAGTTCAACGCAACTGCATTGGCTAGGTCTTCGTCGCCCACGAGTTCGGCAATGAAGATCTGGCGCACCGGCGAATCGAAGGAGCTGATGCATCCCATGAGACCGGCAAACAAATAAACATGCCACAGCGTGACCAGTCCTGTCATCACGAGTGCCCCCAGACCAAAGGCCGTCGCAGCCATTGCGGATTGGGTGGCGAGCAACAGCTTGCGGCGATTGACGCGATCGGCCACCATTCCCGTCAGGGGCATCAGCACAATGGGCGGACCGAATTGGAGCGACATCACAATGCCGACGGCGGTGCCGCTCTGATGGGTCAATTGGGTCAGCACCAGCCAATCCTGCGCAATGCGCTGCATCCACGTTCCCACGTTTGAGACGATGGTGCCGGCCGCCCAGACTCGGTAGTTGTATGTGTGCAGCGAGCGGAACGTGCTCTTCAGCCGGGCACTGACGCCGGAGCTGGAAACAAGTGAGGATGCGGGCATTGCAGGGATATGTCCTATCGGGCGGCGAGTACCTCATGACGCGGCCCCAGGGCGCGATGAGCATATTCAACTGTCGCTTTGCTCGGCGCTGTCCGGTGCGTCGTCAACCTCAATATAGAGCTACTCTACCGTACTCTCCCACATCCGCGTAAGCCAAATGAGTTCGCGAATGTCAGGAGCCCGCCGGGAGCCGCCGATCCTTGAAAGTGCGGTAAGCAGCCATTGGCAAGCTCTGTGCCGCCTCGAATGGCCGCTAACTGCCGCAGCAACGAACTCAACCTACCAGCCATCAGCGGCCACTGACGGGTTCGTCCCAAAGCAGCCCATCACGCGATTGAGGTGTATGCTATTGCCCCACAATGTGCTGACCCGTCGTTTTTGCATTGTGTAGATGCGACCGCCGTGCAACGGGAATGTTCCAACTTTAGATATCTGGGGACGTGTCGCATGCTCATTGGTCAGCAACCACAAGGCTCGTATGATGAATAGCACACTCGAACGATTTCAAATAATAGGGCTTCACGGACGCAAGAACGTTGATGTCGTCATCAAAGAAAATACGCTTGTGCTTGTCGGTGAAAATGGCTCAGGGAAGACAACCTTTCTTCGGATTCTCTTCCATTTTTTGTCGGGACGTTGGCTATCGCTCGTCCAATTCCGTTTCAATTCTATTGTCGCAACCATTGGAGGGGCCGAATACGGCATCTCGCACGAGGAGTTGGTCAAAGCCTTCAAGGGAGTTGACCGTCGCTTCCTCGCGGAGATTCCGCCACCCTTGCGACGGAAAGTCATGGAGCTCTTGGAGAAGGGTGATCTCGAACGGGTGGCTATCGAGCTTGAGCGGGCCGGGGGGCGTTACGCTATTCCCCCAGAGGTTCTACTTCGACAACTTGAGTTCTTTGAAACACCTGCTAGAGGCGTCAAGAAGGAACTTCAAGAAACGATCACCCGTATTCAAGAGGCGATTCAAGCCCAAGTCCTTTACCTGCCTACCTATCGCCGTATTGAACGCGAATTAAGCAGTATCTTTGAAGGAGTCGACCCCGATGATTTCCGCCGCCATCGGAACCGTCTCCGTCAAAATGATTCAGGGGAGGCGTACATCGAGCTCGTTGAGTTTGGCATGAAAGACGTTGAACAAGCGGTTGATCGTACATTAGAGCGATTAAAAGAATTTGCCAGAGAGAGCCTAAATAATTTAACGCTTGGATACCTTGGAGACGTTGTCAATAGGGAGTACCAGAATGTTGGGATGAAAGAAATTGCAGACGTCTCGGAAGACACAGTCCGTGCTGTGCTTGACAGAATCCACGAAAGCATTCTTACGAAGACCCACAAGGATCATCTTTTTGGCGTTATCAACTCGGCACGTTCTGCCGATGCTCCTACCGAGCATGAAAAGATCATTTACCATTACTTTCTCAAGCTCCTTGGATTCCAACAATCGCTTCAACAAAATGAGCAGCAGATTTCTGCATTTTGTGATCTCTGTTCAGAGTACATAGTGGACAAGCGCTTCTTGTACGACAGTCAAACATTCAGCTTCTCCATCGTGCCAACAGGCCTATTACAGGCTGATCGGTCAATCACACTGAGCGACCTTTCTTCCGGGGAGAAGCAGATTGTTTCACTCTTCAGCCACCTATACTTGTCGGGGCAACAGAACTTCTTCGTTCTAATTGATGAACCTGAGTTGTCCTTGTCGGTTCCCTGGCAGCGCCGTTTTCTCCAAGACATTCGTGCTGGAAAGTTTTGCAAAGGCCTCGTCGCCGTCACGCATTCCCCATTTATTTACGACAACGACTTGCGAACCTACACACACTCTCTTGGTGAATTTGTGAGCTTCTAGGGAGAGTGCACGATGACAATGCTTCAGATTCATGCAGAGGCTCTTAACGGCGTCAGTGCCGCCTACCATGAGTTCCTATTGCGTTACAAAGCTAGCGCCGATGTCGTATATGGAATTGTTGAGGGTAAAGAAGACCCAATGTTTTACAGGGGGCTGATTGAACGGCATTTACCGCAAGGGTGGGAAGTGGAGTTGGTTCCCGCAGGGTGCAAAGACAACGTTCTCCGAGCACTAGGCGCATTCGATTGGACGAGGTTTTCGCCAAAGCGGATATGCTTTTTTGTCGACCGAGACCTTTCTGAATTGGTTCTAGAAGACTTTGTGCCCGCTGAGAATCTCTATGTCACAGACAACTATTCAATCGAAAGTGATGCCGTCAATTTCGGGGTGCTTAAGCGCCTCTTGAGAGAAGTGTTCAACATTGGCGACCTTAGGTCCGCCGAATCGGAAGACCTTATGCAGCGGTTTTTGTCCGCATTAGGATTTTTCCAAGAAGCCATGGTCCCAATCATGGCTCAAATTATGTTGTGGCAACGTGATGGAGAGCGGCCATGTTTGAACGACATCCGGCCAAAAGATTTCTTCATATTTTCGGACGGCAGCATCAAACTTAGAAGCGAGTTTGAGTTAGCGCTCTCACGATTGCAGCATGCTGCAACGTGTGTAAATCTGCAACCTTCACAACAGGCTAGGTTGTCCTTAGCTGAAGCTGAATTTCGTCAGGCCAAGGGAGCACAAAGATTTGTTCGAGGGAAGTATTTGCTTTGGTTTTTGGTCGCGTTTGCTTTGGAAATTCATCGTTCTATTTCGTTGCTGTATGCGCGATTCACAGGTTCTCCGAAGATGCGAATTAGCATTGGTTTTGCGAACGCAATGGTTGTACTAGCACCGCGAGTCAGATGCCCTGCGTCACTTCAGCGTTTCCTGGAGCGCACATACGGACAGTACATCGGTGAGAAAACCTTATTTCAGTTTGCATCATTCAATATGCCTGGCGGGAGTCCAGCATAATTGGTGTACCCAATTGCACCGCCTTATACGTTGTTGCAGTGGCTTGCACAATGGCGAACAGCCGCTATTGCGATCGCTCTACTTCCGCTATGGGCACAAGGACTAAACCGCTCGCGCGGTAGGGGAGCTTCGTTGTAACGTAGGCATGTGATTCAGACAGGGTTCTGTCTATTTTGGAACTGAGGCAAACGGCCTCGTCATCCAAAGGAGCAGAACCATGGACTCA
>MLJW01000455.1_pt1 | contig 18122 bp, 16 predicted proteins | sample 888231 | NCBI WGS metagenome assembly MLJW01 (sample SAMN05788063, study PRJNA343431) | mine drainage metagenome | isolation source: sample collected from the inflow into an acid mine drainage treatment plant... | place: Germany: Lusatia, lignite mining district
GGTGTCCGAAATTGTCATTGACATGCTTGAAATGGTCAATGTCGAGCATCGCCAGCCAGTAGCCTTCGCCGTTGTGGGCAGTCATGTCGTGACTGGTCTGGCGTCGGTCGCTGGCAATTCGGTCAATCGCTTGTTTTTGCGCGGTGGTGGCTTTCAGGAAGGCACCATCAAAAGTTTTGCGATTGAGCAGTTCGGTCAGTGAATCGCGTTCGCCGTAGTCAAGCAGGTTCTGAAAATTCTGATACAGCTTCAGAATCCCGCCGACGAGTTGGCTCTGCCGTCTGGACAGTATGCTGGTACTGCAAAGTTCCAGCACGGCCTGGGGAGAGCCATGGGTGACGAGCGGAAATATGCAGGGTTGCCCTGCGGTTTTTGGCAAGAAGGGCTGAAGACTTTTGAGGGCTTGCTGGCGCTGGGGGAAATGGTCGGCACAGGGAAGATCATCGATTTCGGCCCAGACACCCGCTGTAGCCGGCAATACAACGCCGTTACAAATCTCAGCCGTGGTGAGCCAACGCTCGTTGTCGGTCAGACCCACCAGACGGGCAATGGTGATGCGCTCGGGTTGCAGCAAATCGTGCAGTGTACTGATCAATGCGCCATCAAGGGACTCGCGATCACGCAAGGCAGTCAGGTCAGCGAGTCGTTGGACGATGTTGGTCATTGATGTAACTGTTATGGCAAAAGGTACGACTAGGACAACAACGCCTGTGCGAACTCGCGGGCGTTGAAAGTTTGTAGGTCTTCAAGCCGCTCACCGATGCCGATGAAATATACCGGGATGGGTCGCTCGCGGGCTATGGCTGCCAGCACACCGCCTTTGGCGGTACCGTCAAGCTTGGTGACGATCAGCCCAGTTAATCCCAGAGCGTCATCGAAAGCCATGACCTGGGTGAGTGCATTTTGTCCAGTATTGCCGTCAATCACCAACACAATCTCATGGGGCGGGACGGTGATTTGCTCAGGCTGACCAATGACTGGTATGTTGTCTGTTGAGGCCGGCAGCGGACCGGTTTTCTGGATGACGCGCTTGACCTTGCGGATTTCTTCCATCAGGTTGAGCTGGGTCGGCAGGCGTCCGGCGGTATCTGCCAGCACCACGTCGATGCCGCGCGCCCTGGCCGAATTGACGGCATCGAAAATCACCGCTGCCGGATCGCCGCCATCCTGTGAGACGACATGCACATTGTTGCGTGCCCCCCAGGCCTGAAGCTGTTCGCGGGCGGCGGCGCGGAAGGTGTCGCCGGCCGCGATCAGCACCGACTTGCCCTGCCGTTGCAGGTTCCAGGCCAGCTTGCCGATGGTGGTGGTCTTGCCGGCGCCGTTGACCCCTACCAGCATGATGACGCAGGGCTGGTGGGCGCCGGTATCGAGCGGCTGCGCCAGAGGCTCCAGCAGGCGGATCAGCGACTCCTGCAATGCGGCGCGCAGCTGCGAGGTGTCGCTGAGCGCCTGTCGCTTGACCTCCGTGCGGAGGTCCTCGAGCAGGGCCTGCGTGGCGCTGACGCCGACATCTGCGGTCAGCAGGATGGTTTCCAGTTGCTCGTAGACCTCGTCGTCGATCCTGCCGCCGCCGAACAGTGCGCCGAGCTGGCTGCCCAGCTGCGATCGGGTGCGTGCGAGACCCTCCTTGAGGCGTTCTGCCCAGGTCGGGGTGGGCTCCTGCGCCGGAGTCTGTTCCTTGTCTTTCTTGAAGAAATTCAGCATGCCGGCATTTTACTCCCAGAACCAACCCTGCGCGAGACGGGTCATACCGGCGCAGTTCAGGTCTGACCGGTATAATTCGCCAAACTTTCAGGAATATTTCATGCTGCCGATGCGATTTGTTTGCCTTTTGTTGTTGCTGCTGCCGGTCGCGGCATATGCCGACATTCAGGAATTCAAGCTCGATAACGGGCTCAAGATCGTGGTGCAGGAGGGTCATCGTTCGCCGGTGGTGGTTTCCCAGGTCTGGTACCGGGTGGGCAGCCTGGACGAGTTCAACGGTACAACGGGTGTGGCCCATGTGCTGGAACACATGATGTTCAACGGGACCAGGAAAGTCCCGGCCGGCCAGTTTTCCAGACTGATCGCGGCGGCCGGCGGCAGCGAGAATGCGTTCACCGATGCCGACCATACGGCCTACTTCCAGCAACTGGAAAAATCCCGGCTGGCGCTGGCGTTCCGGCTGGAGGCCGACCGCATGGCCAACCTGCAGCTGACGAAGCAGGGTTACGCCAAGGAAATCCGGGTGGTGATGGAAGAGCGCCGCTGGCGCACCGATGACAAACCGCAGGCGCTGGTGTTCGAGCAATTCGAGGCGACGGCCTATCAGGCGCACCCCTATGGACGGCCTGTCATCGGCTGGATGAATGATCTGGAGCAGATGACCGTGGAGGACGCCCGCGCCTGGTACAGGCACTGGTATGCGCCCAACAATGCCACCCTGGTCGTGGTGGGGGATGTTTCGCCCAAGGAGGTGCTGAAGCTGGCCAGGAAGTATTTCGGCCCGCTCAAGCCACATGTGTTGCCGGTGCGTAAAATCCAGACCGAGCCGGAGCAGCACGGCGAGCGCCGCGTGGTGGTGAAGGCGCCAGCCAGGCTGCCGTACCTGCTGATGGGCTATCACGTGCCGGTGCTGCATGATCCCGAGCATGACTGGGAGCCCTACGCGCTGGAAATCCTGAGCGCCGTGCTCGATGGCAACCCCTCGGCGCGGCTGAACCAGGACCTGGTGCGGCAAGACCGCATCGCCATCGACGTTAGCAGCGGTTATGACATGATCGCGCGCGGCGGCAGCACGATGTTCTTGCTCGATGGCACGCCGAGCGATGGCGTGCCGGTGGGCGATCTCGAGGTTGCCATCCTCGGCGAAATCGAACGGATCAAGGAGGACGGAGTGACGGCGGAAGAGTTGCTGCGCGTCAAGGCGCAGGTGATCGCGGCGGACGTCTACCAGCGCGACTCGATGTTTTACCAGGCCATGAGGATAGGCAACCTGGAAACCGCCGGGCTGTCGAGGCGTTCGCTGAAGGATTATCCGGCCCGATTGCAGGCGGTGACACCGGAACAGGTGCAGGCCGTGGCGCGCAAATACCTGATCACGGACAACCTGACGGTGGCGACGCTTGACCCGCAACCGATCGACGAACATGCGCCCAGGCACAAGGAAATCCCCCATGGACACCACTGAAAAATCAATCGTCCAGGCCGGCGCCCTGGGGGCGTTCCCGGCGATCAAATGGATTGTGGCCTTTTCATCATGGCTGGTGGTGTCTGCTGCCTGGGCGGGATTGCCGATCCAGCACTGGGTCACCAGCAGCGGCGCCGAAGTCTATTTTGTCGAAACCCACGAGCTGCCCATGCTCGACGTGGCGGTCAATTTCTCTGCCGGGAGTAGCCGCGATACGCGTGACAAGGCCGGGCTGGCGGGGCTCACGCAACACATGCTGTCGCAGGGCGCAGGTGGGCTTTCGGACGACCAGATCTCGCGGCGCATGGCTGACCTGGGGGCGGTGCTGGGTGGCGATCTGGACCAGGACCGTGCCAGCCTCACGCTGCGCACCCTGTCCAGTCCCAGGGAAAGCGCTGCCGCGCTGGAACTGTTTGCCAGGATTCTGCAGCAGCCGGAATTTCCGCCAAGCGTTCTGGAGCGGGAGCAGGCGCGCATCATTTCCAGTCTGCGCGAAGAGGCCAGCCAACCGGAGAGTATCGCCGACAGGGCGTTTACCGCAGCCCTGTACGGCGACCATCCGTACGGGATCGCCGGCGCGGATACGCCGGAGTCGGTCGCTGCGATCAAGTCCGGAGATTTGCTGCAGTTCTACCAGACGTATTACCGTAGCGATGGTGCCGTGATTGCCATGATTGGGGATGTGAGCCGCGAAGCGGCGGCCGGGATTGCCGAAGCGCTGACGGCCGGGCTGCCCGGGGGCAAAAAAGTCGTGAATGCATTGCCGCCGGTGCCGTATCCGGCCGCGCCAAAGGTCGAACGCATTGCGCACCCGGCTGCGCAATCGCATATCCTGCTGGGTTATCCGGGCCTCAAGCGTGGCGATGCCGATTATTTCCCGCTTTATGTCGGCAATTACATTCTTGGCGGTGGCGGTTTCGTGTCGCGCCTGACGGAAGAGGTGCGCGAGAAACGCGGCCTGGTATACAGCGTCTACAGCTTCTTCATGCCGCTGGCCGAGCTTGGCCCGTTTCAGATCGGCCTGCAGACCAAGCGCGACCAAGCTGACGAGGCACTTCACGTGGTCAGGGATACCTTGGGGAAATTCATCCGGGAGGGCCCCAGCGCCAGGGAAATGCAGGCAGCCAAGGACAACATCATTGGCGGCTTTCCGCTTCGCATCGACAGCAACGGCAAGATTCTGAGCTACCTGTCGGCCATCGGTTTCTATCACCTGCCGCTGACCTATCTGGACGATTTCAACCGGAAGATCGCCAGGGTGACGGCGGCACAGGTGAAGGACGCTTTCGCACGGCGCATCAAGCCGGACAACATGGTATTGGTCATCGTTGGCTCAGACAGCAAATAAAGTCAGGATAGGAGGAGGGGAGTGGCGCAGCCGGCGGCTCGCCTTCCCCGATGCCCTTGGGCTGCGGCCGACGCCGGATCGCGTGCGGCAGACCCTGTTCAACTGGCTGGGGCAGGAGCTCCACGGCAAGACCTGTCTGGATCTTTTCGCCGGCAGCGGCGCACTGGGCTTCGAGGCGTTGTCGCGCGGATCGCCTGCGGTGGTGATGGTGGAGCAGAACCCGGCGGTGTACCGGGCGTTGTCAAGCAACGCCGCGCTGCTGAACGCGACCCGGGCACGCCTGCTGCGCATGGATGCCAGGCAGTTTCTGGCGCAGAACGTGCAACGTTTCGAGGTGATCTTTCTCGATCCCCCCTATGGGCAGGGCTGGCTGGAAAAATTGCTGCCGCTGCTCGGTTCCCATCTGGCAACGGGCGGGGTGGTGTATGCCGAAGCGGAGCACGAATTGGCTGATTTGCCGAACTGGCGGGTATTCAAGCACGGCAAAGCGGGCGGCGTGCATTATCACCTGCTAAAATGTGCGGATGAAACCTAAAGCCATCTATCCCGGCACGTTCGATCCGTTGACGCGCGGTCATGAAGACATCGTGCGTCGTGCGGCCGGAGTGTTTTCGGAAGTGGTGGTGGCAGTCGCCGAGAATACTTCCAAGAAGTCCTGCTTCAGCCTCTCCGAACGGGTAGGCATGGCAAGCGCGGTGCTGGCCGACTGCTCGAATGTTCGGGTGACCGGGTTCACCGGCCTGTTGATGCAGTTCGCACGCGAACAGGGTGCCGGCGTGGTGGTGCGGGGCTTGCGAGCCGTTTCGGACTTCGAATACGAATTTCAGCTGGCGGGCATGAACCGCAAGCTTTTTCCGGAAGTGGAAACCCTGTTTCTGACTCCGGCCGAACAATACATGTTCATCTCCGCCAGCCTGGTGCGTGAAATCGCGTTGCTGGGCGGCGACGTGAGCCAGTTCGTGCAGCCGCTGGTGGAAGCGCAATTGAAGCGCAAGAGAATCGAACTGTAAGGGAGTAGCCAAGACATGGCCCTGATGATCACCGATGAATGCATCAATTGCGACGTGTGCGAGCCGGAGTGCCCCAACGGCGCGATCTCGCAGGGGGAGGAGATCTACGAGATCGACCCCAACCTGTGCACCGAGTGCGTCGGTCATTACGACAAGCCGCAGTGCCAGGAAGTCTGCCCCATCGACTGTATCCCGTTCAATCCCGAGGTGCGGGAAGACCGGGATCAGCTGTATCAGAAATACCTGAAGATTTCCGCCCAGGGCACGAAGTAGCCGGGCGGGTCAACTTACGCCGCCGGGTCGGGGGTTTCGACGATCTCGAAGTCGTGCGTGATTTCTGCCACCTTGCCCAGCATCAGCGACGCCGAACAGTATTTTTCCGCAGACAGCTTGATCGCACGCTCGACCTGCGCATATGCCAGGGCGCGGCCGGTGACGATGAAGTGCACGTGTATTTTGGTGAATACCTTGGGCACGGTGTCGGCGCGCTGCGCGGTGATTTCAGCGACGCAATCCGTGATCGGTTGGCGTGACTTCTTCAGAATGCTGACGACATCGAACGAGGTGCAGCCGCCCATGCCGATCAGGAGCAGTTCCATCGGGCGCATGCCCAGATTGCGGCCGCCTGATTCCGGGGCGCCGTCCATGACCAGGGCATGACCGGTTTCGGATTCCCCCAGAAAACACACATTCTCCACCCACTTCACACGTGCCTGCATGGCGTATCCCCGACAAATGGCAAAGCGTAATTCTAGCCCAGAATCGGCGTTCGGCTGTGGGGCTTCCTGTTAAACTGTGCTGCATCGTTTTCATGGAACAGGTGACATGCAATACAGGGATTTGCGCGATTTTCTCGCACAGCTGGAAGCGATGGGCGAACTGAAGCGGGTGCGCACCAGCGTCAGTCCGCGCCTGGAAATGACGGAAATCTGCGACCGCGTGTTGAAAGCCGGCGGGCCCGCCATCCTATTCGAGCATCCGGCGGGGCACGCCATGCCGGTTCTGGGCAACCTTTTCGGTACGCCGCGCCGGGTGGCGCTGGGGATGGGGGAGGAGAGCGTCGAGGCTTTGCGCGACGTGGGCCGTCTGCTGGCTTTCCTCAAGGAGCCGGAACCGCCCAGAGGCTTGCGCGACGCCTGGGAGAAGTGGCCAAAATATAAACGGGTGCTGGACATGGCGCCCCGTATCGTCAGTCGCGCGCCCTGCCAGGAAATCGTGCTGGCAGGCGATGAGGTCGATCTGGGAAATCTGCCGATCCAGACCTGCTGGCCGGGGGACGTGGCGCCGCTGATCACCTGGGGGCTGACGGTGACCCGCGGACCACTCAAGGAGCGCCAGAATCTGGGCATCTATCGCCAGCAGGTGCTGGCGAAGAACAAGCTGATCATGCGCTGGCTGGCGCATCGCGGCGGAGCGCTGGATTTCCGCGACTGGTGTGCGGCGCATCCGGGCGAACCGTTTCCTGTTGCCGTGGCTCTGGGCGCCGATCCGGCGACCATCCTCGGCGCCGTGACGCCGGTGCCGGATACGCTGTCCGAATACCAGTTTGCCGGGCTGCTGCGCGGCAGCAAGACCGAACTGGTAAAGTGCGTGAGCTGCGAGCTGCAGGTGCCGGCCAGCGCGGAAATCGTCCTGGAGGGGCACATCATGCCAGGCGAAACGGCGCCGGAAGGGCCGTTCGGCGACCATACCGGCTACTACAACGAAGTGGACCGGTTCCCGGTGTTTACCATCACGCATGTCACCATGCGGACGGACCCCATCTATCACAGCACCTATACCGGAAAGCCGCCGGATGAGCCTGCCATTCTTGGCGTCGCGCTGAACGAAGTGTTCGTGCCGCTGTTGCAGAAGCAGTTTCCGGAGATCACCGATTTCTATTTGCCGCCCGAAGGCTGCAGTTACCGGCTGGCGGTGGTGAGCATGAAGAAGCAGTACCCTGGCCATTCGCGGCGGGTGATGATGGGGGTGTGGAGTTTCCTGCGCCAGTTCATGTATACCAAGTTCATCATCGTGACCGACGACGATGTCGATATCCGTTCGTGGCACGAGGTGGTCTGGGCGATGACGACACGGGTGGACGCTGCGCGCGATACGGTCATCATCGAGAACACCCCGATCGACTATCTCGATTTCGCCAGCCCGGTGTCCGGCCTGGGCAGCAAGATGGGTATCGATGCCACGCACAAATGGAAGGGTGAAACCACGCGCGAATGGGGCCGTCCCATCGTGATGGATGCGGCAGTCAAGGCGCGCGTGGATGTGTTGTGGCCGGAGCTCGGCCTGTAGAGCAGGGTTTCAGGACAGGGGGCGGGTTCAGGAGCTCGCGCGTTCCTCGTCGCCCTTTTTCTTCCAGTAGATCGCCCAGCCGATCATGGAAGACAAGCTGCCCACGATGGCCAGGATGACCAGATAACCAGCAAAAGAATCCGCAAATAGTGCTTTCAGCATTTCACATCTCCAGCATAAAAAAGACGGGGCTGATTTCTCAGTCCCGTCGGATTAAAGAATAATGTAGTTACTTGACGCCGAGCAGTTCGACATCAAAGATCAGGGTTGCAAACGGCGGGATCACGCCACCCGCGCCTTGCGCGCCATAACCCATATGTGCCGGGATGATCAGGGTGCGCTTGCCGCCTACTTTCATGCCGACCACGCCTTCATCCCAGCCGCGGATCACCTGACCGCCACCCAGCATGAACGAGAACGGCTCGCCGCGGTCCTTCGAGCTGTCGAACTTGACGCCGTGACCTTCCGGCTTGCTCGGGTCGTACAGCCAGCCGGTGTAATGCACCGATACGTTGGTGAGCGGAAGGGCTTCCGTCCCGTTGCCCGCAACCTGGTCAATCTTGATCAGTTCGTTGACGGTTTTTGGCATGCTCATGGTGGATTTTTCCTTGGATGGAGGGGTATTGGTGTCGGCCGCCCAGGCGGTCACGGCAGTGAGTGCCAGCACCAGAGCGCCGGCAATGAGATTTTGCTGTTTCATGCTGAGTTTGTCTCCGTCGATATTTTATAACGCGGCAATCATACCGCAGAGCTTGCCTTTAGTCGCGGTTGTAGAGCCATTCCAGCAGTGCATCCTGCGCTGCCCTGGAGGCCGCTGCCCGCGGATGGTTGATCATGAACACCACTACCCAGCGACGATTCTTCGCGTCGAGCAGATAGCCCGCCATGGCGCGCGTGCCGTCCAGGGAGCCGGTCTTGAAGTGACCGCGGCCGGCAACGCTGCTGGTTTTCATGCGATGCTCCATGGTGCCGTCTACCGCGATTACCGGCAAGGACGACACCAGTTCCGGCATCACCGGGCTGGCCCAGGCGGTCAGCAGCAATGCGCCCAGGTGACGGGGACTGATGCGGGCCTCGCGTGACAGCCCGGCGCCGTTGGTGATCACCAGCTCCGGGAAATCCAGGTGCTTCGCGGCCAGCCAGGTACGGATGGCCTGAGCGCCGTTTTCGATGCTGCCTGGCAGGGCAGTTTTTTCCGCGCCGATGGTGAGCAGCAGCTGACGCGCCATCACATTGTTGCTGTACTTGTTGATGAGCCGGATGACATCCGCCAGCGGCGGCGAAGTGGCGCGCACCAGCAGTCTTGCGTTGTCGGGCGCGCGGGCCAGTTCCAGGTGGCCATTGAAGCTGCCGCCTTGTTCACGCCACAATTGCCTGAACAGTTCGAATACATAGACCGTGTCGTCGAACAGGCTGAGATCCAGCGACTTCTCTCCGCAGGCGATCGAGTAGCTGCCGCCAAAGCTGACGTTGACGCCGCTGCCGTTGTGTGCGACCTGGTAGCCCAGGTGGTCCTTCCAGCCGTTGCAGGGTGCCCGGCCCAGGCTGAGATGATTGTCGATGCCAAGCTGCGGCAGGGCCGGGTCGGCTTCGATGATCACCCGGCCAGTGGCGGCATCGCCCCGGAAGTTGAAGCGTGTTGCCTTGAAATTGACCAGCATGGCATCAGGCCCCGCATTGTAGGCGCGGTAGGGTTCGTCATCGAAAGCGGCCGGGTCAGGGCTCTGCGCTTCGAAATAGCTCCTGTCCAGCACCAGGTTGCCGTCGATCTCGCGGATGCCGCTCTGGCGCAGGGCGCGTACCAGGTCCCAGAAGTTTTCAAGTGTCATGGCCGGGTCGCCGTAACCTTTCAGGATCAGGTCGCCCTTGAGTGTTCCACCCTCTATCGTGCCGGTAGTGACAAGGTCGGTGTGCCAGGTGTAAGCCGGCCCCAGCAGTTCCAGCCCGGCGTAGGTGGTCACGAGTTTCATGGTGGAGGCGGGGTTCAGTGCCTGGTCCGCCTGGTGCGCGATCAGCGGCGTGTCGTGATCGACTCTTTGCACGAAGACCGAGACCGCGTCCTCGGGTATGCCGGCCTCGTGCAGGGCCTGCCGCACCGGTGGCGGCAGGCCCGCTGATGCCGTCAGGGCGGCGCCCAGCAGTGCCAGTGCGGCCAGCCATGGGAAGGTGTGTTTCATGCGAGGGCCATTTCGCGCAGGATGTCCAGCACGCCATCCGCCAGTTGCTGCATTTCCTCCGGCAACAGGATGTAGGGCGGCATGAAATATACGGTGGTGCCGATCGGGCGCAGCAGCAGGCCGCGTTTCAGCGCAGCCCGGTAGAAGGCCAGGGCGAAACCAGGGTCAGTGCTCGCAACCTCGAACGCCCAGATCATGCCGAGGTGGCGGAAATTTCGAACCGCAGGATGCCGGGCCAGTGGCGCCAGGCATGCGTCGAACTCGGCAGCCAGGCGCCGGTTGGCGTGGATCACGTCGTCCGCGGCGAAAATGTCCAGCGAGGCCAGCGCGGCGCGGCAGGCCAGGGCGTTGCCGGTATAGCTGTGCGAGTGCAGAAAGCCGCGGGCGGTGTCGTCGTCGTAGAATGCGGCATACACGCTGTCGGTGGTCATCACGGCAGAGAGCGGCAGGTAGCCGCCGGTGATGCCCTTGGACAGGCAGATGAAATCCGGACGGATGCCGGCCTGCTCGCAGGCGAACATGGTGCCGGTGCGGCCGAAGCCGACAGCGATTTCATCCGCGATCAGGTGAACCTGGTAACGGTCGCACAACTCGCGGGCCAGGCGGAGATAGATTGCGTGGTACATGCCCATGCCCGCCGCCGCCTGTACCAGGGGTTCGACGATGAAGGCCGCCGTCTCCCCGTGGTGCTGGGCCAGCCAGTTTTCCAGCGCGCCGGCGCAGCGGACGGCATAGTCTCGGGGCGACTCTCCGGGCCCGGCCAGGCGCCAGTCCGGGCTGGGAACTTGCGTGCTGATGCGCAACAGCGGAGCGTAGGTGTCCTTGAACAGTGCGACATCGGTGACGGACAGCGCGCCCAGTGTTTCGCCGTGGTAGCTGTGCTGCAGGCTGATGAAACGGGTTTTCCCGGGCCGGTCGCTGTTGCGCCAGAAGTGAAAGCTCATTTTCAGCGCGATTTCGGTGGCGGATGCGCCATCGGAGGCGTAGAACGCGTGCCCGAGGCCGGTCAGCGCCGCAAGACGTTCCGAGAGTTCGACCACCGGCTGGTGGGTGAATCCGGCCAGGATGACGTGCTCCAGCGACTCCAGTTGCGCATGAAGCGCTGCATTGATGCGCGGGTTGCCATGGCCGAACAGGTTGACCCACCAGGAACTGACCGCATCCAGATAGCGATTCCCTTCGAAATCCGTCAGCCACGCGCCACCCCCCCGCGCTATGGGAACCAGCGGCAGAGTTTCGTGAGTTTTCATCTGCGTGCACGGGTGCCATACCGCAGCGAGGCTTCTGCGCAGCAATTCGTCGTTGTTCATGGGAACCATTATCCGGGATTATGCGCGAACGGTGATGCAATGGGGCAGGGGCGGTGGCAGAAATCCGCCATTTTTAGACGCCTCCGCCATGGGCCCGATCACATCCCGCCGCCGGCTGCTTTCCACACCACCCGTTCCACCTCGACGCTGGCATTGCCGTCGCTCATCCATACCTGGCCATCCTGTATGGTGCATTGCAATGCCATGGTGCGTTGTGCCAGCCTGGACAGCGCGCTGGTGCTTTCCACCGGCAGGTTGATGATGGTGAGATTCTTCTGCCGTTTGAATTGAGCGCTGTTCTGCGCGAACCACATGTCGGCGACCCGTCCGCCATAGCAATACACCACAACCTGGTCGGCGCGGCCGCAGGCTTTGCGGATCAGCCTTTCATCGGGGATGCCGACGTCGATCCAGAGCTGGATCGCTCCGGTCAGGTCTTTCTGCCACAGGTCGGCTTCGTCGTCGTCGGTCATGCCCTGGCCGAACTCCAGGTGTTCCCGGGCGTGCAGGGCAAAGGCCAGCAAGCGCACCATCATGCGTTCTTCCGTTTCCGACGGGTGTTGCGCCAGCGTCAGCGTGTGATCCTGGTAGTAGTGACGCTCCATGTCCGCGATTTGCAGATTGGCCTTGAAGATTGTTGCCTTGATTGCCATGTGTTTCCTTAAGTCGGCTTTTTCGATTCGGTCCATTGCTTGGATCTGCGTACTGATTCGGCAATCTGGGCCGGGGACATCAGGGATTCGGCATGGGTGCGATTGAGCTTGGCAGCCTTGTCCCCATGTCCGCTGGCAATGATAAACCACTTGAGCGCCTCGACCTGGTCCGTCACCACACCGGTACCGGTTGCATACATGAGACCCAGCCGCGACTGGGCGGCAGGAAGATCCTGCTCGGCGGCCCGGGCGAAATAGCCGAAGGCGAGGCCGTCGTTTTTCCTCGGTCCGCTGTCGTGGTTGTAGGTGACCCCGAGATTGTATTGCGCCTCCGCATCTCCCAGATCCGCGGCTTTTGTCCACCAGACGATCGCCTGATCGATGCTTTTCTTGACGCCAAGCCCGCGGGAATAGATCAGCCCCAGGGTGGATTGGGCCGGTAGAAATCCAAGTTCAGCCGACTGCTTGCACCAGATGAAGGCCTGCTTGAGGTCCTTGCCCGGGGCGCCGTTACCGCTGGCGTAGAGCGCGCCCAGATTCCATTGCGACTTGGCATCGCCTTTTTCTGCGGCCCTCTGGTACCAGTGGAAAGCCAGCTTGTTATCCTGCGGGACGCCCTTGCCGGAAGCATAGAGTCCGCCCAGAACCGCTTCGGCTTCGGTGACGCCCGCCTCGGCGGCCTTTTTGTACCAGGAGAAAGCGATTTTGTCGTTCTGATCGACACCGCTGCCGCTGGCAAACTTGTTGCCCAACTCATACGCGGCTTCCGCAATGCCTTGTTCTGCCGCCAACTGGTAAAAATGGGCAGCCAGGTGTTCCATCCCGTTGTCGCATAAATGCGCCAGGGTGAACTGGGTCCTGGGATCTCCGTTTTCCGCAGCCCTCAGGTACCAGGAAAGCCCGAGCAGGTGATTCTGGTCCGCATCGATGCCGCTCGAGTATTTCCGGCCCAGTGCAAACTGGGCCGCAGCATGCCCCTGTTCTGCCGCTTGTTGATACCAGCCCAGGGCCGCCGTCCTCTTCTTCGCGTCCTGGCTGTTTTCATGCAGTCTCCCCAGCCTGGCCTGCGCCCGCGCATCGCCCTGTTCTGCAGCCATGAGAAACCAGTGTTCTGCCGCCGCCAGGTCCTGGGCGACCCCGAGGCCTTGCTCGTACAGCTCCGCCAGCTGGTATTGCGCCTCGCTGTGACCCTGTTCCGCCGCCATGCTCCACCAGGAGGCCGCCTGCTGGTGATCTGCGGTCCGGCGACGTTCAATCCCCGGAGTCTTGCCACGCGTACGCGTCGCTCGGCGTTCCTTTTTCCTCTCCATGTTTCCGGCATGAAGGTTTCCGAGCATGTGCTGGGCAACAGCCAGTCCCTGCACTGCCGCCTTGTGCAGCCAGAGCGCGGCTTCCTGGAGGCTCTGCGCGACGCCCTGGCCGTTGATGTACTGAATACCCAACGCGTACTGTGCTTCGGTGACGCCTTGCTCGGCTGCCTTCAGATACCATGCGGAAGCCTGCGGGTGATCCTGGCCGATAGCGGTGCCGTTCGAGTACATGTCGCCGAGAATGAGCTGGGCTTCAGCCAGGCCTTTCTCTGCGGCCCTGAGAAAATAATTCGAGGCGGCTTTGGGTTGCGGATCATTGAGCAGGAGGCCCAGTTGCAGCAGTGCCTTGGGGTAGCCTTGCTCCGCCGCCTTGCGAAACCAGAGAAAAGCCTGGTCAATGTCCGGCTCAACGGTTTCGCCCTTCAGGTATTTGGTGCCAAGCAGATATTGCGCGGCTGCAAAGCCGCTTTCGGCGGATTTGTGGTACCAGAGCAATGCCTGTGCAAAGTCCTGTGCCACCCCGAAGCCGTTGGCGTACATCAGCCCGAGATTGTATTGGTCCTTGGCATGCCCGACGCCGGCGGATTTCCGGGTTTTCTTGAAAATCAGCTCGTCGTTTTCAGTCTTGATTGAAGCCATTGTGCCCATGCGAAGCGGTTCTAGTTTCTGGCGCAGGGCATGCGACTTTCTGCACCAATGAACGCAAATGACTGCGCCGGGGACATCATGGTTCCCGCACCGACTCGTCCAGGGCTTTTTTCAGCGGCCACAACAGATATGACATCACCGATCGTTTGCCGACCACGATTTCAGCAGTGAGCGTCATGCCAGGCAGTAGTTTTGCGTAATCCGGCATTTTCTTCAGCCGGGTTGCCTCCAGCCGGATCAGGCTCTGGTAATAGGCTTCCGGACCGGAGGCGTTTGCACTGTCGCGGCGAAAGGCATCCTGGCTGATGGTTCGCAAAGTGCCCGGGAGCGTGCCGTGTCGTTGCCATGGATAGGCATCAAACTTGATGAAGCACTTGTCTCCGGTTTTGACATAACCGACGTCCTGCGCGTCGATCTGAACATTCGCTTCCAGTTTTGCGTCGAGCGGAACGAGAGTGAAAAGCTTTTCTGCGGCCTGCGCCACGGAGCCTTGCGACAATTTCGCGATTTCAAGCACCACGGCGTCCCTGGGGGAGGTCAGCACCACCAGGTTGTGGCGCCGGTCGGCTTTCTGGAGCTGCTCGCTGACCGCGTCTCGATCCCGCGTTACCTTCAGCAGGTCTTCCATCGTTTTTTGACGCCAGCTGGTTTCGAAGGATGTTTTTTCGGCTTCGAGGCCTGCCAGTTCCTTCTTGAGTTCAAGTTCATGGTTCTTGGCCATTTCGAGATTTCTCTCGGTTTCGAGCAGCCTGTCCTGGGCGTCGAGGAAGCGCGTACGTACGGCATATTTTTCGGCGACCAGGGCTTGCGCGATCGCGGCCGACTGTCTGAGCAGGGTGACCCGGGCATTCAGCGCCATCTGGTCGTGCCGGTTGGTTTCCATCGACGCGCGCACGCGGCCGATGTTTTCTTCCAGCTTGAGCTGTTGCGCGATGTAGCTTGCACGACGTTCCTCGGAGAGCTGGTTCTGCAGCTGGCTGTCGGCATCGGCGTTGGCAATGTCGGAGATCCTCTTGCCGGACAGTTCGGCTTCCATCCATTCGATCTGCGTGTTCAGGCTGTCGAGCTGGGTTCTGAGCTGGGCTTCATCGGCCTGGCTGAAGGTCGGGTCGAGGGCTGCCAGTCGCTGGCCTTTCTGCACGACCTGACCTATGCGGACATCGATGCTTTGAATGATGGATGTTTCCAGCGGCTGGACCACAATGTTCGGCAATGGGGTCACGAGCCGGCCATGCGCCGTGACGATCAGATCAATGTCGGAGTAGGTAGCCCAAATAACGAATGTGGTCAGCGCCAGCACGCAGACGTGCAAAGTGACGCGCGCCGACAGGGGGAGAGGGCGCTGCTCGATGGCGTCTGCATCAGGCAGGAACTCGACCGCCGTTTTGCTGGCGGTCATTCTGGCCTTCAGCTTCCGGATTAGAGATGGGCGGTTTGCTGGTTCCATAATTGCTGGTAAGTTTCGCAACGTGACAGGAGCTCATCATGGCGGCCGGCATCCGCCAGGCGGCCGTGCTGCATGACCAGAATGGCGTCAGCGTTGACCAGGGTCGAAAGGCGATGGGAGATCATGACTACGGTGCGGCCAACGGAAATTTGCGAAAGATTGCGGATGAAGATGGCTTCGCTTTCCGGGTCCAGTGCGCTGGCGGCTTCATCCAGGATCAGGATGCGCGGCCTGGCCACCAATGTGCGCGCGATCGAAAGGCGTTGCTTTTGCCCGCCGGAGAGATTGGTGGCATTTTCTTCCAGCAGGGTGTCATAGCCCTGCGGCAGGCGTTCGATGAATTCGTCGGCGCCCGCGGCTTGTGCCGCCGCCACAATTTCCTCGAACGAGGCATCTGGACGGGTGACGGCCAGGTTGCTGCGAACGGTGCCGCGAAACAGAAAATTTTCCTGCAGCACGACGCCGATTTGCTTGCGCAGGTGCGATAAATCGATCTCGCGTGCATCGACCCCGTCGAAGCGAACGATCCCTTCCTGCACCGGGTAGAGCCCCTGGATCAATTTGGTCAGGGTGGTCTTGCCGGAGCCGCTGCGACCGACGATTCCAACGACAGTGCCTTCCGGGATGGTGAATGCGGCACGGTCCAGCGCCGTAATGCTGGCGCCAGGATAACGGAAAGTGACGTTGTCGAAAGTGATTTTGCCCTGCAGCTGGGGCATGAGGCCGCCACTGCCGCGACCTTCGGACGGGCGATCCATCACGCCCGCAAGCATCTTGATCGAGACCGCGGTCTGCTGGTATTCATTGATCAGGCCGACCATCGAGATCAGTGGACCGGAGACGCGGCTGGTCAGCATCTGGAAAGCGATCAGCACGCCGACGCTCATGGTCTGGTCGAACACGCCTTGTGCGCCGATGACGATAATGGTGATTGGCAGCAGCTTGCCCATGACATCGGTAAAGGCGTTGCCTGTGACTGCAGTTTTTGCGACGCGAAAATGGGCAGCAATCGCCTCGGCCGACAACTGGTCCCAGGCGCGCCTCTGGGTCGGTTCGATGGCCAGGGCCTTGACCGTCCGCATGCCGTGGATGGTTTCCACCAGCAGTGCCTGCCTCTGTCCTTCCGCGCCGTTGAGAGTATCCAGCTGGCGCTTGTAGATCGGGAGTATGGATAAAATGAAGGTGATGATGGCCAGCGTGAATATCAGCACGATCATCGCCAGTTTGAAAGAGTAGGAGAACAGGATGGGGAGATAGATCAGCAGGGTGACAACATCCAGCAAGGTAAAGAAAAGTCTTCCGGTTAAAAAATTGCGAATGCCTTCGAGCTGCTGCATCACGCGTGTGATCACCCCGGCCGAAGTGGTTTCGAAATAGTCGATCGGCAGGGACAGGAGATGGCTGAACGCGCGCCTTGTCACGCGCATATCGATCTTGTTTGTCGCGGCCAGCAGCAATATCTGGCGCAGATAGGAAAATATTGATTCAAATATGGTGGCCACAACAACCCCGACCGTCAGGACGGACAGCGTAGATGAGCTTTGGTGGATCAGAACCTTGTCGATGACCAGCTGGAAAAACATGGGTGAAGCCAGTCCCAGCAGGCTGATCGCAATGGCGGCAATGGCGATGTCCCTGAACGCCTTTTTCTGCTTGAGGATTTCGGGCAGGAACCAGCTCAGGCCAAAAGGCTGGTGCTCATCGGTGATGGAATGGGCGCGTTTGAGGAAAACGACTTCGCCATTCCATCGTGCGCAGAAGCTTTCGCGATCGAGCAGGGTGACGGTCGCCATGTCCGCGCCTGGATCAAGAATGGCGACCTGCGCCTTGCCCTGCCCGTCGTCAGCGCGCAAGCCGACGACGATCACCCCTGCGCCAGTGGATAGTCTTGCCAGCAGGGGAAACACGCCTTCCTGAGCGAACAAGGTCTCCCACGAGAGTTTCTCGTCCTTGGCCTTGAGACCGATTTCGGTTGCTATCCGGATGACTGCAGAGGTTCCCGGCTCCTCGTCGACCAGTGCATAATCGTGGACAATTCTTTCCGGATTGACTTGTAAACCATGATGTTGCGCAATCGCGGCAAGGCATTGCGCAACAGTATGGGCAGACTTGTCAGACATTCACATATCCCGGATCGAAAGAAAAATATATTATAAGGGCGATGCATCTTAACAGCTAAACAGCAGGCTCGTTAAGTCACGAAATTCAGATCCGGCGTTCGCAACCGGCAGAGATTAAAAAACTCCAGATTTATTTTCAGGTTCGGCTAAAGTTTTTTAAATTTTAGCCGATTCCACGTTTGTACCCATGGTCCTCGCCCTGCATGCATGGCTGGAACCGTGGCTCGGTTAGTTGAGCTTGAAAGCGAGAAGTAGGCGCAGTGCTCTGGGATTGAGATGGTGACCAGCGCGCGGTTATGGGGGGAGTCTCTCTATCTGTTGTCGCCAGCTACGGTAAACAATGTAAGACAGAATTTTCAGAAAATAAAATTAACCCCTCATTAAGGGATAAAAAGTCATGGCCTCAACCCTAGTCGGATTAACTACTGCCCAGATTGCGGCGCTGACAACGCAGCAGATTGCAAGCTTGGGAACGCAAGATTTTGCAGTGCTCAGCACGGCGCAGATTGGGGCGCTGACTACTGCCCAGATTCAGGCGATTACGACGCAGGATCTCGCGGTTCTGACGACCACGCAAGTCTCGCAAGGCCTGACGACAAGCCAGTTGGCCGCGCTGAACACGGCGCAGGCTTCCAGCC
>MLJW01000456.1_pt1 | contig 18105 bp, 17 predicted proteins | sample 888231 | NCBI WGS metagenome assembly MLJW01 (sample SAMN05788063, study PRJNA343431) | mine drainage metagenome | isolation source: sample collected from the inflow into an acid mine drainage treatment plant... | place: Germany: Lusatia, lignite mining district
CCGCTGTATGGCGCAATGGGCATCGACGCCACCATCGACATGCGGGGGTTCGGCGCGACCGGCACCAGCAATACCCTGATCCTCGTCGATGGCCAGCGCATCAATCCGATCGACATGGGCAGCATCATCTGGTCGTCGATCCCCAAAGACAGCATTGAACGCATCGAAATCATTCACGGCGCCGGCGCCGTGCTCTACGGCAACGGCGCGACTGGCGGCGTGATCAACATCATCACCGACAAGTCGGGCGCATCCCAGGCCAGCGCCACGGCAAGCTTGGGCAGCTATGGCTACAAGGCCGCGGATGTCCAGCTGACCGGCGGCAGCGAGCAGGGATACATCAAGATCTTCGCGCATGATGCCAGCGCTGACGGCTACCGGCAGAACAGCGGACAAAAAGAAGAGAGCCTGAGCGGTCGCGCCGGTTTTTATATCGGAACCGCCGAACTGTTTACCGACTACACGTTTTACCATGATTCCGCCCGCCTGCCCGGCTCCCTCGGAAGCATTGCGTACGCTGGCAACCCGCGCGGAACGAATACGCCTGACAACAGCCAGAACAGGGACGGCTATCGGATTCGCCCGGGCATCTCGTACCGCATAAACGATCGGCTGACATTCGACGCGGAAGTGGCAAGAGAGCATCAGGACCTGCAATCCAGCTACGTTTCTTCCAGCTATTTCAGCGACCGCATTCGCGACACCACATCGCTTACGCCGCGCTTGCGCTGGCGCCACGATCTTGGCGGCCTGCCGAGCGAAACGGTGGTTGGCATGGACTTCTACGACGGCACCGTAACGGCGACAAACCAGGGCGGCCCGAATCAGGGTGCCGCACAAACCAGCTTCGCCTACTATCTGCAGAACATCACCCGCCTGAACGACAACATCAGCCTGACGCTTGGTGGTCGCGAGCAGCGCATGAAGCAAAACGCACGGCAAAATGCCTATGCCGCATGGGCTTCGCCCGCCATGAATGGGGAAGGCACGCGCTCGCAAAGCGCCTACGACGCCAGCCTGGCCTATGCGACGGATAACTGGCGCGTCTATGGAAAAACCGGAACAACCTTCCGCTTTGCCAATACCGACGAGTTGTTTGGCTCCGATGTGAACGGCAACCCGGTATTTTCGGGCGACCTGAGACCGCAGCACGGCACCATTAACGAAGTCGGCGGCAATCTCGGCCTCGGTCCGGTCAAGTTGCGCGCCTCGCTCTATCGACTCGAGCTGACCGATGAAATCGGCTACGACCCAGCGGGGGGGCCGTCCGGCTTTGGTGCCAATGTCAATCTGGCACCGACCCGGCGCGACGGCCTTGAGACGGAGGCCGACTGGAAAATTACCGACAGCCTATCGACCAGGCTGGCTTATACCTATATCGACGCCAGCTTCCGCTCCGGCAGTTACGCCGGGAACGAGCTTTCATTGGTTCCGCACCAGCAGGTCTCGCTGCAGGGCGTTTGGGACTCCGGCTGGACAGGCAAGTATTCGGCGCTCGTCAGGCATGTCGGCAATCGTCGCTACGATGGTGATTTCACCAATACCGCTGGCATGCTTTCCGGCTATACCACCATCGACCTGCAAGGGGGATGGGATCTGAAATCCTGGCAGATCACGGCCAAGCTGCTCAATGCCCTCGATAGAAAATATGCGCCGTACGCCGGTTACTATGGCTCGGGATCCTACGCCTACTACCCGGCAGATGGCCGCGCGGCCTATGTTTCCGCCAGTTACAAGTTCTAGCGAGGCGCATCCGACCCAAACCGGAACATGGCTGCAGCGCCTCGGGCGCACGCCGAAAACATGCACCAATGCGTTACAATTCACCTCATCATCCACCAAGGAGCACCAGAATGACTACGGATAACCGCAAACAGCTCGGCATCGGCGCCACGCTCGCCCTGATGATATTCGCCACCCACGGCCACCATTTCGGCACCGCACTTCACCTGCCGCCCGCCACCTGGGCGGTGTTTTTCCTGGCCGGGTTCTACGTGCGCCGGGCCTGGGTGTTCGCCGCCCTGTTGGCGGAAGTCGTTGCCATCGATTATTTCGCCATCAGCGTGGGCGGCGTCAGCAATCACTGCATCAGCCCGGCGTATGGCTTCATGCTGCCGGCCTATGGCTCGCTCTGGCTGATGGGGCGCTGGCTGGCCTCCCGCTACAGCTTCAGCCTGAGCGCCTTGCCGGCGCTGGCTGCCAGTCTGGTGGCAGGCAGCTTGCTGGCGGAAATATTCAGTAGCGGCGGCTTTTATTTCTTCTCCGGCCGTTTCGCCGACGCCAGCCTGGCCGGGTTCGGTCCGCTGCTGCTGCAATACTTCCCGCAATCGCTGGCATCCTTTGCATTCTGGATGGGAACTGCACTGGCCGTGCATGTGGCCCTCACCATGGTGCAGGCCGGCAAGCATCGCCACGCCTGAATGTCCGATAGCGATCAAAACGCGCGCCACGCCAATCGCATGGCGCGCAAGAAAGCCGTAATCGACGAGGCCATCGCCCGCGCCGACCAGGAAAAAGGCCTGCTGCTGGTGCTCACCGGCAATGGCAAAGGCAAATCCTCATCGGCCTTCGGCATGGTGGCACGCGCCCTCGGTTACGGCATGAAGGTCGGCGTTGCGCAGTTCATCAAGGGCCGCTCCGACACCGGTGAGGAGGCCTTTTTCAGCCGCCAGCCTGGAGTAGAATGGCACGTGCTGGGAGAAGGCTTCACCTGGGACACGCAGGATCGTGAACGCGACATCAGCAAGGCGCGTGAAGGCTGGGACATCGTGCGCGGCATGCTGGCCAATGCCGAAATCAATCTGATCATTCTCGACGAGCTCACTTACACCCTCAACTACGGCTACCTCGACATCGATCTGGTACTGGCCGACCTCAAGGCTCGCCCGCCCATGCAGCACGTGGTGATCACCGGACGCGCCGCGCCGCAGGCGCTGCTTGATGCCGCAGATACCGTCACCGAGCTGATGGATGTCAAACATGCATGGCGCGCCGGAATCAAGGCACAACCCGGCATCGACTTGTAGCGATGCCCCGAACCCTGCCGGAACATCCGGCATGACACCTCGTCGCATCGTCTGCCTGACTGCCGAAACCACCGAGGTACTGTATCTGCTGGGCGAGCAGGACCGCATCGTCGGCATCTCGGGCTACACCACGCGACCTGCCCGCGCCCGGCGCGAAAAGCCCAAAGTGGCGACATTCATCAGCGCCAGGATAGACAAGATCCTGGCGCTCGACCCGGATCTGGTGCTGGGATTTTCAAACCTGCAGGCCGATATCGCCGCCGCACTCATCCGCGCCGGTGTGGAGGTGCATGTGTTCAACCAGCGCTCCGTGCCGCAAATCCTGCGCATGATCTCCACCCTGGGCAAGCTGGTCGATGCGCAGGCCAGGGCAGATTCACTGGTTGCAAGGCTGCTGGACACCATCGGCCGCGTGAAACAAACCGCATCCTATTTGCCACGGCGCCCAAGGGTCTATTTCGAAGAGTGGAACGACCCGCTCATTTCCGGCATCCGCTGGGTATCGGAGTTGATCGAAATCGCCGGCGGCGAGGACTGCTTCGCCGAACTCTCGCACCACAGCTCCGCCAAGGACCGCATCCTGCCCGATCCCAGCCTGGTGATCGCACGCGCGCCCGACATCATCATCAGCTCCTGGTGTGGCAAGAAATTCCAGCCGGAACAGCTCATCGCACGGCCGGGCTGGTCATGCATTCCCGCCGTGACGGACGGCATGGTATTTGAAATCAAGTCTGCCGACATCCTGCAACCCGGCCCATCGGCCATCACGCACGGATTGACGCAATTACAGAACGTCATGCAGCAATGGGGAGCGCGCGAAACATGCAGAAAACACTGGGATTGACCTTCATTCTGGGCGGTGCACGCTCGGGAAAAAGCGCCCATGCCGAACGCCTGGCAACCTTGAATGAGATGCCTGTTACCTACATCGCCACCGCGCAGGTCTACGACGCCGAATTCGAACAGCGCATCGCCCATCACAGAAAACGCCGCCCAATGCACTGGAACCTGGTCGAGGAGCCGTTCTTTCTGGCGCAAGCCTTGCAGCAGCACGCCGCCCCGGATACCTGCGTCCTGGTGGACTGCCTCACCCTGTGGTTGGCGCAATGGCTGTGTCCGGACTGCAACCCACCGCAGAACCGGGCCTGGGAGAGCGAACGACAGAACCTGCTGGATCTTCTTCCCACCCTGCCGGGAAGCATCATCCTGGTCAGCAACGAGGTCGGCATGGGCATCGTGCCGCTGGGAGAAATCAACCGGCGCTTTCAGGACGAGCAGGGACGGTTGAATCAGGACGTGGCCAAGCGATGCGACAAGGCGATATTCATGGCGGCAGGACTGCCGTTGCTACTCAAGTAAGCAGGGGATCCAGCTTTTCCCAATCCAGATGCGCATCGAGCGTGTCGGCCAGGCGATCGAGGCCTTCCTCACGCAGGCGCTGATAATCAAAAGCGACATCCTGATGGTTCAGACCCGCCCACTTCAGCATGGCAGCACAAGCTTGGGGATGATCGAACAGCCCGTGCAGATAGGTGCCCATAATCTGGCCATCCGGCGACATGGCGCCTTCGTGCCCGTTTTCCAGGTAAAGCGCCGGGTTTTCCAACGCAACTCCCGTACTCACGCCCATGTGAATTTCATAGCCCTCCACCAAGGCATCAGCGAGCGCTAACTTTCCGTTGCTGCATCGCAGCTGATTGTCCTGTTTCAGCATCGTTTGCATGTCCAGCAGCCCAAGGCCGGGGCTGCTCCCAGGCGCACCCTCCAGTCCCAGCGGGTCGTGCAGCATGCGGCCCAGCATCTGGAAGCCACCGCAGATGCCGATGACTTTTCCGCCATAACGCAGATGCCGCTGCAGCGCCTGCTCCCAGCCCTGCGCGCGCAGAAAGTCGAGATCTGCCCGCACGCTCTTGCTGCCCGGGAGCACGATCAGATCGGCCGGCGGAATGGCTTCGCCCGCTCCGACAAAACGGAAATCCACCTGGGGATGCAGCCGCAGGGTATCGAAATCGGTGTGATTGGAAATGCGCGGCACGACGGGAGCGATCACCCGCAGCCTGCCGACGAAATCCACTGCACCCTCATCATTCTGCGGCACGGCGTCTTCGGCCTCGAGGTGCAATCCATGCAGATAGGGCAGCACACCGATCACCGGTTTGCCGGTTTGCTTCTCGAGCCAGTCCAGTCCCGGCTGCAGCAAAGCGATATCACCACGGAAACGGTTGATGACGAAGCCGACGATGCGCTTGCGTTCGGACTCTGACAGCAGTGCCAGGGTGCCGACGATGTGCGCAAACACGCCGCCGCGATCGATGTCAGCCACCAGCAGCACAGGCACATCCGCCGCTTCGGCAAAACCCATGTTGGCGATGTCGCCCTCTCGCAGGTTGATTTCAGCCGGACTTCCCGCGCCCTCGACGATCAGGCAGTCATGCTGCCTGGCCAGACGCTGCCAGGAATCCATCACGGCATGCATCGCAGTGGCCTTGTAGTCGTGGTAGGCGCCAGCCTCGAGATGGAAGCGTGCCTTGCCCTGGATGACGACCTGCGCTCCCTGATCCGTGGTGGGCTTGAGCAGCACCGGATTCATGTCGGAATGCGGGACCAGTCCGCAGGCCTGTGCCTGCACCGCCTGAGCGCGGCCAATTTCGCCACCATCCACCGTCACGGCGGAATTGAGCGCCATGTTCTGCGGCTTGAACGGCGCGACGCGCACCCCCCTGCGATACAGTACCCGGCACAACCCGGCAGTCAGCGTGCTTTTTCCGGCGTCGGAAGTCGTCCCCTGGATCATCAGTGCTTTCATGCGCCTATTATCCCACAGGCCCTTGATCGCCGTGCCCGGGCTGCATGAATCACGCAGACTAGCGGTTGACGTAACCCACCACGGGATAGCCGGATCCCATTCTGAGCTGGGTCACACTGCCAAAATCAAGATGAAAACGGAAAACCTCGGTCAGCGAGAGATTGAGCGCATCTGCCAACAGGGCGCGAATCACCCCGGCATGGGTGACGGCAACCACATCATGGCCATGATGGCGGGCCAATTGCTCCTGCAGGAAGGCAGAAGCCCGGCCGTGCAGCTCGGTGAAGGTCTCGCCGCCGGGCGGGGCAGTATGGGTATATGCCTTGCCCCAGCGATCCAGGTGCTCGCGCGGGATCTCTTCCCATGCCTGCATTTCCCAATCGCCGAAATCCAGTTCCATCAGGCGCGCATCATGCCGCGTGTCACGCAACTCGAGACTGAACGCCAGCCTGGAACAGCGCGATAGCGGGCTGCTGTAGTTCGCTACAGACCTGATGTGTGAGATCTTGTGCCGGATGGACTGAACTTCTGTCGCAAAGCTGGCTGCGACATCCACATCCGATCGCCCGTAACAAACTCCCGAGGCCACGGCGGGAGTCGTGTGGCGAATCAGATGGAGCTGCATGCCAGTACCCCGAGATAAAACGCCACTTCACACAGTTGCTGCATGGCGCCCAAACAATCCCCGGTATAGCCGCCCAGCCGCTGCTGCAATTTGCGGCTGAACCATGCCCAGACCAGCACTACCGGCAACAGCGCCCACAGCCAGCAGGATTGCATCAGCAGCAACGGCGCCAGGCCAAAGATGGCCGCCAGAAGCAGCTCTCCCCGCGAGATGTGTTGCGCCAGGGGTCTGGCTTTGCCGATTGGGCGCACATAGTCCTGAAAACGAATCAGCATCACGGCAGCAAAACGACTCAGTCCGTGTCCGGCGACCAGCACGGCGGGAAACATGGCGGATGATACATGCGTCAGCGCTGTGAATTTAGCCAGCAACACCATCACCAGCGCAACGGCACCATAACTTCCGATGCGCGAATCCCTCATGATGGTGAGCGCCTGCTCCTTGGTCCAGCCTCCACCCAGGCCATCCATGGCGTCCGCCAGGCCGTCTTCATGAAAAGCGCCGGTCAGCCAGAGGGTGGCGACCATGCTGAGGATCACTGCCAAATCGTCGGGCAAGACCATGTGCGCCAGCCAGTAAACCGCAGCGCCAGCCAGCCCGACCACGATGCCCGCCAGCGGAAAGTACTTGGCAGCATGGTTGAGGTCATCCTCCGAACTCCCCGCCCAGCACGCACAGGGAATGCGGGTAAAGAATGCCAGGGCAGTGAAGAACAGGCGCAGTTCGCGTTGCATCAGCCGGCTCGTGCGCTGACGCCGGCCGATTCAAACGAAGCCATTTCATTCAGGAAATTGACTGCCGCCTGTACGATGGGATAAGCCATGGCTGCCCCCGTGCCCTCGCCCAGCCGCATGCCAAGGTCGAGCAGAGGCTGGGCATCAAATTCTGCCAGCAGCCTGGCGTGGCCAGCCTCTCCGGACCTGTGCGCGAACACGCAATACTCCAGAATGGTGGGCTGCAGCCGCGCGGCGACCAGCAGTGCCGTCGTGGCAATGAAGCCGTCGATCAACAGCAATGCGCGCCTCTCCGCCGCCTCCAGCATGGCACCTGTCATCATGGCGATTTCGAAGCCGCCAAAAGTCATCAGCGCACTCAAGGGATCCGCCACATGACGGCCGTGATAGGCCAGCGCCTGCTCGACCACGACCTGTTTGCGCTGCAAGCCGGCGTCGTCCAGCCCGGTACCGCGTCCCACGCACTCCGCCGGCGGCAGGTCGCATAGCACGCTCATCAGAGCCGCCGCGCTGGTGGTATTGCCAATACCCATTTCACCGAAGCCGAGCACGTTGCTGCCGGCATCCATCTCTGCGGCCGCCAGCTCCCGTCCGCGCCCTATCGCCGCTGTACATTGCTCATGCGTCATGGCAGGACCTCGCAGAAAGCTCGCAGTACCGGAGCCCACCTTGGCATTGATCAGGCCATCCTGAACCGGAAACTCACCTTTGACTCCCGCATCCACCACACGCAGCAGGATGCCGTTCTGACGCGAAAACACGTTGATCGCCGCACCACCCCGCAGAAAATTCAGCACCATCTGGTACGTCACCTCCTGCGGAAACGCGCTGACACCGTCGGCCACAATACCGTGATCCCCGGCAAACACCAGGATCACGGGGCGCGTCAGCTGCGGTTCCAGCGTCTGCTGGATTAACCCGACCTTGAGCGCGAGCGTTTCAAGCTGCCCCAGGGCACCCCGGGGCTTGGTTTTCCCATCCACCTTGGCACACAGTGCGCCCAGCATGCCCTGATCCGGACGATGAATATGAACGATTGAATCTGGCATTATGAATTTTCACTTTTCGCGTGCAAACCCTTCTTTTACCGCACTGGCCGAAGCGCGTCAAACCGGTTTTAGAAATTTAATGACCCAATTGCGCCTATCTTGCTATAATGCCGCCTTCTTGAAGCCCGACTCTGGGCCAGAGACATGGCCAGGTAGCTCAGTCGGTAGAGCAGCGGATTGAAAATCCGCGTGTCGGCAGTTCGATTCTGCCCCTGGCCACCAAGCAGTAACAAGGCCTGCAGCCAAGCAGGCCTTTTTTACGTCCGCTAATTGACCAGCGCCCATGACCATGGCGCTGAACGGTTCGATTGCAAGGGTAACGGATTTCCGCATTTGCGGCGCTACTTCATCGACCCGTTGCAATCGAGTTTAGGGAAGAATTTGACAGGCAACATTCGCCAGTCCGGACAACCGACGTTGTCAGGATCGCGTTCACAACCTGCCTGGAAAATGCGCTTCAGAATAATTCCAGCTCACCGGTAGGCTCGTCTTCCTGCTCGAATGGGACAATATCGAAATCAAGTTCAACATCTCTCGCAACACATGTGCATACCGTAAGTCTGAAGTGAGCCGAGTCGTTGATCACCACCTCCAAAGACCCGGTTGCCGCAGGATTGATCATGGCCAGGTAGGTCGCACAGGCTTCGTCAAGAAAAAATGGCGTCGACATTCCCGCATGTCTGAATTCTGCGCACAGCTTCCGGTTGACCGTTCCGCATATCATGTTGACAAACTCCGCATAGCCGTCAAGCAATGCCTGGCCTTCCAGCTTTGCATCCGGAATTCGCAGTATTTTCGCCAAATGTGCTACTGTCGACTCATCAGAATCGAACGCGGCAACAACGACCACGCGAAAGATGTAGGAAGAAATATTGAGTACGACAAGTTTTCGATTCCCAGGCTGAACAGCGGAAATCAGCCCGGGCAATCGTGTAATGACGCAATCATCCTCGGCGCCGACCCGGCTGTTTTCCCTTACTGAGTGCTCGAACATGCTTTCGATCGATGAAATTGCACTGGCCGTAATCATGCGGCCAAATCTTCGGACGCAATGACCGACTGAATCTTGTCAATGGTCGCCTTCATCCCGAATACAAGCGTCCGGATCATGTTGCCACTGGCTTGCATATCCTGAAAAGTCGTCGTCGTGACAAGGTCGTTTTTGAAGAGATTGTTCTGGAAGTTCTGTGCCAGCATTTCAGATGACACGGCCAGGTCCCTGACTCCATCCGCAACGACAGCGAAACCACGTCCATGCTCTCCTGCCCTGGCGGCCTCAATCGAGGCATTAAGTGCCAGCATCACAACATTTTTAATGATCCGGGAAAAACTCTCATTTTGCTTCTTCAAGTCGCTGTTATTGGCAAGAATCGCTTGCAGTTCGTCATGCCATCGTTCAACGGTTTTAACCAGCCCAAGCAGGACTCCGGCATCTCTCTCAAGGGTGGCATGATCAGCTACCAGTAAATTCCTTAGTCTTGAGATCCTGGCATCATTCGCAAGGCATGACTTCGATATCATTTCGTCCCGGTCCAGCGAGGCCTGTTTGATAAGATCGGCCAGGGCCTGTTCATGCATGGCAGATTGACATGCGAGCTCTTCACGAAGGCCATCCATTTCAAGTTTCAAAGTGGATAAGTGCGCCTGGGCTTCGTCCACCGGAATTCGGCCAGACATCTCGGCAATGATCTTGTCGCGCTCCCTGAGCTTGTATTGGTTGGCCTTTCGTTCGGAAGCCAGTCGCAATGTCAACGCAAATGCACCCAGCGCAATTCCTGCCATAAAACAAATCGGTGCAATCAATTGGCCATCCATCATGCACCGACCACTCGGGGATCAAGCAACATGTGAGAAAATCCGCGTCGTGTTGGCATTGGCAGGTCGCCATCTCGTGAAATGGAAAAATGTATGATTCCGGGCAATTCGATACTCACTCTTCATGGAAAAATGTATGATTCCGGGCAATTCGATACTCACTCTTCAAGGTAACCAGACGAGATTTTCATGAATACAGCTTAAGCCGTCTCAACTGACCAGTTTCTTCACCGGACCAATCACTGCCGCACCGTTAAAGGGTTTGACAATCCAACCCTTGATCCCCGCAACCTTGCCACGTTCCTTCATCGCCGGGCTGTTTTCCGTCGTAAGCATGATGATGTCGACCGTCGTATTTTTTAAGTCGCTGCGTATTTTTTCAACCATCGTCAGACCGTCCATATTGGGCATGTTGACATCGCTAATGACCAGCTTGATCGACGAATCCGATTTCAGCTTGTCGAGTCCATCCTTGCCATCGATTGCAGAAGCAACCGTCAGGCCATTGGCCTTCAGGAAATCGCATACTTCATTACGTACGGTGCTGGAATCATCAACCACCAGTATCTGTGCCATTTTGATTTTCCTTCCTAGTTTCATTCAATGAGTTAAGGGATTAAAAAAGTTCCAGTTCGCCCGAATCCACCAGGGATTCAACCGTAGCGTTTTCCTTGAACTCCTGCGGTGACCAGCTCAGGTTAAAAACAAACCGCTGGTAAATGGATACCGGGGCTTCATACTTGCCAGGTTCACGCAACGTGTATTTGAGACAAAGTTGCGGATCCTCCGAGCCAAAAGAGATGAAACGCCTGTGATGGTTGACGATGATGGGCACTTGCGTCTGCGATGAACTTCCCCCGGCTTCACCTGGCCCGACATATCGGTTCTTGAACGAACCCCAGATCATATTGGTCGCCTCACCCAACACATGGTTGAGCTCCCTGAAGTTAATCGCATGGCCATCCTGACCTGCATTCCGGCGGATCAAATCCAGAACCGCATCCTCCGATGCTTGCAACATCATGTATCCACGACACCAGTTGCTTTCAATGGCGATCATGGAAAACACCTCGCCATAGATAATGCGATCCTTGACGAGGTAAGGGGTTTCAACATCAATATCACAACTGCGGAACAGCGCCTGCAACGAGGTGCGCGTCATCTCACCGATGCCGCGCACGAGATCATTTGGGTAGATGCGATTGAAAATCGAGGCTTCCAGGTTTGCGCGAAGCATCTGCAGATCATCGAGCGTATAGGCGCACCGGAACATCGCGGCGTCCCTTTCGCTCAATCCGGCAACACTGGATAATTGGTCGCGCCGCAGGAAAATGGGCAATTCAGGTCTTGAACCGTGAATTTTCACCGCCAATTCCAGGCAGCTCCCGGCGTTCCCGCCATAGTTTTCATACAGCAGGATTCCACCCAGATCCACATTGGAGTTAAGGATGGCCATTACGGCATCAGCATCTCCTCTTTGTGGCTTAATACCCGCAAGACCGTATTCCTCACATAAGTTTTTCAAACTTTCAAAATGCGTCATGCCATCGTCGAGCACGAGAACCTTGCTCATTATCGAATTATCACGGCTCATGCCAAAACCCCATTGGTATTGTTTGCGGACGCCTTGGACACAGCCCCGTTTGAGAAGAGGGCTACAGTGTTCCCGTCTTGTCGCTCAGGCCCATTTCAACCGGCAGATGACTCGATGCGTGAGTTGCATAAAAATCGAAACCATTGGCATTTTCAGCAAAACTCTCTGGCAAACAGACGATGGTTTCAAACTGGCGGAAATCAGCGCCTGCCAAATTGTCTGTAAAGCGTATTTCAATCCTGCCGTTTTCCCGTCTAACAAAGTCCTGCACTGCATCCATGCCCACGCCACGCCCTGAAACTTCAGTGATTTTTTCGGCGGTGGAGAAACCGGGGCGGAATATCTGCATTGCGATTTCCTCGTCGCCAGGCTGCTCTTCCGGGCCGATAAGTCCTTTTTCCACGGCCAATTTGCGGATATGCGCCAATGAAAGCCCGCGACCGTCGTCCGAAAGCTTGATTTTCAGCATGGAATCCTCGACAACCAGCTGGAACCGGATCGTTCCTGCCACCGGCTTGCCCAGCGCCGAACGCTCTTCCGAGGCTTCCAGTCCATGATCGATTGAATTTCGAACCAGGTGCATGAATACATTCTTGATCATGCCACTTGCCTGGGTACGCACGACGTATCCATTATCCTGAATATCGATCATCGGAGGCACCTTGTGCAGCTCTCTGGCCAGGGACGGCAGTGAATCCAGAACACTCTCCAGAGTTTCGACAAAACGTTCGGTGCCGAGCAACCGCAGGGTTTTTCGGACCGCGTCGCGAGCGGAAATCAGTTCGTGAATGTTGCCTGTATTAACCGTTTCAAGACGATGCAGCGTCTCCTGAATCTGGTTTCTGTCCACCATCACATAATGTTCAACGCTGGCACGGCGTCCCGGACCCTTCCGGCCCAGACTGATCTCGTTGATTCTCGCGTAGTGCTCAAGCGAGTCTCTGACGGCAAGCAGCTCGCCAATTTGCGTTACCTGGTCCCATGCAATGACTGGATGGGGCTTGCGCAGCTCTTCATAGGACTGCTCCGCCTGATGAACAATATTGGTCAGATGGTGAAAACCGTAGGTGCGGGCATTGCCCTTGATGGTATGCATGTTGCGGAACAACTGGTTTATGGCTGCGGCATCGTGTTCCGGGTTGTCGCGGATCAGAAGTTCGTTTTCATCCACGAACCTGATCGAAGTTGTTATAAATTCATGGAACTTCTCCTGGGTCACCGCGAGTATTTCGCCAATGATTTCCAGTTCTCGCTTTTGCTTATTTGCCTCGGCCGCCAGCTTGCGAAGCTCGGTGACATCTCGGACACAAAGCATGATGCGAACCGTGGTGTCGGAATCATCGGTGATGGCTGACCAGTTCAGGTCGAGAATCTTCACCCGGCCGTCCGGCATCGTCTTTTCGATCTCGCCCACCATCAGGTGTTGATTGAATTCGAAGTTCATTGCATCTTCACCGATACATGCTCCGACAACCGCCTCTATCTGCGACAGGACGTCAGCCCCGAGGCTGGTATTGGCGAACACGAGATCCATCAGATCGCGACCTACGATATCCTTGGTCTCGAAAATGGTCTCCAGGTAAGCCGAATACTCCGGATGGACCTTGCTGCCATCAGTGATGGTAAGAATGCCTTGCGGCATGTTTTGCAGCATGGTCTGGATATCTGTCGTCTTCTGTTTCAGCAACGCCGAGCTTTCCTGAATCTTGTTTATCATCACGTTGAACGCCACGATAGAACGGCCAATCTCGTCCATGCGCTCAACAGGAACCTGGCGAGTAAAATCCTGACTGGTAGTTATTTCGCTCATCGTTTTCTGCATCTGGCTGATGGGCGTGATAATTCGACGATAAAGCAGAATGCCGATGGCGCTCAGCACCAGCACATTGATGACCGTGAAAATCGAAATGCCGGTTGCGGTTTTTGACAGATTCTCGTTCAGCGTATTAATCGCACTGTCTTTGCTGCGATTCTTCTCGACACGCAATGTTTCTACAATCTGTTCCAGCTCGCTTTGATATTGGGCAACATTGGCAAATAAATTTGCCTCTGCAATATCATTCTGTCCGGCCAGCTTGAACTGGATGGATTCATCGATGGCCGAGAAATAGTTACTCAGGCTTTCCTTTGCCTCTCGCACCAGACCACGCTGCGCATCGTCGGTTGCCTGCCTTAACTGAAGATCAAGACCATCCTGGAGCAGCTTTTTGCTCGCAGCCAGCCTGTCCTTTGAAACATTGATGAGATTCTCGCTTGGGGCATAAACAAAGGTCATCGTAGCCACTTGCACCTGCTTGAGCTGGGACACCAGATCGGAGGACGCAAGGGCGCTGGGAACGACGCCCTCGGTCACACTTTTCACTTCCGTTGCATTCATTCTCGCTTGGAAAATGGCGTAACCGCCGATTGAAAAAATGGCAATGAACGTCAAGGCGATAAGTAACGTTATGCGATGGCGAATGTCCATGTGATGTGGTTCCCGTGGTGGGTAAAACTTCAAAGTGACCAAGCCTCACCGGCCTCATGAGGTGGTCTTAGGTGTTTCGATTATTGCAATCGAATGTGAAATTTTTATGATGCTCATGTTCAGCACATAAAACATGTTTGCTGTCAGCCCCGGCTAGCCAGGCAGAGCCTCGATCATGGTACAGGCCTGACGCAACAGAACTTGAATCAGAGGCAGAACTGTGAATCGGGCGTCATAGGCGAGAGATCTGCCATTCCCCCCTCACCGGATAGCCGCAGAATCTCATAACCCACGTTGACCTAGACCAGATATTTGATCGATCTGTAAACAATCCACTTCTCAGCCATATCGCCTTTTTTGAAAACTTCAAACTGACCCGGATTCAGGGTTAGATGATCGATTACTTTTTTATCAAAGAATTCGACCTGATAAGGGAACGCTTCAAAGTAAGTGGCCAGGTGGTGCAACACCGCTTCTCTCATTTCCAGTGCCTCCTTCAGTAAAATGCAAATAGCCAGGACTACATGCGGCCAGCCCCGACTTTAAAACTCGAAAAAGTCATATCAATGAAACCTGCATGAACATCTGATGTCATCGGGATCTCCCACATCAGAGGCCAGAGCAGCGGATGCAGGGTCCAGGCGGGCTGTTGCTGAGGCCGAAGATGACAGGCCTCTCGGCAAACCCGCCTTCCTGAATCCCATGTGACTGCAACAGGCCATGCATGGCCGGCGAAGGTAGGCTATAATCCTTTTCCCGCTAAATCTCCGGGAAATGATGTGCGTTATCAGTAGCTCACCGCTACGGTTGACGATTTGATGTTGTAATTTATTGCGTATGGTTTTGCCGAAGTGATGCACTTCCAAGGACTTTGAAACCGGCGTGCCGGCAATGCGACCCTGGTCCTCGGGTTTCGCGCAATGCGAAATCACCTGATGACCGAGCCGTCATACGCCCCTTCAGGGAATCATTCGCTGCCCAAGTTTCAATCATCAGTAATCGCTGATATATTAGGTTTCTTGGTTCAATCAGGTACAGTTGCTTCATGACAGGTTATACAGAAATCAGCGCCGAAGAGCTGCACGGACTGCTGGCAGAAAACAGCATCACGCTGATAGATGTCCGTAATGACGATGAAGCGGCAAGAGGCATCATTCCGGGCGCACGGCATATCCCGCTGCACATGATCCCGCTCAGGGCGAATGACCTCAGCGGCGAACAACCGCTGGTATTCTATTGCCACGCCGGCGTGCGGTCGGCGCAGGCCGCCAGTTTCATGGCCAGTCGGGGACGCGAACACATTTACAACCTGCAAGGCGGCGTCATGGCCTGGGGCAAGGCCGAATATCCGTTTGCAGCAAAGAAATAGGAGTCATGATGGATTTTGATAAGAAACTGGATGCGCGCGGACTGAATTGCCCGCTACCCATCCTGCGCGTCAAGAAAGCACTGGCGGAAATGACCGGCGGCCAGGTGCTGAACGTGGTTGCGACCGATTCCGGCTCGGTGAAGGACTTTCAGGCGTTCTGCCGGCAGACCGGCAACGAACTGCTGGATTCCAGTGAAGCCGAAGGCGAATATACCTTCTTCATGAAGAAAAAGACTTAGCCATGGCCAAGAAACTGGCAATTATCGCTTCCAAGGGCACACTGGACTGGGCCTACCCACCATTCATTCTGGCATCGACCGCCGCCGCGCTGGATTATGAAGTGCAGATATTCTTCACCTTCTACGGCCTCACGCTGCTGAAGAGGGACCTGGACGACGTGAAGGTCAGCCCGCTGGGCAACCCGGCCATGCCGATGCCGGTACCGATGCCCAACCTGGTGCAGATGCTGCCCGGCATGGAAAGCATGGCGACCATGATGATGAAGCAGAAGATGAAGGGCAAGGGCATCGCCTCGCTGGAAGAGTTGCGCAGCCTGTGCCTGGAGGCCGATGTGAAGATGGTCGCCTGCCAGATGACGGTAGACCTGTTCGATTTCAAGAAGGAAGACTTCATCGACGACATCGAATACGGCGGCGCCGCCACTTTCTTCGAGTTCGCCGGCGAGGCGGACATCAGCCTGTTTATCTAGTTCCCGCTCGAGGATTAGTGATCAGCGGACCACATGTCCGCTGATCACTAGTTTTTACTTCAGCCGCGCCAGCTGCGCCTGCAGCTTCTCCACCGTCGCCACAAACCCTGCCATGCGTTCCTTTTCCTGCGCCACCACCGCAGCAGGCGCACGCTCCACAAAGCTGGCATTGGAAAGCTTGGCCTCGGCCTTGGCGATTTCGCCCTGCAGGCGGGCGACTTCCTTGCCCAGGCGCTCCTTCTCCGCGGCCAAATCCACTTCAATCTTGAGCATCAGGCGGACATCGCCCACCACGGCCACCGGCGCATCGGCGTCCGGCAACTCGCTCACCACCTCGACTTCAGCCAGTTTGGCCAGCGCCTTAAGATAGGGAACATAGGCCACCAGAACCTCCGAACCGGTGGCGACCAGCGGCACCCTTAACGCCGGTGACACGCCCATCTCCCCGCGCAGACTGCGGCAGGCATCCACCGCCTGCTTGAGGGTGGTGACCCAGGCCTCGGCCGCCTCATCGATCTTTTCCGGCCGAGACTTCGGGTACGGCTGCAGCATCAGCGTGTCACCACGCTTGCCGGTATATTCGGCCACTGTCTGCCACAGCTCTTCGGTGATGAACGGAATCACCGGATGCGCCAGACGCAGCACGGTTTCCAGCACGCGCAACAGGGTCCGGCGCGTGGCGCGCTGCTGCGCGGCGCTGCCGTTCTGCAGCTGAACCTTGGCAATTTCCAGATACCAGTCGCAGTATTCGTCCCAGACGAACTTGTAAATCACCTGCGCCACGAAATCGAAGCGGTAATCGGCAAATCCTTTCTCCACCTCGCTTTCGGTGCGCTGCAACAGGCTGACGATCCAGCGGTCGGCCGGCGAGAAATCCAGATATCCTTCCGGTCCGCAATCATGCTTGCAGGGGTCCATACCGCAGTCCTGGGGGCTGCCATCTTCCTTTTGGCAATTCATCAGCACGAAGCGGGTGGCATTCCACAGCTTGTTGCAGAAATTACGGTAACCCTCGCAGCGGTGCATGTCGAACTTGATGTCGCGCCCTGGGCTGGCCAGGCTGGCGAAAGTGAAGCGCAGCGCGTCGGTGCCGAAGGCAGGGATGCCTTCCGGGAACTCCTTGCGGGTTTTCTTCGCTATGTTTTCCGCCTGCTTGGGGTTCATGAGACCCGTGGTGCGCTTCTGCACCAGGTCTTCCAGCGTGATGCCGTCGATCAGGTCGATCGGGTCGAGCACGTTGCCCTTGGACTTGGACATCTTCTGCCCTTCCGCGTCGCGGATCAGGCCATGCACATACACATCCTTGAACGGGATCTTGCCGGTGATGTGCTTGGTCATCATCACCATACGCGCCACCCAGAAGAAGATGATGTCGAAGCCGGTCACCAGCACCGTCGACGGCAGGTACAGGTCCAGCGCAGGGTTGGACTTGGCTGGCCACTCCGGCGTCCAGTCCAGAGTGGAAAACGGCCACAGCGCTGAGGAATACCATGTATCCAGCACGTCCGGATCGCGGGTGAGCACGCCTGAATAACCTTCGTTGTCGGCCAGATGGCGCGCCTCGCCCTCGTCATGCGCCACGAACACTTCGCCGTTGACACCGTACCAGGCTGGGATCTGATGCCCCCACCACAGCTGGCGCGAGATGCACCAGTCCTGGATGTTGTTGAGCCACTGGTTGTAGGTGTTGACCCAGTTCTCCGGATGGAACTTGATCTCGCCGTTCGCCACCACCTCGAGCGCCTGTTCGGTGATGGACTTGCCATCATTGCCAGGCTTGGTCATGGCGACGAACCACTGGTCGGTGAGCATCGGTTCTATCACCACACCGGTACGGTCGCCGCGCGGCACCTTGAGCTTGTGCTTGTCTATCTTTTCCAGCAAGCCCAGTGCTTCGAGGTCGGCCACGAC
>MLJW01000457.1_pt1 | contig 18092 bp, 18 predicted proteins | sample 888231 | NCBI WGS metagenome assembly MLJW01 (sample SAMN05788063, study PRJNA343431) | mine drainage metagenome | isolation source: sample collected from the inflow into an acid mine drainage treatment plant... | place: Germany: Lusatia, lignite mining district
CACCAGCATCCTCGAAGGCATCAACAACCGCATCAAGGTCATCAAGCGCATGGCCTACGGCTACCGCGACGACGCCTACTTCTTCCTCAAGATCAGAGCGGCCTTCCCCGGAATTCCGTGATGAACCTTTTTTTGGGGGGCAGGGCTCTCTCTCCTTGGCGGAAGCCGTCGGAGCGATGAAAAAATATCGTTCCATTTCAAGTGGTTAATAAATTTTTACCGACAGCGCGATTTTTTGCGCCCGCTTTTATCTCCTGTGCCGTTGAAAGAATGACAGGACCACGGAACGAGCGATCGCTCCGCTGCCTTCGCAAGGAGGCCGGTCAGACATACAGGAGGTAAGCATGCCCGTCATTTCCACCAACACAGCCGCCAATTCCGCGCTGAACTACCTGAACAACAACTCGTCCCAGGAATCCAACCTGCTGTCGCAGTTGGCTTCGGGGTCGCGCATCACCCAGGCCTCGTCCGACGCCGCCGGTCTGGCCATCGGCACCCAGCTGCAGGCCAGCGTCACCGTCTACAGCCAGGATCAGACCAACGTTTCGCAGGGCAGCGCCATTCTGCAGACCGCCGACGGCGCCCTGGCGCAGATCAGCAACATCCTGCAGCGCATGATGTCGCTGGCCACCGAGGCCGCCTCGGGCCAGGTGACCAACACCCAGCGCTCGCAGGACATCAACACGGAATACACCCAGCTGCAGTCGGAAATCACCAGCATCGTCAGCAGCACCAAATATGCCGGCCAGACCGTGCTGTCGGGCTCGTTCCTGAACAACGTGAAGTTCCTGGTGGGCACCACCAGCGCCGACACCATCAGCGTGACCGTCAGCAGCGTGTCGCTGTCGGGCCTGGGTGTCACCGGCTCGGTCAAGACCTCGACCACGGCGCTGACGGCCGTCACCAATCTGAACTCGGCCATCAACACCATCTCGAAGGACCGGGCTTCGATCGGCGCCTACGAATCGCGCTTCAACTTCAGCCTGCAGGACATCCAGACCAACGTGCAGAACATCTCTTCTGCCCAGTCGGTGATCATGGATGCCGACGTGGCCCAGGTGAAGTCCACGCTGTCCTCCACCGACGTCAAGACCCAGGCCGCCGTGGCCGCCTTGACCCAGGCCTCGCAGCTGCCTCAGGAACTGCTGCGCCTGATCCAGGGCTAAGCGGCAGGGCCGTCATAAGGCGCCAGTCGGGCGTGCCTGGCGCCTTATGATGGAATCACCAAGAGGGTAAACGCTTTTTTTACTAGTTTCGCGGAATCATTGGGATAGTTCCGGTAAGGTGCTTCCCGAGAATAAAGGCCAGCAACACTCCGTTTTTCTGGTCTGGATTTTAGCGAGCCTGCCGGGATGAGAAGTCCCTTACCGTCCGGTCGAGGGAGGTAAGGTATCCCAGAGGAGGCCCGCATGCCTGTGATTTCGACGAATACCGCGGCCAATGTCGCGCTGAATTATCTGAACAACAATTCCTCGCTGGAAAGCAGTCAGCTGGCCAAGCTGGCCTCGGGGTCGCGTATCACCCAGGCGTCCGACGACGCCGCCGGTCTTGCCATCGGCACCCAGTTGCAGGCCAGCACCACGGTCTACCAGCAAGACGAAACCAACGTGCAGCAGGGCAGCGCCATTCTGCAGACCACCGATGGCGCCCTGGCGCAGATCAGCAACATCCTGCAGCGCATGATGGCGCTGGCCACGGAAGCCGCCTCGGGGCAGATCACCAATACCCAGCGCACCCAGGACATCGGCACGGAATATTCCCAGCTGTCGTCGCAGATCACCACCATCGTCGACAGCACCCGCTATGCCGGGGTGCAGCTCCTGAGCGGTTCGTTCCTGTCGAACGTGAAGTTTCTGGTGGGCACCACCAGCGCCGACACCATCGGCGTCAGCCTGTCGGCCCTGACCCTGACCTCGCTGGGCCTGACCGGCAGCGTCGGCACCGCGGCCCAGGCGCTGCACTCCATCACGGCCATCAACTCGGCCATCAATATCGTCACCAAGCAGCGCGCCCAGGTCGGCGCCTACGAATCGCGGTTCAATTTCAGTCTGCAGGATATTCAGACCAACGTGCAAAACACCCAGGCGGCCACCTCGGTGATCATGGATGCCGATGTGGCCCAGGTGAAATCGGCTCTGTCGGCCACCGACGTCCGCACCCAGGCCTCGGTTGCCGCGCTGACCCAGGCCTCCCAGCTGCCGCAGGAACTCTTGAAGCTGCTGCAGGCGTAAGGGCCGGAACCCGGCAGTTCTTGCCAAGGCTTGCCGCCTGATGGCATAAATAGGGTTGGAGTCGGTGGATTTCGGAAGATCGCGGCATGACTGGGATGGCCGCGTCGAGGTTGGAACGAGGGTCGGATTGCGGGCAGGGCGTGCCTGGCAGACGTTGGGTTATCGGAGGTGACCGCCATGTCAACCGTCAGTAGCGTCAGTACCGGCAGCGCCATCGACGTCAGCGGCCTGACCAAGGGCTCTTATACCGTGTCCCTGGCGGAAGCGGTGACCACCAAGGTGCAGCCGTACCTGGACCGGGCCGATGCCGTAAAAACCGAGATCAACACCAATTCCACCAGCATTCTGGCCTATGGCAGCATGCAGAGCCTGTTGTTGTCGCTGCAAAGCGCGGTGGGCAATCTGGCGACCGAAGCGCTGTCCGGCAGCAACAGTTTCAATTCGCGGACGGCCTCCCTGGCCAGTTCGGGCAGCACGGCGGCCAGTTCGATCATGTCGGTCAGCGTGGCGTCGGGAACTTCGACCGGTTCCCATGTCGTCACGGTGGATCAGCTGGCCACGGCCGAAGTGGATACCAGCGCCACGCAAACGGTGTCCTCCACCACGGCTCTGGGCTATACGGGCTCGTTCGTTCTGGGCGAAAGCGGGATGACCGCCCAGACGATCACCGTCACCTCCACCATGTCGGTGACCGACATCGTCGCCGCCATCAACGGCTATTCCAACTATACCGGGGTTTCGGCCTCGGTGGTGTCGGTGGACAGCAGCCATTCGGTGATGATTCTCTCCGGCGTCGATACCGATCAGGCCATCAGCATGTCGGATGTCAGCGGCAACGTGCTGTCCAGCATGGGAGTGGTCGGCAGCACCGTTTCCGGCACGGTGGCGCCCGCCAGCACCACCACCGCCCTGGGTCTGAGCGGTTCCTTCACCATTGCCGGCGGCACCAGCGGCACCACCGCCACCGCCTTCAGCGTTTCGGTGGCCAGCACCGCCACCTTGAGCCAGATCGTCGGCGCCATCAACAGCGCCGCCACGGCGGCGGGCGTCACCAATGTGTTCGCCACCATCAATTCCAGCGGCGAGCTGTCCATCACCACCACCAGCGGCAATCAGCTGGTGCTGACCGATGGCACCGGCGATACCGTGCTGAGCGGGCTGGGCGTGGCCACCAGCGGCAGCACCAGTGCCGTCAATCAGATCTATTCGGCCAAGCCGGCCATCCTGTCGGTGGACGGCGTTTCCGGCATCCAGCGCAGCACCAATCTGGTGACCGACGTGGTGTCGGGGCTGACCATGAATTTGACGGCGGCCGACAGCTCCAGCCCCATCACCCTGACCATCAAGCCCGATACCGCCACGGTGGCCACGGCCATTTCCAGCTTCGTCACCGCCTATAATACCTGGGAAAATTTCGTTGCCGCCAACGAGGCCACCACCTCCAGCGGCACCGCCGCCTCCTCGGCGGTGCTGTTCGGCAACCAGACCCTGCGCGACGCCAGCCTGTCGGTGGACAGCACCCTGACCGGCTTGATCCGCGACAACTCGCTGGCCGGGCTCGGCATCTCGCTCAACGGCAACAACATGCTGACCATCAACAGCACCACCTTGAGCACGCAGCTTTCCTCCAATTTCAGCGGCGCCCTCGATGTGTTCGGCGCGGTGGTGACCACCAGCAGCTCCACGCTGCAGCCCTATGGGTCGAACTACAGCACCTATAGCGGCACCATCGACATGAAGATCACCACCGACAGCTCGGGCAATGTCACCGGTGTCTACGTCCCCTCCACCTCCAGCACCACCTCGACCGATTTCACCGTCAGCGGCAACGTCATCTCCGGCGCCTCCGGTTCGGTCTATTCCGGTATGAGCTTCCAGTATTCCGGCAGCGGCGGCACGGTGACCATCACCTCGACGCAAGGCGTGGCGGCGCAGCTTTATCAGGTGACCAATAATTATGGCAATTCCGTTACCGGGTCCGTGCAGTCGCTGATTTCGAGCCTGCAGTCGGAAAACCTGACATTGTCGACGCAGTACAATACGGATATGGATTTCGCCAACAACTACGCCAGTTATCTGTTGAGCTGGTATTCCACCATTGAAACGCAGATCAATACCTATGGCCAAACGTCGGCGGTGATGAGCGAATTGCTGACGGCACAGTACGGCAGTACCAGCTGATGATTTTCCGCTGTGATTGTGAGTGGGTTTTGTGGATTAATAAGGCTGAAGAGGCCGTGTTTCGTTTTTCGGGAGCTTGCTGATGCAGCCGAATCGTTATGCCATCAACGCCTATAACACGGCGCAGCTCACCACCCCGCCGCTGACGGCGGTGGTGATGCTTTATGACGGCATCATTGTGCGCATCGCCGCCGCCGGTGAGGCGGCCCGCAAAGGCGATCAGGACCGCCAGTTCAAGATGGTGATGAGCGCCGCCCGCATCATTGATGGCCTGAACCGCTGCCTGGATATGGACAAGGGCGGCTCGGTGGCGATTTCCCTGCGTGAAATGTATGAATCGGTGGCCCGCGCCCTGTTCCGCTCGGTGGGGCGCGATCCCTCCGGCGAAGTGGCCGACCGTCTGGTGTCGGCGGTGCGCATGACGCGCGACGCCTGGGCCGAAATTGCCGGCCTGCCGCCGTCCTCCACCTCCACCACCGTGAGCAGTCTGCCGCCGGCGCTGCAGGAATAATACCGGCCAACCCTTGAAGTGACGGGTTGGCCGGTCTCCAGCGAGCCTTGAGCGAGCGGCCAAGGCGGCGGATGCCGCCGCCCGGCGAGGGGCGATACAACCGGGCAATTCATTGGCCGGTTGGTATACCCGTCTTTTTATCAGGAAGAAGGCTTGTTTTTCCGTGTCGCCACAGGAGTTTCAGGATCTGGTCGATCGCTACGGCGATGATCTGGCGCTGTGGCCGGATGGGGTGCCGCCCCAGGTCCGCGCCCTGGTGCGCGACTGCTCGGAAGCGCAGGAGATCCTGGAGCAGGCCCGGGCCCTGAAATGCCGGCTGATGGATCTGGGCGGTCAGGCCCCGCATCTGTTCGCCGATCGGGTGGTGGATCTGGCCCTGGCCCTGGATCCGCCCGATTTTTTCCGCGATCTACTCCTGAACTGAGAGCCCGGCGGGTGCGCGCTCCGCCGCCTGCAGCGGCAGGGTGCCGGCGGCGGCGGCCTTGAGATCGGCCAGCACGGCGCGGACCAGCCCGGCCCAGCCCCCCTGGCCGCCACGGTACAGGCGGGCCTGGCGGTACCATGGGCTTTGCGCCTCTTCCCCCCAGCGATAGTCGATCTGCCCCGGCGCCAGCAGAATCCACACCGGCTTGCCCATGGCCCCGGCCAGATGGGCCACCGAGGTATCGACGGTGATCACCAGATCGAGGGCGGCAATGGCCGCCGCCGTTTGCTGGAAGTCGGTCAGGCGCGGCGACAGATCGGTGATGGGGTAGGGGGTGCCGCCCAGCTGTTCGGCGACATCGCCCTTTTGCAGGCTGAACAGGGCCACGCCCTCGGCCTCGCCCAGCTGCGCCATCTGTTCCAGGGTGCAGGAGCGGCGGTTGAGCATGCGGCGGGAGTAAACCTCGCCGTGCGCCCGGCGCGAGGCCCAGGTCAGCCCCACCTTGAGGCGGATGCCGGGCGGCGTCAGCAGCTCGCGGGCCGTCAGGGCGGGCGGGGTGGGCAGATAGGGCACCGAGGCTTCGAGGAAAGCGCGGTCGCAGCCCAGCACCAGCGGCAGGCTGACCAGGGGGATGGTGTAGTCGCACGGAGGGAAGACGCCGTCGGTGACCAGGCTGATGGTGCTGTCCACGCCCTCGGCCTCGGCCAGCAGCCGTTCCAGGCCGTTATGGCATTCCAGGATCACCGTGCCGCCCCGTCCCCGCAAGGGCGCCAGGAAGCGGGCATGCTGGATCATGTCGCCGAAGCCCTGCTCGGCGGTGACCAGCAGGGTTTTTCCCGCCAGATCCTCGCCGCTCCAGCGCGGCGCCGGCACCTGGGCCATCCGCACATGTCCCGATTTCAGCCGCCACTCGGCTTCCTGATAGCCGCGCGCGTAATCGTGGCGCAGCAGCAGCGCGGTGGAGAGATTGGCATGGGGCAGGGGCAGATCGGGGGCCAGATCGATGGCCCGCCGGTAATGGGTGATGGCCTGATCCACGTCGCCCCGGGCCTGATGCAGCACGGCCAGGCTGCTGTGGATGCCCGGCACATCGCCGCAAAGGATATGGCTGAGTTCCATCAGGGTGATGGCCTCGTTGGTTTTCAGCTCGGCGGCCAGTTCGGCGGCCAGCATGCAGCAAAGATCCACCCGCGCCGGATAGGCGGCGATGGAGGAGACCAGCAGCAGCTGCGCTTTGTAATGCTGGCCGATATCGCTGAACATCAGGGCCAGCCGCTGGGCGATATCGGGGTGGGGGCCGTGGCGGCGGATGCCCTCGATCATCACCTGAATGGCGGCGGGCATCAGGCCGACGGCGGCCAGGCTGTTGGCGTGGTCGATGCGCAGCAGCAGATTGTCGGGCTGGCGTTCGGCGGCCCGGCCGATCATGGCGGTGCCCACTTCGCGGTGTCCCAGCTGGAACAGGGAAATCCCCTCCATATAGTCCAGCACCGGATGGGTGTTGCCTTGCCCGCGCATGTCCCGGCACAAGGCCACGCAGGCTTCGAACTGATGGGCGTCGAGGGCGGCGCGGGCCCGCCGCAGATCGTCCTGATCGGTCTCGAGGGCGAGTGGAGCGGGCTGCGTCGGGGAAGGAGAGTCGGCGGTCATGGTCATGGCTTCGGTCTATCGCGGCAGGCCCCCAAGACCGGGTGCCTGAATGGAAAACGCCCAGGCCCCAGCTTGCCCCGCCGTTCCTTAAAAAAAAAGAAAGAGGGGTGTTTTTTTCGCGCCTGTTTGTTGCAGCCGGTCCGTATCACACTGCGAGTGAGCTGCAAAAAGGTTTGGACTAGCCATCCAAGGCCGGTGGCCACCGCCATAAACAGGAGGTAAGCATGCCTGTCATTTCGACAAACACAGCCGCGAATTCCGCGCTGAATTATTTGAACAACAATTCAAATCAGGAGTCCAATCTGCTGGCCCAGCTGGCTTCGGGCTCCCGTATCACCCAGGCCTCGTCCGATGCGGCCGGTCTGGCCATCGGCACCCAGCTGCAGGCCAGCGTCACCACTTATACCCAGGACCAGACCAACGTTTCGCAGGGCAGCGCCATCCTGCAGACCGCCGACGGCGCCCTGGCCCAAATCAGCAACATCCTGCAGCGCATGATGTCGCTGGCCACCGAGGCGGCCTCGGGCCAGGTGACCAACACCCAGCGCTCGCAGGACATCAACACCGAATACACCCAGCTGCAGTCGGAAATCACCAGCATCGTCAGCAGCACCAAATATGCCGGCCAGACCGTGCTGTCGGGCTCGTTCCTGAACAACGTGAAGTTCCTGGTGGGCACCACCAGCGCCGACACCATCAGCGTCACCGTCAGCAGCGTGTCGCTGTCGGGCCTGGGCATCAGCGGTTCGGTCAAGACCTCGACCACGGCGCTGACGGCCATCTCCAATCTGAACTCGGCCATCAACACCATCTCGAAGGACCGGGCTTCGATCGGCGCCTACGAATCGCGCTTCAACTTCAGCCTGCAGGACATCCAGACCAACGTGCAGAATATTTCCTCTGCCCAGTCGGTGATCATGGATGCCGATGTGGCCTCGGTGAAGTCCTCGCTGTCGTCCATCGACGTCAAGACCCAGGCCGCCGTGGCCGCCTTGACCCAGGCGTCGCAGCTGCCGTCGGAGCTTCTGAAGCTGATCCAGGGCTAAGCGGCCTTTTAAGCGCCATACCGGCTGGAAACGGGGGAATGCTTATCGGCCTGGCTTCAGCAAGGATGGGAACGCGGAGCGGATGGGGCGCCACCCGTCCCGCGTTCCCCCCTTTACCCAAGACACTGTGGGAAGCCAGGAGGTAAGCATGCACCTGCTGCCATCCGGTGCCGGCCAAGGCACCGGGAAGAACCGGAAAGACCGGCGAGGCCAATCGTCGGTTTTTTTCCGGTCCCGTGTTTGGGTGCCTTCAGATTTAGCAGCTTATTCTTAGGAATTCGTTAAGTGTGGCGGGCGCATGATCCTGAAAGATCGCCGCGCCCCACGAGTCTTTTTTGCGCGCATTTTGGCGCATGGGGGCGGCCAGACGGGAGCACCATGCCATGACCAATGCCTCTCAGAACGCGGCCGCCGCCGACAGCCTGGAATCCTCGCCGGTTGCCGTGGTCAAGCTCTACGACACCATTATGCTGCATATCAACCGGGCCGGCGCCGCCGCCAGTGCCGGGGATTATCAGGCCCAGTTCACCGAAGTGATGAACGCCACCCGCATTATCGACGGTCTGAACCGTTGCCTGGATATGGACCAGGGCGGCCGCACGGCCCAGTCGCTGCGCGACATGTACGAAGCGGTCAGCCGCGCGCTGCTGCGGTCGGTGGGCAAGACCAGCGGGGCCGAAGCCTGCGAGCGCCTGGTGGGCGCCGTGGCCGAAACCCGCGACGCCTGGGCCACCATCGCCGGGGTGCCGCTGCTGAAGCCCGAACTGCAGTAAGGCCCGGCCATGCCGGCCGCCCCGGTGGAAAACCGGCGGCGGAACCCTTTCCTTTGCAGAAGGAGACGGTTGTCGTGACGCAAGCGGAATCTTCCCCGGAGCCGGGCCATAAACGGCAGATCGCCGTGGCGCTGTCTTATTCCCCCGAACGGGGGGATGATGCGCCCAAGGTGACGGCCAGCGGTCGCGGCGCCGAGGCCGAGCAGATTTTGGACCTGGCCTTCCGGCAGGGCGTGCGGGTGCGCGAGGATCCCGATCTTGCCGAAATTCTGGCGGCGGTCGAGATCGATGCGGTCATTCCCTTGAGCGCCTTCGTCGCGGTGGCGGAGATTCTGAAATACGTCTACAGCGCCAATCATCAGCCGATGCCGCCATCCTTCCGCGGCACCGGCCGCAAGCAGGAGGCAACGCCATGACGACAGCCGCGGAAACCCGCGAGGAACTGGAAAAGGTGTCCTCCCTGGTGCTGGCCGCCCGCCGTCTGCTGGCCACCGGCGCCCTGGTGGATCTTTCGGTGCTGCGGGACCGGGTGGGCGCCTTGTGCAACGCCGTGCAAAGCATGCCGCGCGAGGATGGCCGCAGTCTGGCCGAGCAGATGCTGGGGCTGATCCGCCGCCTGGATGGCCTGGCCGCCGATCTGCGCGATCACATGCGCAGCCTGAACGAGCGACATGACGGCGGCAGGGCCTGAGCCGTTATGGAGTGGACTATTTATCTGCGCACCCTGCTGGCTCTGGTCTTCGTTCTTGGACTGATTTCGCTGCTGACCTGGGCGGCCCGCCGTTACGGCTTTGGCGGCATGCCCCGCACATTGGGGAAACCCCGCCGCTTGCAGGTGGTGGAAAGCCTGGGGCTGGATAACCGCCGCCGTCTGGTGCTGGTGCGGCGCGACGGGAGGGAGCATCTTCTTCTTCTGGGCGCGGCCGGTGATTTAGTGGTAGAGAACGGCATCGCCAGAGCGGAACGGGAGGAAGAGGCGTCGTGATCCATCTGAAGCGTTCGCTGTTCTGGACGGCTCTGGCCGCCGGGCTTGTGGCGGCCGGACCGGCCATGGCGCAGCAGTTCAGCCTGGATCTGGGCGATGGCGCCTCCACCACCGGCCGTATCGTCGAACTGATCGCCCTGATGACGGTGCTGAGCCTGGCGCCGTCGATCCTGGTGATGGTCACCTCCTTCACCCGTATCGTGATCGTGCTGGGGTTTCTGCGCCAGTCCCTGGGCACGCAGGGCACGCCGCCCAATATGGTGATCATCAGCCTGGCCCTGTTTCTGACCGGCTTCGTGATGGCGCCCACCTTCGAACAGGCCTACACCACCGCCATCGAACCCTTGATCGAAAACCGGATCGACGAAATGACCGCCTTCGGGCTGGCGGTCAAACCGTTTCAGACCTTCATGCTGAAGCAGGTGCGGCCTCAGGATCTGAAGCTTTTTCTGGATCTGTCCCACGCGCCGCAGATCGCCAAGCCCGCCGACGCGCCGCTGCAGGCCCTGGTGCCCGCCTTCATGATCAGTGAACTGCGCCGCGCCTTCGAGATGGGATTCCTGATCTTCCTGCCCTTCCTCATCATCGACATGGTGGTGGCCTCGGTGCTGATGAGCATGGGCATGATGATGCTGCCGCCGGCCAGTATCTCGCTGCCGTTCAAGCTGATTTTCTTCGTGCTGGTGGATGGCTGGTATCTGGTGGCGGGATCGCTGGTGCAAAGCTTCAATTCATAAAAAAACGCCGCGCCCTTGCAAGGCGCGGCGTTTTCTATCATGGCGCCGGGCTCAGCCTTGCAGGCCGTGCTCGCTGCGGCGGGCGATCACCTCGAGGCGCTTCAGCAGCAAGGGATCGATCTGATTGCTGAGGCGGTGATCGGCCAGGGTGGGGCGGAACCACTCCATGATGCCGTTGTCGCCTTCGAAGGCCCGGTCCAGGGCCTCGTCGCTGAGATCGTTCATATAGAGATTAGCGGCCTGCACCCGCTGCTGCAGGCCCACCCGGCACAGGGCATCGGCCACATCGTGGCATTCGCTGAGATCGTCCTGGGCGAACAGGGTGGGCCAGAAGACCCGGCGGCTGCCGGGCAGGGTGGAGAGCAGCAGCCCCATCACCAGCAGGGTGGGCTGAACCACGCTGCTGTGGGCCACGGCGCCAAGGCCGGAGGCCTGGGCAGGATCGAGAGCCAGCAGGGCAAGGGTGGTGAGGGTGGCGCCGGTAAGGACGGCGGCGCCGTCGAACAGAGTGGCCGAGAGGCGACGGGACATGGCACCCTCCTTCAAGCTGATTTCACTGGAACCAGCATGCCGGATTGGCCGGGGGGCGCTCAATCAGCCGGAAGCATGGGCCGTGGGGGCGAAGGATAGCCCCCTGTCCAAAAGGACAAGAACAATGGATATGTCTGGAGGTCCGGCCGGGTGAACCGGTTTATACCGCCCGGCAATGATCCGACCCGTTGGGGCAAATCATTGCCGGAACCGCTCTTGTGCTCCTTAGGCTCTGGCGCGAAACAACCGCTCCAGAGCCTAAGGTTTATTCAGACGCCTCCGCTCCGCTTTCGGCGGGCTCAGGCGCCGCTGAGGCTTTACGCGGGTCCGGCTTTGCCGGAAACCGCTCTATTCCTCGGCCACACCGTCCTGATCGCCGGGGGCGCCCGACATGGCATCGGCGACGATACCGGCATTCTGGCGGATGGCGGCCTCGATCTCGGCGGCCACGGCGGGGTTTTCCTTCAGGAAGGTTTTGGCGTTCTCGCGGCCCTGGCCGACGCGCTGGGAATTGTACGAGAACCAGGCCCCCGACTTTTCCACCACCCCGGCCTTGACGCCCAGATCGATCAGCTCGCCGGTCTTGGAAATGCCTTCGCCGTACATGATGTCGAATTCCACCACCTTGAACGGCGGGGCCAGCTTGTTCTTCACCACCTTCACGCGGGTCTGATTGCCCACCACCTCGTCCTTGTCCTTGATGGCGCCGATGCGGCGGATATCCAGGCGGACCGAGGCGTAAAACTTCAGGGCGTTGCCGCCGGTGGTGGTTTCGGGATTGCCGAACATCACGCCGATCTTCATGCGGATCTGATTGATGAAAATGACCATGCAGTTCGATTTGGCGACGGTGGCGGTGAGCTTGCGCAGGGCCTGGCTCATCAGGCGGGCCTGCAGGCCCACATGGGAATCGCCCATTTCGCCTTCCAGCTCGGCGCGCGGCACCAGGGCGGCCACCGAGTCCACCACCAGAACATCGACGGCGCCCGAACGCACCAGGGTGTCGGCGATTTCCAGGGCCTGCTCGCCGGCGTCGGGCTGCGAGATCAGCAGCTCGTCGAGATTGACGCCCAGCTTGCGGGCGTAGAGGGGGTCCAGCGCATGCTCGGCATCGACGAAGGCGCAGGTGCCGCCCTTCTTCTGGGCCTCGGCGATCACATGCAGGGTCAGGGTGGTTTTGCCCGAGCTTTCCGGGCCATAAACCTCGATGATGCGGCCGCGCGGCAGGCCGCCGATGCCCAGGCCCACATCGAGGCCGAGGGAGCCGGTGGAAATGGCGTCGATCTCCACAACCTCGCGGCTGCCCAGACGCATGATGGAGCCCTTGCCGAAGGCCCGTTCGATCTGGGTGAGGGCGGCGTCCAACGCTTTTTGCTTATCCATCGTATCCTTGTCCACCAGACGAAGCGCAGTCTGAGTCATGGTTGCGGTCCCTTCTTATTCCACGGTCGCACGGGCGATGCAATCGAGGAACAGCGTACCAGTTTTGTTCCGGCCCGCAAGGGTTAATGTTCTTATTGTGTTCTTTCAGCCCCACAGAATATGCAGCAGGGTGCGCAGGGCGATGCCGGCCAGGGATCCGGCCACGGCGGGCCGCCATACCGCGCCGACACGCCGGCCCGATGAGGCCAGGATGGCGACGCCGGGCAGATCCATGGGGTGGATCAGAAAGCCGGCGCTGGCATTCATCAAGGCCACCGAAATCTGGCCGTGCCGCACCATGTTGTCCATCACCGCCAGCATGGCGGTGCCGCCGGCCAGGTATTTGGTGACGATGGGCAGCAGCAGCACCGGATCGATGCCGAGGCCGCTCATCCCTGGCGCCAGCAGGCGGCTCAGGGCGGTGATGGCGCCGTACTGGCGCAGCGCCGTGACCGCCACCATGGACAGCACCAGCATGGGGATGGCGCCGATGGAAATGCGGAAAGCCTCGGCCCCGGCGCCGTTGATCACCTCGAGGATGCCCTTGGGGCCGCTGCGGTGCTGGTGATGGGGATGCTGGTCGGTGACGTGATCCCCGGTGGAGAGATGCCGTCCGCTCACATAGGTGGTGGCGGCGGCGGCCAGCAGGCCGCCGGCCAGCGAAAACAGCAAGGTGGCGCCCAGATGCAGGCCGAAGGCGGTCATGGGCAGGCTGGCATTGGCCTGCGACATGGCCAGCACCATGGCGAAGGCGGCGGCCAGATGGCGGTCGGAGGCGCCGCGCTGCTCCATCATGGCCAGGGTGGCGATGGGGGCGGCGAAGCCCACCAGGTTGACCTGCAGGGCGGCGAAGATGCCGAGTCCCGTCAGACCGAAGGGGCGCAGCAGCGGCGCCACCACATCCACCAGGCGGTCGAGCCAGCCCCAGTTTTCCACCAGCCGCATGGCCGACAGCATGACGATGGTCACCGGCAGCAGGATGTAGAGGGCGAGGTCGATGCCGGAGCGGCCGGCGGGGAGAATGATATCGGAGAGAACGTTCATGGCGGCACCATGGTGGCCGAGGCCGCGAGGGCGGACAAGGCGGATAAAAGCATGAGCCGCCACTCCAACCTTGAGGTAAGCCCCGTCCTGGGGCATTCTGCCTCCCTTTTAGGAGGTGTTGGGCCGCCAGGGCGGTTCCCCCACGGACAATCGATGGTCGGCCATGAGCGATAAACGCGTCTATCTTTACGACAGCACCCTGCGCGACGGCGCGCAAACCCAGGGCGTGGATTTCAGCCCCGCCGACAAGACGGCCATCGCCCGCGAGCTGGACCGCCTGGGCATCGATTACATCGAGGGCGGCTGGCCGGGCGCCAATCCCACCGACGACGCCTTTTTCGCCCAGCCTCCCGCCTTCGTCCATGCCCGCCTGGCCGCCTTCGGCATGACCCGCCGGGCCGGGCGCTCGGCGGCCAACGATCCCGGCCTGCAGGCGGTGCTGGTGCCCAGCGCCCGGGTGATCACCCTGGTGGGCAAAAGCTGGGATTTCCAGGTGACCACGGCGTTGGGGGTGGAACTGGAGGAAAATCTGCGCATGATCGCCGATTCCGTGGCCCATGCCTGCGGCCGCGCCGAGGAGGTGATCCTCGACGCCGAGCATTTCTTCGATGGCTACCGCGCCAATCCCGACTATGCCTTGAGCTGCGTTCAGGCCGGTTACGAGGCCGGGGCCCGCTGGGTGGTGCTGTGCGACACCAACGGCGGCTCGCTGCCGCACGATGTGGCGCGCATCGTCGGCGAGGTGGTCAAGGTGGTGCCGGGCAGCCATGTGGGCGTGCATTGCCATAACGATTCCGACAACGCGGTGGCCAATTCCCTGGCGGCGGTGCTGGCCGGGGCCCGGCAGATCCAGGGCACCCTGAACGGCCTGGGCGAACGCTGCGGCAATGCCAATCTCACCTCGATCATTCCCAATCTGGTGCTGAAGATGGGCTTCGAGACCGGGGTGACGGCGGCCGAGATGACCAAGCTCACCCATATTTCGCGGCTTTTGGACGAACGGCTGAACCGCGCCCCCAACCGCGGCGCCCCTTACGTGGGGGAATCGGCCTTCGCCCACAAGGGCGGGCTGCATGTCTCGGCGGTGGAGAAGGATCCGCGCTGCTACGAGCATGTGCCGCCCGAACTGGTGGGCAACCGCCGTCATATCGTGGTGTCGGATCAGGCCGGGCGTTCCAACATCCTGGCCCGCTTCCGCGAGATCGGCCTCGATGTCGATCCCGGCGATCCCAAGCTGGCCCAGCTGGTGGACGAGGTGAAGCGCCGGGAATACAACGGCTACGCCTATGACGGCGCCGAGGCCAGCTTCGAGCTTCTGGCCCGCCGCGCCCTGGAAGGGGTGCCCGATTTCTTCCGCTTAAGCGCGTTCCGCGTCATCGACGAACGGCGCTGGAACGCCAAGGGCGATCTCATCACCCTGTCGGAGGCCACCATCAAGGCGGTGGTCAAGGGCGAGGAAATGATGACGGTGGCCGAGGGCAACGGCCCGGTCAGCGCCCTCGATGCCGCCATGCGCAAGATTCTCGCCCCGCATTATCCGCAGCTGGCCGATCTCAGGCTGGTGGATTACAAGGTGCGCATCCTCAATCCCACCGCCGGCACCGGGGCCCAGACCCGGGTGATGATCGAAAGCGCCGACGGCAACGGCGAGGCCTGGTCCACCGTCGGCGTTTCCACCAACGTCATCGATGCCTCCTTCAACGCCCTGAACGACAGCATCACCTATAAGCTGCTGCGCGACGGAGCCGACAGCTGATGAGCATGACCGCGCCCACCGCCGCCGATCTCCGCCCCGCCATTGTGCTGATCCAGCCGCAGCTTTCGGAAAATATCGGCACCACCTCGCGGGCCATGCTGAACTGTGGCCTGACCGATCTGCGCCTGGTGCGCCCGCGCGAGGACTGGCTGTCGGAGCGGGCCCTGGCCGCCTCGTCGGGGGCCACCGCCGTGCTGCATGCCGCCCGGGTGTTCGACAGCACCGAGGCGGCCATCGCCGATCTGCATCGGGTTTACGCCACCACCGGGCGCAACCGCTTCATGGTCAAGCCGGTGGTGACGCCGCGCCGCGCCGCCGAGGAAATGCGCGGTTTCGTCGATGAGGGGCTGCGTTGCGGCGTGCTGTTCGGGCCGGAGCGCACCGGGCTGGAAAACGACGACGTGGCTCTGGCCGATACCGTGGTCACGGTGCCGCTGAACCCGGACTACTGCTCGCTCAATCTGGCGCAATGCGTGCTGCTGATCGGCTATGAGTGGTATCAGGCCGGCGATCCGGCCGAGCCGCGGGCCATGACCAAGGGCGCGGCGGCGGTGGCCACCAAGGATCAGCTGGTGGGCTTCTTCCAGCATCTGGAGCGCGAACTGGACGATTGCGGCTTCTTCCGGGTGGAGGAAAAGCGCCCCAGCATGGTGCGCAATATCCGCAACATGTTCGAGCGGGCCGATCTCACCTTGCAGGAGGTGCGCACCCTGCACGGCATCGTCAACGAACTGGTGACCTTCCGCAAACGCAAGGGCGGGGAGAGCATGGAATGAGCACGGCCCAGCCCCCCCGTTTCGATGAGGCCGCCCTGGCCCAGTTCGAACAGCTTGTGGCCTGGCGCCGCGATGTGCGCCGCTTCAAGCCCGATGCGGTGGATCCGGCGCTGATCGACCGCCTGCTGGCCCTGGCCTGCCTGTCGCCCTCGGTGGGCAACGCCCAGCCCTGGCGCTTCGTCAAGGTGGAAAGCCCGGAGCGCCGCGCCGCCATCCGCGCCAATTTCGTGGCCAGCAATGCCGAGGCCCTGCAGGACTATCACGGCGAGCGGGCCAGGCTCTACGCCGGCCTGAAACTGTCGGGCCTGGATGTGGCGCCGGTGCAGATCGCCGTGTTCTGCGATGGCCAGACCACCGCCGGTTACGGCCTGGGGCGGCGCACCATGCCGGAAACCATGCAATATTCGGTGGTGGCGGCTATCCAAACCCTGTGGCTGGCCGCCCGCCTGCTGGGATTGGGGGTGGGCTGGGTGTCGATCATCGACCCCGCCGCCCTCAAAGCCAGCCTGGATGTGCCCGACAGCTGGAGCCTGATCGCGCATCTGTGCATCGGCTATCCGGTGGAGGAAAGCGATCAGCCGGAACTGGTGCGCTACGGCTGGCAGGCCCGCGAGGATTGGGCCGGCCTGGTGATGGTTCGCTGAAGCGCTTGAGCGCCAAAGGCGGAGGTGCGTTAAGCCTTGGAGGGTTTCAGCGTTTGGCGGGCTCTCCAGGGCTTTGGCGCGGCCGAGGATGGCGCCGGAAAGCGCAAGGTTACCCGGCAGCCCTGGCCGGGGTGGCTGTCCAGGCTGATCTCGCCGCCTTGCAGTTCCACCAGATGCCGGGCCAGGGTCAGCCCCAGACCGGCGCCGCCGGCACCGCCCAGATAGGCGCTTTCCACCCGGCCGAACGGCTCCCAGATGCGTTTCAGATGGGCCGGATCGATCCCGGCGCCGGTATCCCAGACGCAGAAACGGGTTTCCGCGCCGGTCTGGCGGACCTCCAGCCCCATGCGGCCACCGCGCTCGGTGAATTTGATGGCGTTGAGCAGCAGATTGACCAGAACCTGCACCATGCGCTTGCGGTCGGCCGGAAACGGATCCAGCCGGCTGTCGCTCTGCACGTCCAGGGTCAGGCTTTTCTGCTGGCCACCAGGGCGATGGCTCTTTCGGCCACCTGGGCCGGGGGCAGGGGCTCCAGGATCAGGTCGAGGCTGTTGGTTTCGATGCAGGCGATATCGAGAATATTCTGGATTTCCTCCAGAAGGCGGGTGCCGGCACTGTGGATATGATGCAGATAGTCCTGGATCTGCCGGTTCAGCGGCCCGAAGGTTTCGCTTAAGATCAGTTCGGAATAGCCCAGGATGGCATTCAGGGGGGTGCGCAGCTCGTGGCTCATGGTGGCCACGAACTGGGATTTCGACTGGCTGGCGCTTTCCGCCGCCGCCTTGGCCTCGGCCAGTTCCATTTCGTGGCGCTTGCGCAAGGTGACGTCGCGCCCTTCCGGGATCAGCCAGCGCACATCGCCCTGATCGTTGAAGACCGGTTTCAGGGAAAAGTCGATCCACAACAGGCCGGCGGGGCCGGGATGCCGGGTTTCGTAGCGCACGAAACGGCCGGTGGCGGCGGCGCGCACCGCCGCCCGCAGGCGGGCCTGTTCGTCGGGCGAATGGTTCCACCAGGGGGTATCCCAGAACGGCTTGCCCACCACCTCCTCGAGGCGGACCCCCACGGCCTCCAGGGCGGTGCGGTTGGCCTCCAGCAGAATGCCCTCCGGCGACAGCTGGCCGATGAATTCGAAGCAGTGATCGAACATGGCGTGGAAGGTGTCTTCGCGGCGGGTCAGCGCCTGCCGGGTTTCCATCAGTTCGGTAATGTCGAGCAGGGTGCTGACGAAGCTTTCGGCCTCGGCCTGATCATAGAGCCGGCCGGGTTTGTTTGGACAGGAATCGGCGAAAGATAAGTGGATCCTCTGCCGATTGTTTTCCCGAGGTGCCGATTTCTCAGCGTCACGCCGGGAGCCCGTAGGGCGACCAGAGTGACGCTG
>MLJW01000458.1_pt1 | contig 18023 bp, 21 predicted proteins | sample 888231 | NCBI WGS metagenome assembly MLJW01 (sample SAMN05788063, study PRJNA343431) | mine drainage metagenome | isolation source: sample collected from the inflow into an acid mine drainage treatment plant... | place: Germany: Lusatia, lignite mining district
ACGTTCAGCTGCGGCCAGATCAGCTCCGCCGCGATATACGCCCCAACCAGCATCCCGACTATGCCCCACACCACGGTCATCACGGTGAACTGGCGCACGACCTTGTAGTTGTACGTCGCTTGCATGAGGATATTGCCTCCCGGTTTGTAAAGAATGAATTCTTCACCGCCGCAGGGCCGTGCGCCGTTCATGGACGGACGCTATCAGGACCTGCGTATCCACATTATGATATTACGCAACTCCGAATGAAACCCTGACGGGCGTCAACTTATGCGTCGTGGGACCGGAGTTATGCCGCGGCGTCGTCGCGGGCGAGGGCGCTCAAGCGCGCGAGATCGTTCAGACTGACCATTCTGCGCTTGGCGGTGATCAGTCCATCCTCGTGGAAGCGGGCCAGGATCCGGCAGACGGTCTCTTCGGCCATCCCGAGGTAATTGCCGATGTCCTTGCGCGACATGCTCAGGCGGAATTGCTTGGGCGAATAGTTGCGGCTGGCGAAGCGCCGCGACAGGCCGAGCAGATAGGCGGCCAGGCGCTCCTCGGCGCGCCGCGTCCCGAGCAGGAGCAACAGTTCCTCGTCCTGCCGGATCTGGCCGCTCATGATTTTCAGTATCTGATATTGCACCGAGGGAACTTCTCGGGCGATCTCGTCCAGGCGGGAGACCTCGACCTTGCAGACGGAGATGGTCTCCAGGGCTCTCGCCTCGCCACTGTACTGGCCGGAAGCGAGCGCGGAGAGCCCGAGCAGCTCGCCGGCGATGTGAAAGCCGGTGATCTGCACGCGCCCGTCATCGCTGCTGACCGAGGTCTTGACCGAGCCGCTGCGGATCGCATAGACATAATCGAAGCGCTCTCCTGGCCGGAACAGCACTTGGCCGCGCTTATAGACTTCCTTGCGCCTGACGATGCTGTCGAGCAGCGCCAGGTCGTCGCCCTCCAGGCCCAGCGGCAGGCAGAGCTGATAGACGCCGCAGTGCTGGCACGCCACCGGGGTACAAGCCGTCAGCTCGGCAAGACGCGCCGGGGCGCTGTCCGGGCCGGACCGGGGCATGATCAGGAGGCCGTGCGCCGCCGTCCTGCCGGCAACGACTCGGCCGACAGGATCGCACCGGGCAGATCGGTGAGCCGGTACTTGCCGCTTTTCACCGCCAGGGCCAGCACCTCCAGCGTCTGCTCCTGCAGCAGCGCCACGATCTTGATCTTGATCGGCGTCCACTTGACGTGCATCGGGCACGGGGTCTCGTCCGAGCAGACCTTGAGCCCCAGGACGCAATTCCCGGTCAGACCGGGGCCTTCGATGAGGGTGAGGATCTGCATCAGATCGGTCTTCTCGCAACCCTCGCGCAGGCAGTAGCCGCCCTGACGGCCGCGGAAGGAATGGAGCAGCGCTCCCCGTTCGAGCGTCTGCAGGACCTTCGCCAGATAGGCCGATGGCACGTTGAGATACTGGGCGATCATGCGCTTCAAGACCGGCACGCCGCGTGGCTGGGCGGCGACATAGATCAGGGCCTGGATGGCGTACTGGCTGGTGCGGGAAAGGATCATGGGACGCGATTATGCCGCAATTCGGCAAGCGGCGGCCTTCAGTCGTCCTCGAGATTCCGCAGGTTGGTGACCAGCGGCCCCCAGGCGGCGAGCACCCCGACGATGAAGGCGAGCGCCAGGCCCCTGGACAGCGGCGGCCACAACAGACTGGTCAGCGCCGTCGCGAGCAGGGCCGCCCCGAGCAGCATCTGCAGCAGGCCGCAGAGGCGGGCCCAGGAGGCGCGGTCTCTGAGACGGCGCGAGGTGAAGCGGTCGATGAGCTCGAAGCGGTCGCGGTAACGGATCTCGAATCCGTACCAGAGAAATACCACAGCGCAGAGGCAGAGGATCAGGGCACCCAGAACGACCATGGTTGGCAGGCCCGTTCGCGATATTGACGATGTCATATTATGACATCGGTATCGACGATGCAAGGGTCCGACGCGCCGCCGGTGCTAGAGGTCTATTTCCAGCCCCTCGCGGGCGAGGATCACCGAGGGGTCGGCCGGGCCGTGAGAGAAATGCGCGAGGGCCTCGGCGAACACCAGTTCCAGCTCGTCGTCGCTGCGCGTCGGCTCGTGGTGAGTGCAAACGAGCTGTTTCACGCCGCAGCGGCGGGCGAGTTCGATCGACGAGTCGAAGGTGCCGTGGCCCCAGCCGCGCTTGGCCGGATACTCGGCCGTGGTGTAGGAGCAGTCGGCGATCAGGACGTCGCAGCCAGCCACCGCTGCGTCGATAGCGCGCTGCTTTTCCTCGATCAGCGTCTGGTACTCGCCGTAATCCTCGTCACCGGGATCGTAGATATTGAAGTAGGGCTCATGGTCGCCGGTGAAGAATACCGACTTGCCGTTGCAATCGATCCGATAGCCGAGGTTGATTACCGGATGGTTGAGTATGGTGTTGCTCACCCGCGCGTCGCCGACTTCCACCACGGTGCCGACGCGCAGGGTCTGGTACTCGATCCGGGCGCGCATCTCGGCTTCGCGCACCGGGAAGTAACTGTATTGCAGCTGTACGCCCATCACCTGCTCGATGCCGGTGCCGGTGACGACATCGTGGGCGCCGCACAGGCGCACGGAGTTGCCGGGAATGTAGAGCGGCGTGAAAAAAGGCAGGCCGTGGATGTGGTCCCAGTGGGTATGGGTGATGAACACGTTGGCGGTGATCGGCAGTTCCTTGAGCAGGGCCTGCGCCAGGGCGAAGATTCCGGTGCCGCCGTCGAGGATGATCAGCTCGCCGGCATCGCTCCTGATCTCGATACAGGTGGTATTGCCGCCGTAACGGAAGGTGTTCGGACCCGGCGAGGGAATCGAGCCGCGCACACCCCAGAAGCGCACCTTCATTTGGACATCCCCGCCTGGGCGAAATTTGTGGCCTCTGCCGTCATCCTGTCGGTGTCGCCGAGCGCGGCGACCACCCGGGCGAGATCCGTGCCGAAGCGCACAGGATTGATCGGCGACTCGCCTTCGCGGTAGGGGTTGGTCACGTCGCCGAGTTTTCGGCTGATCAGGTCGGCCATGCGCAGACAATCGTTCATGGCCGTGGCCGGGGCGTCGGGCGAATGATGGCTGCGAATGGAATCGACCAGGGCCGCCGGAAACTGCCACTTGTCGGCAAGCATGGCGCCGACCACGGTATGGTCGGCGCCGATCAGTTCGAGCTCCGCGTGGTGCGAAGGCTGGGGTGTCTCCGCGCTCCGGGCGAGTACCTGGCGGAACTGCTCGGGCATGAACTGGGCAAAGACGATCTTGCCGAAATCGTGCAGCAGGCCGGCGATGTAGCAGTCGCCCGGATCGGCCTCGCCCGCCGCATAAACCGAACAGAGCTGGCGCGCGAAGGCCGCGGTGGTCAGCGAATGCATCAGGTAGCGCTGGATATCGAAGCCGGCGGCATTGGTTGCGGGCAGGATGCCGATGGCGGCGATCGACAGCGCCAGATTCTTGATGGTGTTCACGCCCAGATAGACCACCGACTGGTTGATCGAGGTGATCTTGGTGGGCAGGCTCAATTGCGCCGAGTTGACCACCCTCAGGACCTTCAGGGTGATCACCGGATCCTTCTCGATGATGCCGACCAGCTCCCGCGGCGTGCAGTTGATGTTTCTCGTGATCTCGAGAATCTTTTGCACGCTCTTCGGAAAGGCCGGCATGCGCTCGACGACGATGCCCAGCTTCCGTTCAATCTCGGGTGCGATCTGTGTCATGTGCGAGGGGCGACGGGTGGACCTCGGTTATGCGAACCGGGGCGATGCGTCGCGTAGCCGGCCTTGCACGATTATGCCAGAACCTGCCCGGCTAGGATTTTCTGTCGAGCAGGGATTTGAGGTCCGCGAACGGGCTATGGGTGGCGATTGCTCCGGATGCAGCGCCCGATGATTGGCCAGCATTCCGGTCCGACTCGAGATGGCGCGAGTGCTCGTTGTCGTGGCAATAGACGCAGAGCAGCTCCCAGTTGCTGCCGTCGGGGGGGTTGTTGTCGTGATCGTGATCCCGGTGGTGGACGGTGAGCTGCTGCAGGTTGTCGCGCGTGAACTCCCGGGTGCAGCGGCCGCAGACCCAGGGGTAGATTTTGAGCGCCCGCTCCCGATAGCCTCGCTCGCGCGACTCGGCGTTACGCCGCGCCTCGGCAACCACCCGGTCGAGCCTGTCTGGCGTCTTGTACATGGTTCCGGCCACGGTCCGTTGATTTTGTCAGATAGCATCATAATGGATTTTCGCGCCTCCGGCCTGGCCGGTTGTGGCACACTGGCGGCCTCGGAATCCGAACGCCCCGGGAGACATTCGATGCTGAGCTTCGTGCTCTCGACGTTGGCATTTTTCATCGTCAGTTTCTATCTCAAGCGTCGCCTGGGCGACATGGACCTGCCCTCGGGCATGACGCGCAATCTCGTGGTGTTCAGCCTGGCGCTGGCGATTTCATACTTCGTCGGCTTCATCGCCGACAAGCTGATCGCCTAGTGCCACAAGGCATTTGCGCGGGCTTCGACTTGGCCTTATAGTTTTGCCCTGGCTCCGGGATTGGGGTCGTTCTGCTCTGATGGGAATCGTTCATGGATAACACCGGCCGCCGGGCCATCGCCGCCTGGCTTTTCATCTGCTGCCTGATGGTGTTTGCGACGCTGGTCGTCGGCGGCGTCACCCGGCTGACCCACTCCGGGCTGTCGATCGTGCGCTGGCAGCCGATCGTCGGCACGGTGCCGCCGCTCACCCAGGCCGACTGGCAGCGGACCTTCGCCCAGTACCAGAAGACGCCGGAATACCAGCAGGTCAATCGCCACATGGACATCGGCGAATTCAAGCACATCTTCTGGTGGGAGTATGCGCACCGGCTGCTCGGCCGCAGCATCGGCCTGGTCTTCCTGCTGCCCTTCCTCTATTTCCTGGCGCGGCGCCGCGTAGACCGCGCGCTCGCACCCAGGCTCGCGGGCATCTTCGTGCTCGGTGGGCTGCAGGGGGCGATGGGCTGGTACATGGTGAAGAGCGGTCTGGTCGAGGACCCGCGCGTCAGCCAATACCGGCTGACCGCGCACCTGGGCCTGGCCTTCGTCATCTTCACGGCGATGTTCTGGGTCGCGCTAGGCCTCATCAACGAGCGCGAGAAAACGTCGCGCCACGACGGACTGGCGTCGCTGCAGCGCTTCGCCGCGTGGCTGGCGCTGATCGTCTTTGTGATGGTACTGGCCGGCGGCTTCCTCGCCGGCTTGCACGGCGGGCTGGCCTACAACACCTTTCCCTCGATGAACGGCCATTTCGTGCCGCCGGACATGTTCGCGCTGTCGCCCTGGTTTGCCAATTTCTTCAATAATCCGAGCACGGCCCAGTTCGACCACCGGCTGATCGCCTGGCTCCTGATCCTGCTGGTGCCCGCCTTCTGGCTGCGCTCGTGGCGCGTAACGCTGGCGCCCCGGGCGCGGCTGGCGGCGAACCTGCTGCTGCTGGTGTTCGCGCTGCAGGTCGGGCTGGGCATTTCCACCCTGCTGCTGGTGGTGCCGGTGCCGCTCGCCGCCCTGCATCAGGACGTGGCCATGGTGGTTTTCGCGACCGTGCTCTGGGTGAACCACGAACTGCGCGTATTGCGCTGAATCAGACTTCCAGATTGTCGATCAGGCGCGTGCTGCCCAAGAGCGCCGCGCCCAGCACCACCAGCGCCTTATCGCCGGCGTCAGGCACTTGCAGGTCGAGCCGCCGGCGGACCGCGACGTAGCTCGGCTGCCAGCCGTTGGCCTGCAATTCGGCCATTGCCGCCCGCTCCAGCCGGGCATAGTCCCGCTCGCCGTTGACGATCGCCTCGCGCACACGCACCAGTTCGCGATGCAGGCGCGGCGCCTCGGCGCGTTCTGATGCGGAGAGAAAGCCGTTGCGTGAGGACAGCGCCAGGCCGTCGGCGGCGCGCACCGTTTCGGCGGCGACGATCTCGATGGGCAGGGCGAGGTCGCGCGTCATGTTGGACAGCACCATCATCTGCTGGTAGTCCTTCTTGCCGAACAGGGCCACCTGCGGCTGGGCGATATTGAACAGCTTCAGCACCACGGTGGTGACGCCGCGGAAATGGCCGGGACGGAATTCGCCTTCGAGGATGCCGATCTGATCGGCCGGCGGCTCGACGTAATACTGCTGCGGCGTCGGGTACATCTCGGCTTCGCAGGGCGCGAACAGATGGTCGACGCCGGCGGCCGAGAGGCGCTCGCAGTCCTGGGCGAAGGTGCGCGGATATTTTTCGAAGTCTTCGCCGGGACGGAACTGCAGGCGGTTGACGAAGATCGAGACCAGCACCGTGTTGCCGTGCGCCCGCGCCTGCTGCATCAGGGAGATGTGACCGTCGTGGAGATTGCCCATGGTCGGCACCAGGACCACGCGGCCGGCGTGTTTGAGGCCGGCGCGCAGGCCGGAAATCGTGTCGTGAATGTTCATGGCGGCGGTTCTCAATAGCAATGTTCGGCGGCGGGAAAGCTGCCGTCCTTGACCGCGGCGACGTAGGCCACGACCGCGGCGTCGATGCTCTCCGCGCCGGCCATGAAGTTCCTGACGAAGCGGGCGGTCTTGCCTGGGTAGATGCCCAGCATGTCGTGCAGCACCAGCACCTGGCCCGAGCAGTCCGGTCCGGCGCCGATGCCGATGGTGGCAATGTCGAGCAAAGTAGTCAGTTCCGCGCCCAGTTGGGCGGGGATCATCTCGATCAGGAGCAGCGCGGCGCCCGCCTGCTGCAGCGCCAGGGCGTCGTCCTTCATGCGCTGGGCGTTTTCCTCGCCCTTGCCCTGCACCCGGTAGCCGCCCAGGGCGTGCACCGACTGCGGCGTCAGGCCCAGGTGCGCCCACACCGGCACGCCGCGCTCGGAGAGGAAGCGGACGGTGTCGGCCATCACCGCGCCGCCTTCGAGCTTCACCATCTGGGCGCCCGCGGCCATCAGCCGGCAGGCGTTTCGCAGCGCCTGCTCCGGGCTCTCCTGGTACGAGCCCCAGGGCATGTCGGCGGCGACGAAGGCGCGCTTGGTCCCGCGGCTCACGCATTCGGTGTGATAGACCATCTGCTCCATGGTCACCGGCAGCGTCGTGCTGTGGCCCTGCAGCACGTTGCCCAGCGAGTCGCCGATCAGGATCGCGTCCACGCCGCAGCGATCGAGCAGCGCGGCGAAGCTCGCGTCGTAGCCGGTGAGGGTGGCGATCTTTTCGCCGGCGGCGCGCATGCGCGCGAATTCTGAGAGCGTCACCGGCTTTTCGTTGGCAAGATAGCTCATGCGGGAACCTCTAACGGAAGATGATGGGGACAGCGCTCAAGGGCGTCAGGATAGCAGCGCCGGACAAATCGGGCTTGATCATGGCGCTATCCGGACGACGTCCTGGCCGCGGCAGGCGGCGAGCAGTTCGCTCAGCGCTGCCCGTCCCGGAATGCGGCACTCGGGAGCGAGTTCGGCCAGCGGCACCAGCACGAAGGCGCGTTGGTGCATGCGCGGATGGGGCAGCGTCAGTCGCGCCTCGTCCAGCCGGGATTCGCCGTACAGCAGCAGGTCGAGATCGAGCGTGCGCGGCGCGTTCTTGACGCTGCGGCTGCGACCGAAGCTCGCCTCGATGGCGAACAGCGCATCGAGCAAGGCGAGCGGGGCGAGCGCAGTGTCGACCGCTGCCACCGCATTGATGAAGTCGGGCTGGTGTTTCAGGCCCACGGGCGCGGTCCGGTACAGGGAGGAGGCGGCGACCAGGACCGACTCGGGAATCCCGGATAGCGCCGCCAGGGCGGCTCTGACGGTTGCCACCGGATGCCCGAGATTGGCCCCCAGGGCGACGTAAGCGCGGATCATGCCGCCGGTTCCGCCGCGCCGCCGTCGCGAGCCCTGCCTCCCGGGGCGCGCTTCCTGCGGCGCTTCTTCGTTCCCGTCTCCGGCAGCAGCATGGCCATCCTGGCCCCGCCCTCGGCATTCTGGAAGTTGGTCCACCACTCGGCCAATTCCATCGGCACCTCGCCGCTTTGCGCGCGCAGCAGCAGGAAATCGTAGCCGGCGCGCAGCCGCGGCTGCTCCAGCAGGCGCAGCGCGCTCTTGCCCGAGCGCTTCTCGAAGCGCGGCTGCAGCGCCCAGATGTCCTTGACGTCGCCGCTGATGCGGCGGGTGATCGCGAGCTTCTCGGACTGCTGGTCGAGCACCTCGTCCATGGCCTCGAACAGCGCCGGCATCCGCACCTCGCCGCGCTTGATCCGCGCCTGCCAGTTGGCCAGCACCTCGTTCCAGAGCAGGGTGGCGAACAGGAAGCCGGGCGAGGCCGGCTTGCCCTCGCGGATGCGCGAGTCGGTGCTGGCTAGCGCCAGCATCACGAACTTCTCGCCCATCGGCTGCTCCAGGATGACGTCGAGCAGCGGCAGCAGGCCGTGGTGCAGGCCCTCGTCCCTCAGGCGCTTGACGCACTCGACGGCGTGGCCGGAAAAGAGCAGCTTCAGCATCTCGTCGAACACCCGCGCCGCCGGCACGTTCTCCATCAGCGAGGCCATGTCGCGGATCGGCGTTCTCGCTTCGGGATCGATGGTGAGCCCCAGCTTCGCCGACAGACGGATGGCGCGCAGCATCCGCACCGGATCCTCGCGGTAGCGCGCGCGCGGCTCGCCGATGATGCGCAGCGTCTTTTGCTTGAGGTCGGCGACGCCGTGGTGATAGTCGAGCACGGTCTCGCTGGCCGGGTCGTAGAACAGCGCGTTGATGGTGAAGTCGCGGCGCGCCGCGTCGTCGGCCTGGGAGCCCCAGACGTTGTCGCGCAGCACGCGGCCGTGCTCGTCCTTCTGCGTGTCGGCGTCGTGGGCGGCGCGGAAGGTGGATACCTCCAGCGTCTCGGCGCCCTGCATCACATGCACGATCTGGAAGCGCCGGCCGATGATGCGGGCGCGCCGGAACAGGGCACGCACCTGATCCGGTGTGGCGTCGGTGGCGATGTCGAAGTCCTTGGGCACGATGCCGGCGATCAGATCCCGGACCGCGCCGCCGACCACGTAGGCGCGATGGCCGGCCTGCTGCAAGGCTTCGCAGGTGCGGCGGGCACCGACGGAGATATGCTCGCGGCGGATGCCGTGGCGTGCCACCGGAATCACCGCCGGCTCGCGGCTGGCCGGCGCGGCGGCGACACGGAAGACGCGGCGCAGAAACTTGCGGATCATTCAGGAAAGGACGAAGCGGGAAAATCCCGGAAGGGCGCAATGATACCGGAAGTGCCGACCGCCCGCAGACGGCTATCTCAGGCTGATGATCGGCCAGCGGTGCTGTTCGGCATGATTTTTCAGGGTCGCGTCGGGATCGACCGCGACCGGGTGGCTCACCCTGTTCAATAGCGGCAGGTCGTTCAAGGAGTCGCTGTAGAACAAACTGCGCCCGAAGCTGCCCCAGCACAAGCCCAGCGCTTCGAGCCAGGCCTCGACGCGCTCGACCTTGCCCTCGCGGAACGACGGCAGGCCGCGCGGGCGGCCGCTGAAGCGGCCGCTTGCGGCCTCCTGGGCGGCGACGGTGGCGATCAGATGCGGAATGCCGAACTCGCGCGCGATCGGTCCGGTGACGAAGCTGTTGGTGGCGGTGACGATGGCGGTCAGCGCCCCTTCGCCGAGATGGCGCGCGACCAGGGCCTGCGCCGCCGGCCCGATCATCGGACGGATGCGCGCGGCCATGAATTCGCCATGCCATCTGTCGAGCTCATGGCGTTCGTGGCGCGACAGGGGCATCAGCTGGAAATCGAGGAAGGCGTGGATGTCCAGGGTGCCGGCCCGGTAGTGCTCATAGAACTCCTGGTTTTTCGCTTCCTGCACCTCGCGGTCGAGCACTCCCTTGTCGATCAGGAACTGCGCCCATTCAAAGTCGCTGTCGCCCGAGAGCAGCGTGTTGTCGAGGTCGAAGAGCACGAGGTCCATGGTCACGATTCCAGGGTGGCTTGCAGTATTTCGCGCAGCAGCGGCAGGGTCAGCAGCCGTTGCTGTTCCAGCGAGACGCGGTCTAACGCATCGAGCGTCGCCAGGAGCGAAGGCAGATCGCGGCGGCCGTGGCGCAGCAGATAATCGATCAGACTCGGATCGACGCGCATGCCGCGGGCCCGGCCGTGGCGTTCCAGGGCATCGGCCTTGTCCGCATCCGACAGCGGCTTCACCTCATAGACCAGGGTGGCGCCGATGCGGGTGCGCAGATCCTCGCGCAGCGCCAGGTGCAGCGGCGGTGTCGGGCCGGCCAGGAGCAGCGCCAGGCCGACCAGGCGTGCGGCATTGAAGGTGCGGAACAAGGTGATCTGGGCGGTTTCGGAGAGCCGGTCGACGTCATCGACGATCACCAGGCTGCCGGGCACGGGGGCCAGATTCTTGCCGAGCGCGGCGCCGTCGATCATCAGCAGCGGGCGGCCACGGGCACGGGCGTGCGCCGCGGCGCCGCGGAGCAGGTGGCTGCGGCCGCTGCCGCCCTGACCCCACAGATAGACCTGGTCGAATACCCCCGAATCGGCGAGCCCGGCCAGGCGCGCGAGCAATTCGGCGTTGTCGCCGACGACGAAATTGTCGAGGCTGGGCGGCTCTTCCGGCCGGATGTCGAGCAGCAGCTGGCGCGTCACGAATGATCCTCGCCGCGATAGAGGCGGCTTTCCAGGTAGAGCGCCCTGACCTCGCGCAGGCCCACCAGCAGGGCCGCCGAGACCGGCAGCGCCAGGAGCACGCCGAAGAAGCCGAACAGCTGACCGAAGGCGAGCAGGGCGAAGATCACCGCCAAGGGGTGCAGGCCGATGCGTTTGCCCACCAGCCAGGGCGTCAGGATGAAGCTCTCCAGAGCCTGGCCGATGCCATAGACCGCCAGCACGCCGAGGACCGGCGCCATGCCCGAAAACTGCAGCGCTGCCACCGTCAGCGCCAAGGTGAAGCCGGTGGCGAAGCCCAGGTAGGGGATGAACACCAGGAGGCCGGTGAGCATACCCACCGGCAGGGCGAAGCCGATGCCGACGGCCCACAGGCCGAGGCTGTAATAGAGCGACAGCGCCAGCATCACCGAGAGCTGGCCGCGCAGGAATTCGGCCAGGACGGCGTTGATTTCGTGCGCCATGGCCAGCGTCTTGGCGTGCCAGGGACGGGGGATGGCTGAGCTCAGGCGGGAGAGCAAACCATGCCAGTCGCGCAGCAAATAAAACATCACCACCGGCGCCAGCAGCAGGTTGGCGACGATGCCGAACAGGGCGATGCCGCCGATCTTCAGCGAGGCCAGCAGCTTCTGCGCGATCAACTGGCTGCTGTCGCGGTTGTCGGCGATGAGTCGCGGCAGGGTCGCCGGGTCGAGCTTCAGCGTGATGCCGAAGCGTTCCTTGAGCCAGGGCATCAGCTGTTCGTTCAACAGCCGGATGCCGTCGGGCAGGCGCGCCAGCAACTGCTGTGCTTCCTGGTTTACCAGCGGCAGCAGGATCAACAGTAGCAGCGCCAGGATCGCGGTGAGCAGCAGCATCACCGCGATCACGCCGATTATGCGCGGCAAGCCGAGCTTATCCAGCCGTTCCACCAGCGGCGCGCAGATGTAGGCGAGGATGCCGGCGAGCAGAAAGGGCGAGAGGATGGGGCCGAGCAGGAACAGCAGCCACAGGATGGCCAGGCCGAGCACGCTCCAGATCAGGGTTTGCAGGCGGTCGGCGCGTTCTGGGGTCATTTCCGGTAGAATCTGTGGGTGGATATCTCGCGGCCGGCGCCGCGAAAAGACAACACTTTAGCCGCCGGCCCGCAGGAACTCAAATGGCTTCATCTTCCTCCCCAAGCAATCTGCCTCTGACCTATCGCGACGCCGGCGTCGATATCGATGCCGGTGACGCCCTGGTCGAGCGGATCAAGCCCTTTGCCCGCCGGACCATGCGCCCCGAGGTGCTGGCCGGCATCGGCGGCTTCGGCGCGCTGTTCGAGCTGTCCAAGAAATACCGCGAGCCGGTGCTGGTCTCGGGCACCGACGGCGTCGGCACCAAGCTCAAGCTCGCCTTCCAGCTCGACCGCCACGACGGCGTCGGTCAGGACCTGGTGGCGATGAGCGTCAATGACATCCTGGTGCAAGGCGCCGAGCCGCTGTTCTTCCTCGACTACTTCGCCTGCGGCCGGCTCGACGTCGCTACCGCCGCGACCGTGATCGAGGGCATCGCCAGGGGCTGCGAGCTGGCCGGCTGCGCCCTGATCGGCGGCGAGACGGCGGAGATGCCGAGCATGTATCCGGACGGCGAGTACGACCTCGCCGGCTTCGCCGTCGGCGCCGTGGAGAAGTCGCGGATCATCGACGGCAGGACCATCGTGGCGGGCGACGCGGTGCTGGGGTTGGCTTCCAGCGGCGCCCACTCCAACGGCTATTCGCTGATCCGGAAGATCCTGGCGCGCGCCGGGGTCACCGCCGCCGACTACGCCGCCGACTTCCACGGCCGCCCGTTCATCGACGCGATCATGGCACCGACGCGCATCTACGTGAAGCCGCTGTTGGCGCTGATCGCGGCGCTGCCGGTGAAGGGCATGGCGCACATCACCGGCGGCGGCCTGACCGAGAATCTGCCGCGCATCCTGCCCGAGACGCTCGCCGCGACCCTCGACCGCAAGTGCTGGCCGCTGCCGCCCTTGTTCCAGTGGCTGCAGCGCCAAGGCCAGGTCGCCGACGCCGAGATGCACCGCGTCTTCAACTGCGGCATCGGCATGGCGGTGGTCGTGGCGCAGGAGCACGCGGCGGCCGCCGCCGGGCTGCTCCAGGCGGCCGGCGAAACGGTCCATGTGATCGGCCGCATCGAGGAACGCAAACCCGGTCAGGCGCAGACCACGGTGGCCTGAGCCGCCGATGGCTCACGCCGCCGCAGTGGCGGCGGGGAAGCTGAGCCGGAGGCCGAAGCCCCGGCCGTCCAGTCCGCGGTCCAGTTCGATCTCGGCGCCGTGCGCGTGGGCGACGCGCTGGACGATCGACAGCCCGAGGCCGCTGCCGGGCGCGGGCTGGTCGCCGACCCGGTAGAACCGGTCGAATATCCGGGCTTCGGCCTCGGGCGGGATGCCCGGACCATTATCCCTGACCGCGAGCGTGATCCGTCCTCCGGTGCGGGCGACGTCGAGCGCCACCCGGCCGCCGGCCGGCGTGTAGCGCAGCGCGTTGTCGAGCAGGTTGCCGATCAGGATCTCCAGGGTCGTGCCGTCGCCGCTCACCAGGCACGCGGCCTCGGCCGTGACGCCCAGCTCGATGTCCTTGCCCACCGCCTGATCGGCGTAACGCGCCGCGCAGCGCGCCGCGAGCTCGCCCAGCTCGAGCGGCACCCAGGAACGCCGGTCCGGATGATCGATGCGCGCGAGCAGCAGCAGTTGCTCGACCAGATGGGTGGTCCGATCGACCCCCGCGACGATGTGGCGCACCGCCGTCTGCCGTTGCCCGGGCTCCTGCGCCGCGAGCGCCACTTCGGCCTGCACCCTGATCGCCGCCAATGGCGTGCGCAGCTCGTGCGCGGCGTCCGCGGTGAAGCTGCGCTCCTTGTCGAGGGACGCGGCCAGCCTGCGCAGCAGCTGGTTCAGGGAATCGATCAGCGGCAAGGTCTCCACCGGGACCCGTCCCATGGTGATCCGTTCGAGATTGTCCGCGTCGCGGGCGGCGATCGCTCGCGACAGATCGGCCAGCGGCCTGAAGCCGCGCCCGATGCTGAGCCAGATCAGCAGAGCCAGAGCGGGCAGCGCATAGAGCAAGGGCATCAGCATCCGCTGGGTGACGCGCGCCGCTAGGTCCTGCCGCGCCCGCAACGGCTCGAACACGCGCACCTGGAAGCCGTGCTGTTCTTGCCACAGCGAAACGCTGCGCCAGGACTGGCCGCCGATGGCGACCGTGCGCAAGCCGGTGGCATCCTCGAAGGCGGCATTGGGTGCCTGCGCGCTGCGCAGCAGCAAGCTGCCGTCGCCGTTCCAGACCTGGAAGCTGAGGTGCTGGGCGACGTCGTGATCCCGATCGCGATCGCCCTCCGGCGCGGCCAGATCCTCGGCCGCGCTAAGCCGCCTGAGCCGCTTCAGATCGAGCAGCATCAGCGTTCGCGCGCCCTCTTCCAGGCGGGCGTCGAACAACTCATTGACCTCTTCCCGGGTTTCCCGGTAGCTGACCAGCAGCGTCGCCGTCCAGACCAGGACCAGGCTGACCGAGAGCAGCAGCGTCAGCCGGCGGCGCAGGGAGAAGCGCTTCATGGGCCCTCCTTGCGCACCAGATAGCCGACGCCGCGGATGGTCTTGATCAGGTCCTCGCCGAGCTTCTTGCGCAGGTTGTGGATGTGCACCTCGACGGCGTTGCTCTCGATCTCCTGGTTCCAGCCGTACAAGGCCTCCTCCAGGCGCGCGCGCGACAGCGCCGTGCCGCGGTGCTCCAGGAGATCGACGAGGATCGCGCATTCGCGCGGGGAGAGCTGGATTTCGACGCCGTCTTGACTGACCCTCTGAGTCGCGGGATCGACGCTGAGCTTGCCGCAGACGATGACCGGCGCGCTCCGTCCGTGGGCGCGGCGCAGCAGGGCGCGGATGCGGGCGTTCAGCTCGGCCAGCGCGAAGGGCTTGACCAGATAGTCGTCGGCGCCGGCGTCGAGACCCCCGACCCGGTCCTCCAGGGTGTCGCGCGCGGTCAGGATCAGCACCGGGACGTCGTTGCCCTTGGCGCGCAGGCCGCGCAGCACCTCCAGGCCCGACAGGCGCGGCAGCCCCAGATCGAGCACGACCAGCTCGTACGCCGTGGCGGCCAGCGCGAGCTGCGCCTCGCGTCCATCACGGGCCCAGTCGACGGTGTGCCCGGCCTGCCCGAGTCCAGCTGCGATGCCGTCGCCCAGCAGCGCATCGTCTTCGATCAGCAGCAGGCGCACAGCGTGGGCTCCCCGTGGTTGAAGCTTGAACATGACGCTTATCGCGCTCCCGGCTTAAGGCGTCCTTAAGCCGGATCCGCTCGCGACGGCAAGGCACCTAAGCTTCGCTTAAGCCAGGCGCTGCATCCTGCCCCGGCGTCTGACGCAAGCATCGGGCGCAAGTCTCTAATCCATCAACTTAGCATCGAAAGGAAATTTCATGAAATCGCTCTCCCTCAAGCTCGTCCTCGCCGCCACCGTCGCGGCGGCCTCTCTGTCGGCGATCGCCGCCCCCAACTGCACCTCCGAGCCCAAGTCCAAATGGCTGCCGGAGGCGGAGATGAAGGCCAAGATCGCGGCCATGGGCTACCAGATCAAGGAATTCGAGATCAGCGGCCACTGCTACGAAATCTACGGTCACGACAAGGACGGCAAGAAGGTGGAAATCTACTTCAATCCGGTCGACGCGAGCATCGTCAAAGAGAAGCGGAGCTGAGCCATGGGCGCCCCGATCGGACATGATCCTGCGTCCGCGCCGCGGACGATCAAGGTCTGGGACCCCTTCGTCCGCGTCTTCCACTGGACGCTGGTCGCGAGCTTCGCCTGCGCCTACCTGCTCGGGGACGACGGCGGCGACTGGCACCAGATGCTCGGCTATACGGCGCTGGGCCTGGTGGCGGCGCGCATCGTCTGGGGCCTGGTCGGATCGGGGCCGGCCCGGTTCTCTGCCTTCGTGCCTTCGCCGCGGCGGTTGTCGCGCTATCTGCGCGATCTGCTGGCCGGCCGGGAGGAGCGCTATCTCGGGCACAATCCGGCCGGGGCGATGATGATCCTGGCGCTGCTCTCCGGCGTCGTCGCCCTCGGCCTGAGCGGCTGGATGCTCGGCAGCGACGCTTTCTGGGGCGCCAAATGGCTGGAGGAAGTGCACGAGGGAATCGCCGCGACGACGCTGGCTCTGGCGGCGATCCACGTCGCGGGCGTGGCCTTCGCCAGTTATCGTCATCGGGAGAATCTGGTCAAGGCGATGATCACCGGACGCAAGCGGTCGTGACGTCTTCAGGCCCCGAGGAAGCGGCGCACTAGCTCCAGTGCCCGCCCGCTCATTTCCTGCTGCAGCGGGTCCAGCGTCTCGGCCGGCATCCTCCTGAGCCAGGTGAGCTGGCGCTTGGCGAACTGGCGCGTCGCGAAGACGCCGCGCTCCAGAAGCTCGGCGCTCGCCAGCCGCCCCTCCAGCATCTCCCACACCTGGCGATAGCCGACGCTGCGCATCGAGGGCAGATCTGCGCTCAGGCGGTAGCGGCGCCGCAGGCCCTCGACCTCGGCGACCAGGCCGGCGTCAAGCATCGCGGCAAAGCGTTGCGCGATGCGTTCATGCAGCACCGCGCGTTCCCCCGGCACCAGCGCCAGCGTCAGCACCCGGTAGGGCAGCGGGTCCGCGCGCTGGGCGGTGCGCTGGGTGGTGAATAGTGCGCTCAGCGGCCGACCGGTCAGCGTCAGCACCTCGAGCGCGCGCTGGATGCGCTGGGCGTCGTTCGGCTGCAGGCGCGCCGCCGTTTCCGGATCGAGCCGGGCTAATTCGGCGTGCAGCGCCGGCCAGCCGCGGCGGGCGGCATCGCTATCGATTTCGGCGCGCAGCGCCGGGTCGGCTGGCGGCAGATCGGCCAGGCCTTCGGCGAGCGCCTTGAAGTAGAGCATCGTGCCGCCGACCAGGAGCGGCACGCGGCCGCGTTCTGCGCTCGCCGCCATCTCGCGCAAGGCGTCAGCGCAAAACTGCGCCGCCGAATAGCGTTGCTCCGGGCTGATCAGATCGATCAGCCGATGGGGGAAGCGTTCCTGCGTGGCGGCGTCGGGCTTGGCGGTGCCGATGTCCAGGTCGCGGAACACCTGGGCCGAATCGACGCTGACGATGTCCACCGGCAGCCGCTCGGCCAGTTCCAGCGCCAGCGCGGTCTTGCCGCTGGCGGTGGGGCCCATGAGGAAGATGGCCGGCGGTAGCCGCCGATCGGCGCCCTGCGGGCGGTTGTTTGAGTGGGTCATCGCCCTGCCGCCGGGCCGCCCCAAGGCAGGGCAGCCATGGCCTGCGAGCCATGCGAGCGGCGGTCATCCCCTTCCTCGGGAAGGGGGCTGGGGGGAAAGCACTTCATCTGCCGCGCAGGAACAGCCGGTCGAGATCGGCGAGCGACAATTGGGTCCAGGTCGGTCGGCCGTGGTTGCACTGGTCGGCCCGCTCGGTCGCCTCCATCTCGCGCAGCAGCGCGTCCATCTCCGGCAGCGTCAGCTTGCGCCGGGCGCGCACCGCGCCGTGGCAGGCCATGGTCGCCAGAAGTTCGTTGCCGCGCGCCTCGATCACCCGGCTCGCCGGGAATTCGCCGAGATCGGCCAGGAGCGCGCGCACCAGCTCGGGAATCGGCGCATGCGCGAGCAGCGCCGGGACGGCGCGCACCATGAGTTCGCCCGGGCCGGCGGGGGCGAGCTCGAAGCCCAGGCGCCCGAGCGTCTGGCGGTGTTCTTCGGCGCTGGCCATCTCCGTGGCGCTGGCGGAGAACAGCGCGGGAATCAGGAGACGCTGGGTCGCCGGCGCCTGGCCTGCCAATGCCGTCTTCAGCTTTTCGTAGAGGATGCGCTCGTGGGCTGCGTGCATGTCGACTAGCACCAGGCCGGCGGCGTTCTGCGCCAGGACGAAGACGCCGTGCAGCTGCGCCAGCGCGTACCCTAAAGGTACTTCCTTCGGGGCGTACCCTAAAGGTACTTCCTTCGGGGCGTACCCTAAAGGTACTTCCTCCGGTGCGCGCCCCGGAGGCAACGTGTCCTCCGCCGGGTTCTGCCCCGTGACGGCGACGAAATCGAGGTAAGCCGCGACCGCGGGTTCGTTGATGCCCAGCGTCGACTGGCGCGGCGGCGTCCACACCGCGGCGGGCACGATGGACGGGCTGGGTCGGGGCTCTGCGGCCGACGCCAGAGGTGCTGCCAGCGTCCGTTGCAGCGCGTGGAAGACGAACTGATGCACGCCCCGCGCCTCGCGGAAGCGCACTTCGATCTTGGCCGGATGGACATTGACGTCGACGCCCGCCGAATCGAGTTCGAGGTACAGCACGTAGGCCGGGTGGCGGCTGCCGTGCAGGATGTCGGCGTAGGCCTGGCGCACCGCGTGGGCGAGCAGCTTGTCGCGGACGAAGCGGCCATTGACGAAGCAGTACTGGGCGT
>MLJW01000459.1_pt1 | contig 18002 bp, 15 predicted proteins | sample 888231 | NCBI WGS metagenome assembly MLJW01 (sample SAMN05788063, study PRJNA343431) | mine drainage metagenome | isolation source: sample collected from the inflow into an acid mine drainage treatment plant... | place: Germany: Lusatia, lignite mining district
GTGCGCGAACAGCTCGGGCCCGATCAGCATGCGGCGGATCTCGCTGGTGCCGGCACCGATCTCGTACAGCTTGGCGTCGCGCCACAGCCTGCCGAGCGGATATTCGTTGATGTAACCGTTGCCGCCGAAGATCTGGATGCCTTCTCCGGCCATCCAGGTCGCCTTCTCGGCGCACCACAAAATCACCGCGGCGCAATCCTTGCGCACTTCGCGCGCATGACCGTCACCGCGCGAATCGAGGTTGCGCCCCACCGTGTACAGCAGGCTGCGCGCGGCCTGCAGCACCGTGTACATGTCGGCAAGCTTGGCCTGGATCAGCTGGAACTCGCCGATCGGCTGGCCGAACTGCTGGCGTTGGTGGACGTAGGGCACGACTTCGTCCATCACCGCCTGCATGATGCCCACCGGCCCGGCGGCGAGCACCGCGCGCTCGTAGTCGAGCCCGCTCATCAGCACGCGCACGCCGCCGCCGACTTCGCCCAGCACGTTGGCCGCCGGCACTTCGCAGTCCTCGAACACCAACTCGCCGGTGTGGCTGCCGCGCATGCCGAGCTTGTCGAGTTTTTGCGCGACGCTGAAGCCCTTGAAGCCCTTCTCGACGATGAAGGCGGTGATGCCTTTCGCGCCGGCGGCCGCATCGGTCTTCGCGTAGACGACCATGGTGTCGGCGTCGGGGCCGTTGGTGATCCACATCTTGCTGCCGTTGAGCACCCAGACGTCGCCGCGGCGCTCGGCGCGCAGCTTCATGCTGACGACGTCGGAGCCGGCGCCCGGCTCGCTCATCGCCAGCGCGCCGACGTGCTCGCCGCTGAGCAGCTTGGGCAGGTAGCGTGCCTTCAGCTCGGCGCTGCCGTTGCGCCGGATCTGGTTCACGCACAGGTTCGAGTGCGCGCCGTAGCTCAGCGCCACGGAAGCGCTGGCGCGCGAGATCTCCTCCATCGCGACCATGTGCGCCAGATAGCCCATGCCGGTGCCGCCGTCGGACTCGGGCACCGTGACGCCCAGCAGTCCGAGGTCGCCGAACTTGCGCCACAGGTCCATCGGGAACTGGTCGTTGCGGTCGATCTCGGCCGCGCGCGGCGCGATCTCGGCGACGGCGAAGTCGCGCACCGCGTCGCGCATCGCGTCGATGTCGGCGCCGAGCTGGAAATCAAGTCCGGGGAGGTTCATGGTCACGGTCTCGCGAAGGGGAGGAGGCAGACGGTTGCCGGGGTCGGCTCATCATAGATGACGTTTACGTTAACGGCAATCAGACTTCTCCCGCTCGCTGCGCGCGCAGCAGTCGGCGGGCTTCGTCCTCGTAGGCGCCGATCTCGCGCAGCGTCGTCTGCAGCTCGGCCAGCCGGTCCTCGATGTCTCGGCGGTGCGCGCCGAGCACGTCGAGGTAGCGGCGCAGCTGCGGCTCGGTGTCGCGCGGCGACTCGTACATCAGCACCAGCTCGCGGATCTCGGCCAGGCTCAGGCCCAGGCGCTTGCCGCGCTGCGTGAGCTTCAGCCGAGTGCGGTCGCCTTGCGAATACACGCGCTGGCGCCCCTCGCGCTGCGGCGCGAGCAGCCCGGCCTCTTCATAGAAACGGATCGCGCGCGGGGTCAGGTCGAATTCGCGCGCCAGTTCGGCGATGGTGTAGCGCTGCGGCTGCGGAGCGTCGGACATGGCTCGGGCCTCGGTTGACGTATACGGCAAGTGTAGCGCCGCCCGATGTGACGTTTTTTGCGCATCCACGCCGAGAAGTCGCAGGTTCTGACAATTTTTGGCGGTTCCGGGGCCGCGGGACCGAACCTTGCATGAGCCCGACATTGGCTCGCAATTTGCAGATGATCGCCGCTATGATCGACACCGACATGGAAAACGCGATGCGAACCCACAACACAATCGCGCAGCGCCGCCTACGGGGCTTCACGCTGATCGAGTTGATGATCGTCGTTGCGATCATCGGCATCCTCGCCGCGATCGCGATCCCGGCGTATCAGACCTACACGATCAGGGCGCAGGTCGCCGAGGGGCTGAATCTGACTGAAGGCGCGAAGACCGCGATCTGGGACTTCTACGCGCAGCACGGCAATTTCCCGACGAGCAATGCTTCGGCCGGCATGATGTCGCCGCAATCGATCTCGGGAAACTACGTGCAGTCGATCGACATCACCGCCGGCGGCACGCATCCCGGGCGGGTCGAAATCACCTTCGGCAACCACGCCAATGCGCGGATCTCGGGTAAGACGCTGTACCTGTCCGGTAGCCTCGGCAACGACACGTTGCTGTGGACCTGCACGACCTCGCCGGGCGGCACCGCGGCGGCGAACGCTATCGATTCGGCGTACAAGCCGAGTTCCTGCGATTGATAAGGTCGCATGGAACGAAATTTGCAAGGCTTACGTCGCCAGGCCATGACGGCTTGCCTCCCGGCTTGCCAACGCTATATGCTGGGAGTGGTTCGGTGAGGCGCCTGGGCCAAGCCGCGGTCACACTCCGGAGAACATGTCCATGAAGAAGCAGATGCAGCAAGGTTTCACGCTGATCGAGTTGATGATCGTCGTTGCGATCATCGGCATTCTGGCCGCGATCGCGATTCCCGCGTACCAGAACTACACGATCCGCGCGCAAGTGTCGGAAGGCCTGTCGCTGGCCGATGGGGCGAAGACGGCGATTGCCGAGTACTTCACCAATCATGGCTCGTTCCCGAGCACGAACGCGTCAGCCGGGCTGGCAACCGATAAATCGATCACCGGGAACTATGTGCAGAGCGTCGGGACCGCGGGTGGCGTGATCACGATCACCTACAGCAAGACGTCGCCCCAGAAGGCCAACTCGGCGATCGATGGAGATACCCTGGAATTGTCGGCCTTGACGACCAGCGGTTCGATCCAGTGGACCTGCAAGACCGGAACGACCAAGGGGGTCGCGGCCAAGTATTTGCCGAGCTCGTGCACCTGATCTCGGTTGAGGTCGACAAGCCCGCCGCAAGGCGGGTTTTTTATTGACGGGTCGCACGACTCACCACGCGGGAAGGCGCAGACCTTGTCATCTCAGCGTTGTTACCGGTTCGCGTTCCTTGCCGTTGTCGGCATCGCATGCCTCACGTACGCTGCGGGCCTGCGCGGCGGTTTCGTATTCGACGATTTCGGCAACCTGGTCGACGACCCGCGTTTCACGCAGGCTGCCTTGCACGCGCATTTCTGGGCGGCGGTGCTCGGTGGGCACGCCGGGCCGTTCGGTCGCCCGTTGTCGATGCTCAGCTTTGCGCTGCAAATGCGCTGGACCGGCTTCGATGCCTGGCCGCTGAAAGCCTTCAACCTGCTCGTGCATCTGGGCAACGGCGCGCTGGTCTACGCGCTGTCGAGGCGCGTGATCGCGTTCGCGTCCAAGCGCCGCGCCGAACCCAGCCTGCTTGCCCCTGAGGTCCTCGCGCTGTTGGTCGCGTCGGCCTGGCTGCTGGCGCCGATCCAGCTCACCGCGGTGCTTTACGTGGTGCAACGCGAGGAAGCGTTCGCCGCGACCTTCGTGCTGCTCGGCCTGCTTGGCTACTGGCACGGCCGCATGCTTCTGATCGACGGTCGCGCGCACGCCTGGCGCTGGATCTGGGGCTCGCTGGTGCTGGGCACGCTGCTGGCGACGCTGGCCAAGGAAACCGGAGTGATGCTGCCGGCCTACGCCGCGGTGCTCGAGTGGGTCGTGCTGCGCGGCGAGGGCGACGCGCAGCGCCGCCTGCCGTGGGCCTACCTGGTCCTGCTGGTCATCCCTGGGGTGCTTGGGCTGGCTTGGCTGCTTCCAGGCATCCTCGATGGCGCTGGGTATGCGACCCGGACTTTCACGTTGTCGCAGCGTTTGCTGACTGAAGGGCGTGTGCTTGTCGACTACCTGCACTGGATTCTCGCGCCGCAACCGGAAGCGTTGAGCCTGTACCACGACGATCTGCTTGTTTCGACCGGATGGTGGGCGCCGTGGACGACCGCGGCGAGTTGGGCCTTGCTCGCCGTGCTGTTCGCCGGCGCGCTGGCGTTGCGTCGGCGCTTGCCGCTGGTTTCGCTCGGTCTGCTGTGGTTCTTCGTCGGCCAGAGCCTCGTTTCGACCGTCATTCCGCTCGAACTCGTTTACGAGCACCGCAACTACCTGCCGAGCTGGGGCGTGTTCATCGCGGCGTTCGGCCTGCTGGCGGCGTGGCGCCCGACGAAGGCGCAGGCCAGGGCGACGCTGCGCACCCTGGTGGTGGCGGCGTTGCTGGCGCTGATCGGCATGGACGCCTTGTTCACCGGGATTCGCGCCCAGGTCTGGAGCAGCCCGTACCGGCTGGCGTATTTCGAAGCGACGCTGCACCCGCGCTCGCCGCGCGCCGCCTACGACCTCGGTCGCATCGAGTTGATGATGGCGCAGGGGCGGCAAAGCGGGCTGTATGGCCTCGGCATGCAGCAGATGGCCTATGCGGCGAAGTTGCCCGGTGCCGACCTGCAGCCGTGGCAGGCGCTGATCTTCATGGCGGCGAAGCACGGCCAACGCATCGATTCATCGTGGTGGGACGGCATGCGGCGGCTGATCGCGAACACGCCGATGAGCGCCGAGGACGTCGGCGCGCTGTACAGCTTGATTCACTGCGGCATCGACGGTGTATGCCACTACAGCGCGAGCGACTTGCAGCAGCTCGGCGAGGTCCTCGAGTTGGCCGCGCAGCGCGCGCCGAGCCGAGCCGAGCTCGTCACGCTCGACGCCAACTACGAAGCCAACCTGCTGCATCGCTTGCCGCAGGCCTACGCATTGATGCAGCGCGCCGTAGCGCTCGCACCCGACGACTACGCCTACTGGAACAACCTGGTGCAGATGCAGCTCGCCGGCGGGCTCGATGCGCCGGCTGCGGCAGGCATCGAACGCATGCGCGAGCTCGACCACTTCGGCCTGCACCGCGCCGAGCTGGCGCAACTGGCGCGGAGAGCCGAAGCGGGCATGAGCCAGTCCTCGGCGCAGCGTGACGCTGGCCAGTCGGCGCCGCCCGCGGTACGGAGCGCGACGCGATGAGCCGCTCGCGTCGCGTGCTTGCGCTGCTCGCGCTGCTCGCGCTGGCCTTCGCTGCCTACTGGCCGGGCCGGCACGGCGCGTTCCTGTTCGACGACTATTCGAACCTGGCCACGCTGGGCGCCTACGGCCCGATCGACCGCGCGTGGAAGGTCGTCGCCTTCCTGACCTCGGGTTTCGCCGGCCCGACCGGTCGGCCGCTGGCGCTGGCAACTTTCCTGCTTGACGCGCGCAACTGGCCGGCGGCGCCCGAAGCGTTCAAGCTGACCAATATTGCGCTGCACCTGCTCAACGGCGCGCTGCTTGCCGGGCTGCTCGCCGCGCTCGGGCGGGCCCTCGGCGTCGAGCGCGGGCGGGCCGCGACGGCCGCGGTGCTCGCCGCTGGGCTGTGGTTGCTCGATCCGTTCTGGGTCAGCACCACGCTCTACGTCGTGCAGCGCATGGCGATGCTCGCGACGACCTTCGTCATTGCCGGGCTCTGGGCCTACGCGCACGGACGCGGTCTGTTGCAGCGCGGCCGCCGCCGCGCCGGCTACGGCTGGATGAGCGTCGCGTTGACCTTGGGCACGATGCTGGCGACCTTGAGCAAGGAGAACGGAGCCCTGCTGCCGCTGCTGGCCTGGGTGCTCGAAGCGACGGTGTTCGACCGCCGCGGCGACGCGCGCGACACGCTCGGGGTGGGTTTCCTGCGCTGGCGCCGCGTGTTCATCGTGCTGCCGGCGCTGGTGCTGCTCGGCTACCTGCTGCGCAGCTTGCCTGCGGTGTGGGAGGGACTGAAGCAAGGCCGTGACTTCACCCCGGGCCAGCGCCTGCTGACCGAGGGCCGGGTACTGTGGACCTATCTGCGCGACATCTGGCTGCCGCGTGCGCACGACGGCGGCCTGTTCCACGACGATTTCTCGCTGTCGCACGGCCTGCTGGAGCCGGTGTCGACCTTGTTCGCCTGGTTCGGCATCATCGTGCTGGTGGCGTGGGCCGTCGTCGCAAGACGCGCGCGCACCGACTGGGTGGTGGCGAGCGCCGCAGCGATTGCATTCTTCCTCGCCGGGCATCTGATCGAGTCGACCTGGCTGCAGCTCGAACTGGTGTTCGAGCACCGCAATTACCTGCCGGCGATCCTGATGTTCTGGCCGCTGTCGCTGGCGCTGCTGCGCGGCGCGCGCGATCGCGCCGGCAAGCTGCGCTGGCCGGTCTGGTTCGCGCTGGCCTTGCTCGCGCTGTTTGCCGCGCAGACCACCAGGCGCGCGGAGACTTGGGGCGAGCCTTTCCAGCAGGCCCTGCAATGGGCGCATGAGCATCCGCGATCACCGCGCGCGCAAGCCTATCTGGCCAATTTCTGGAGCCGCACCGGCAACCAGACCGAAGCGGCTCGTCTGCTCGACGCTGCGCTGCGCGATCACCCCAAGGATTTGCTGTTGCTGATCAACCGCAGCGACGTCGCATGCGCTGTAGGTGCGGTGCCCCGCGGCTTGCGCAGCGCGCTGCTGGAGGCGGTCGCGACGGCGAACCTTGGCGCCCCGGTGACGCAGTTTCAGTTCGAACGGCTGCTCGATGCTGCTGGATCGTGCGGCGTGTTCGGCGCGCATTTCGAGTCCGACCTGCTCGACTCGGCTGGCCGCAACCCGGCGGCCGCGATCCCGGTGGTTGGACGCGATCTGTTGCATCGCGAAGCGCTCGTCGCGCTGCGTCGCGGGGACGCGTTGCGCGCCTACGCGTTCGACCTGCGCTCGCTGCATCTGTCGACGCCGCCGCCCGGAGCGCGCTTGCGTTTTGCCGCTGAGCTGGCGTCGGCCGGTCAGCCCAAGCTTGCGCTGCAACTGCTCGACGCGGTGCCGTCGCCGCTGGAGGCGATCCACGGCTGGAGCATGGGCGCCTGGCACCAACGCTGGCTGCGCCACGTCGGTTTCTACCAGGAAAGCGAACATCATCTGCGCGCCGTACTGCAGCGCGAGATTTCGTCTGCGGCACAATCGGGCGCTGTGAAATCGATCGGGGACGAGCATGGAACGCTTGCCGCTGCAAGCACTGCCCGCTGACGCGCCCAGCAGTACGGTGCTGCAGTCGGTGGCGATCGCCTTGTCGGTCGTGCTGCCGGCGCGCAACGAACAGGGCGCGGTCGGCACGACGGTGGCCGGCGTGTTGGCGCGCCATCCGCAAGCCGAAGTGATCGTCGTCGACGATGGTTCGACCGACGACACCGCGCGCGTCGCTGCGCAAGCCGGAGCGCGGGTGATCTCCCGCCCCTACGGCATGGGCAACGGCGCCGCGATCAAGACCGGGGCGCGTGCGGCGCGCGGCGACGTCATCGTGTTCATGGACGCCGACGGCCAGCACGACGCGGCCGACATCGCGCGGTTGTTGCAGCGCCTCGACGAAGGCTACGACATGGTCGTCGGCGCGCGCGACGGCGGTTCACAGGCCAGCGTCGGTCGCGGCCTGGCCAACGCCTTCTACAACCGCTTGGCAAGCTGGATGACCGGCCACCGCATCGCCGACCTGACCAGCGGTTTTCGCGCGGTGCGCGCTGACCGCTTCCGCGAGTTCCTGCACTTGCTGCCGAACGGCTTCTCGTACCCGACCACCAGCACGATGGCCTTCTTCCGCAGCGCGTATGCGGTGGCTTACGTGCCGATCGTTGCAGCGCGGCGCGTTGGCCGCAGCCACATCAAGCCATTGCGCGATGGCTTGCGCTTCCTGCTGATCATTTTCAAGATTGCCACGCTGTATTCGCCGTTGAAATTGTTCGGGCCGGTGTCGCTCGTGTTTGCGTTGCTGGGCGTCGGCAACTACGCCTACACGTTTTTGGAGCAGCATCGATTCACGAATATGAGCGCGCTGCTGATCAGCGCCGCGGTGATCGTGTTCCTGATCGGCCTGATCTCCGAGCAAATCGCCAACTTGACTTACCGCCGCGATGGCTGAGGCAGGCGTCATGCCCAAGGTGCTGGTTGTCACGCGCAACTATCCGCCGTTGCTCGGAGGAATGGAGCGCCTGAATTGGCACTTGGTCAACGAGCTCGGGCGATATTGCGAGCTGCGCCTGATCGCGCCGCAAGGCGCAGCGCGCCATGCCCCCGACGGGATCGTGGTCGACGAGGTTCCACTCAGCCCATTGCCGCGTTTCGTCGCTGTGGCCGCTGTGCGAACCTGGTTCGCAGCTCGGGCGTGGCGTCCAGACTGGATCTTGGCAGGCAGCGGACTCACGGCGCCGCTGGCATGGCTTGCGGCGCGTGGCTGTGGGGCGCGTGCCGCGAGCTATGTACATGGCCTCGATCTTTGCGTTCAGCACCCGGCATACCGCCTGCTTTGGCGGCGTGCGCTGCATCGCATGGATCGCGTGATCGCCAACAGTCACGCTACCGCCCGTTTGGCTGAAGCGGTTGGTATTGCGAGTGCGCGCTTGAGCATCGTCCATCCCGGAACCGAGTTGCCGGCCCATGACGCGGCCGCGGGCGCGCGTTTTCGCCAGGCAAACGGCATAGACCCGAATAGCGCGCTGCTTCTTGCGGTCGGGCGCCTGACCGAGCGCAAGGGGCTTCGACAATTTGTTGTCGAGGTGCTCCCTCGCATCGTCCACAAGCGGCCCAATGTTGTCTTGGCAGTGGTTGGCGAGGCCCCCAGGCACGCGCTTTCAGCTCACGCGCAGACACCGGAAAGCATCGTCTCTGCCGCAGCCTCCGCAGGGGTCGCAGCCAACCTGCGAATGCTGGGCAAGCTCGACGAGGCGCGATTGCACGATGCTTATTTCGCCGCAGATGTGCACGTCTTCCCCACGCGCGAGCTCGCCGGAGATCTGGAGGGCTTTGGCATGGTCGCGCTGGAGGCCGCGGCGCACGGGCTGTGGAGCGTCGCCTACGCCGCCGGCGGGGTGGTCGATGCAGTCGGCCAGGGCGCCAGCGGTGATCTCATTCAGCCCGGCGATGGGTCACATTTTGCCGCCGCTGTGCTTGCCGCGCTGGAGCGCCGATCAGCGGGACAGGGTCCTCGGACATTCGCCGAAGGCTTCGCTTGGAAGCGCTTTGGCGACGCCGTGGCACAGGCCCTGTGGCCGCGCGGCGACCGTTAGCATTGGTGTCGCTATGGGGGGGACTGCTCGCTCCGGTGTATGGTTTCCCGCGATACGCAGCGGCAGTGGCGCTGATGTGTTCGTCGAGCGCCTCGCGGCCGGCCTGAACGCACTTGGGGTGCGCGCCGAAGTCAGCTGGCTACCCCATCACGCGGAGTACGCACCGTGGCTGGTGGCGAAGCCGCGTGTGCCGGAATGGGCTGGTGTTGCCCACCTCAATACGTGGTTGCCGCGGCGCTTCGTCCCCAAGCGGATTCCGACTGTGCAGACTCTCCATTTCTGCGTTCACGGGGAAGAGTTCGCACCCTATCGCTCGAAATTGCAGGCGGCATACCACGGCCTATGCATTGAACCTCGCGAACGCATCAACGTGCGGTGCGCATCGCGAGTCGTCGCGGTCAGCGCCGAAACGGCCCGGCAGTCGGCCGCGGTTTTTGGTCGGCGCGATATCGGCGTGATCGCCAATGGCGTGCCCGTCGATGCCCCTTTCCTGCCGCAGGTCCGCGACTTGCCGCATAGGCCGTTTCGTTTGCTTTACCTCGGCAACTGGTCGCGTCGCAAGGGAGCCGATTTGCTGGCACCGATCATGCGCAACCTTGGCGACGGCTTCGAGTTGCTCTATACCAGTGATCGAGCTGGGGCGCACGGCAACTTCGAACCCCCGCCTTACGCGCGCAGCCTGGGGCGACTGAGCGGGGCCGATGCGATCGCAGGTGCCTGCCACGAAGCGGATGCCTTGTTGTTTCCTTCGCGCATGGAGGGGCTTGCCCTCAGTGTGCTGGAAGCGATGGCTTGCGGTTTGCCGGTGATCGCGGCGCGAGTGTCCTCGCTGCCCGAGGTTGTCGATCATGGCAGCAGCGGGTGGCTGTGCGAGTCCGCCACCGCTGCCTCGTTTGCCGCTGGTGCGCGCTTGCTGCGCGACCATACGCAGCTGTGGAGAAGCATGGGCGAGCAGGCACGGCAAAAGGTGGTGCGTGAGTTTTCCCTGGCTCGCATGGTGCGACACTACCTCGAGCTCTACGGCCAATTGCTGGCCGAGGAGTGGATTCAGGCATGACGCCCCCGATCATCGGCTTAGTACTTGAATATCGCAAACCGGAATTCACGCAGCAGTGCGTGCGGTCGCTGTTGCGTGAGCGATGCTCGGCTGTCGTGGTGTGGGACAACTCCGATGACGGTGGGTACAGCCTGGATTGCCTGCGGCGAACCTTCGGTTCTGACCCGCGGGTGCTGCTCCTAGCCGCTTCAAGAAACCTGGGCTTTGCGGGTGGGGTGCGACACGGCATGGAGGCCATCGCGGTCGCCTATCCGCAGGCCTGGGTGCTTTTGATAAACAACGACGCGCGCCTACTCCCTGGGGCTGTGTTGGCTTTGCGGCAGGCATTATTGGCATGCCCAGGGGCTGTGCTGGCCTCTCCGCGGGTGCGCCACGGTGGACGCATTGTCGGTCCGCTCTACTACCATCGACGGTTGGCTCTGGTCTTCACGCGGCCGGTTCGCGGGGCGTTTGCTTATGCAAGCGGCAGCGTGATGCTTGTGGCGCCGTCGCGGCTGGGCTCGCGGTTGCTCGATGAAGCTTTTTTTATGTATGGCGAAGACGTCGAGCTCGGGTGGCGGCTGCGACAATCTGGCGCGATCGTACATTTGCCGCTTTTGCTCGCGGAGCATCTGGGTTCGCAGGGGAGCGGTATGGGTTCGCTGCGCTACGAAACGTGGCTGGTGCGCAGTCATTGGCTGTTGGCGCGCAAACTGACGCGGTGTGCAGGCGACGTCGCGCTGAACTATTTGGGGCGAGCGGTTAGCCTCCCCGCCAGGGCATTGTTGCGCTGCTTGCGCTACCGCAGCCTGACGCCGATTCGTGGATTCATCGCCGGAACCTTCGGTGCGTTTTGCGAGCCGCAGCGAGCGCGAGACGAGCGAGCCTGACGGAGAAGTTTCGCAGCCGCTCGGGAATGGTAGGTCGACGCGCTACCCGTTTGATCAACCCTGGAGCGGGCCGTGTGCACTGGGTTTGCCTGATCGCGAAGCAATCAGCAGCATGCTAAGGCTTGCGGCTTCCGTTGCATATAGGGCCATAATGGCTCCCGCCAAACCCGCGGACAGTACCAGGGAGGCAGTGGCGAGCGCACCCAAGGCCATCGTCGTCAGTTGGATCCGAGTCAGCGTTGCAACGCGTCCCTTCGCGATCAGCTGAGTGCTGGCCAGGTTGCGTAGCACCTGCATTGCTGGAATGCCGGCCAGCATCGCCAGCAGCTTGCTGCTGGAAGCGTAGTCGGCGCCCAGCAAACGCGGCAGCCAAGGCGCGACGGCTAGCAGCAGTCCTCCCCCCAGCAACGCCAGCAGCACGATCCATTTGCCGGTGTGCAGCAGCCTAGCTGCCGGATCGCGACTGCTGTACACGCGCGGCCACAGGCTCTCTTGCAGGGCGACCAGTGGTAGTGTTGCCAGGTCTAACGCGCGCTGTGCGATGCTGAGGTTGCCGGCCCAGCCGTAGCTGGCCTGCGCCAGCAGCGGTTTGTTGAACTCGGCTTGCAGTCGCGGACCTAGCGAGCCTGCAACAAAGGGCGCTCCGGCGCGTAACAGTGCAGCGTCCGGGCGGCGCAGACGCACACCGGGGTACCGATGGCCCAGTTGCACGAGCAGCAGCATCCCATACCCTGCGCTCGCGGCGGCGTAGGCGGTGATCCAGGAGCGCAGTGTGCATGCGTCGAGCAGCATGAGCAGCAGCAAGGCGCCGAGTCTGCACACGGTCAGGCCTGCACTCAGCGCGCCGTAGCGCTGGGGGTACTGTCGCGCCTGCATCGCACGGCCCAGGATTTCAACGAGCGAAGAGGTCGACACCTCGCTTCCGATCAGGAGCCACAGATCGCGCGTGCTCCAGGGCCCAGGCAGCAACGCCGCAGCCGCGACGCCGGCGACGGTACAGATCGCCGAGCCGGCAAGCCAAAGACCCAAACATCGTCCTAGCAACTCGTCGAGCCGAGTCGGGTCGCGTGCACCGTCGCGCAGGATAAGGCCTTGAGAACCGATGCCCGCGATCGCGCCCAAGCCGCTGGCGATTGCGATCGCCGCCACGAAACGACCGTATTGTCCAGGCCCAAGCGCACGCGCCAGGGTGATCACCGTTGCCACCTGAGCGGCACTTCGTACAGCCAACCAGAACAAGAGCCCGGCGCTATTGCGCATGTAAAGCCCTGGTTGTTTGAACGAAGCGAGTGCATCTCGAGCGCTCGCCACGATGGACTCTGGTAGCGGCATCGACTATCGAGCCGGAGCGCCGCGGGTTGCGGCCATATCAGGCGTGCAAAGATGAAAGACCTGATACTGCCAACGCAGTGGCCAAAGAGGCAGCAGCAAGGACTGGATCAGACGTGGGATCAGCATCATCCATGGTCTTCGGACGATCCACCCCCAATTGAGAACATGCAAATCGCGCCAGCGGGCCTGCAAAAGCAATCCGCATTCGGCGAACAATTCACGCCAGGCGTCGAGCGAACGAATCGTTTCGCGGATCGACTGTTGTTGCGTTCCCTTGTACCAGCCCAGACGATAGGGAAGAAACCCCGCGTTCGGAACCAGCAGCACAATGCGGCCATCTGGTTTCAATACACGGATCATTTCCCGTAACGCAGCTTTCTGGTCGAGGAAATGTTCGAGTGACCCCAGGCAACTGATCACATCGAAAGTGTCGTCGGGGAAATCGAGCCTTTCCGCAGGGCCGACATGGAACGCGCCGTGCGGCAACCTTTTTCTGCATACCGCGATGGCCCGCTCGGAAATATCGGCTCCAGCAACGCTCAACCCCAAGCGGCTGGCGACGGTAAGCCAATCGCCGGTTCCGCAGGCTACATCGAGCAAGTTTTGCCCGGCGTGCAACGCGAGGCGTCTTGCCAGCGCCCGCAAATGCCTCTCGCCGACGATTGCCGCGTTGGCGTCGGCGTTGCCGTAATAGATGTCGTTGTAGAACGACGCGACATCATCGAACTTCGGCGGCATGGGCTCTTGCATGGCCCGGACTATAGCGCGGCGGCTTGCGGAGAACGATCGCCGCGCGAGCCCTCGGCTGCGACTGCGGGCCGCCAGCGAAGGAGCCGCTTGCCATGAATCGCGACGGCTAAATGGGCGCCGTGTCGCTCACAACCTCCACACCCTCACCCCTCGTTCGCGCAGCGCCTGCGCATCAAACTGCGCCTTCACGTCGATGAATGCACCTCCGGCGTGCAGCCGCGCGGCGTAATCGGCGAGCGGACGCTGCGCGAACTCGCGGTGCGCCACGGCCGCGACCACCGCGTGCGCGCGCGGCAGCGCGTCCCACGGCAGCAGCTCGACGCCGTACACGCGGCGTGCTTCGACGGGATCGGCCACGGGATCGTGCAGAGCCACATCGACGCCGTACTCGCGCAGTTCGCGCACGATGTCGAGCACTTTCGAGTTGCGCAGGTCGGGGCAGTTCTCCTTGAAGGTCACGCCGAGCACGATGACGGTGGCGCCGCCCAGCGGATGCCCGGCGCGGCTGATCTGCTTGACCGTCTGCTCGGCGACGTACTTGCCCATGCCGTCGTTGATGCGCCGTCCGGCGAGGATCACTTCCGGGTGGTAGCCGAGGCTGACGGCCTTGTGCGTCAGGTAATAGGGGTCGACGCCGATGCAGTGGCCGCCGACCAGGCCGGGGCGGAAGGGCAGGAAGTTCCACTTGGTGCCGGCCGCGCTGAGCACCTCGGAGGTGTCGATGCCGATGCGGTGGAAGATCAGCGCCAGCTCGTTCATCAGCGCGATGTTCAGGTCGCGCTGGGTGTTTTCGATGACCTTGGCCGCTTCGGCGACCTTGATCGACGAGACGCGGTGCACGCCGGCGTGCACGATGCTCTCGTAGAGTTCGGCGACGCGCTGCAGCGTCGCGTCGCTGTCGGCGCCGACGACCTTGATCACGCGCGTCAGCGTGTGCTCTCGGTCTCCGGGGTTGATGCGCTCAGGCGAGTAGCCGACCCAGAAGTCCTGCTTCCAGCGCAAGCCCGCTGCGCGCTCGATGGCCGGGATGCAGATCTCCTCGGTCGCGCCGGGGTAGACGGTCGACTCGAAGACGACCGTGGCGCCGCGCTTGAGGTGGCGGCCCAGCGTTTCGCTGGCCGCCAGCAGCGGACCGAAATCGGGCACGTGCGCTTCGTCGACCGGCGTCGGCACCGCGACGATGACGCAATCGGCTGCGGCCAGCGCGCCCGGGTCGTCGGTCACTTCGAGCTGGCGTGCCTCGCGCAGTTGCTCGGCGCTGAGGTCGCCGTTCGGGTCGACGCCACGGCGGCAAGCGTCTACCTTGGTGCGATCGAGGTCGAAACCGATCGTTCGGCGGTGCGCGCCGAACGCGACGGCCAGCGGCAAGCCGACGTAGCCGAGGCCGATGACTGCGACGACCTGCATGGGGGCTCCTGTCAGGAAGGGCGTATTGCGGACATTGTCGCGGTAGGCGGCAGTCGCTCGTCGTCAGCGCAACGCGTAGCTGCCGACGACCCCGGCGAACAGCGCGAATCCCACCCAGTGGTTGGCGCGGAACGCGGTGAAGCAGCGCGCCGGGTCGCGGTCGCGGATCAGCACGTAATGCCAGCCGACCATCGCCGCGGCGGCGGCCGCGCCGGCGGCGAACGGCCAGCCCAGCCGCGCCTGCATGCCGGCGGCCAGCCACATCGCCAGGTACAGCGCGTAGCTGCTCATCACCGCGGCGACGTCGTAGCGGCCGAAGGTGATCGCCGAGGTGCGGATGCCGATGCGCAGGTCGTCGGCGCGGTCGACCATCGCGTACTCGGTGTCGTACGCCAGCACCCAGAACAGATTGCCCAGCAGCAGCCACCAGGCCAGCAGCGGCACGTCGTCGGCGGCGGCCGCGAAGGCCATCGGGATGCCGAAGCTGAACGCCACGCCCAGGTAGGCCTGCGGCAGCGCCAGCCAGCGCTTGGTGTAGGGGTAGGCCACCGCGATCAGCAGCGCGGCGAACGACATCTGGATGGTCAGCGCGTTGGTCAGCAGCACCAGCGCGAACGCGGCCAGCGCGAGCACCGCGCCGACCGCCAGCGCCTCGCGCTTGGACAGCGCGCCGCGCGTGATCGGGCGCTGCGCGGTGCGCTGCACGTGGCGGTCGAAGTCGGCGTCGGCGACGTCGTTGACGGTGCAGCCGGCCGAGCGCATCAGGATCGTGCCCAGCGTGAACACGACGACCAGCCGCCAGCCGGGAAAACCGCCGGCGGCCAGCCACAGCGCGGCCAGCGACGGCCACAGCAGCAGCAGCCAGCCGGCCGGGCGGTTCCAGCGGATCAGGTCCAGCCACAGCTGCAGCCGCTGTGGCAAGGCGGCGGCGCGCATCAGGCCTCGAGCAGCGAGCGCAGCATCCACGCGGTCTTCTCGTGGATGTCCATGCGCGCCGACAGCAGGTCGGTGGTCGGCTGGTCGCCGGCCTTCTCGGTCAGTGGCAGCAGCCCGCGCGCGGTGCCGGCAACCGTCTCGTGACCCTGCACCAGGATCGCGATCATCTGCTCGGCCTTCGGCGGCTGCTGCGGTGCGTCGGCCAGGCGGCTGAGCTGGCCGAACGCGGCGTACGAGCCCGGCGCCGCGAAGCCCAGCGCGCGGATGCGCTCGGCGATCGGGTCGACCGCGTTCCACAGTTCGGTGTACTGCACCATGAACATCTGGTGCAGCGTGTTGAACATCGGTCCGGTGACGTTCCAGTGGAAATTGTGCGTTGTCAGGTAAAGCGTATACGTGTCGGCGAGCAGCCGCGCCAGGCCACCGGCGATCGCCTCGCGGTCGTCGGTGTCGATGCCGATCTGCACGTTCTTCGAGGTCAGTTGCAGTTTCGTCGTGTTGGATGTCTTGGTCTTGGCCATGGTGGGTCGGCTCCGTCGATGGCGCGCGGTGGAAACAGGACGTGCGGCGCCGCGCGCGTCAGCGGCGCCTGGCTGCAACTGTATCGCCATGGCGTGTGCGCGGTGCTGCGCGGCCCCTTGCAGGGTGCAGCCTTTGACGGTCGGCGCGGCGTGCAGCCAGCTTGCTGGGCACGGATTCGGATTTTTCTTATACTCCATCAGCGTATATCCCGGTCACGCCTGACGTAATGTTTTGAAACCCGCAACGGTGTATTTGCCATTGCGTCATAGGGTTTTTGCGGCGTAGCATGCGGGAAAACCATTAAGGCCTTCCGTCAAGCCCCCTGCTTGCGGTGGGCCCTGTCTGTTTGTCCGCTTCCTTCCCCGCTTCCTTTCCTGTCCTCCACCACTGCCACCATGCGTCCGCTCCATCAGATGTCCCTGCCGGAAAAGCTCGTGCACACCGGCTTCATCATCCTCGCCTGCTTCGGCATGCTGTCGGCCGAGCTGTACCTGTTCGTCACCCATACCGGCCTCGACGGCAAAGCGGGCGTGACGCTGAAGGACATTCAGATTTCTTATTACGGTGACCGCTCGTCGAGCAAGATCCAGAGCGTTCTTCCGACGATGCTGACCAACGCCGGAGTCGACAAGGCGCAATGGCCGGCGATCGAGAAGAAGGTCGACCACTGGGTGCAGAACGGCCAGACCGAAGCCGAGTACACCGCCGACATCAAGCCGATCATCGACGCGCACTGCATGATGTGCCACAGCGACGCGATGAGCAAGCAGCTGCACAACCCGCCGCTGGGCAGCTACGACGACGTCAAGAAGGTCGCGCAGGTCAACACCGGCATGACGCTCAACCAGATGCTGATGGGCGGAATGGTCCACCTGACGATGCTCGGCGTGATCTTCTGGATCGCCGGCATGCTGTTCGTGCGCACCCGCATCACCACCGCGCTGAAGGCGCTGCTGGTGTTCGTTCCCTTCCTCGGCATGATGCTCGACTTCTCGGGCTGGTTCGCCACCCACTACAACCCGGCGTTCGCCTGGATGGTGCTGGTCGGCGGCGCGCTGTCGTGCCCGATCGCCGCGCTCGAGCTGGTGGCCGCTTTCTTCGACATGTGGATCGGTCTGCCCGGCTTCCTGTCGGAGAACAAGTCGGGGTTCTGATTCAGCCGCTTCCGCGCGTTCCTCGCGCGGCGGCCGCAACGCCCGCAAGGCCGGTCACCGACCGGCCTTTTTGCTGGGCGTCGTGCAGGTGCCCAACCTAGAATGCACGGATGTCCGATCCCCACTCGCTTCAAGCCCAGGCGCCGTTGCACGTCGTCGTGCTCGCGGCCGGCAAGGGCACCCGCATGCAGTCGGCGCGGCCCAAGGTGCTGCAGCCGCTGGCCGGGCGCGCGTTGCTCGCGCACGTGCTGGATACCGCCGCGCAGCTCGACGCGCAGCGCCGCATCGTCGTCGTCGGCCACGGCGCCGAGCAGGTCCGCGCCGCGTTTGCCGCCACCGGCGCGACGTTCCGCGAGCAGCAGCCGCAGCTCGGCACCGGCCACGCGGTGCTGCAGGCGGCCGACGCGTTCGACGACGACGCGGTGGTGCTGGTGCTGTACGGCGACGTGCCGCTGGTGCGCGCGGCGACGCTGCAGCCGCTGCTCGACGCCGCCCGCGCCGGCGCGCTGGGGCTGCTCAGCGTCGAGCTCGACGACCCCGCCGGCTACGGCCGCATCGTGCGCGACGCCGCCGGGCGCGTGCAGCGCATCGTCGAGCACAAGGACGCGACCCCCGCCGAGCGTGCGATCGCCGAAGTCAACACCGGCATCGTCGCCGCGCCGGGCGCCGCGCTGCGCCGCTGGGTCGGCGCGCTGCGCTGCGACAACGCGCAAGGCGAGTATTACCTGACCGACATCGTCGCGCTGGCTCGCGCCGACGGCTTCGAGGTGCACGCCAGCCGCGCCGCGCACGCCGACGAGGCGCTGGGCGTCAACGACCGCGCGCAGCTGGCCGCGCTCGAGCGCATCGTGCAGCGCCGTTGCGCCGACGCGCAGCTGGCCGCCGGCGTCACGCTGGCCGACCCGGC
>MLJW01000460.1_pt1 | contig 17906 bp, 16 predicted proteins | sample 888231 | NCBI WGS metagenome assembly MLJW01 (sample SAMN05788063, study PRJNA343431) | mine drainage metagenome | isolation source: sample collected from the inflow into an acid mine drainage treatment plant... | place: Germany: Lusatia, lignite mining district
CCGGGCCGGCCACCATGTCGGGATGGGCGACCCGGGATGCCTGCAGCAGCTGCAGCAGGTACGCCTTCAACGCCTGCCGACTGGCTTCGTCGAGCGGCGCCTGCTGCAACTGCTGGCGCATGCCCGGCACATCGACCCAGTCCTGCAGGACCTGAAACAGGGCATGAATGCGGGATGCCGGCGTTGCGCCGGCCTTGTCCACCATGCGCTGCAACCAGCCGGAAGAAAATATGTTCATGAAATCCATCTCGACCAATAATAAAATGTATTCTCGCGTAATCCTGGCAATAAAAACAAGCAAAATTCATTAATCGGAGGAGCAGGCAAGAATGATCACGATCGGCATGAATTATCAGGTTGTCCCCGGCAAGGAACAAGAATTCGAAAGCGCCTTCGAAGGCGTGGTGAACGCCTTGAACAAAGCCGACGGACATGACAAGTCGACGCTTTACAAGGATTGCAAACAGGCCGGCAATTACCTCATCCTGTCGGAATGGAGCGAAGAATCCGCCTACCAGTCATTCATCCGCTCGGATGCTTTCAGAAACGTGACCAACTGGGGAGCCAGCAACCTCCTGAGCGGTCGCCCCAGCCACCAGGTCTATCGATAAGCTGCGCCGGCGGCCGCTGCGGGTCCCCGAGGCACGCATTGCACCGGCTACCCATCCGCAGCTTAAGTCATCCGGCCGAGCGGAATCACCTCGATGCCAGGCTGCCGGAGATGCCTGGTCAACAGCCTGTAAGTCTCCTGATCGAATCCCGGGCGTGGCACGGCGCTCAGGATAGCCTCGACATCCCCCGCCTGTTTCGCCGTTCCCAGGTAGGCCCAGTGATCGACGATATGCAGCTCCTCGCGCCCCACGAACGTCTCCCTGATGGCGACCGGCCCGGCATAGGGCCAGGTTTGCAGCCGAAGTTTCGCCAGCGCCTCCATCAGGCGCAGATCGTGCTGCAGATGCGACTCCTTGCCAATGCATGCGCCGCGGCATTTCTTCACTTGATAGCCGAAGCAAGGCGTTGTTCCACCGCGCGCCGGCTTTTCCAGGCCCAGCTGCAACAGGCAGAGCTTGCAGGCATCGGCCAGACTGCGCAGGGCTTCGGCGGCCTTGCGTTGCGAAGCGAAAATGCCGTACAAGTCGCTCGCCCTGCCGAAATCGATATCGGCAGCGTATCGCAACACCAGCGTCCTGCCGCCCGTGGAGGCCTCCACCATTTGCCAGGAGCAAAGATCGTTCTCCCGCTGCAGCCGCTGGTTATTGACGGGTTGCAGCGCCTTGACCAGCCGGGCTTCCAGCAACATGGCACCGAGCTCGCCGGCAGTTTGGTGCCATTCGATGCGCTTCAGTTGCTGCGACAGGCGCAACTCCCTGGCGGTCTTGTTGGCCCCGGTGAAATGCGCCATCACCCGTGACCGCATGCCGGCGCTCCTGCCCACATGAAGCGGCAGGTCGTCGTCGCCGAAGAACAGGTAGACGCCGGGAGTGTCCGGGATGTCGTCCACCATTCCTTCCGGCAGGTGGGGCGGCAAGGCGGGTCTGGCCATGACGTGCCCGATCGCCTGTCGAATCTTTTCGGCATCGTGCTCCTGCGGCAGCCGCCGCAGGAAATGCATCAACACCCGCGCATCGGCCAGTGCACGATGGCGATCCTCCATCTCGATGCCGAGACGCTGGATCAGGCTGTCGAGATTGTGCTTGTAGTGCTGCGGATAAAGCCGCCGCGACAGGCGTACCGTGCACAGGGTATCGGCGCGAAAGTCTCGCTCCATGCGGCGGAACTCGTTCCTGATGAAGGCATAATCGAAGCGGGCGTTGTGGGCGACGAACAGGCGGCCCGCCAGGCGTTGCAGAACCTCATCCGCCACCTGGGCAAAAGTCGGCGCCTGCTCGACCATCGCATTGCTGATGCCGGTCAGCCCTTCGATGAACGCCGGGATCGGCATCTGCGGATTGACCAGCGTGCTCCATTCACGAACGGTGCCGTCCGGCATCATTTCGACGATGCCGATTTCGGTGATGCGGTCGAACTCCGGGCTGGCGCCCGTGGTCTCGACATCAATGCAGGCAACGGATTGGTCAAACAATATGAATTTTCCTGTTCAAGGCGGCCCGCCGGTGCTGGTTGTGGCCGATGTCATGATAGAGCCTGCCGGCACGTCTGCAAGCAAACAATGTCCAGACCGGCAAGCCGCAGAATAACAGCTGTCGGGAACGCATTGTCAGCGATCCGCGACCTCATGCCCGAAAATGTTCATGCACATAAAAAGGTTGCCGGCATGGCCGGCCTGTAAAATGCCGGCATGCACACCATCACCGCACCTTTCTCCGGCCTGACCCCCGACTTCATCCTGAATGCGCTGGACAGCGTCGGCATGCATGGCGATGGCCGCCTGCTGGCGCTCAACAGTTACGAGAACCGCGTCTACCAGCTTGGCATGGAGCAGGGACCGCCGCTGGTGGCCAAGTTCTACCGCCCGGGACGCTGGAGCGATGCGGCCATTCTGGAGGAACATGCTTACGTAGCGGCGCTGGCCGAGGCCGAGATTCCGGTGGTGCCGGCTTTGCCGCTGGCCGGCCACCATACCCTGCATGCCTTTCAGGGCTTCCGTTTTGCCGTGTTCCCCAGGCACGGCGGCCGGGCGCCCGAGCTGGGCGACCCCGCCACGCTGGAATGGATGGGACGTTTCATCGCCCGCATTCATGCCATCGGCGCAACCGCCAGGTTTGCCGAGCGCCCCCGGCTCGACATCGCCAGCTTCGGGATCGAGCCGCGCGACTACCTGCTGGCCAACGGTTTCATTCCCGCGGACCTCGAACCGGCCTGGCGCAGCGTCGTGGATCAGGCGCTGGACGGCGTGCGCCGCTGTTTCGAACGCGCCGGGGATGTGGCCGAATTGCGCCTGCATGGCGATTGCCACCCGGGCAACGTGTTGTGGACGGAAGACGGCCCGCACTTCGTCGATTTCGACGACAGCCGCATGGGACCCGCGGTGCAGGATCTATGGATGCTGCTGTCGGGGGAGCGTGCCGACATGGCACGGCAAATGACCGATCTGCTGGCCGGCTACGAATGCTTTTACGAGTTCGACCCGCGCGAACTGCACCTGATCGAAGCCTTGCGCACGCTGCGCCTGATCCACTACGCCGCCTGGCTCGCCCGCCGCTGGAATGATCCGGCTTTCCCCATGGCGTTCCCCTGGTTCAACACCCAGCGTTACTGGCAGGACCGCGTCCTCGAACTGCGCGAACAGATCGCCCTGATGGACGAGGCGCCGCTGTGGTAGGGCGCTAGCTGGGCGCCATGAAACAGAAACGGCACCCGAGGGTGCCGTTTCGCAAATCCAGTTCTGTAGCGTCTTAGCGATTGCAGACGTACATGGTCACTTCAAAACCAAAACGCATTTCAGTCACTTCTGGCTTGGTCCACATAATGCTCTCCTTCATTGTTTGGTTGACGGTTTCAAGCAATATCTGCTTGAAGGTATGACTTGCATCATACGCAAGGGTTGCATCAGGCAACCCACATCAATCATGAAATCAGCCTAATGATTTTCATGAATGTGCCGGGGCCATTCCGGCTGCCACGATACGGCAACGATTAAAGGGCGGCAGCATGCAGGCCCTTGGTGGTTTCCCCTGTCGTGCATCGGCGCTGCTACCAGGGAATCTCCTGGCCGTCGTAGGCGACGAACCTGCCGGCATTGTGAATGGAGAGCTGATCCATCACGGTCCGCATTCCGGCAACGCTGCGTTCCGGTTCGATGAGCGCATTGGGTCCCCCCATTTCGGTCCTGACCCAGCCGGGATGCAGGGTGATGGCGGCGATACCGCGAGGCTTCAGGTCGATGGCGAGGCTCTTCATCACCATGTTTGCGGCCGCCTTGCTCGCCCGGTATGGGTAACTGCCGCCGCTGCCATTGTCGGCGAGGCTTCCCATCTTGCTGGAGAGCGTCGCAATCTTGCGCATCCGGCTGCAGGCGACATGCTCGACAAAGCACTCCGCCATTTTCATCGGAGCCATGGCATTGATCCGGAACGCCTTGTCCCAGGCCGCATAATCGGCCGAACCGAACTCGCCCTGCGGATAGAACCCGGCGTTGTTGATCAGCAGGTCGATGGCCTGGCCTGACAGCGTCGCAGCCAGGCGCTCGATCTGGTCGAAGTCGGCCACATCCAGCGCATGCACCGACACGCTGCCCTGACTGGCTGATGCCAGACCGTTCAGCACCGCGGCGCTGCGCGGATCGCGGCAGCACGCCAGGACGCGCCAGCCAGCGGCTGCATATTGCCTGACGAATTCCAGTCCAATGCCGCGATTGGTGCCGGTGATGAGTACCTGAGATGGCGTATTGTTCATTTGGGAAGCCTCCGGAAATTGTGACGCATGTGCCATTCTGTCAGCTTTCCAACCGGCAAGCCAACCCGATTGCCCGCTTCACAACGTCCCTGCACCCATTTGACAGCCGGCACCCGGCGTCATAGCATCTGACGTGCCGATACGGCGCGTTCAGCTTGCTGGCCCGCATCGCAATGCCGCTTTCAGCCCGCTGTCGATCGACAGGAAAGATGAACTCACCAACCACGCCACTTTGTGCCATGACGCAGGCAGCCGCCGACATCCATCCCGGCGCGGCGCCGCATGAATTGCGCTGTGAAGGCGCATGGCTGCTACGCTCGGCGTCGCACACCGAAGCGCGGATCGAGGCCTGCGTGAAGGCGCTTCCGGCGCCGCCGGCAGGCGAATGGCTGATCGACGCGCAAGCCATCGTTGCGATGGACACCTCGGGCGCATGGCTGCTGCAGCGCCTTCGGCGCGCGCTGGAGTCGGGCGGGTGCATCGTGGAGATCACCGGCCTGCGACCGGAATTCGAGGCGCTGCTGCGCCTGGTATCAACGCGCACGGCACAGGCGGCCACCGCCCCTCCGCCGCCGCCCGGCGTGCTGGCCCGGCTCGGTCGCAACACATGGCGAGGCTTCCTCGGTGCGCTCGGGCTGCTGTCCTTCCTCGGCGCCAGCACGGCAGCGCTGGTGCAGGCCCTGATGCAGCCCAAACGCATACGCTGGCGGTCCATCCTGCACAACCTGCAAACCGCCGGAGTCGCGGCGCTGCCGATCACCGGACTGCTCAGCTTCCTGCTTGGCATCGTCATCGCCTATCAGGGTGCGGAGCAGCTGAGTCGCGTCGGGGCCAACATCTACATCGCCGACTTGGTCGGACTGTCGATGCTGCGGGAGCTGTCGCCGCTGATCACCGCCATCATCATCGCCGGCCGCTCGGGTTCCGCCTACGCCGCGCAGATCGGCACCATGAAGGTGACCGAGGAGATAGACGCGCTTCGCACCATCGGAATCGGTCCGTTCGACCTGCTGGTTCTGCCCAAGGTGCTCGCGCTGGCCATCGCGCTGCCCCTGCTGACCGTCTATACCGACATCATGGGCGTGATCGGCGGCATGATCATGGCGCGCGCGCAGCTGGGAGTCGGGTTCGGCACCTTCGTGGACAGGCTCCAGGAAGCAGTCAGCCTGACGTCGTTTCTCATCGGCGTCGGGAAAGCGCCGGTATTCGCGGTGATCATCGCCCTGGTGGGCTGCTACCAGGGCTTCCAGGTCAATGGCAGCGCGGAGAGCGTCGGCCAGCAGACCACCAGGAGCGTCGTGCAGTCAATTTTCCTGGTGATCCTGGTCGATGCACTGTTCTCCATCGCCTTCAGCTGGCTGAAACTTTGAGTCCCGTCGTGACCAACGCTGCGCCCGCGACGGCAACAAACACCCCGGAAGACGTCATCGAAATCCGCGATCTCAATACCCGGTTCGGCGCGGCCGTGGTACATCGCGACGTGAACCTCTCGGTGCACCGCGGCGAAGTGTTCGCCCTGGTCGGCGGCAGCGGGTGCGGGAAATCGACCATGCTGCGCGAGATCCTCATGCTGCAGCAACCGGAGTCGGGCTCGATCCGGGTGTTCGGGCAGGAAGTGATCGGGCTCACCGACGACCAGGCGCTGCCGCTCAGGCGCCGATGGGGTGTAATGTTCGAACGCGGCGCGCTGTTCAGCTCGCTTACCGTTACAGAGAACATTGCCATGGTGCTCAAGGAGCACACCCCGCTCGGCCCCGCGCTGACCGGCGAGATCGCCGCCCTCAAGATTGCCCTCGCCGGCTTGCCGCCCGATGCCGGTTCAAAATACCCGAGCGAACTCTCCGGCGGCATGCGCAAGCGTGCGGCACTCGCACGCGCGCTCGCGCTGGATCCGGAACTGCTGTTCCTGGACGAGCCGACCGCTGGCCTGGACCCCCTGAGCGCCAGCGGCATAGACGAACTGGTCCGACAGTTGCGCGATGCGCTCGGACTCACCATCATGATGGTCACCCACGACATCGACCTGCTGTGGCGGACCGCCGATCGCGTCGCGGTGCTGGGCGATGGGGGCATTCTGGGCAATGGCACGATGCAGGAGCTGGCACGCTCCGAGCATCCGGTGATACGCGAGTATTTCTACGGCCCGCGCGGCCGGGGGACACGGGAGCAGGCATGGAATCAAAAGTGAATTTCGCCCTGGTCGGGGCCTTCGTACTGATTCTGGGCACGCTCCTGATCGGCACCGTACTGTGGCTCTCCAGCGACAAATCCTACCGCAAGTCGTATGACACTTACCTGGTCTACATGAGCGAATCGGTGTCCGGCCTGAGCCTGGATGCCCCGGTGAACTATCGCGGCGTGCAGGTCGGCAGTGTCCGCCGGATCGAGCTCGCACCCGGCAACGCCGAGCAGGTGCGGCTCACCCTGGACATCGAACATGGAACGCCGGTGAAGCAGGATACCGTGGCGGTACTGCAGGTGCAGGGACTGACCGGCATTGCCCATGTCGAACTTGCCCGCGGCAGCCGGGAATCCCCCCTGCTGGTGGCCGGCCCCGGCGAAAAATACCCGGTCATCCGCACCGGGCCGTCGCTGATGCTGCGGCTGGATACCGAAGTCTCCGCGCTGCTCGCCAACCTCAACCGCAGCAGCGAAAACGTCAACGCCCTGCTGGACGAGGAAAACCGCATCACGCTGCGACGTACCCTGGTCAGCCTCGACCGCCTGACGCGCGCGCTGGCCGATCACGCCGGGGCGATTGATGCCGGGCTGAACCACGCCTCGCGCGCCATGGAGAACACTGCCCGCCTGACCGATCTCGCCAGCACCGAACTGCCGCAGCTGCTGCAGCGCATCGAACGGAGCGCCGATGCCTTCGACCGGATGGCCAGTGCAACCGCGCGTGCCGGCTCGAGCGGCGCGGACGCCATCGACAGCGTGCGCGCCGATACCCTGCCCGAAGCACGCCAGGCCATCATCGAATTGCGCGAACTCACCGCTTCGCTGCGCCGTCTCAGCGAAGAATTCCAGCGCAACCCCGCCATGATGCTGCAGGGCCGGCCAGCCGTGCCGCCCGGGCCGGGCGAATGACCCATGGACGAAAGCTGCCAATGAAAACCAATAACCCCGCCTGTCATGCGTCTCGCGTCGCCTTCGCCAGGTGTGCCATATTTGCGCCGGCCGCGACTCTACTGGCATCCGCTCTGGTGATGTCTTTTCTCGCCGGCTGCGCGCCGCTGCTGCCGCCCCCGCCGCCTCCGGACAACGTCTACCTGCTCGAAGCCGGAATGACCCCAGCATCGGGGGCGGACAACGACCGCGCCGCAGCGCCGAAGTCCGGTTTCGTGCTCGAGGTCGGCATGCCGCGCGCGCGCGCCGGCTTCGACACCAACCAAATGGTCTGGGTGAACCAGGCACACGGCATCCGGGTGTACGCCCGCAACCGCTGGGCGGACACGCCGTCGCACATGCTGGCCCCGCTGATCGCCCAGGCCCTCGAGCGCGCCGGGATATTCCACGCGGTGGTGCAGTCGCCTTCCGCAGCGTCGGCCAGGCTGCGCCTCGACACCGAACTCATCCGGCTGCAGCAGGACTTCAGCGTGCACCCGAGCCAGGTGCGGCTCGCGCTCCGCGCGCAGCTTGTCGACATCGGCACGCGGCAGGTCATCGCCAGTGCGGAATTCGACGAAACCGAAGCCGCCGTGTCCGAGGATGCCTACGGCGGCGTGCGCGCCGCCAACGTGGCGCTGGAACGTCTGCTCGCCCGGCTGGTGGCCTTCTGCGCGCTGCACAGCAGCGCGTCATGAGCCGGCAGACTCGGCCTGAACCTGCCGGCCTGCTGTCCGGCGTGCATCCCGACGTGCTCAAGCTCGGGCTGGTGAGCCTGCTGACGGATCTCAGTTCGGAAATGATCTTCTCCGTCTTTGCGATTTTCTTCACCACCATCGCGGGAGCCTCGACCGCCCTGCTGGGACTGGTCGAGGGCCTGGCCGACCTTTCCGCAGCGTCGCTGAACTACCTTTCGGGCTGGTTATCGGACCGGACCGGGAAACGCAAAGCCTTCGCCATCGCCGGCTATGGCTTCTCCACCCTTGCCAAGGGCGTCCTGCTGGTCACCAGCTCGGTCGTCGGATTGAGCGCTTTTCGTGTCGTCGAACGGCTGGGCAAGGGTTTTCGGGGACCGCCGCGCGATGCCTGGCTGTCGTCAGTTGCATCCAAAGCGAACAGGGGGTATGCGTTCGGCGTGCACAAGGCACTCGACAAGTCCGGCGCCGTTCTGGGCCCGCTGGTCGCATACGGTCTGCTCAACTGGCTCGGAGATGGCGCTTCGTCGTTCAGGATACTGTTCTGGGTCGCGCTCGTTCCCGCCCTGCTCAGCATCGTGGTCCTGAGCCGCATCAGGGAACAACCCGGAACGCCGCGCCCGCGCGAAAACATGTTCGACACCTGGAAAACCCTGAGCCCGCAGCTCGACCGCTACCTCGTGGTCGCCGGCATCTTTTCGCTGGCCTATTTCAGCTTCGGTTTTCTGCTGCTGCGTGCCCATGATGTCGGCTTCACGGTAAATGACGTAGTGCTGCTGTATGCCCTGTTCAACATCTCGTTCGTCGTTGCCGCGCCGCTGGTGGGCAAGCTCGGCGACCGCATCGGCAGGGCACGCATCATCGTGCTGGGATACCTGATCTATCTCCTGATGAACCTGGGCTTTGCGCTGGCAACCTCGAAATGGCAGGTCATTGCGCTGTTCGTCGTCTATGGCGTGTTCTATTCCATAGACGAAGCGCAGAGCAAGGCCTTCATCGCGGATATCGAGTTGGAGCGCCGCGCATCCGCGATCGGCTTGTACAACTTGGTGACCGGCATCCTCTACCTGCCCGCCTCGCTGATCGCCGGGGCGCTATGGCTCATGCACCCAGCCAGCGCCTTCATTGCGGCAGCCGGTTTCAGCCTTGTCGCAATCCTGGCATTCCTCGTCTTGCGGCCGGACCGGCAATAAAGCTGGCGACGCCAGCTCGGGCCCGGCCTATGGCAGAATCAGCCTTGCCGGAATGGCGGCGAATTCCGACGGAAGTCGGACCCCCGTCAATCCACAAACCCTATAATGTCATCCTTGATCGTTTTTCAGGAACCCTGTTTTGAGTTCGAGTCCCGGTTATTGGCGCGCACTGCTGGCTCTCCTGCTGGTACTGGTTGCGAGCCGCGCGCAAGCTCAGCCGCTGCTGCTGACCGGCATGCCGACGGGATCGCTCGGTGCCTGGGCGGACGTCATGGTGGAACAGGGGCCGCCGCTGAGCCTGAAGGAGGCGCAAACCCGGCAGCGCGAAGGCATGTTCCACCAAGGCAGCCGGCCGGAACAACCTGGATCGACCGCATCGATGTATTCGTCGTACACGACAATCAGGTCGCCGCCAGCTGGCGCACAGGAGACAATTTCCCCGATGCACGCGGCCTGGTCCCGGGCGTGGGTTTCAACCTCGCCGCAAGTTTTGCTCCGGGGCGCAACGATCTGTACATACGCGCCGATTCGATCGACCCGCTGGTTCTCCCGATCGAACTGGTGACAGCGCAGCAGGCGCAGTCAAACGAGCTCCTGGTGCATTACAGCTACGGCTTCATGTATGGTTTCCTGTTCGCGCTGCTGGCCTACAACGGCATGCTTTTCGCCGGGATGAAGGAGCGTAGCCACCTTTACTACTCACTCTACCTGGTCGCTCTCATTTTTCTCAACCTGGCCTACACCGGGCATGGAGAAGCCGGCTGTGGCCTGGACAACCACTGCAGCAGCGCTATGTGATCCTGACCCTGATGGTGGTGTATGGCTGTTGCGGGCTGCTGTTCGCCAGCCGTTTCCTGGCGCTGGCGGAACGTGCGCCGCGTGCGTTGCGGCTGGTACGCCTGGGTGCCGCGCTCGGGCTGGGCCTGATCGCACTGTGCATCGCGGCCGATAGCCAGCTGGGTGCGGCACTGGTGGCCTTCAATTTTTCGATCCTGTTCACCCTCAGCATGGTACTGCTCGGCATCCTCGCCATTCGCCGCAAGCAGGTCGCTGGCCGCTATTTTCTCGTAGCCACACTGTTTGGCATGGTCGGTGCAGCTTCCACCACCCTTTCGGTGTGGGGCTGGCTGCCCTTCAACACCCTGACTTACCACGGCCTGGAATACGGCATCATCATCGAGGCGACGCTTCTGGCCCTGGCCCTGGCGCACCGCTATAATGAAATGATCGCTGCGCTTTCCCGGGTAACCGTTTCCCGCGATGAATTGTCCAGGGAGGTTGCTGAACGCAAGCAGGCCGAGGAAATGCTGCGCAAGAGCGAGAGCTCCCTCAATGATGCGCAGCGCATTGCGGGACTGGGAAGTTTTGTCCTGCATGCCGGCAGCGGCCTGTGGGAAAGCTCCGACATGCTCGATGGGCTGTTTGGGATAGACAGGACGCATGAGCACACTCTTGAAGGATGGCTGGCGCTGCTTCATCCGGAAGACCGTCCCGCGATGGCCGACTACATCAAGAACGAGGTTTTTGGCCAGGGCGGTGATCTAGACCGGGAATTCCGCATCATCCGCCACGGCGATCGAGCCGAACGCTGGGTGCACGGCATAGGCAAGCTGGAATGCAATGCCCAGGGACATCCACTGCAAATTCACGGGACGATTCAGGACATCACGCAACGCAAAATTGCAGAGGACGAAATCAGGCGCCTGGCGTTCTACGACCCACTCACCCGGCTGCCAAACCGGCGCCTCCTCATGGACCGGCTCAATCAGGCCCTGGCTTCCAGTGCCCGCAGCGGACGGTCGGGAGCGCTGCTGTTCATCGACCTGGACAACTTCAAGACGCTCAACGACACCCTCGGCCACGACATCGGGGACCTGCTGCTGCAGCTGGTCAGCCGCCGCCTGACGGCCTGCGTGCGCGAAGGGGACACCGTTGCCCGCCTGGGCGGGGATGAATTCGTGGTGATGCTGGAAGACCTGGGCGAACATGCCCTCGAGGCCGCGGCGCAGACGGAAACCATCGGCGAGAAAATCCTGGCCGCCCTCAACCAGCCCTATCCGCTCGGCCCCCACAATCATCACAGCACACCCAGCATCGGCGCAACCCTTTTCAAAACCCATGAGCTGGCAATGGATGAACTGCTGAAGCAGGCCGATATCGCCATGTACCAAGCCAAGAAGGCGGGCCGCAACACCCTGCGCTTCTTCGACCCGCAGATGCAGGCCAACATCACGGCACGCGCTGCCCTGGAAGAGGGCCTGCGCCATGCGCTGGCAAACAACCAGTTCGAGCTCCATTACCAGTTGCAGGCGACCCACGACGGGTGGGCCGTCGGGGCGGAGGCCCTGATCCGCTGGCAGCGCCCCGAAACTGGCCTGGTTTCACCGCTGATGTTCATCCCGCTGGCCGAGGAAACCGGCTTGATCCTGCCGCTCGGACAGTGGGTGCTGGAGACGGCTTGCGACCAGATCAAGCGATGGGAAGGCAGCCTCCATACCCGGCATTTGCAGCTGGCCATCAACGTCAGTGCGCGACAGTTCCATCAGGTCGACTTTGTACAGCGGGTGCGTCTGGCGATTGACCGTACCGGCATCCAGCCCGACCGGCTCAAGCTGGAGCTGACCGAAAGCCTGGTGCTGGACGACATTGACGAAACCATTCGCAGGATGCATGCGCTCCGGGAAGTCGGCGTGCGCTTTTCCATGGATGATTTCGGCACCGGCTATTCGTCGCTATCGAGCCTGAAGAAGCTGCCCATCTCCCAGCTCAAGATCGATCAGAGCTTCGTGCGCGATATCACCAACGACCCGGATGGCGCCATAATCGTGCAGACCATCATTGCCATGGCCATCAATCTGGGCATGGAAGTCATTGCCGAGGGCGTCGAGACGGAAGAGCAGCGCGCCTTTCTGGAGCAGCATGGCTGCCCGCTCTGCCAGGGCTACTTGTTCGGCAAACCGATGCCCGCCGAGCAGTTTGAAGCCTTGCTGCTCAGGAGCTAACGCTCCACCAGCGGCATCGGGCTGGAACCCGGGAAGCAAATCGGACACCCCTCAGGACCGAAAACGCCGCGAAAATATAGTTCATTATGGTATTATCATCTTTGTAACTACAAATCGCCCCTCATTCAAGGCAGAGACATGAACCACGATTTCTCCTTTTTCGAGCTTGGCATCGACCGGGTATCCCGGCGCCTGCCCGGCATGCCCAGGGATCAGGTCGTGCTCAACCGCCTGTTCTTTTTCGTCTTCAAGGAACTGGACGAGCTGTACAACCAGCGCCTCTCCCACCACGGACTCAACAGCACCACCTTTCTCGCCCTGGTCATGCTCTACAGCAGCGAGGGAGCCCGGCTCAATCCCTGCGACCTGAGCGATGCGCTGGTCTCCTCACGCACCAACGTCACCCGGCTGACGGACGAACTCGTCGGCGCCGGCTGGGTGCAGCGCCAGGCGAGTTCGGAAGACCGCAGGCGGATAGAGCTTTCCCTGACCGGCTCCGGCTCCGCCCTGGTCGAGACGGTGCTCCCAGTCGTCTGGGATCTCGTCCGCGACCAATGGTCGGACTTCAGCCAGACCGAGATCGTCGAGTTCAACCGCCTGCTGCGCAAATTGCTCGCCGGTCCGCAAATAGCCGGAAAATCTCCATGAAGCGTGTTTGCGCCGTTCTGATCCTGGCCCTGTCCGGGTGCGCCCAGCTGCCGACCGACCTGCCGGCCCGCCCGGCGCTGCGGGAACCTGCAACCGCCGCCACGCTGGCAAGCCTGACCCGGGGAGGCGGGCAGGCGGGGGCCGCGCTGGACCAGCGGTGGTGGGAGTCGTTCGGCCTGACCGATCTCAACCGCCTGGTCGAAACCGCACTGAAGGACGCTCCCGACATGGAGTCCGCCCAGGCCCGCCTGCGCGGTGCCGACCAGGCCGAGCATCTAGCCCGCCTGGAGAGCCAGGTGCGCTATGAAACCGAGGCCTCCGTAGTCCGGGAACGCATGAGCAGGAATGGCCTGTTCCCGCCCCCGCTCGGGGGCAGCACATTCAACCAGGCCGACATCACGGAAAACCTTTCCTACAGCCTGGACTGGTGGGGCAAGAACCGGGCCCTGATACAGGCCGCCGGCAACGAGCGGCAAGCCACCCGGGACGAAGCCGCGGCGGTCCGCCTGACCCTGACGGCGGCGGTCACCGACGCCTATTTCGCCGCGGCCGGTGTCACTGCCCGGCTGGCTGTCGCCCACACGCTGCAACAAAGCCACCGCAAGGAACATGACCTTCTCAAAGCCCGTCTGGAACTGGGATTCGATTCCGCGCTACCCTTGATCGACGCACGCAGGAAGCTGGACCTGGACGAAGACATGATCCGGGCACTGGAGTATCTGCAACGCTCCCTGCGCTATCGCCTGAGCGCGCTGATCGGCTCCGACCCGGACCACGCAGCGGGCCTGCCGACACCCATGCTCGCAGCCCATCTCCCGCCGCTGCCGGACCGCCTCCCGCTCGATTGGCTGGCGCAGCGGCCTGACGTGGCCGCCCTGCGCAGCCGGGTGGAAGCTGCCGCCGACCTGAGCGACGCCGCCCGAGCGGATTTCTATCCCAACCTGGACTTGCGCCTGATGGTCGGCCTGGAATCCCTGGACCTCGGCAAGCTGCTGCAGGCCGGCAGCCTGGGCGCGTCGGTCGGCCCGGCCCTGTACCTGCCGATCTTCAACACCCGAACGCTGAGGGCGAAGCTGGGCATGCGGGAAGCCGATTACGCCTCGACCGTGGCGGCATACAACCAGACCATCCTGGAGGCCGCCCGCCAGGCCGCCGATGCCTGCGCCCTGATCGCCAGCCTGGAGCAGCGCAGCCGGGCCCAGCGGCTGGCGCTGCAGGAAACCGAACAGACACACACCCTGGCTGAACAACGCCAGAAACTCGGGCTGGCCGGCCCGCTCGACGCCCTGGTAGCCGACAGCGCCGTGCTCGACCAGCGCATGAACGACATCGAAACCCAGGCCACCCGCCTGCGTGCCCGTGTGGCGCTGTACAAGGCACTGGGCGGCAACGCACCTGACAAGGATCTGACCCCATGACCGTCGCCCCTCTCGACCCCAACCCGGCCAGACGCAAACGCTGGCTCGCCGTTCTGGCCCTGATATTCCTCCTCGCGGCGGCGGCCTGGGGCATCCACTGGTACCTGTATGCCCGCATGCGCGAAAGCACCGACGACGCCTATGTGGCAGGCAATCTGGTCCGGGCCACGCCGCGCGTTGCCGGCACGGTGGTGGCCGTGCTCGCCGACGACACCGATTTGGTAAAGCGGGGCCAGGTCCTGGCGAAACTGGACGATACCGATGCCCGCCTCGCCCTCGACAAGGCGGAGGCGGAGCTCGCCGAAACCGTGCGCCGGATCAGCCAGACCTTTGCAGTCCGTGCCCAGGAAGCCGCCAACCTGGCCGTGCAGCAGCGCATCCTCGCGCAGGCCGAAGCCGACCTGTCGCGGCGCGAGCAGGCCGTACTCATCCAGGCGGTCTCCAGGGAAGAAGCCGAACATGCCCGCGAAGCCCGCGACAAGGCAAAATCGGAGCTTGATCTGGCCCGCGCCCGGTTCGCTGCCGCCGACGCGGAGGTCTCCGGCACCACGGTGGCCACCCATCCGTCCGTGAAGCAGGCCGAAGTGCGCCTGCGCGAGGCCTGGCTCGCCCTCGGCCGCTGCGAAATCCGGGCACCGGAGGATGGCCAGGTCGCCAAGCGCTCGGTCCAGATCGGCCAGCAGGTCGCACCCGGCACGGTTCTCATGGCCATCGTGCCGATGACCCAGCTCTGGGTGGATGCCAACTTCAAGGAAGACCAGCTCGACGGCATGACCATCGGCCAGCCCGTACAGCTGGTTTCCGACCTGTACGGCAGCGACTTCACCTTCCATGGCACAGTGGCGGGACTGTCGCCGGGAACGGGCAGCGTGTTCTCCCTGCTGCCGGCCCAGAATGCCAGCGGCAACTGGATCAAGATTGTCCAGCGCCTGCCGGTGCGCATCGCGCTCGACCCCGCAGAGCTGGCCGGACATCCCCTGCGCGTCGGCCTGTCGATGAAGGTGGAAGTCGCAACCGCCAGGGTTGCCGGGACGGCGAACCTGCCTGTCGCCCGCAATGAAGCGCCGGTGGAGGACACCGCGGGCGCGGATGCCCTGATCCGGGCCATCCTGCAGGCGAACACGGCGCACACGAGATGATGCGCGCGCAGCGCATGCCATGACGCACCAGCCCCTGCATGGCCCCACCCTGATCCTGCTGACGCTGGGTCTGAGTCTCGGCACCTTCATGCAGGTGCTGGACACATCCATCGCCAACGTATCGCTGCCGGCGATTTCAGGCGACCTGGCAGTGAGCCCCAATCAGGGCACCTGGGTCATCACCTCCTTCGCCGTCAGCAACGCCATCGCCCTGCCGCTGACCGGCTGGCTGTCGCGCCGCTTCGGCGACGTCCGCCTGTTCGTGATTTCCACCCTGCTTTTCACCCTGGCCTCCTGGCTGTGCGGCATGGCGCACAGCCTGCCGCTCCTGATCGCCGCCCGCGTGCTGCAAGGCGCGGTGGCGGGACCGATGATCCCTCTTTCCCAGAGCCTGCTGCTGAACAACTACCCGCCGGAGAAGAAGGGGCTCGCCCTGGCGTTGTGGTCCATGACCGTGATCGTCGCGCCCATCCTGGGGCCGATCATGGGCGGCTGGATCACGGACAACATCAACTGGCCGTGGATCTTCTACATCAACCTGCCGGTAGGCCTGCTGTCGGCCTTCCTGACCTGGACCATCCTGGGCAAACGCTCCAGCACCACCCAGATCGTACCGATCGACAAGATGGGGCTGGTCCTGCTGGTGCTGGGCATAGGCGCACTGCAGATCCTGCTGGACAAGGGCAACGAGCTGGACTGGTTTGGATCCAGCACCATCGTCGCCCTGGCCGTCGTGTCGGCGATCGCGCTGAGCGTCCTCGTGGTCTGGGAACTGACCGACCGTCACCCGGTGGTGGATCTGCACCTGTTCGCCCAGCGCAACTTCCTGGTCGGCACGGTCCTCCTGAGCATCGGCTACCTGGTATTCTTCAGCAACGTGGTGATCCTGCCTCTGTGGCTGCAAACCAACATGGGCTACACCGCCACCTGGGCCGGGATGGCCGCCGCACCCATCGGCATCCTGCCGGTGTTCCTGTCCGCCTTCGTAGGCAAGAACATGCACAAGATCGACTTGCGCTACTGGGCGACCTTCAGCTTCGCGGTATTCGCCGCAGTTTCGTTCTGGAACAGCCACTTCAATACCGACGTCACCTTCCAGCAGATCGTGATTCCACGCCTGCTGATGGGGTTCGGCGTGGCGGCGTTCTTCGTGCCGCTGACCGCCCTGACCCTGGCGGACATTCCGCCCGGGATGATGCCGAGCGCCACCGGGCTGTCGAATTTTTCCCGCATCCTTGCCGGCAGTTTCGGCACCTCCCTCGGCATCTCCCTGTGGGACCGGCGCGCCGAGTTCCATCACAGCATCCTGGCCTCGCACGTCTCCGCCTTCGACCCGACGGTGGGCGACGCCCTCGGCAGCCTGGCAAACCCGGCAACCGATCCGGCCATGCTGGAGAGGATCATCAACCAGCAGGCAGTACTGCTGGCGACCAACGACGTGTTCTGGCTGTCCGGCTGCTTCTTCGTCGCCCTGATGCTGATGGTCTGGCTGGCCAGGGCTCCGTCAAAGTCGCCGCACGGGCAGCCGCAACCCGTTGGCGCCGATCACCATTCCTGACTCACCCGCAACCAAACTGCCCGCAATTCAGGCAAGTTCCACAACCGCCCGCGATCATCATGGGCCTGGTGCACCCTTGCCACACGGCTTCACCGCCGGACCGGAGCTGATTCTCCTAGCCCCCATCACCTGCACATGAACTCCTGTCCGGTGCGCGTGGCGATAGGGCATTGACCATTTTCCGCCCGCTACGGACCGGCATCATGTCGAATGCTGCAGCACTGCGATCGGTCTGTGTGCTACCGCACTGAACTGTGCCTGACAAGCGCCTATGTTGTGAAAGTACCAGGCGCGGCACCCGCTCGTGCCGGGCAATTCGAGAACGGATGAAATCCGTCTCCGCCATGATTTTTCACTTTGCACAAGGATTCGCCATGAACCGGACATTATTGATATCTGCACTTTTTGCAGCACTGAGCCTGAGTGCGTGCGACAAACCCACTGTTGTCAACGTTCCGCCTTCTCCTGCCGCGGTCCCCGGACCGGCAGGCCCGACGGGTGCAACCGGCAATACCGGCGCACAGGGAGATACCGGCCTTCAAGGCAACGAAGGGACCAAGGGTGAGACCGGCAAATCCGGCGACGGCACCACGACAAACGTGACCCCGCCCGCAGTGCCGGCACCTGCGCCCGCAAACTAAAACCGTTCGTTCACATTTTAAGGATGCTCTGAACAACCCCATCCACCGCGCGGCGGCAAGCGGCTCTGCTTTAAATTTCCAATCAGCCGCGCGAAGCCCTCAATAAGCGCGTACTCACGCGTTGTTTTTAGCGTTTTTCGTCCTGTTT
>MLJW01000461.1_pt1 | contig 17887 bp, 12 predicted proteins | sample 888231 | NCBI WGS metagenome assembly MLJW01 (sample SAMN05788063, study PRJNA343431) | mine drainage metagenome | isolation source: sample collected from the inflow into an acid mine drainage treatment plant... | place: Germany: Lusatia, lignite mining district
ATTGAAATGGGCACCAAAATGAAACCCTTAGTCCCCCCTCGCGATCCCATTGAAGCCATGGGTGAAGCTTATGAATTGTTGCTGGAGAAGGCGCTGCAGGAAGCGCAGCAAGGTGGCGCCTTCGCCCTCCACGTAATCGATGAGATGCGAAGCGATATCGTGGCCCTGAATACGTTCAGCGATCATGAATTCGTCAAGCTGAAAGCCTATCTGAACCGTGATCTGGTCGATGCAGCACATTATCTGGACAAGTCCGGCAAGGAACTGGAAGACTGGCTCGGCTTTGACGTGACGTTGATCAAGCGTGAATTCTGGGAACGTTTTTCCGCAGCTGCGGATCAGAGCACGCTCGCGCTGTATCAATTGAAACAGCAGGCGGAAAGCGCCGAATATCATTGCGGTGAACTCATTGGCCTGGGGACCCTGGCGTGCGACCAGTGCGGCGAAACACTGCATTTTCACAAACCAGGCCACATTCCACCTTGCCCCAAATGCAGCCATACGCGCTTCCATCGCCACTGCCTTGAATAACTCCAGTCACGATTGCCAGGCCGCACAACGAACAGCACGCTCGGGACTGCTCGCCATGATCCTGCGCGGGACAATTCCCTGGAGCCCCTGCCATCTGATGCCGCTTGCGACAGAGAAAACGAAATGCACCCATTAAACATCGCGCTACGGCGCTGGCGCATCCGCAGGATTCTCAAGCATCATCCGATTCCGCACTCGCTCTGGAACAGTGTGACCCGGCGGATATTGGTGCTGGATGGCCTGGATGCAGTGCAGATGTCGCACCTGCGCGAGATGACCGCCCGGTTTCTGCAGCGGAAATTGATCACCGGCGCACAGGGGCTGGAAGTGACACCGTCCATGCGGGTCACGGTAGCAGCCCAGGCCTGTTTGCTGATCCTGAATCTGGGCATGGAGTACTTTGACGGATGGATCGAGGTCATACTCTATCCGGGTGCTTTTCGGGTCAGACATGCGGGGGTGGACGCCATTGGTCTGGTTCATGACAACGCCAGCGTCCTGACCGGCGAGTCATGGCTGCGCGGCCCGGTCATCCTGTCCTGGGAGGACGTGGAGCGCGACGCCTGCCAGCACTCTCCCGGCCACAACGTCGTATTGCATGAATTCGCACACAAGCTCGATGGCCTCAACGGGGTCACGAACGGCATGCCGCCCTTGCGCCGCGGCATGAGCGGGAAAGGCTGGTCCGAGGGCCTGGGCGGAGCCTACGACGTCCTGTGCCGGCAGCTGGCGGCAGGAAAGGCGACGCTCATCAATCCTTATGCCGCCACCAGCCCGGCCGAGTTCTTTGCGGTATTGAGCGAGTATTTCTTCACGGCGCCGGATCTCCTGAAACATTTCAGCCCCAGCGCCCACAGGCAGCTGACGCTGTTTTACCGACAACCGCAAACGCGTTGATTTGCGACCTGAATCTAGAGCAGAACCTAGTCGATCAGGCCGGGCAACTACCGGATGCGACAGGAACACCCGCCTTGCGGGCATGCTGAAAACAAGAGGGGCGCCGGGATGAGCAATACCAATGGCCATACGATAGCGGCTGATGCACTGGTGATCTTCGGTGTGACCGGCGACCTCGCCCACAAGATGATCTTTCCGGCGCTCTATGCAATGGCCAAGTGCGGCATTCTCGACCTGCCGGTGGTTGGCGTCGCCGCCTCGAAGTGGAGCCTGGCGCAGCTCCGCGAACAGGCAACCAATAGCATCAGGCAGGCCGGCAGAATCGACGACCGGAGCGCCTTCAACCACCTTCTTTCGCGCCTCCGCTACGTAAGCGGCGATTACAACGACCCAGCCACGTTCGAGGCGCTCAAGCAGGCACTGGGCGATTCCCGGCGTCCGGCACACTACCTCGCCATCCCGCCCGCGCTGTTCGCGACGGTGATCAGGGGGCTCGCTGCCGCGGGGCTGGCCGACCAGGCGCGCGTCATCGTCGAAAAACCGTTCGGACGCGACCTGGCCTCGGCGCGGGATCTCAACCGTATCGCGCTGTCGGCGTTTGCCGAGGACTCGATCTTCCGCATCGACCACTATCTCGGCAAGGAGGCGATCATGAACATCCTCTACTTCCGTTTCGCCAATTCGTTTCTCGAACCGATCTGGAACCGCAACTGCATCGCCAGCGTGCAGGTCACTCTGGCCGAGGATTTCGGCGTGAATAGCCGCGGTGCGTTCTACGAAAGCGCCGGTTGCCTGCGCGACGTGATCCAGAATCATCTGTTCCAGATTGTCGCGCTGCTTGCCATGGAGCCGCCGGCTTATCAGGGCTATGGCGCCGTCCACAGCGAGAAAGCCAAGATATTCCAGGCCATGCGCCCCCTGCAACCCGCTGACATGGTGCGCGGCCAGTATGCCGGCTACCGCAAGGAGCCTGGCGTGGCGAAGGATTCGGATGTCGAGACCTTCTGCGCCCTGCGGCTGTTCATCGACTCCTGGCGCTGGGAGGGCGTGCCCTGGTACCTGCGTTCGGGGAAATTCCTGGCGGCAACCGCGGCCGAGATCCTGGTAGAACTCAAGCCGCCACCACAAAAACTGTTCGACGATTCGGCACCGGGGGCCGGGCGCGCCAATTATCTGCGCTTCCGACTCTCCCCGAACTCCGCCGTTGCCCTCGCCGCGCGCGTCAAGCGCACAGGCAAGGAGTTCATCGGCGACCAGCGCGAGCTCTACCTGCTGGATGAACGGCTGACAGCGGAAACACCTTACGAACGGCTGCTGGGCGACGCCATGGCCGGCGATGGCGCGCTGTTCGCCCGTGAGGACGCGATTGAGGCCGCCTGGGCAGTGATCGATCCGATCCTCGAGACGCACCCCCGGGCGCACCGCTACAAGCGGGGCAGCTGGGGGCCGAAACAGGCTGATGCGCTCATTGCGGCAGACGGGGGCTGGCACAACCCGACGCTGGCAAAGGTGGCCGAATGACAGCGGCGAACGGGTGGAGGTTATGCTCTATCGCCCGGCTCGCACGGTTCTGCAACAGGTCCATGGTTTTTCCGCTTTGTGTACGCCAACGTACATACAACATGCTGTGCACAAACAATAATTCCTTCAGGGATTGAAACTTCCCTCCGGATTGGCCGGCATCGATTACAGCCCTCACGTCTTCATGTTCAAAGGAAATCGGCCCATGAGCTACCACTTCAGCACCACCCTCAAACTCTCCTTCGATGATGCCCTCGCCAGGGTGACGGAAGCCCTGAAAGGCGAAGGATTCGGCGTCCTGACGGAAATAGACGTTCAGGCAACCCTGAAGAAAAAACTGGATGTGAATTTCAGGCAATACAGAATCCTTGGCGCCTGCAATCCGGCGTTCGCCTACCAGGCACTCAAGCTGGAGAACAAGATCGGCACCATGCTGCCCTGCAATATCATCGTTCAGGAACAAGCAGATGGCAGCGTGGAGGTCTCCGCTGTCGACCCCATGGCCTCGATAGGGGCGGTCGGGAATCCGGCCCTTGCCGTCGTCGCCGGGCAGGTGCAGGCAAAACTGAAAACAGTGATTGAACATCTGTGAGCCCGGGATCAATGGCCGGGCGCAGTGTGCCCATCGGCTGGCGTCCGAAATTGCGCGACCGGCCGAGACTGATGATCGATCCGAGGAAAACCACATGCTGGTGACTTTCATGACCCCATCCCATGCCGAAGTGACCATGTTCGGGAATGTCGCGCTTGCCATGCTGAAAATGATGGATCACGGCCGGGCCGTGCCCGGCGCGATTCCGGCGGCGGACGTCCCAGCAGCCCTGAGCCGGTTGAGCGCCGCTATCGAAACGGAAAATGCTGCGCCGCCAGCCAGGGGATGGGCTGGAAACGAGCCAGTCGTGAGCCTGAAGCATCGAGCCCTGCCTCTCATTGATCTTCTTGCTGCCGCGGCGAAGGCGCAATCAAGCGTCATGTGGAAATGAACCGCTGCCAGTGATTGCCCCGGCCGGAGTCGCGGCGCTCGCGTTGCGCCACACCCCCAAGAACCCAACATGGTCCGCATGAGGACTGGCCGCGGGATACCTGAAGTCGCATGCACGCATCCGGACGCCGGGGTGCAGCTTGGCCTTACTGCCGGCAGCATTCCATCAGGCGCCCGCCGATACGGGTACACAGAAAGTTGAACAGCAAGCCATCAAGGAGTGTCCGCATGGAAGCAACATCAGACAACACCGGCATGCCCCAAGGGCACCAGGCCAGTCACGGCCAGCAGAATCATCACGCTCACATGGCAGCGGATTTTCAGAAGCGCTTCTGGATCGCGCTGGCGCTGACCCTGCCGATTCTGGTGCTCTCGCCGATGCTGCAGAAGCTGGCCGGGCTGGGTGATGTCATCAGTTATTCTGCCGACCCCTACGTGCTGTTCGGCTTTTCATCCGCAGTGTTCTGGTATGGCGGCTGGCCCTTCCTGAAGGGACTGGTCGATGAACTCAGAGCCGTACGGCCCGGGATGATGACACTGGTCGCAGTGGCCATCACCACCGCTTATGTCTACAGCAGCGCCGTAGTCTTCGGCCTGACCGGCAAGATGTTCTTCTGGGAGCTCGCCACGCTCGTTGACGTGATGCTGCTGGGGCACTGGATCGAGATGAGGTCGGTGATGGGCGCATCGAAGGCCCTGGAGGCCTTGGCAAAACTCATGCCGTCCAACGCCCACAAACTGATGCCCGACGGCAGCGTGAAGGACGTGCCGCTGAGTGATCTGGCGGTGGAAAACCAGGTTCTGATCAAGCCAGGTGAAAAGATTCCCGCCGACGGCGTCATCCAGGAGGGCGAAAGCGCAGTCAACGAAGCCATGCTCACCGGAGAATCGGCGCCGGTGGGCAAAAAGGCCAGCGACAAGGTCATCGGCGGTGCCATCAATGGCGAAGGATCGCTGACCATCAGGGTCAAGGGGACCGGCCGGGATTCATTTCTGTCGCAGGTCATCGACCTGGTCAAACAGGCACAGGAAAGCAAATCGAAGACACAGGATCTGGCCAACACGGCGGCCATGTGGCTCACCATCATTGCGCTCGGCGGCGGCGCAATTACCTTCTTCATCTGGCTTGGCGTCATGGGCCGGGATCTTTCCTTTGCCATCGAACGGGCGGTGACCGTCATGGTCATCACCTGTCCGCATGCCCTGGGGCTGGCGGTGCCGCTGGTGGTGGCGGTATCTACGGCACTGGCTGCAAGCAATGGGCTGCTGATCCGCAATCGCGTCGCCTTCGAAGGCGCGCGGAAAGTCCAGGCAATCATTTTCGACAAGACCGGCACGCTTACCGAGGGCCGCTTTGGTGTGACAGACACCCTGCTGTTCTCACAGGACATCAACGAAGATACGCTGCGTCAATATGCGGCTTCGGTGGAAACCAATTCCGAGCATCCCATCGCCCAGGCCATTGCTTCATCCTTTGAAAATAAATTGCCGATAGAAAATTTCAAAGGCATTGCAGGCAAAGGTGCCGAGGCCAGGATCGAGGGAAAAGAAGTCAAGGTGGTCAGTCCGGGCTTCCTGCTCGAACTGGGCATCGACATGGACGACAAGCGCGTGGACGAACTCAAGGCACAAGGCAAAACGGTTGTATTTGTACTGATTGACGGGCAGCCCAAAGGGGCGATTGCCCTGGCCGACATCATCCGGCCCGAGTCGAAGCAGGCCATCGCTGCGCTCAAGGCCATGGGCATCAAGTGCATGATGCTCACCGGGGACAACAAGCAGGTCGCCCAATGGGTTTCGGACCAGGTCGGACTGGACGAATATTTCGCCGAAGTCCTGCCGCAGGACAAAGCGGCCAAGATCAAGGAAGTCCAGTCCCGCGGCGTACTGGTAGCCATGACGGGCGACGGGGTGAACGATGCGCCCGCACTGGCGCAGGCGGATCTGGGCATTGCCATTGGGGCGGGATCGGACGTCGCGGTCGAAACCGCAGACATCATCCTGGTGCGCAGCAACCCATTGGATGTCGTGGCTCTGATCAAGCTATCCAGGGCCACCTATCGCAAGATGATCCAGAATCTCGTCTGGGCGACCGGTTATAACGCGTTTGCCATCCCGCTGGCAGCCGGCGCACTCTACGCCTGGGGCGTGATTCTCTCTCCCGCCTTGGGTGCTGCGCTGATGGCGGCAAGCACGGTGATTGTCGCCATTAACGCTCGCTTGCTCAGCATATCCCGGGGTTCCGATCCCGACGAGGCGCAGCCGCCAAAAGCCAGCAAAGCCGTCGACTCGCAAAAACAGATCGCCAGGCGAGCCTATGCCCTGTACGAACAGCATGGACGTCGGAACGGCCATGCGATGCAGGACTGGCAACAGGCGGAGCGCGAGATACGCCAGGACAGATCGCAAAGATGATGCAGGCCCGTCGGTCAGGAAGCCGCGGCGCAGGCTGCAAAGCGGGGTGACTGGGGCGCACGGCGGATGGCGCTGGCCATGATGGCGGCCGATCGCGCTCGCCGTCACTTCACAATGGGATATCATGATGCGCCCGCCTGATGCCACTTGGCATCTCCGGCGAAAACTGGCAGATTGACGACTGATGTCCGGTGCCCGAAAGCCAAAGGCAGGCCCGCCACTTCTACAACCATGTATTGACTTGCGATGCGCCTATTAGTAGTCGAAGATGATCCGATGATCGGCAGAAGCGTCCGCGAGGGCCTGCGCCAGGACGGCTATTCCGTCGACCTGGTTCAGGACGGCATTGCCGCGGCCATGGCGCTCGATAGCGAAGTCTATGACCTGATGCTGCTCGACCTCGGACTGCCCCGCAAATCCGGACTGGAAGTTCTGGCAGAGCTGCGCCGGCACAAGAACCCCATCCCGGTGCTGATCCTGACCGCCCGCGACAGCGTGGCCGATCGCATTGCAGGCCTCGACGCCGGGGCCGATGACTACCTGGTGAAACCCTTCAGCCTCGACGAGCTGGCGGCGCGGATACGTGCCCTGTTGCGCCGCAAGTCGGGTCACCTGGAACCGGTCATTGAGCACGGCAGGCTGACCATCAATGCGGCCACTCGCGAGGTGACCTTGGACGGCCAGCCGGTCGCCCTTTCGGCCCGCGAGTTTTCGCTCCTGAACACCCTGATGCAACAGGCCGGCGCGCCCCTTTCGCGCGCCCAGCTCGAGGAAAGCCTTTATGGCTGGGACGAAGAAATCGAAAGCAATGCCGTGGAAGTCTACATCCACGCATTGCGGCGCAAACTGGGCGCCGCAATGATCCGCAACGTGCGCGGAGTCGGGTACTTCATCCCGAAGGCCTCATGACCTCCATCCGTCGAAACCTGCTGGCCGCGCTGCTGGTCACGGTGAGTGTGGTCGTGCTGATCAGCGCCTACGCCACCTACCGCCAGGTGCGCCTGGAAACGGATGAGATTTTCGATTACCAGCTGCGCCAGCTCACTCTGTCCATGCGGGACCAGACCTTTTCCAACGGATTGCCCTCAGGCCCCAGTTCCGATGTGGAAGATTTTGACTTCGTGATCCAGGTCTGGGACCGCGAAGGACTGAAGCTGTACGTGTCCCCATCGGTCACGGTCCTGCCCAACCATGCACAGCTCGGCTTCTCGACGGTACATACTGCGGAAGGAGACTGGCGCGTCTATGGAGCACCAATTCGGAATCACATCATCCAGGTCGCCCAGCCGTTGAAGATCCGTGAGGAAATTGCATATACCGCAGCCTTGCGCATGCTGCTTCCCCTGCTGCTGCTGCTGCCCACCCTGGCCATCCTGATCTGGCTGCTGGTCGGCTATGGCCTGTCGCCGCTGAACAAACTGGCGCTGGCGGTCAAGGACCGCACGCCTGTTTCGATGGATCGCCTGCCGGAACAGGATGTTCCGGTGGAAGTGCTGCCGCTGGTGCAGTCCCTGAACGGGCTGCTCGACCGGCTCGGTCAGGCGCTGGCAACGCAACGCGCCTTCGTTTCGGATGCGGCGCATGGATTGCGCTCGCCGCTCACCGCCCTGCAACTGCAAATGCAGCTGGTGGAGCGGACCAGCGACGAATCCAGGCGCGCCGAATTCATCGCCGAACTCAAGCATGGGCTGGACCGCATGACGCACATCATCCATCAGCTGCTGACGCTGGCCAGGACCGAGCCTGATGCCATTGCGCAGTCCAGGGAAGAAGTCGACCTGGTTGATCTGCTTCGCCGGACCGTTGCCGATCTCAACCCGCTCGCCGAATCCAGGGCGGTCGATGTCGGCGTGGTCACCACAGCGGAACAAATCCTGGTTGCAGGAGATTCCGCAGCCTTGCGAACGCTGATGAACAATCTGCTCGAAAACGCCATTCATTACACGCCGGTCCACGGAAAAATCGATCTGTCGGCGGGAATTGACACAGGCGCACCCTGGATCGAGATCGGGGACAGCGGTCCCGGCATACCGGAGCAGGAGCGCGCGCGCGTTTTTGACCGCTTCTACCGGGGAAAGGAAACATCGGAGCCCGGCTCGGGGCTCGGGCTCGCCATTGTCAAGGCGATTGCCGACAACCACGGAGCGACGGTTGGTCTGGGCCAATCGCCGCTGGGAGGCCTGGCCGTGCATATTGCATTTGGGCGGGAGAAAGAAATAGGTGCAAAAACTGCCGGATGACTTTAAGTCTGGCTTAAGTCTGGGTGTCGTAGCATTGAGCCATGGTGAAGCGACCCGCTTCATTCCCAACGGCATACCCAGGAGAACATCATGCATCTCGACAGTTTCAAACCACGCACTGTGATTGCAGGCTCGCTGGCCATCGCATTCATGGCCGGCTACGGCATCTCCGGCACCCAGCTCATTACCAGTGCCCTGGCCATCACGCCGTCAACGGCGCCCGCCACGGCGCCGGGACGGCCATCAGGATTCCCGGATTTCAGCACCATCGTGGCCAGGAATGGAGCCGCGGTCGTCAACATCAGCATCAGCGGCACCCAGAAAGCCGCCATGGTCACGCCCAGCATGCCCCAGACCGACCCGGACGACCCGGCCTACCAGTTTTTCCGCCACTTCCAGCTACCCATGCCGCAGAGCGGCTCTCCCGTGCACGGCACGGGCTCCGGTTTCATCATCAACCCTGACGGGGTCATCCTCACCAATGCCCATGTGGTGGCCGACGCGACCGATGTCACGGTAAAGCTCACCGACGGGCGCGAATTCAAGGCCCGGGTGCTCGGCATGGACAAGCAGAGTGACGTTGCCGTACTGAAAATCGATGCCCGGAATCTGCCGTCGGTCAAAATAGGCGATTCCACCCAGACACGCGTTGGCGACTGGGTGCTGGCCATCGGCTCACCGTTCGGGTTCGAAAACAGTGCGACGGCCGGCATCGTGTCGGCCAAGTCGCGTTCGTTGCCGGACGAAGGCTATGTATCATTCATTCAGACCGATGCGGCCGTCAATCCGGGAAACTCGGGCGGCCCATTGTTCAATCTCGATGGCGAGGTGGTGGGGATCAACTCCCAGATCTACAGCCGCAGCGGCGGTTATCAGGGCCTGTCCTTTGCCATCCCCATCGATGTGGCCATGAAGGTCGAGCAGCCGCTTGAAAAACAGGGCCATGTGGAACACGGTCACTTCGGCGTCACCATCCAGGGGGTCGATCAGTCGCTTGCCGACTCCTTCGGCATGAAGAAACCGGCCGGGGCCCTGGTCAGCGCAGTGGAAAGCGGTAGCGCAGCGGCAAAGGCGGGCATCGTGCCGGGGGACGTGATTCTGGAATTCAATGGCAAACCAGTCACCCATTACAACGATCTTCCGCCCCTGGTGGCAGACCTCAAACCTGGCACCGAAGCCAAGGTCATGGTGTGGCACAACGGAGCCACGCAGGCCTTGAAAGTGGTGGTCGGCGGGTTGAAGGACGACGCTGTCGCCGCCAGTGCCGGGCATCCGGACCAGGGTCGTCTCGGCTTGCTGGTGCGGCCACTCACTCCAGGCGAGCGCAAGCAGGCGGAAGTCAGCGGCGGCCTGGTGGTCGAGGAGAGTTCCGGGCCCGCATCCATGGCAGGAATCGAGTCTGGCGACATCATTCTGGCGCTTAACGGTACCCCGGTCACCAGCACGGACCAGTTGCATTCGCTGGTGGCCAAATCCGCCAGGCATGTCGCATTGCTGGTGCAAAGAGGCAACGACAAGCTGTTTGTCCCCATCGACCTGGTGAGCTAGCCGCGCATCGCTCCCGGTGATATCGTCTTGCGCGACGGCATCCCCGGGCCTGTTTTTCCACGCCACCCCGATCCCATTTGCATCGGATCGGCATCCGACGCCATCCGTTCCGGCAGATACGTCATCAGGACTTTTTTGTCGTAGTCATCACCCCATCTATCCGATGCGGCCACTTTCATCCATACTATGGAATGGGGGAAAGTGAGCGCTAGAAAAATCCGCACCGCCGCCGCACATGACACCTGACGGGTCCGAGCGCAGAACGAGCAGAACCGGTCAAATCACTCCCCGTGCACCAGAATCACTGACGCCGAGGTTCAGATTGAAACTAGCCGCCGCTTTTCGTTGGTCTGATTTTCCCCTGCAGGCCGCCCTGGCGCTGGCCTATGGGCTGCTCGCCAAGGTCACGCTGGTTCTTTTCCCGACGGGGGTCGCCGCCATCGTGTGGCCATCCAGCGGCCTTGCCCTGGCTGCGCTGCTGCTCGGCGGCCGGAAATACTGGCCGGCCATTCTCATCGGCGCGTTCGCCGCCAGCCTGATGCAAGGCGATTCAGCCGCGATCTCGCTGTTCATCGCCGCAGGCAGGACGCTGGAAGCGCTGGCCTGCGTCTGGCTGCTGGCTCCCGGTACCCGCTTCGATCCCGCGCTGAACCAGCTGCAAGACTATGCGCGGCTGGTCAGCGCGGCAGCCATCGGCGCAGGGGCGAGCGTGTTGATCAGCACGACCGCATCATGGCTGTTCGGGCTGCTGGCGACACCCGCGATTGCCGTCAGCCTGCTGTACGGATGGCAGGGAGACGTGTTCGGCATCGCGCTGGTGACGCCGCTGGTGCTGGTATGGCGGACGCTTCCGCAGGGCTGGTTCGGTCGCGAACGCCTAGCGGAGACGGTGGCCTGCTTCGGCCTGGCCTTCCTGTTCGGACAGGCAGCTTTTCTCGGCCTGTTTCACGACCTGTTCGGTCTGGCAATACAGGACCCGTGGATGTTCATGTTCGTCATCTGGAGCGCCCTGCGCTTCGGTCGCCACGGGGTCCTGCTGGTGGTCGCCATGATGGTGGTGCAGGCCCTGCTGGGATCGATGCCCCATGTCCCGGCCGCCCCGTTCTATTTCTGGCTGGACATGCTTTCACTGCCGCTGATCGGCCTATCGCTGGCATTGACCATCACCGAGCGCAATCGGGGCGCGCAGACCTTGCGTACCAGCGAAGAGCGCCTGAAGATTGCCACCGATTCAGGCCAGATCGCGGTCTGGGAAGTCGATCTCAAGACCGGCAAGCTGACCTGGGACGATATCTGCTTCACCCTGTACAAGATCCCCAGGGAAAGCTTTTCCGGAAACTTTGACGAGTGGGCGGAACGGCTGCATCCGGAGGATCTGGCACCCACTCTGGCAGCCTTCGAGAAAGCTGCCGCAGGCCTGGGAGACTATTACCCGAATTTCCGCATCCGCTGGCCTGACGGCGAAGTGCGCTACATCACTGGACGCAGCCGGCTGATCAGGGACCGGGCCGGCAACCCGGAACGCATGATAGGCACCAACTGGGACATTACCGGACTCAAGCAGACCGAGGCGGCCCTGCGTGCCAGCGAGGAAAGGCTGAAGCTTGCGACGGCCTCGGGCCAGATCGGCATATGGGAATACGACATGGGCAGCCGCAAGCTGACCTGGGACGACACCATGCTCTCCCTGTACGGCGTGCGCCGGGATGACTTCGCCGGCACCTACGAGGCCTGGGCCTCGCGCCTGCACCCGGAGGATCGCGCGGCAACCGAGGCGGCACTGCAGGATGCCATCGCCGACATCAAGGACTACGAGCCCGAGTTTCGCGTCATCCGGCCGGATGGGACGGTCAGCTATATCAAGGGACATGCCCATGTCATCCGGGATCAGGCCGGCAACCCGGAATCCATGATCGGCACCAACTGGGATAACCGTGCCCACGCGCTTACCCAGCAACAGCTCCAGATGGCGCACGCCGCTATCAACAAAAGCCGGAGCGCCTTCTTCTGGCTCAACCGGGAAGGAATGGTGACCGATGTCAATGACGCCGCCTGCCGGAGCCTGGGGTATGACCGCGAGGAACTGCTCGGCATGCATGTCTGGGACTTTGACCCGGACTTCCCACCCGAGGCCTGGGCGCCGATGTGGGAGGGGCTCAGGAAAACCAGGGTGGTCAACATCGAGACCCGCCACCGGCGCAAGGATGGGACGATTTTTCCGGTCGAGGTGGTTGGCAATCTCTTTAATTCCGAAGACCAGGAATACAGCTTCGTTTTCGTGCAGGACATCAGCGAACGCAAGATGGCCGAAGAGGCCTTGCAGATCGCGGCAGCCACATTCGAAACCCATGAAGGCATCATGATCACCGATGCTGACGCCAATATCATTCGCGTCAACCAGGCGTTCCAGAACATCTCCGGTTATAACGCGCAGGAAGTGATAGGCAAGAATCCGCGCATCCTGAGTTCGGGCCGTCATGATGCCGCGTTCTACGCCGGGATGTGGCGCCATTTGCTGAACGAAGGCAGCTGGACAGGCGAAATCTGGGACCAGCGGAAGAACGGGCAGGTTTACCTGAAGTGGATGACGATTACTGCAGTCAGGAACAAGCAGGGCAAAACGACGCAATATGTCGCCATATTCAGCGACATCACCGAGTGGAAACGGGCCGAGGAAGAAATTCGCAGTCTCGCCTTCTATGACTCGCTGACCAAGCTGCCCAACAGGCGCCTGCTGCTGGACCGTCTGCAACTGGCACTTTCGGTTTCGGTGCGCAGCCATCATTACGGCGCGGTGCTGTTCCTGGATCTGGACAAGTTCAAAACGATCAACGACACGCTCGGACACGATTATGGCGACCTGCTGCTGATCGAGGTGGCCGAACGCATCAAGCTGTGCGTGCGCGAGGCGGATACCGTGGCGCGGCTCGGCGGAGACGAGTTCGTGGTGGTGCTCGAGGAGATCAGCACGAGTGCGGAAGATGCCTCGCAGAAAGTTGCGCTGATCGCCGACAAGATCCGCGCGGCCCTGATCGCACCCTTCCTGATCAAGGGGCGTGAACAGCACAGCTCGACGAGCATTGGCGTGTGCCTGTATTACGAAAACAGGGAATCGGCGGACGATCTGCTCAAACAGGCCGACATGGCGATGTATCAGGCCAAGGACTCGGGACGAAACGCAGTGCGGTTCTTTGATCCGCTCATGCAACAGGCCGTCGAGACGCGCACCTCGCTGGAGGTGGATCTGCGCCGCGCCGTGCCCAATCACCAGTTGCGCCTGTATTACCAGATCCAGATGGACAACGACCAGCGCCCGGTCGGCGCGGAGGCGCTGGTGCGCTGGATCTGTCCCCTCCGCGGGCTGGTGTCACCGATGCAGTTCATCCCCATCGCCGAGGAAAGTGCACTGATTCTGGACATCGGACACTGGGTGCTGGAAACCGCATGCCGGCAGCTCGAAGAGTGGGGCAGGAACGCGCATACGCGCGGACTGATTCTTGCAATCAACATCAGTGCGCAACAGTTCAGGATGCCCGACTTCGTGGAGCGGGTTGCGGCAGTAGTCCGGTCGCATCATTTCCCGCCATCCCGCCTGAAGCTGGAGCTGACGGAAAGCGTGGTACTGAACGATGTCGCCGGTGTCATAGAAAAGATGCGTCTGCTGGGCGCGCTCGGCATCAAGCTGTCGCTGGACGATTTCGGCACGGGATATTCATCGCTGTCCTACCTGAAACGCTTGCCTCTGGACCAGATCAAGATCGACCAGAGTTTTGTCCGCGACATCACCACGGACGCCAATGACGCAGTCATGGTGCAAGCCATCATCCACATGGCGATGAATTTCGGCCTGGAAGTGATTGCCGAAGGGGTGGAAACCGATGCCCAGCTGGCTTTCCTCAGGCAGCATGGCTGCATGGCGTACCAGGGCTACCTGTTCGGCAAGCCACTGCCGATCGAGGAGTTCGAAGCACTGCTGAAACGGGACCTGGAAAACGCCGGGCCCTGATCAATCAAATGAAGCTGGCCGATAAGCCGGGTTCTGTCGTGGACAGTCATTCCTCTAGGCCCATGATTGCTCATGGGCTCAAGCAACCTACCCGGGAACAGCGCGAGCCACGCCATTGTTCCCCTATTTGGTCTTGCTCCGGATGGAGGTTACCGCGTTTCACGTCCATCGCGCCGAAGCGCGACTTACTCGTCTCTGTGGCCCTGTTCCTCGCCTTGGGCCGCAAAACTCATGGAGTCTTGCGGCTTGCTGCGTACGGCCGTTAGCCGTCATCCTGCTCTGCGGAGCCCGGACTTTCCTCCCCCCGCTTGCGCGAGCGGCGACTGTCTAGCCAGCTTCGCCTGCCATTTTACCAGCTTTAAGCGCTCGCCCAGACAGTTTCGGCGGCTGCAACTGCGGTGCCAGCCGCCACGCTCCAGCCCTGCCCGGCCAGAACCGATTCCAGCGCCCGCAGGCAGACCATGACATTGGCCGGAGTGGAACTGTTGCCCATCAGGCCGATGCGGAAAATCCTGCCGGCGAGCTCGCCCAGTCCGGCGCCGATCTCGATGCCGTGCAGATTCAGCATGTCGGCCCGCACCTGCGGCTCGCTCACGCCTTGCGGCACCACGACCGCATTGAGCTGAGGCAGCCGCGCGCGTTCCTCGACCAGCAATTCCAGCCCCAGCGCCTGCAGTCCGGCAAGGAGTGCCAGATGATTGCGGCGATGCCGCGCCCAGGCCGCCTCCAGCCCTTCTTCGGCCAGCATCAGGAGCGCTTCGTGCAGGCCGTACAGGGCGTTGACCGGCGCAGTATGATGGTAGGTGCGTCCGGCCCCGGTCCAGTAGCCCAGCACCAGGTCAAGATCCATGAACCAGCTCTGCACCGGCGTTTTGCGGGACTTGAGCTTGTCGATGGCGCGTTCCCCGAAGCTTACCGGCGACAGGCCTGGCGTGCAGGACAAACCCTTCTGGCTGCCGGAATAAACGGCGTCGATGCCCCACTCATCCACCAGCACCGGCACGCAACCGAGCGAAGTGACGGCATCCACGATCACCAGCGCGCCGTGACGGCGGGCGATCTCGGTCAGCAGGCGGACATCGGACTCGGCCCCGGTGGAGGTCTCGGCATGCACGAAAGCCAGCACGCCGGCATCAGGATGGGCCTTGAAGGCATCCTCCACCTTCTGCGCATCGATCGGCAGGCCCCAGGCGTGCTCGACCAGCACCAGTTCGCCCCGGCAGCGCCTGACGTTCTCTGCCATGCGGCGGCCGAACACGCCATTGGCGCAGACGATCACCTTGTCGCCGGGCTCCACCAGATTGACGAAGCAGCTTTCCATGCCCACCGAACCGGGCGCCGAAACCGGGAAAGTCAGCGCATTCCGGGTCTGAAAGGCGTAGCGCAGCAGCACCTTCATCTCGTCCATCATCTCGCCAAAGCGCGGATCGAGATGACCGACGGTCGGGCGCGCCATCGCATCCAGGACGCGCTGGTGCACATCGGATGGGCCAGGCCCCAGCAGGATGCGCCTGGGCGGCTGAAAGGAGGCGAGATGCGGCGCGGCTATCATTGCAGGATTCTCCACGCGACAGATTCCCCTGCACGCAGCGGGATCAATACCTCATCCGCAAACGGCAGGCTATCCGGAACCAGCCAGGGCTCGCGCACCAGGGTGATCTGGTCCGTGTTGCGGGGCAGGCCGTAGAAGTCCGCGCCGTAAAAACTGGCAAAGGCTTCCAGCCGGCCCAGGGCCCCCGCCTGCTCGAAAACCTCGGCATAGAACTCGATCGCGGCATGCGCGGTATACATGCCGGCACAGCCGCAGGCGGCTTCCTTGGCCGATCTCGCATGCGGCGCACTATCGGTTCCGAGAAAGAATTTCGGGCTGCCGGAAATGGCTGCGGCGACCAGCGCCAGACGGTGCTCCTCGCGCTTCAACACCGGCAGACAGTAATGATGCGGGCGGATGCCGCCCAGGAACATGGCATTGCGGTTCATCAACAGATGGTGCGCGGTGATGGTGGCGGCCACCCTGTCGGACTCGGCGGCCACGAACTGTGCCGCATCGCGCGTGGTGATATGCTCGAACACCACCTTGAGGGCGGGAAAATCCTTCACCAGCGGCACCATGTGGCGCTCGATGAACACCTGTTCGCGATCGAACACATCCACCCCGGCATCGGTCACTTCGGCGTGCACCTGCAGCGGCAGCCCGTGCTTTTCCATCGCCGCCAGCGCCTTCCGGCAACGGCCGAGATCCGTCACGCCGGAATCGGAATTGGTGGTGGCTCCCGCCGGGTACAGCTTGACCCCGTGCACCAGACCGCTTGCCCGGGCCGCGGCGATCTCCTCCGCGCTGGTGTTGTCGGTCAGGTAGAGCGTCATCAGAGGCTCGAAAGTCATGCCCAGCGGCAGCGCGGCCAGAATGCGCGCGCGATAATCTGCCGCCTGCGCAGCAGTCGTCACCGGCGGGCGCAGGTTGGGCATGACGATGGCGCGGCCGAAACGGCGCGCCGTATCCGGCAGCACGGTACGCAGGGCATCGCCGTCGCGCAAATGCAGGTGCCAATCGTCGGGACGGGTCAGTGTCAATGTATTCATGATTCGGATTTCAATTCCAGAGCCAGTTGGTAGAACGCGTTTTTCTTCGCGCCGGTAATGTCGGCCGCCAGTTTGACCGCCTGCTTCAGCGGCAATTCGGCCAGCAGCAATTGCAGCACGCGCCGTGCATCCCGGCTGATCTCGTCCTGCGGCGGCGCTGTCGCACCTTCCACCAGCAGCACGAACTCGCCGCGCTGCTGGTTGGGGTCGGCCACCAGCCAGGCCGCAGCCTCCGACAAGGGGCAGCGGTGGAAAGTCTCGAAAGTCTTGGTAAGTTCACGCGCGATCAAGATATGCCGCTCGCCGCCCAGCACCGCCGTCATGTCCTGCACGCTCTCGATCACCCGATGCGGCGCTTCGTAGAACACCAGCACCGCCTGCTGCTCGCGCAGGCCCTCCAGGGTCCGCCGGCGCTGTGCGCCCGACGCCGGCAGAAAGCCCTGAAACAGAAAATGCGCCTGCTCGAAACCTGCTGCCGACAGCGCCGTCACCGCAGCACAGGGGCCAGGCAACGGCACCACAGCCAGCCCGGCCTCGCGCGCCATGCTGACCAGTACCGCACCGGGGTCGCTGATGCCCGGCGTGCCGGCATCCGATACCAGCGCAACGGACTGGCCGTTTTTCAGCGCCTCGAGGATTTTCTCTCCGGCACGCCGTTCGTTGTGTTCGTGCAAGGCGACCAGCCTGGCCTTGATGCCGAAATGCGTCAGCAGATGGGCGCTGTGACGGGTATCCTCGGCCGCCACCAGATCCACCAGCTTCAGGGTTTCCAGCGCGCGCAGGCTGATATCCTGAAGATTTCCAATCGGGGTGGCTACCACATATAATATGCCGCTATGATTCAACGTCTGCTTGCCCTTGTTTTATTGTGCTGCCTGCCATTGCCGGGCATGGCGGCAGCCGAAGGCGGCAAAACCGCCGTGCCGCCGGTCGCCAAACTGCAGAAATCCGCCGAGCAGCGCTTCCTCAGCGGCCAGACCTGCCTGCAACGATCCGACGCCACCTGCGCCCAGGTCGAACTGGCGGGCATGCCGCCAAACTCGCCTTATGCCAAGCTGCTCGAAGCTCAGATTGCCGCTGCGCAGCAGGATTACGATACCGCGCTGCGGCTGTTGCTGCCGCTGCAAAGCAACGACAGCCTGCCGCCGCAGGCCAGTGCGAGTT